>Ga0307514_10000340_pt1 | contig 111108 bp, 131 predicted proteins | sample 16_EM_MG_FD_203088 | JGI IMG/M metagenome (GOLD analysis project Ga0307514, IMG submission 203088) | Populus trichocarpa ectomycorrhiza microbial communities from riparian zone in the Pacific Northwest, United States - 16_EM | ecosystem: Host-associated > Plants > Roots > Unclassified... | reverse complement strand
GTTATCTGACTGATCACATGGCTGCTTGCGCAAGTAGGTGTTTTGCTTCGTGACTAACTTAATCACGTGTACTTGCTTATGCATATCAACATGTATCATTACCGCTATCAGGAGAGAACCCCTAACAAAAGACGTAGGGAAACCGGAGAGTGTCTGAGGTGTGCTTGGCCATCCGATAGGAAGGGTTCTCATTGGGTAGCAGATTGCAGGCGGCCCATTAAACTGAATAAAGGAACTGTGAGCTTTGCCAAAGGCAAAGAGTTACCGAGAACGTTACAAGAGGAAACTAGCGACGCACAAATGAGTTCGGAAAGTTCATCCGACGATTCATTATAAGGAATAGGATCTACGGTAGTGAACCTTAGTGCTTAAGGGTATCAGAGGAGATACTTAGTTAAGTTACTTAGGGAATACACCCCCATAACAATGGGTCCAATTTCTCAACTATCAATTGAAGAAGAAAAAATTCTAATCATATACCTGGACACAATGATGAAACAAGGGAAACTCAGACCTTCTAGCAGTACCGTCAGAAGTCCTATCCTGTGTGTTCCAAAACCTAACGGCAAAGGATTACGACTTTGTATTGATCATCGACATCTGAATGACTTTACGAAAAAAGATAGAACTCCGCTACCAATAATTGAGGAATTATCGTCAAGAGTCAAAGGAGCTACACACCGTACTAAGGTAGACCTCAAGTCGGGGTTCTATTTGATTAGAATGGCCTTGGGACACGAAAAGTATACTGCGTTCCATACCAAATTCAGCCTTTACGAGTATATGGTTATGCCATTCGGATTGTCTAATGCGCCAGCAACGTGTCAGAGAGAAATCAATAGGATTTTACGACCCCTGTTGGGCATGGAACTGGTTATTAAAACAGATGTTCACATCGATAAAGACGACGGGATGGTAGTAGTCGCATATATCGACGATACATTAATTGCCACTAAGGGATCCCTCGAAACACATCATAAACAAGTTTCGAAAGTCTTCCAGCTCTTAATGGATACTAAGTGATGCATTGAGATAGATAAATGCGTATTCGATGCAGAACGAATACCGGTTCTAGGATTCATTGTCAGCGGAAAAGGATTAGAAATGGATCCCGAAAAAGCTAAAGCAATTATGGATTGGCCAAGACCAACATCCAGAAAAGAAGTCCAGCAATTATTAGGATTATGGAATTTCTATCGACGATTCGTATCCAATTTTTCGGGAATAATATCTCCAATCTCGGACTTACTTAGACAGGATATTAAATTCAACTGGGGATCATGTCAAGAAGCCGCCTTCCTTAAAATTACGATACTATTCGCATCCGGTAAAACACCTATATTAAGGCATTATGATCCAGATCGACCAGCGATACCGGAAACGGATGCATCCGATTTTGCGATAGCAGGAATACTATCACAGACATTTGAAGACGGAAAAATCCACCCCATACGATTTGTATCCAGGACACTTTCTCATGCTGAAATGAATTATGATGTTTACGATAAAGAAATGCTAGCGGTAGTATTTTCCTTAAACAAAAACCGACATTACTTGCAAGGAGCCGAACGTAAAACAACAATCTACTCCGATCATCAGAACCTTACCTATTTTAAGTCTGCGATCTTGTTAAATCGAAGACAGGCCAGATGGGCGGAGGACCTCAAGCAATATAATTTCGTACTTTTCTATCGCAAAGGTTCTTCTAATGCTAAAGCAGATATACTCTCAAGGTGCCCGGCGTTCACCTCTAAAGAAGGGGGTACAACTTCAGCAACGAATCAGTCATTGTTGGACAATGAACAATGGTTAGAAGTTGGAGCAATGGAAGTAGACACAGAAGAGTATGAGGAAATCAAAATAGCGGCCATGGAGGTAGAACTATTACTGCCAGAAGCCAAGGAAAGGATTAAAGAAAAAGCAAGGCTGGACGAAAAATACAGGGAGCTATGCAAGCAGATTACGGAAGGAGGAAATATCGACAAGCGATTCTCAATAACGGATAACCTACTATGTTGGAAGAATAGAATTAATGTGCCAGTAGGGTTACGACAAAGGATCATCCAATCGGAACCCGACTCAAAGGTGGCAGGACATTTCGGTAGGGACTGAACGTTGGACCATATCGCCAGAACTTCAATTGGACAAATATGGAATGAGACGTTAGGAAGTACTGCAGCGAATGCGATATATGCCAAAGAACTAAGGCCCCGAGACACGCGAAGCACGGGCAGTTACATCCGTTAGAATTGGCATGCAAACCATGGACGCATATTAGTACCGACTTTATTATGGACCTACCTGAGTCAGAAGGAGCTACAATAATCCTGGTAGTAGTAGACCGGTTCACTAAGATGGCCCATTTTATACCAATCCAGAAAAAAGATTCCCCAACGGTAGCACGAGCATATATGGACAACGTATGGAAGTATCATGGATTTCCGGATGATGTTGTCTCAGACCGAGCTACAACGTTTACCGGAAGCTTCTTTACGGACTTATACGATTACTTAGGAATTAAGCGCAGTATGTCCACGGCGTATCATCGTCAAACGGATGGACAAACCGAACGCATTAATCAAGTAATTGAGTCCTACTTACGGTCGTATTGCAATTACGAACAGAACGACTGGGCATCAATGTTAGCAATGGCGGAGTACGCCTATAACAATTCTAAACATTCGGCGACTACGATCTCACCGTTTTACGCTAATTACGGATTCGACGCAAGAACTTCCTGGCCGACGGAAATACAGTTTCGAAACCCAGCATCGGAAATGTACGGTCATTATATGACAGAAGTACATAAGAGACTTAAGGAATGATTAGAGATCACGATAGAGGCAATGAAGAAGAACTATAATAAGAGAAGGAAGGAGGTAGTACCATTTAAAAAAGGAGAGTTAGTTCTGCTAAACGGAAGGAATATACGGGCCAAGCACCGCTGCATGAAGCTGGAAGATAAGATGCTAGGGCCTTTCGAAATTATATCGGTAGGCAGCAATAACCGATATTGCAAGCTGAAGCTTCCGGATCATTGGAAACTCCAACCGGTATTCAACATAGATCTACTCCAACGATATAAGGGGACCGACCACAAGAAGCAGGTAATTGAAATCGAAGCAGACGGAGAAGATTGGGAAATGGAAACCATTGTAGCCAGCGGACCAACGGACGATAATCCTAAACGACACTATTTTTGGTCAAATGGAAAGGTTACGCATTGGAAGGAAATACGTGGGAAACGTACGAATATATAGCGCAGCATAATAAGGAATTGCTGGTGGAATATTATGCGAAGAATCCAAGAATGGCAAGGGATGAGAGATTTGGAAAACTGATTAAAAAGAAAAAGAAAAGAACTTGAGAAAAAAGATTAGATCGAGGTGGAGCTATAATTTATTATGTTATTGGTTAGCATCGATGAGGTCACCGAGCTTAGAGAAGGGGGTGATGATAGGGGTTGTACTTAGCAGCGATAATGATACTTGATATAATACAAGATGCATACATATCTACGATATGCATAACACCTATGCATGTGAAAATCAAGTTGGTCAGCAACATGCTGTTTAGCGGGAGTTCATGTTGGTCGCGCAGAGCGGGAGTGCTTTGATCAGTCCCGGAAACTATGCGGGACGTGTGTGGTACTCACACACGGCAGTTGATAGTCAAATGTGAGTAGGAGAACTCTTCTCCCTTACGTGTAACGGGCTAGGACTCGAGGAGCACGTTCCAGTCTGAAGAAAAGTCTCGACCTTAGCATGATGTAACTGAGGGATTAAATGATGTAGGCTTAGGGTCTAGAGCGAGCATCACTTGTTGGCTCAGGTGGTCAGGATCGCAATGTAACCTCGTATCGGATACGAGCTTTCGCGTCATTAATCTACGTTGGCATAGTATCGGTTGGTCGCCGATTGGAACAATGGCGCAAGAAAGTCGCTCACTTGCATGAGGGATTTTCAAGGCGATAAGCATTATCAACTTGGTTGGTAGATGTTCCAACTACTGACTCTTAAAATTGCAAGGGACAATTGAATAGGAATGGGTGAGCTGATATCGAGCAACGGATGGCCTGACTTCATTATCAGGAGCGTAAGCTTTCAAACCACGTAGCCACGGCGCAATGACCGGAGGGTGTTGTGGTGAGTTATTTTACGGGCACTAAGAGGGCGTGGCTGGGATAATCACTATCTCGACAAGACATGTCCATGGCTATAAAGAGCCAGCGTTGGATGTAGGAATTTGGGGATCATCAGCGAACACATTAGCATTCAGAGAACACCGAAGACGATCTTAAAATATTATTAAGAATTCTATCTATATTTTTATCTACATAAAACTCCTACACCATTACGTCCCTCATCCACCTCCGAGATCAAGTGACATATGTCTGGAGCAGATCCGTCACCATACGAATACGCTCTCCACAAGGTCGTCGTGTGATTCGGAGAGTTACTTATTCAACTGGCCGAAGCTGGTTTAACCCACACCTACCGCGACGTACTGAGATACTGCGAACTCGAGAATCTTCACTTCCTGGTGTTGAGGTATGTGAATAATGGTGCCGGACAATACGAGGAGTTGGCCGAGGACTGGTTGCACGAAGGGGAAGCTTGATCTTCCTGTACGAAGACGACGTGCTGTGGAGGCGATTTGATTTGGCGCGCTCTTACGTCACGGACGCAAGAGGTTGAGTCTTGGGAAAGACGAGGGAACAAGAGTAAAGATAGGCGGCTGTACTTAGATTCAATAAATATTGTATTAGTTATTGGGATCTAAACACCCCCGTAACAAGGTATCATGAAAACTCAATAATAAATAAGGATACTTCTCCGCTGGTAGGTATCGTCTGTTCGTCTTTAGCTGTTCGAGCTTGTCTTCTTCATTGCCAGAACAATGTTTTCTTTTTATAGTCCCTTGGCTTACTCCAACTGGAACTATGATTTTAATCCCTCAAATGATAGCCACGTATCCAAGCGTCCTACCTGCATAGATGTTCAAGTGGCTACGCCTCCCTTTAGTTATCGTGTTCAGGCATGCATGATATCATATTGGCTCATAAATCAAATCATAACTTCATCTTTGACATCTTGCAATTGTCGGTGATTCGGTAGTTGGTATGCCTGCTTCCCTGTATATGGAAACAGGTCTGTTGCGCGATTAATATCCAATTGGATTAATTGCTTGATAGTCTTATATCGATTATGATATTCGATGCTATGGCAACGTAGAACTACTATGCGCTATAATCAAAGAGCTGCAAACCACTTGATTAAAATTGCAGAACCAACTCCTCAACTGAATGCCGGATGTCCGCTTTGGACTAGTTGCCAACGCCATGTCCCCGCAGTCATATGTGCTTACGTTCTCATCAATGACCCGGACGTGCCCTGCATTCATTTAAGGAAACGAGTGAGCCCTATACTAACACGACTGCCGTGCACTCTTTTGCAACCGCATAGAATCCATGAATAAAACTGGTTGACAACTACCGCTCGGCAGGACCTCCTGTCCTTTCGATCTGGCTAGTAATTGCATCATCAAATCAGCTGCTGCAGCATGTGCTTTCAATGAATCCGCCAAGCCTCAAGCTTGCGCAATCGATGTTAGGGGTTCTCTCCTGATAGCGGTAATGATACATGTTATTCAAATAGCAAGTACCCGTGAGTACCATTCGGAAGTGGATACTATTAGTCACGAAGCAAAACACCTTCTTGCAAAAAAGAAAACATGATATCAGTCAGACGGCCTTTAGCGGGGTTACATCTGAGCCGCATGTAATGATTTGATAAGAGCAGTCTTATCAAGCGGATTCGCAAGATGATGCAATTATGTCGCCATAGCCGGGATGTGGAAAATCATCCACAGTGCACATAATTATACATTACACCTACTATACCTTGATAGCGGGACACTGCATCCTAAGTGGTGTGCAGCACGCGATATGCAATATGCGTGTACGAGGGATTGTCGCACCTTATCTCTCAGAGATAGGGATTAATGCGCGCACTCCCCGGATCACAGAAGTCTGGATCCTAAGCATGCAGTGCGTGAGGGATCAATGGCATTGGCTGAAGATTAGAGGCGTGAAGCGACCCTGCTCATTGGTTTGAGTTAGTATGCATCGCAACCCAGAAAGGGTGTCATTATCTACGTTGGCAGAGTATCGGTTGGTCACCGAGATAAATCTCTGACGCAATGCCGAATAGCCAAATTGGTATGGTGAGGCATTAATATCTACATGATAATATTATGATGCGATAAAGAGCTGATCAGTCTATATGACGTCAGTGTTCCAGCTACTGAACGAACGATAAGCAAGATGTCTAAGTTGAAGTACGAGTTGGCGCATGATGCAGTTAATATCATGCAGGGATAATGGCCTCATCCAAGGAGCGTAAAGCTTTGAAACCAATCACGCATGCACACGATAACCTTGAGGGAATTCGAGGTGAGTTTCGGAACGGTCTTCCGAGATAAGCTTTCAAGCAATTCTGTTGTCATAGTTAGAGGAATGGTGGCCAAACTTCAGCCAGATAAAGACTATAAAAGACTCGCATTGTCTCCCCGACAATGTAAGAACCAAGCTCTAGCAGCAATCCACAGTCTGATATTACCAGCGAAGAACACCTTAAAATATTATTAAGAATTCTATCTTAAACGAAACTTCAAGATTACTTCTCTACTCCCTACAAGTCAGTACCAAATTTATGTTTACCTTGAATCAATCGAAGAAACGTACGGCCCATGATCATCTCGTCCAACAGTTCGGAGAGTTGTTTCTTCGGTACGAGGAAACCAGGAATACCTCTGGGCAATATTGGGTATTGCACTCAACTGAGTATCTTGGCATCACGTACAACGTCTGCAGATTTATTTCGACAGGCAAGTTACATTTCGAGGAACGTATCGATACGAGCCACTATCACGATCAGGAAGAAAACGGGGATTGTTTTTAGAGGGAGCTCTTGTACATGGACAAGTGGTTGAGTCTTAGGATAAGACGAGGAGAGAAAAAGAAGTTAAGATAGGCGGCTGTATATAGTTAATAAATGTTTTATTGAAACGTGGCTTAATACCCCCGTAACAATCGAGTCGTGCTTAGCATACTCCCGGTGAAGGATATACCACGTGATGCAAGGACCACTACACTGCTTTGCGGGCCAACCCCTAACATCACCCCCTTCTCTAAGATCGGTGACCCAACGATTGCTCCGTCGTAAGAAGTAGACTTCACAACTATCCTTCGCACCACAAGTGCGATACTCTTTCACAAATGCAATAGTACGGGCATAGCATTGCTCTCGATGACCCCCTATTGTTATCGTAAGGATTCCCCCCATAGTAATGATTGTTCAGGCTTGGCATCGCTCTCGATGATCCCCTATCAAAACTAAAATCCTTTGTTCTTTCATATACCCTAATCCATATTTATACAGCCCGCTGGTATCTTTCTCATCAACAACTATTCTATAACTGTGGAATAATGTATCCATCTCTTGACTTTGGAACCCATGACACATTCAGCTCTCAAATCAGCCTATCAACAAATCTTGGTGGTCGCAAGGTCCAGAGTGGCATTGAGCTTCAAGACTGTTATCGATGAGATTACACATGCAGCTGATTTCAAACGCGTCAACTGGTTGTTTGCCGAAAATGTGAATCTCACCGACAAGGATGGGAATACCACCATTGACGAGGTGGAATATCGATGGAATATCCACCTGGTGTCATATGATACCTTTCTCTCCAGACTGACACCATCAAGCAATGGCCTGCTCTCACGTTGGTCATGGAGTTTTGGGATTTTGGATGAGTTTTGACCTTACAAGATGAAAATTTGTGTAGGCTGGAGAATTCCAACAATTGTCAAAATTGAACTCAAACTTCAGGTCACTCCAACTCCTGGATTCAATTCACTCTATGACTGGTGTTTTCAGATGATGTGGCCGTGTTCAGGGGTGTCTGAAGATGCACAGAATGATGATGTAATGGAAAAGGACGACACTAATGCACAGTATTCCGGAGTGAAGAGTTTGATGAATGCCATCCGCACAGAAGACAATGACAGTTAGCAGTATGCGGCATACTAGATGATAGATATTGCAAAAACCTGAATGAACAGGAGGTGGTCAGAGTGAAAACTCGTGAATGGGAAATGACTTGTTCAAATACCAAAGCGGATGCAAACCTTGTTAATCTCAAATGCACTGAGGATGAACAAGAGCAACAGAAGATCTTGGTGGAGAGATACACTTCACGGGGTGCTCCAGGAGGATTGAGGGTACACAGATGGCGGCTGGCAGGTTTCTCATTGGAATTGGGAGCCACTGAGGAGCGGAATGAAGTTTCAGGACAATGGTGTGATGAATGGCCACTTGAAACTTGGGTGGATTCTCCGATCTTGCCATAACTGAGAGACAAATTTCTGACAATGATTGCTAAGGAACATGTGGAGTATTCTGAACATGACAAAGATGAAGCATCAAATGAGGCACTGCTGTACGTGCCTGGAAGTAATACGAGTGCGTTGCCTCATGCACCACCTCCTCAGAAGGCTGTGCTAATTTGTCCTCTACCAGGCCAAGTTCATCATTAGACATGGTGGCAAACAAAGTTTGTATCAGATCATTTGGATAGATTCTACATTTATTCAGAACTGGGTGACGATGAGTGCATAGAAATGCAGCTCAAATTCCATGATTGGCCACATCCTTCTGTGGGTGTAACTACAACCAAAGTGGATGGGACAGGCCTGAATCTCCCAGCAGCAAACAATGTGGAAATAACTCTGAAGTTGTGGGTATTGAATGATCAGCACCTGGAATCGGCACAGGTTGTCCGTGTGGGGCATTACAGAGTTCCACACCAATGGCTATTGAACACTCGACCCGCAGGATATGTTCACAGAGCAAGTGATCTCCCCCAGCTCTCTAGAGTGGCTCAAATGAAAGTCCTGCGTGGTCTGATGAGCCCACAGAAGATCACAACGCCAATCATATACCGGTTTCTGGATTGTTTCAGCACCCTACGGAGCAGGTTACGGAGCATGGAGATCTTTTTCTGTTAGATTGTCAGGATGAATGATAATGATCTGGGTAGTGTAATCAATGTATGCCTCTTTAAAAATTCAAACAACACAATCTCAACCACTGATGCAAAATAGTCAAATGGTATGGGAAATAAGGTGCAATTGAGGAGTCCAGACGTATTTGTTAACGCTCAATTCCAATTAATGTTAGTTGATTATAGTGATGACTCTAATATGATGTCAATGGTAAATGGATATCTGGTAAACTGAATTATTGCCTTATTTGAATGAACCAATATGTAATGAACAGCAGGTGCGCCAGTTTAACAGTGGACTAAGCGAAATTCCGCGGAGCCATATATTCTCTTGTGAGAATTTGTTGAAGCTGCAGTCAGTGTGGATCTTCATCCTATCCCTTTGCCGGTACCTGGGTTTGGGCCCACAGATGGGCCAGCTTGTACAATACATATCACACAACCACAATCCGGCCAAATACCCCCAGAATAGGTAGAAATACTCCTCATATGGTGAAATTCATGAAAACAATTTCGTTTGGGTGTGAAACATAAAGCCTCATTGCAGTCCTCACACGTTATGTTGGTTTTCATGCCTTCACCACTACCACCCTGACTTCTTCTCTACTTGCAAAGGAAACAATCTACTCTACTCTCCATCCAAAGCAGGGAATACATTCCTGGTACCTGTCGGCAGAGGGGCAGGGGGTGTGCTTGGTAACTTGCCTGGTAGGCAGCAGCGGCAGGGCAGATTGTGTGGAGGGAGTCGACCGAGTGATTTTCTGTGGTGCCGGTATGTGGGAGGAATTTTACCTTGTTGATGGACTTCCAGCTTGCAGAAGGTCATGCACAATGGAGAGACGGAATTCAAAGTGATCCACAGTGCGCTCATTGTTTGCTGGCAGATCTCAATAGATTATAAGACTGTTGATAAGGGCTGACTCCAGAATCCAATAGGAAAGTGAATACCAATTGTGTCTGGATATGAGGTGTGTATCAAAATAGGTTCGATACTGGTTAGCTACATCCACTCCCACCTTGTGCTGGTTGTAGGCATCAACAATACCAGGTATATCAAGTGCTTTCCGGCGTTCTCCAGGAAGAAATGTGGAATTTGCTCCATTGGCATTGGTACTCTTGTTCCCTGGATGCTTTCTCATTCTCAGTACCAGTGAATCCTCACCACTTAGAGGGTGGATTGTAGACATCATGGTAACAGGCGAACTGTCCATCCATAGCAGGGTTGCAACCCCATAATTACCAGCTCCACTTCGAAAATGATATGGCAATTTGGCATTATTCCCAACCTTCAGCTCCTTGGGAAATCCTCGAAACTGCTGCCTGCATTTGCCACATGCTGCTATCCCCATCCGACAAAACTCTACTAGCAGAGGTTGTGTTGGGAAGAAGTTGTGCATGTATACATTAAAGGAGAGCTTTCGACGCCTCTGGTGCAAACATCTAGTCAAGGGATGAACCATCTTTCGAGTGTCTGTAAGCTGTAACGGAGGGGATTCTACATCAACTGGATCCCCTCCAACTGCATTCGATAATGGGTGGAACTCCCAGACATAGCTGTTCTCTGCCCTGTAGAAAAGCTTATATCCATGACTAATTGGCTTGTTTGGCATCGTTGTAATGTGAATTGACCTGCCAGTGAATAGAATCATGGCTTTATCGATAGTAACATTGCTGCCAGCTACTCGGTACTGCTGCCAGAAAAACCGCAGTTGTTCCTCTACAATATCCACTTATGAATGCCAACAATGTAGGCCTTCAGGACTTTCAGTTGGTGGATTGTATGGAGAAAGATGAAAGAAGTGGCAAATCTCCTGAAAGCAAGTCTTGCCAAGGTAGGCAGCTGGTGGTAATCCATCCTTCATTCAGTACCTCTCATGAGAAACCCCAATCAGACCCATATGAATTTGAATTACCAGCCAGAGATACAGATCCTGAGCAGTAACTGGCTGCCAGGAATGCTGCTGCTCCTTCTCTGGCCTAAGAAGCTGCTGCTGGGCATAGAAATTGATGTTGGCTACAAGCTGTCCCATACTGGAGTTGGTAAGAAAGAGATTGAAGATTTGAATTGGAGTAATGGTATCCAGCTCGAAGAATGAGATGGGCATTCGGTGGCATACTTTGTGCAGAGGGACACCTCGTTATAAAGGGTCCAATGTGGGAAGCTTAGGAAGATCTAGCAAATTTTGAATCGGTTTTTTGAGTGTTTTCTGTTGAATATACAGGTCTGTGCTTGAGATGAGCCTCATGAGGCCGGAGCGGAGATGTCTTGGATGGTTGGAGCGGGGGTGCTTTTTATGGCTGGAGATGATGATGTCTCGTATGGCCAGAGATGACTGTTGACTCCGATATGGGCCGATGGCATTCAGCCATACTTGTACTGTCATATATATTGGCCTTGTGGCCCTCTCAGGTAGAATACAATTCAGCTTCTAAGTAGTCAGTATTTCAACAGGATATGAGCCCAGCTATCACTACTATATAAAATCCTATTCATATGATCTCAAAAGACCCCCAAACCTCAACACCATTTCCACGATTTCACGATGTCTTCCTCCATAACTTCCTCTCAACCCACCTTCAACAAAACTAGATGGGGTGACATTCCAAAGCTCACTCACACCAACTACGACGAATGGAGAGACAATCTGATACTCGTCCTATCAGCCATGAGTGCATTTGGAATCATCGCCGGAGATGATCCTGAACCGTAGCCCCTTGATTTCGACTACGATGACAACGATGATGATTGGAAGGCTAAGGAAGCTGAAGCTCTGTCGATGATCAGACTTTCCTATTCCCCTGAAGTACGGCGTATAGTCAAGGAAATGACAAACCCTCTCAAGATGTGGAATACACTAGAAATCAGCCTGGTCTTAGCCGGATCATAGATCGGCAGACAGGACATCCTTCGCCGGGTCCGTGCTTGCCAACCCAAGGAGGACGAACCACTGAAAGTATACATCACCAAGCTTAGAAACTACCGCACTCAACTAGATCATACAGACGATTCAATCACCGATCGCGATTTCAGCACACAAATATCCACATCATGCCATCACAGCAGGGGATTATAATGATGGTCCTGAAGCATAGAAGACCCTTGCCCACACCTGAAGAAGCCATGCAGGACCTCCTAGAAGAAGAATCTACAACCGGCTTTAACAAGAAACTCGGAGAGGCATCCACGGGAGCCGCCGTATTTTTCCTGTTAGGGGTTGTCCCCGAACAGCGATAATGGTACCTGAGTTAGTCTATTGAATACATGTCACGGAGTTACTCTCGGTATAGTCACGTGATATGCATCACACCTATTCATGACCCTCCAGGATTGCCAGTCCTATGTCCTCTAGCGGGGATACATAGGAATCGCGTGTCGATTCGATAAGTGACCATGTACACTTAGCGGATTCACTTTTGATGATGCAGTCATGACGCCATAGCGGGGGAAACTTGTTTTCAGCCGTGCGCATGATTTTCAACCACATTCACTTTACCTGATACTAGCAGGACAGTCTCATTAGACTCATACAGTCAATAGTCAATATGCGAGGACGAGGGCTCGTCAGGTTATCACCTCAGGCGATAACAACTGCTGACGCACACCCCGGCCAAAGAGAATGGTCTCGGCCTGAGCATGACGTGACTGAGGGAATTATGACGTCGGCTTATAATATGAGGCCGGAAGCAACCCTGCACATTGGCTTGAGTTAGTATGCATTGCAACGTCAGATTCTACGTTGGCATAGTATCGGTTGGTTGCCGATTAAATCTATGACGCAAGCCGAATAGCCTAAAAGGTGAGGCCTTAATTTCCGATAAGCACTACCGACCAAGATCGGCAGATGTTCCAACTATATGCTGCAAACGATTGCGAGATGTCTAAGTTCAAGTTTCATCTGACATTACGCATGACGCGGAAATCGCGCAATGGATGGCCTGATGTTATCAGGAGCGATAACGCTTTAATACCTCATTGTCGTGATTGCGTATCTGTTATCGTAAGGTCATAGTGTCACGTAGAGGCCTAAGTGGCCGCGCAGACAACTATAAAGAGATGACCTCCTGTCGAGGAAAGAAGAGGCATCAGCAGCAATCCACAGTCAACAGTCAGAACACCGAAGACAATCTTAAAATATTATTAAGAATTCTATCTATTAAAAAACTATCAATCATTTCTACCCTCATACACCTACGAGATCAGGCAGTCTATGTCTGGACAACATTTGACACAATCCGAATACGCTCTGCAACAAGTAGTCAAGTTATTCGGAAATTTGCTTATTCAATTGGAAGAAGCACATTTAACCCACACCTACCAAACGGTTTTTCGTTTTTGTCAACTCGAGAATATCGACTACCTGGTGTTGAGGTATCTGAACACCGGCGCGTTACCCTTCGAGGAGTGGGCAGAAGAGTGGCTTTTCGACGGGGAAGTCTAGTCTATATTTATATAGGCGACAGGCTTTGGAAGCGTTTCAATTTCGGTCGCTCTTGGACAAGTGATTCAAGAGGTTGAGTCTTAGGATAAGACGAGGAGAGAAAGAGCAAATAGATAGGCGGTTGTACTTAATTCAATAAAGTATTGTATTGATTATTGGGATTAAGCACCCCCGTAACATTTCCAACATGGCGACTACCATGGCTGAGGCTGTGGGCGCGGTGGACGCAGTGGACTCGGTGGGAGTGGTGGAGGCAGTGGAAGTGGTGGAAGCGGGAATAGCTACAACAGTAAGTGCACCTATTGCAAAATTGACAGCCATACTACAGATGCATGCAGACAGCGAAAAGGCACTCAGGAGGGAGGAAACAACGATGAGTGTATTTGCTGCCAGTGCGGGCTTCCAGGCCACGTCAAAGTCGATTGCGTCTCCTACAAACGTATAATGGTCTGGCGGAAAGTGAAGAAAGCCACTGCTACACCAGCTCTTGCCACGACTGGAGACTGCGAACCCTTCTGACTAATAGCTTGTGTTCCCACCGCAGCCACCGCTGCCGCAGCTCCAGAATGGGTCATTGATTCAGGAGTATCACACCACATGTGCAAAGACCGCAGCAGCTTCCCAATGTTCAAAAAGCTTTCACTTGCTGTAGTAATCGAACTTGGAGACAACAACACAGTCACCACCACACATTACTGTTTCATCAACGTCATACAGGGCTACCAAGTCGAAGCCCTCCATACTCCTACCATTCCGGTGTTCTTTCTCTCAATCAACCAATTAGACGTGGGCGGGCATACAACTACATTTCAGAACGGAAAATGCTCCATAACTTCTGTTACTGGGGTTCTTAATCGCAATAATCAATATATTATTTATAGAATAAGTACAACCGCCTCTCTATTTTTCTTTCTTTCCTCGTCTTATCCCAAGACTGAACCTCTGTTGTCACTTGTCCAAGAGCGCCCTAAATTGAACCGTCACAAATTCCCGTCTCCGATATATTGGAAGACTAAACTTCCCCGTCCTGCAACCACTCTTCCGCAAACTCCTCGAATGGTAACGTGGTCGTATGCAGATACCTCAACACCAGGTAGTCGATATTCTCGAGTTGACAGAAACGAAAAACCACTCAGTAGGTGTGGATTAAATTCGCTTCTTCCAATTGAAAAAGTAAGTCTCCAAATGACTCTACAATCTTCTGCAGAGCGTATTCAGATTGTGTCAATTGTAGACCGGATATACGTCGGCTGCATCAGCAAAATGTAATTCGGTCCGGAAGTTATACACGAACCTCTCAGACACTCCGGTAGCTCTCACCAGTGCTTCTAAGTACTTCCAGATGCTCCCTGCCCCCCCTGGAGCTTTGCAAAATGCTCTCAGAATGTGCAAGAGCATTCTCACGTGCTCCTGAAAGCACCTGCAGTGATGGAGGTGCATTCAGGATGCTACGAGATTTGACTATTAGAATAGTCAAATTTTGCAGCTGCGGAGACCTCTGCGCAGGTCTGCGGGAGACTTGGTCCTGTATTCTCACACCAGTGGTTCTTAGGGTTCCATAATCACAAGGCATTTCATCAATCATATTGGTCTTTGTTACAGTCACAAGATTCGCTACATCATAATATGGCATGTATTATCTAAGTCTCTCTATATATATACATTCGGAGATACAGGAATAACGGAGATGCACTCAGCGACAGGCAGCATATATTTCGGAGACCACGGGGTAGATAGACATCTCATTATACGAAATACAGACTCTACCTTGCCCAGGGTCGAGGTGCGCCTGAAAATGATGATCGAGTGAACTCAGGGATACACTCCGAGGCCGTGATCGAGCGAGTTTGTAGATGCACTTGGAGGCCGCGATTGAGCGAGTTCGGAGATAAACTGGAGGCCGTGATCGAGCGAGTTTGGAGATGCCATTCGAAGCCGTGATCGAGCGAGTTTGGAGATACACTTGGAGGCCGTGATCGAGCGAGTTTGGAGATACACTTGGAGGCAGTGATCGAGCGAGTTCGGAGATGCACTTGGAGGCCGTGATCGAGCGAGTTTGGAGGCCGCGATTGAGCGAGTTCGGAGATGCACTTGGAGGCTGTAATCGAGCGAGTTTGGAGATGCAATTGGAGGCCGTGATCGAGCGAGTTTGGAGATACACTTAGAGGCCGTGATCGAGCGAGTTTGGAGATGCACTTGGAGGCCGTGATCGAGCGAGTTTGGAGGTCGCGATTAAGCGAGTTCGGAGATGCACTTGGAGGCTGTGATCGAGTGAGTTTGGAGATGCAATTGGAGGCCGTGATCGAGCGAGTTTGGAGATGCACATGCAGGCCATGTTCGAGCGAGCTTGGTGGAGTACTAGGAGGTGGTCAATCTGGAGGCGGTAAGTTCGGGAGGGCGGCGCGACTGGAGCGGAGACTCTATTCATTGGTTAACTCGTAATTGTGCGAATGTAGAGAATTGAGTACAACATCGTCTGCCGAGATATGAGACTGGCTGGGAGCGGGAGACAGTCGACCTTGGGATGATGCAGTACGCGGTGTATGCAGTACTCTGTGAATGCTGTACTCGGTGTATGCTTTTCTCGGTGTATGCTGTACTCGGTGTTAACTCTTGATCATGGCATGGAGAGATAGAGAGGGATGACTTAACTTCGTGTTCTTAGGTGATGGTAGAATTGAGGACAAGAAAGAAAGAGATGAGAAGGTATGGGGGAAATCATCATGAGAAACAGGGACTTAAGATAATTTCGTGTGCGAGGCAATTTACCATCCCCGATACAGCAGGTACGAGTCCCGATCCGGCGTGTAATTACATCAATACGAGGTCATCCTAACCAAATCCGGCAAGTCGTACCCCTGATTAGTCATATCCGCTCGTATCCTCCCCATCGTTCTCATCTTCATCCCCCATCTCTCTCTTTCCCGTCCACAACTCTACAATCATTGCCGAACACAAAGTTAAGTCATCCCTCTCTATCTCGCCATGTCATGATCATGAGTTGGCACCGAGTATAGTATACATCGAGTACAGCATACACCGAGTACACTTCATTCTCATGATTACGAGTTGACCCCTGAATGTAGCTTCAGCTACCGGCGTGCCTCTCCATGAGAGCACAAAGGTAAAGTCACATTGTCACATTCCCACGGTTGCGAGTTAACTAACTGATGAAAAGAGTCTCCGCACCCAGAGCGCCGTCAATCAACTGCACCCCAGTACTCGTCCAAACTCGCTCGATTACTGTCTCCAAACTCACTTGATCACGGCCTCCAAGTGTATCTCCAAACTCGCTTGATCACGGCCTCCAATTGCATCTCCAAACTCGCTCGATCGCGACCTCCAAACTCGCTCGATCACGGCCTCCACGTGTATCTCCAAACTCGCTCGATCATGGCATCCAAGGTCGCACGATCATGGCCTCCAAGTGCATCTACACACTCGCTCGATCACTGCCTCCAAGTGCATCTCCAAACTCGCTCGATCACGCCCATCCAAGTGCATCTCCAAACTCGCTCGATTACAGCCTTCAAGTGTATCTCTAAACTCGCCCGATTACGGCCTCCAAGTGCATCTCTAAAGTCGCATGATCACCACCTCCAATTGCATCTCCAAACTCGTTCGATCACGGCCTCCAAGTGCATCTCCAAACTCGCTTGATCATGGCCTCCAAAGTGCATCTCCATCCTCCCTCGATCACGGCCCTGGCGTGTATCCCTGAGTTCACTCGATCGTCATTTTCAGGCGCACCTTGAATTGCTCTCAAGCACCGCCTCCAGCCAGTCCAGATATACCGTGTGTAGATGGGCAGCTATATAGATACATAGATACATAGATAGGAATACTAACTGAATACATGAGTTTAAAAATCGTTGAACGATAAGTAGTAGCTATGATTTCCAGGCGCACCAGCAGCATTCCCAAAGAAGATGTTGTTTTTCCCAGACTGCTCTTCTGTGATTCGAGGTGCTCCCAGACTTATCTTCGGCGCTCCCAGTTTTGTCCCCGGCGATCCCAGGTGCTCCCAGGCTTGTCATCGGCGCTCCCAGTTACTCCGAAGGCCGGCAGGAATGCCCTCCTAGGGTCTCATACTCTCCTGAAATTGACGCATCCAAGTTTACACTCCACATCCTCTCAGACACTTCTGGAGGCTTCCAGTGCCTAAAATACATTTTGCTGATGTGGTCATGAAGATGAATGAGAGTAGTAATTGTTAAAAAGTTTTATAATAGGTAAAATTCTTAAAAATATTTTAAGATCGTCTTCAGTGTTCTGACTGTTGACTGTGGATTCCTGCTTCACGTTGTTCTTCTCATTGCTGGAGCAATGCCATCTTCTTATAGTCGTCTTCGAGGGTTTGTACACCAATACTTCAACGCTATGACTCCACCGATAACAGATACGTATTATGTTCATCAGGTGTTAAAGCTTTAGCGCTTCTGATAAGAATCAGGCCATCCATTGCGCAATTTACGTGTCATGCAGATTGTCTGATGAAACTTCAACTTAGACATCTCGCAATCCTTGAGATAGTAGTTGGAACATCTCCTGATCCTGGTCGGCAGTGCTCATAGCAATTAAATGCCTCACCTTCTCAGGTTCAATAGGCTTACGTTTTAGATTTAATTGCTGACCAACCAATACTATACCAACATAGATTCTGACGTGTCAGCTCGTATCGAATACGTGTCTGACGTTGCAATGCATGCTAACTCAATCCAATGAGCAGGGTTGCTTCCGGTCTCATATGTTCAGCCGATGAAATAACTCCATCAGTCACGTCATGCCTAAGTTGAGCGCATTCTATTTGACTGTGGACTGCCTTGATAACTCTTATCGCCTAAGGCAATAAGTCGAGGATCCCGCTTACTCGGATATTGACTATCGACTGCTGTGTTCTTTCGGACTAGTCCCGCAAGTATCAGAGATAATGAGTGTGGTCAGAAACTAACTGCACGGCTGATAGCTAGTATCCCCGCTATGGCGGCATAGCTCCATCGTCCTAAGTGACTCTGCTAAGTGAACTTATCTCATTGACAGGTGACCCATATGTATCCCCAGTAAAGGACATATGACTGGCCTACTTCAACGAGGCCATGAATAGGTGTTGCGCATATCACATGACTAGACCTAGAGTAACTCGGTGAGATGTATTCATTTGAATATCGCTAGTACCATTATCGCTGTTAAGGGAAAACCCCTAACATCTTCCCCATCTTCTTGCACCCTCATTGGATAACTAGTCAATGGCAAATAGATCATAGTTCCCGCAACCACACTCGAATCATCGACTACCGAGAACTGCAGATGGCGAAAACGAGAACGCTCACCTCCAAGAGAAAGCTCACATCCAGATGAAAGCTCGGCTCCAAGAGCACCTATTGCAACAAAAACTGAGTCCACTTGAAAGTCGCTCACAATCTCAGAATCGAGACTATGGCACCAACGACTAGCACTTATAAATCCTACCGCCATGAAAACTCTGATTGGCGGATCTAAACAGAATGATTCAATGTGCACTGTCCGTATCGAAGCCAAGCGGAAGCAAAGGTTGATTAGAGTGCCAGTCAAGTGCACTTCGAAGCCTCTTGAACTTGTACATTCGGACGTGTGCAGTCCTTTCTCTCCACCGACCTTGGGAGACAATCGATAGTATATACTGTTCACCGACGACTATACGAGGTACTCCTCTGTACGGCTGCTCCCAAATATGAAAGCCCTTGCCTGTACCTCTTCCTACCGGTCATTTCAGACCAGAGTAGACTCGATGGGATAAGGGATCAAGCGATTCCGGTGCGATAATGGATGAGGAGAATACGATAATAAGACATTCCGATATGTCGTTGCGGCCCGCAGTACTACATACGAACCATGCCCTCCATACGCCCCCCATAAGGACTGTATTACGGAAGGAATGATCCGGAAAATCACTGAAAAGGCCCAGGCGATGATGATTGACTCCCAGGCTCCCATTCAGTTGTGGGGAGAAGGAGTTAATAATGAAGTCAATCTCCATCAAAGATCACCGAATGAAGGCCTCAAAAGAAATGACCGCGATGGCTATCAAGCACCATACAACACACCATATGAGATGTTGCATGAATTTGGCATACCGACTCAAGACGCTGATGGCAACGAAATATCTTATCAAGCCTCTCTCTACAATCTACATCGGTTTGAATGCTATGCCAGTAGACTCATTCCGAAAGTTTTGCCACGCCAGGGCGAGTTCGGCCCAAGGCCAATGCACTGCATGATGGTAGGCTACACACACGACCCAAAGACGTTGTGGAGGATATGGGATCCCGAATTCCACAAGGTAAAAGCCCAATCAGAAGTCCTCTTTGACAAAGAAAGAAACCCACCCATGTAGTATCAGCATGGAAGCAATGAAATCGACATATTTAGATTACCCGAAGATGAGACATATGTCGACCAAACAGATCCCGGGGGTGAGCCTCTCCAAGGACAACATAGTCGACCTACGCAGATTGGTAAGAGATCCACATCTCACATGGATGAAACTCCTGACGAGGAAGCAGAAAACGCCCGCATCCGGCGCCTCCGCCAAGTGGATCAGACTGCCCAGCGTTCAGCAGCAAATGCAGAAAACATCGCCCACAGCCTGCGTCTCAGCAGAGAGGGTCAGACTGCCTGGCGCTCGGTAGCAGCAATTGAGAAATCAAGCCAAGTACCGCAACCAGCCCCAGATGCAGCTCCAGTTGCAGATGCAGCTCCAGTTCCAGCTCCAGCTCCGCCGATAGGGAGTACTGTCACAAGAAGTCAAGGTAAAGTCTCCACAGAAGCATTAACGGCATCCAAAACAGATCTATTCACCTACGCGGAAGCTATGGAAAGCCCTCAAGGAGATGACTGGAAAAGAGCCATGGAGGAGGAAAGCACATCGATCGTGCTCAATAACACCTTCTCTGCTATCAACTCCCGGGAAGCACGGCAACTGCAAGTCAAGCCGATTGGCTCTAAGTAGGTTTACAAGACTAAACACAATCCTGACGAGTCCTCACGGTACGAAGCACGGTGTTAGCGGTTCTCCCTTAGCAGCGATAATGGTACTTGTGGTAGCCTGTTGAATACATGTCACGGAGTTACTCTCGGTATAGTCACACGACATGCATAACACCTGTTCAAAGCGCACAATTGAGACCAGTCCTATGTCCCTTAGCGGGGATACATAGGTGTCGCGTGTCGATTGAATAAGTGACCAAGTACACTTAGCGGATTCACTTAAGATGATGCAGTTATGTCGCCATTACGGGGAAACTTGTTTCAGCCGTGCGCATAATTTTCAACCACATTTATTATCCGGAAACAAGGGGGACTTGTCTTATCAGACACAACAGTCGATAGTCAATATGCGAGTATGAGGGATCGTCACCTTATTACTTCAGGCGATATTAGCTAGTGGCACACTCCCCGGCCAAAGAGAATAGGCTCAGCCTGAGCATGACGTGACTGAGTGAATTATGACGTCGGCTGATGATATGAGGCCGGAAGCAACCCTGCTCATTGGTTTGAGTTAGAATGCATTGCAACTTCAGACTCGTATAGTTATATGAGCTGACGCGTCAGGTTCTACATTGGCATAGTATCGGTTGGTCGCCGATTAAATCTATGACGCAAGCCAAAAAGCCTTCAAGGTGAGGCTGTAATTTGCGATAAGCATTTCTGACCAAGATCGGCAGATATTCCAACTATTGAAGCATACAGATTGCGAGATGTCTAAGTTCAAGTTTCATCTGACATACTGCATAACACAGAATTCGCGCAATGGATGGCCTGATTCTTATCACGAGCAATAAAGCTTTAATACCTCATTGCCGTAAGACGTATCTGTTATCGGTATGGTCATAGCGCTGATGTATGGGTGTGAAGACCCTCGAAGGCGACTATAAAGATATGGCATTGCTCCGGCAATGGACAAAAGAGTTCAAGCAGCAATCCACAGTCACAATCAGAACACCGAAGATGATCTTCAAATATTATTAAGAATTCTACCTATTACTTTAAAACTATTTCCTCCCTCATCCATCTACGAGACCAGGCAGTTTATATCTGGACAACATTTGACACCATCCAAATACGGTCTGCAACAAGTTGTCGAGTTATTCGGAAATTTGCTTATTCAATTGGAAGAAGCACATTTAACCCACACCTACAGGACGGTTTTGGTTTCTGTCAACTCAAGAATATCGACTGCCTGGTTTTGAGGTAACTGAATACAGGTGCGTTACCCTTCGAGGATTGGGCAGAAGAGTGGCTTTTCGACGGGGAAGTTTAGTCTACCTTTACGTCGGAGACGGACAGTGGAGGAGATTCAAATTAGGAAGCTCTTGGACAAGTGACACAAGAGGTTGAGTCTTGGGACAAGACGAGGAAAAGAGAGTAATAGTGTTACAGGGGTGTTTTATATCCCAATAACTAATACAATATTTATTGAAACTAAGCACAGCCGCCTATCTAATCTCTTTCTTTCCTCGTCTTATTCCAAGACTCAACCTCTTCCGTCCGTCAAGCAAGAGCTTGCCAAATCCAACCTTCTCCACAACCCGTCTCCTTCGTATAGGAAGATTAAACATCCTGGTCGTGCAACCACTCCTCGGCCCACTCCTCGAATGGCCCAGCCCCAGGATTCACGTACCTCAATACCAGGTTGTTGATATTCTCGAGTTCCCAGTATCTCAAAACGTCTCGGTAGGTGTGGTTTTAACCAGCTTCGTCCAGCTGAATAAGTAACTCTCCGAATAGCACGATGACCTGTTGTAGAGCGTTTTCGGAGTGTGACAGTTGTTGTCCAGACATACGTTGCCTGGTCTCGTAAATGTATGAGGGTAGTAATGATTGTAGAGGTTGATAGAATTCTTAATAATATTTTATGATCGTCTTCGGTGTTCTCTCAACGCTAATCTGTTCACTGCTCCTCAATTCCTTCGACCCACACTGGCTCTTTAAAGCCCTCGTCTTTCTTCAAGTGTGACAGTGTTATCTTGGCCACGCCCTCTTAGCGCCCGTCAACAACTCACCACAACACCCTCGGGTAATTGCGCCGCATGCAAAGTGGTTTGAAAGCATTACGCACCTGATAACAATCAGGCCATCCTTTGCGCGGTATCAGCTTATCCTTTCCTATCTCAGACATCTTTTGCAATCGTACGAGTCGGTAGTTGGAACATCTACCAACCAAATTGATAATGCTTATCGCCTTTTAATCCCTCCTGCAAGTGAGTGATTAATTGCGTCATAGATTTAATCAGCGACCAACCGATACTATGCCAACGTGGACTTCTGACGTGTAAGCTCTTATCCGATACGAGTTTTACATTGCAAACCAGACCGCTCGAAACTAATCGAGGGTGTTCGCTCCAGGCCAATGCCTACGTCATTAATCCGTCAGATACGTCATGCTAAGGTTGAGACTTTTTCCTCTAACTGGGACGTGCCGCTCCTGATCCGGCCCGGTACAGGCAGGGGGAGAAGAGTCCTCTTAATCGCGTTTGACTTAACATCTGCCGTGAGTGATTACCACTCATGTCCTGCAGAGTTACCGGGGTTGAACAAAGCACCCACGCTTCGCGCGACCAGCATAAACTCCCGCTAAAGAATATGCTGCTAACCACTTGATGGTACATGCATAGGTGTTATGCATATTGAGGATATGTATGCATCTTGTAACCAACAATCAAGTATCATTATCGCTGCTAAGAGACAACCCCTAACATCACCCCCTTCTCTAAGCCCAGTGACCTCAATGGTGCTCTGTCTTTTCCAAAAACCATAATTCAATAACATAGTAAATCCCCTTTCCACCTACGATCTAATACCTCCTAAGTTCTTTTCTTAACAATTTTCTTTTTGCTTTTCCCCACGAATCTCCTGTCTTTCTCCACTGTAGGATTCCTTGCCTAATAATTTTTCAATAACTCTTTATCATGTTCTGCCACATTCTCGTACGTTTCCCACGTACTATCCTCTTGGTTGAAACCCTTCCATTTAACCAAAAACAAATGTTGCTTCGGGTTATTGTCCGTAGGTCCACTTGCTATGATTGTTTCCATTACCCAATCTTCTCCGTCGGGTTCAGTCTCGACCACTGCTGTTCCCGGGTCGGTTCCCTTGTATCATTCTAGCAAGTCGATGTTGAATACCGGATGAAGTTTCGAATGATCCGGTAGTGTTACAGGGGTAACAACACCTTTTGACAATATACTTAGTAACCTGTATATGTACTTAGATGCATACGACCGTAGATCTTATTCCTTGCTAAGGTTCCGGATAACCGTAGCTCGTATTTCCCGAAGCCTCTGGCTTCGCTCTGCTTCTCGCTTCCTATCTTCTTGCTGAAGACGCTTAATCTTTCTTTCCTTCTTAAGCTGCTTCTTGGTCGTAGGTAAGGGATTCACTCGGCCTTGCTGTGCAAAGGTTCGATCTCGGAAGGTCTCCTGGACAACCCTTTCTGTACTTTCGAGAATTCGATCCAACCGTAGATCTTCCGTAAGATCTCTTGGCGTCGTAGATACTGACTTCTCTTTATCGACCTGTGAAACTCGATCGGCATGAACCTGCTGATGATATTGATCCTGATCGGGAACTTGCTGGTTTCCTGCAGTAGAATATATTTGTGGGGAAACTCTTCCTTGATCCCGAAGTGTATCGATATGGATTATCAGTTCTGGCTCTAGTCCAATAATACTAGCTAGCCACCAAACACAATGAGCCACGAATATCTGTTGAGTTCTTCTGGCGTAATCAATGACTTTCTCCAAGGCATATACAATGACGTCGTTATCGTTCTCGAAGGTAATTGGCATTAGAATCGTAATACTTCCAAGGTGCGGGGCTGCCGCTACACAAAGCTAATAGATTCTAGGTATAGATATAATAGGTATAGGTATCATAAAAACGCAATAATAAATAAGGATATTTCTCCGCTGGTAGGTATCGTTTTCTCTCTAGCTGTTCGAGCTTGTCTTCTTCATTGCCGGGACAATGTGATCTCTTTATAGTCCATCAGCCTAGTTACTCTGCCTGGAACGATGATTAAATCCCTCAATGATAGCCACTTATCTGTGGGTCTTATTGGCGATGCCCGGTAGATATCCTTGCGACTTATTTTGTGGCGCCTCTCGGATGTGCTCGCGTATCCCCACATAGGACACGTATCATATCGCTCATTAATCAGACCATAACTTCATCTTAGACATCTCGCTTTTGATGAGTTTATTCGGTAGTTAAACAGGCTTATCGGAATACCAGTTCCGTGCTGCTACATAGAGTAATATGACACCAAAGGTTGCGAGCTAGACACATGCAACCCAATGCAAGGTAATCGCTTTTGGCTTGTAGCCAATGCCATATATCCCTCAGTTAGGTCATGCTTAGGTGGAGACAATTCTCTCTGAACACCGGGGTGTGCCGCACTGGTTATCCTGCCGTTATGGTCAGGCAGTGAAGAGCCCTCTTACTAGCAATTGACTAGCAACTGCCGTGCTTGCTCACAAGCATGTCCCGCATAGTTTCTGGAAGTGAAAGAAGTCCGTTGGTGTTCTCGGCTCACTCCGACTGACCACCCCAGGTTCTTCTCGTGACTGATATGAACCCTCGATAAAAGGCATATCACTGGGCAGTGTACTTGCAAGTCTTGGCGTGGTATGTGCTTTCCGACTGTCAACAAGTCCCATTATCACTGCTAGGGGAGAACCCCTAACATCACCCCCTTCTCTAGGATCGGTGACCTCAACGATGCTCCGTCGTAAGAAGTAGACTTCGTAATCCTCACACATCACGAGTATGTTTCTCTTTATTCTTTTATATCCTTTAATCTTATAACTTTCATATTCAGCCTCCCGCTTATCATTTCATATTTTTCTATACAACAACTATTTTATAACAGTTGTATAATATGTCCTTCTCTTGTTCCTGTTCTTGACTTCGGAACCCGTGACAGGTAGCTTGAGTTTACAATACCGATTATTGCTTCCGACCGATATCACTTTGAATGGTCCTAACATTTTATCCTCAAATTTCCTGCATCGATGCTTGGTTCGAATATTCCGTCCATTAAGCAAAACCAATTCCCCCTTTTCCAGTGGTTCCATTATCTTTCTTCGCTTATTATAATTCTTCTGCATCAACTCCACTGATTCTGACAACCATTGTTTCAACCTCTGATGCACCTCATTCATTTAATGCCCATACATTTCGGATGCCGGATTCCGGAACTGAATATCTGGAGGCCACGACGTTCTTGCCTCAAACCCGTAAGACGCATACAACGGAGATATTTTTGTTGATGAGTGTTTCGAATTATTGTAAGCCTACTCCGCCATTGCCAACATAGAAGCCCAATCGTTCTGTTCGTAATTGCAATAGGACCGTAGATGTGCTTCGATTACGTGGTTGATACACTCCGTTTGTCCGTCAGTTTGGGGATTGTATGCCGTGGACATACTGCGCTTTATCCCAAGGTAATTATATTGGTCCGTGAAAAAGCTTCCGGTAAAGGTCGTGTCCCTATCTGAAACCACATCCCCGGGAAAGCCGTGATACTTCCATACATTTTCCAAGTAGGCCCGTGCCATGGTTGGTGAATCTTTCTTATGAATCGGGATAAAATGAGCCATCTTCGTAAACCGATCCACTACCACTCGAATTATTGTGGCACCTTCTGACTCTGGTAGGTCATTAATAAAATCGGGACTAATATGCGTCCATGGTCTACATGCCAGCTCTAACGGATGCAAGAGCCCATGTTTCGCGTGTCTCGGCGCCTTCGTTCTCTGGCATATATCACACTCGCTACAGTATTTCCTTATGTCGCGTTCCAGATTTACCCATTAGAAATTCCTAGATATTAACTCGAGCGTTCGTTCTCTTCCGAAATGTCCTGCTACCTTCGAGTCATGTCCCGATTGAATGAATCTCCTCCTAATCCCTTCTGGCACCTAGATCCTAGTCTTCCAGCATAGAAGGTCCTTTATTATCGCAAAGTTCTTATCGATGTTCCCGTCCTTCCCTACTTGCTTGCATAACTCCCTATACATTTCATCCAGCATGGCTTTTTCTTTAATTCTTTCCTTGGCTTCCAGTAACAACTGGTCTACATCGATCGCAGAAATCTAAATGGTCTCATAGCCATCATCAATCTCCATAGCACCGACCTCTAACCAGTGTTGTTTATCCAGCATTGACTGATCTGTTGTTGAAGTCGTACCCCCTTCTCTAGAGGTGAACGCCGGGCACCTTGAAAGTATATCGGCCTTAATATTTGAGGAACCCATTCAATAAAGCAGTTGGAAGTTGTATTGCTTAAGTTCCTCCGACCATCTGGCTTGCCTCCTATTAAGCACAACCGCTGTTTTGAAATAGGTAAAATTTTGATGGTCTGAAAAGATTGTCGTTTTATGTATGGCTCCTTGCAAATAGTGACGGTTTTTCTGAAGTGAAAATACCACTGCCAGCATTTCCTTATCATATACGTCGTAATTAAGTTCGGCTGGATTAAGCTTTCTGGAGACGAATCGCACAGGATGTATTTTACCATCCTCGAACTTCTGAGACGAAATGCCTGCAATCGCAAAGTCCGATGCGTCTGTTTCCAATAAAGCTGGCCTATCCGGATCATAATGCCTAAGGATCGGAGTTTTGCCTGACGTAAATAGTACTGTTATTTTAAGAAATGCTGCTTCTTGTGCGTCTCCCCATTCGAATTTAACATCCTGACTGAGTAAGTCCGCAATTGGTGAAACAATTGCGGAAAAATTGTGAATGAACCTTCGGTAAAAATTCCATAGGCCAAGTAATTGTTGCACCTTCTTCCTCGAAGTTGGTCGAGGCCAGTCTACTATTGCTCTTGATTTTTCGGGATCCATTCGAAGACCCGATCCGCTGACCATAAATCCTAAAAATGCTGTTTCGGTAACGTCGAAGTCACACTTGTCTATTTCAATACACATACGGTTGTCCATTAACAATTGAAAAACATTCGATACTTGGCGATGGTGTTTTTCCAGAGACCCTTTTGTGGCAATCAAAATAACATTGATATATGCCACTACCACCATTCCTTCGTCCTCATCGATGTGTACATCGGTTTTTATAACTAACTCAATCCCTAACAACGGTCGTAAAATCCTGTTAATTTCTCTCTGGAATGTTGCTGGTGCATTGCAGAGTCTGAATGGCATGACCAAGTATTCGTACAACTCAAACTTGGTGCGAAATGCCGTATATTTCTCATGTCCCAACGCCATTCTAATCAAGCAAAACCCTGATTTCAAATCAACTTTGGTAATGTGCGTTGCTCCTGATACTCTAGCGGATAGCTCCTCCATTATAGGTAGCGGTGTCCTATCTTTCTTTGTATAATCATTGAGGTGTCGGTAATCAATACAAAGACGTAATCCGCGTCCATTTGGTTTTGGCACGAATAATATAGGACTTCCGACTGTACTCCTGGATGGCCGGATCTTCCCTTCCTTAATTATTGTATCAAGATATTTTACTAGCAGTTTCTCCTCTTCCTGAGATAACTGGTAGATAGGACCCATATGTAACTTATTGTCTGAGTCTAATAATTCGATTCGATGATCGCATCCTGTATTATCCGGTAATTTTTCCGATTCCTTCGGATCGAATAACAACAAAAACTTATGATAACAGGTTGGTAACTTGGCCGCTACCGACGGATTGCTCATAACAATTGCCCCTATATGTATGGCTTTATCGTTGAGCGCAATTCTCTTATCGTAAGTAATCGAATACTCAGGATGAATTTTTCCGTGATTGTAACAATCAGACTGACAATCAGGAAAATGTAAGTGGCTCATTGTTGTTCCTCTAGCCTTATGTTTTTCCAGATACCAAGCCGGAATTAAAGCATCATAGTCTCCGGTAGTCCTTATAACATCGAAGGCATGATCTTTCTCATCGTAGGTACGATTGTTCTCAAAGGATACTCCCAAAGGTACGGTAAACAAATTCTCTGTTTCCAAGCTTGTTCCAGATACATCCCCTGTCTTAACATTTCCGAGTCTTTAACCACTGGTATTGAGAAAGCCTTTGCTGCCTCAGGCAATATGACAAAAGACGTGCTTCCCAAATCGAGCATGCAGCGTAAGGGAAAGTATTTTCCCTCATCATCAATAAAAAAGCGATAAATTGGTCACTTTCCGATTTTTGTTGCTGAGACCTTACGGATTTTGGGATGAAGGATAGGTTGATAATAAACATAATCGGTAGACGAATTTATTTTCTTGGGGAACCACTCTAGAGGTTCCGAAGCTTTTCGTTTTGCCATCGCTATCCTTTCGACAATAGCGTAACCTCATTGGGTTAAAAATAGATGGGTAATGTGAATAATTAATATGTTGATAATAATTGTAGTATTCGTATCCCCTTACGGTCCAGCCGTTTGGATCTTCGGATCATCCTCAGAGGGAAAAACAATTTTTATCACAAAAGGAAAAAGGTCTTCCATACGAGATGGTGTGTTAAAACATTAATTTCGACCTATACGCTGAATGCTGCGCAATTAATCTGACTCTGACTGCGGTGGTGAATCCCACCAATTCCCTTGCTCCTCCGGATCTTCATCCTTCTGATCCCCTTCCTCATTATCCAAATATTCACCTTCGGATTCCTTTTCGACTTCTGAACTGGACTCCTGCGAGTCGTCCGAGTCGTCCAAACTGTCCGAGTCATCTGAACTATCCGAGTCATCTGAACTATCAGAGCTATTCTCGTCTCCTTGGGTCAACTGTAATCCGGCAACCTTCATTTTTTGATAATCCTTTGCCTTTGGATAACTTGCAGTTTCCTTATCCATCTTAATGGGTCTGACAGAATCTTTGACCCTATGACTCCCCTTTCTTTCGGAGGGCCATGCACATCTTAGGCATTCACCCACTGCCTTCCTTCGCTCAAGTTCCAAAGATTCAATGCCCTCGGTCTTGGAATAGTCTCTCTTAGGCTTCTGCTCAGATCGATCCTTTACGAACTTCTTTCCTTCGAAGCGATTATCGTGATTTTTCTTGAACCGGCGCTCTTTCTTATCCGGTTTATTTTCTCGAAACCTGAGAAGGTTACTTTCCTTGGCTCTGAACTGAGCCTTCAAGCCGAGGTTCTTTCTTGCGGCTTCCCAATTTTCCGCAGTTCGACCTGCATTGGTAATGATTGACATAATTTCTTGATGGGTCTTCCCCGTCAAATCCACAGTAGGCATCTGTTCCAAGATTTTCGGTGGTAGTTGTTCCAAGATTAATTTTTTCAATGCTGCCCCCATTACCAAGGCTTTATCGTTATGAGTCTGTATCTGGGTGAACATATCCCTAATACATCCCTCATATCGTACTTTCTCAAGTTCGCAATATGCTTCGTCTCTGGCATCCTTATCTTCGAACCGAAGCGTAAGGGCATTAACATATCCTGTCATGGACTTAGGATATGCCCCTGCCAATGTTCCTTTGAGCCATTGGCTATGCCATGATGCTGCGTAACTCTCCATTACGGAACCAGTCCAATCGATGGTTCGCTCATCTTCTGGAAACCTTTCTGGTTGATCCCGAATGTAAACCAGAACCAGTACCCACCAGGTATCAAAATGTTCCCCAGCTTTTCCGAAAAATTTCTTAGGTTCCTTAATTTTTATAGGTTTGGCGAATTCTAATTCTTTGATTCGCCTTCTTCTCCTCAATATTCTTCCGCCGCCCTGTCCTCCGTGATCGGATGGCGGTGGATCTGGCGGTGGTGGAGGTCCTCCTCCTGCTGCTCCGCCTGCTGCTCCACTGGCTGCTCCACCGGCTGCTCTTCCGGCTGCTCCGCCTGCTGCTCCACCGGCTGCTCAACCGGCTGCTCCTCCTGCTGCTCCACCAGCTGCTCCACCAGCTGCTCCACCGGCTGTTTCATCGGCTGCTCCTTCGCTTCCGGCTCCTCCCCTAAGTCCTCTTCCCCGGGAATACTCACTCCCGGTATCTCTAAGACTTAATTCTGATGGGGAAAAGAAAGCTGCCGCTTGTCCTGGGTGCATGTAAGGCTGAGTCCCCGAGGGCCCTGCGACAGTTTGTTGAACTCCCAATGGAGTAGATTCCGAGAATTTATACTGATCCATTGCAGTGGTTAATCCTGTATTAATCTCTGCTATCGAGTTCATTGTTTCTTCCATAGATTCTTGATGTTGGCGTAATTTCTGCTTCGATGGGATTTTCTTAAGTGATTCTGTAATAGCAGCTGTTACCGTGGTAACGTCATCTATTTTCTTGGATAGTATTCTCATTGATTTTTGAATTGCCTGTATCGAAACTTTCGGCGCAAAATTTGCAATTGCGGCGTCCGTAATCTTTTTAGACTGAGCCTCCAGTTCTAATCGGATACCCGTAAACAAATCAGCAGCTTCTCCTACTATCTGATTATCCTGATCTCTCAAAATATGAATGCCAGCACGTAATTCTTCCAATACTGCCTGCTGAAAATTCATCATATGTCCGACTCCCAATACTTCGGAGTCTATCCTGGTTTTCTCCGTCTGAAGACGGCTCTCCATGATTAAAATTCCATTCTTGACGGAATCAAAATCCTGCTCCAAGATGTCTTTTTCTGCGTTACATGCCTCGATAACATGAACGATTTGTTGAGCGAGTTCCGACAACTGTTTTTGAACTAAGCCGGTACTCTCTCCCATTTGTATTTCTCCCTGGCCTTCTGGGGCTTCCTCAGGCTCTTCTTGCTCTTTTAGTAGCAAGTAATCCCTTCAGGTGGCTTCTATTCTCCTTTGGTATCCCAGACACCATTCTGGGATAGGCCTTGCCGCTGGGGATCGGGGTTTCTCTACCCTCGATGAGCTGGGGGCTAGTGCCTTGTTGGTGTACGTTAATCGTCTGCGAGGGGCCGCCATCCTGAATTAAATGACTATAATCAGGTGGTAGTATTATCCGATTTAATTCGACCGTAGCCTCGTCCCGATGCGGACAATTCTAAATCTGACAATGATCGATGCAATGTCTTTGTAGTACGTAGGAGTCCCTGTTGTTAAGTTTTCCTAGGTACTTATAGCCGTAACACTCTGATAGGCAGCTACACTTTTGCCAGAGCACTGCTGGGCTTTTTTCCTCAATATTGTATAATTGGCCGCTGATGCAGAAGCAACTCTGTCTCCGGCAATGCTCGCTGCAGGTTCTCTGACCCAAATAGATACAACAAAAGTTGTCTTCGCACTTCTGGCACTCCAAACTCATAGGCCAGGCTGATCTTTGGTTTGTCGATTACAATAAGATGCAGTCCTGGTTGTTTTTTGTTTCGAAAAAAATACGCTCCAGTTTGATAAAGTTCTTTATAAAGATGTAGTAACTCTAGAGTCATGTAATCGGAGCTGTATGTCGTATAATCCGCTCTCAGATAACAGCGTAGAGTACTTAAAACATTATACTGTTACGGGGGTATTTTATGTCTCAATAACTAATACAATATTTATTGAAACTAAGCACAGCCGCCTATCTAATCTCTTTCTTTCCTCGTCTTATTCAAAGACTCAACCTCTCGCATCCGTCAAGCAAGAGCGTGCCAAATCGAGCCTTCTCCACAACCCGTCTCCTTCGTATAGGAAGAATATACTTCCCCGTCGTGCAACCACTCCTCAGCCGACTCCTCGAATGGCCCAGCCCCAGTATTCACGTACCTCAATACCAGGTAGTTGATATTCTCGAGTTCGCAGTATCTCAAAACGTCTCGGTAGGTGTGGGTTAAACCAGCTCCGTCCAGCTGAATAAGTAACTCACCGAATAGTATGCCGACCTGTTGCAGAGCGTATTCGGAGTGTGACAGTCGTTGTCCAGACATACGTTGCCTGGTCTCGTAAATGTATGAGAGTAGTAATGATTGTAGAGGTACATAGAATTCTTAATGATATTTTATGATCATCTTCGGTGTTCTCTCAAAGCTAATCTGTTCGCTGCTCCTCAATTCCTTCGACCCACGCTGGCTCTGTATAGCCCTCGTCTTTCTTCAAGTGTGACATTGGTATCTCGGCCACGCCCTCTTAGCGCCCGTCAACAACTCACCACAACACCCTCAGGTAATTGCGCCGCATGCAAAGTGGTTTGAAAGCATTACGCTCCTGATAACAATCAGGCCATCCTTTGCGCAGTATCAGCTTATCCTTTCCTAGCTCCGACATCTGTTGCAATTGTACGAGTCCGTAGTTGGAACATCTACCAACCAAATTGATAATGTTTATCGCCTTTTAATCCCTCATGCAAGTTAGTGATTAATTGTGTCATAGATTGAATTGGCGACCAACCGATACTATGCCAACATGGACTTCTGACGCGTAAGCTCACATCCGATATGAGTTTTACAATGCGATCCAGACCACTCGAAACTAATCGAGGGTGTTCGCTCCAGGCCCATGCCTACGTCATTAATCCCTCAGATACGTCATGCTAAGGTTGAGACTTTTTCCTCTAACTGGGACGTGCCACTCCTGATCCGGCCCATTACAGGCAGGGGGAGAAGAGTCCTCTTAATCGCGTTTGACTTATCATCTGCCGTGAGTGATTACCAATCATGTCCCGCAGAGTTTCCAGGGACGAACGAAGCGCCCACACTTCGCGCGACCAGCATAAACTCCCGCTAAAGAGTATGCTGCTGACCACTTGATGGTACATGCATAGGTGTTATGCATATCGAGGATATGTATGTATCTTGTAACCAACAATCAAGTATCATTATCGCTGCTAAGAGACAACCCCTAACAAATAGATAGGCGGTTGTACTTAATTCAATAAAGTATTGTATTGATTATTGGGATTAAGCACCCCTGTAACACACGGCTAGTCATACAAGGATATGAACAGATGGATTTCCGCAAGACTTATGCCACTGTTGGGAAGCTTAGAATGTTTCTGTAGTATCTCATCTCTCTCATCGGGACATACAGGTGGAATATGGACCAGTTCAATGTAATGACCACTTTCCTAAACCCCAAAATTGACAATGACAACATCTATATGACTTTCCCAGCAGGATGGCCAGAGGGACTCAACGTTCCAAATATTGTTGTCAGACTCAGGAAAGCTCTCTACGGCCTTAAACAAGCTCCACAACTATAGCATGACAATATCAACGTCTTTCTACTCTCTCTTGGGTTCACTCAATCCCTTGCGAATCCTGACCTCTATCTTCGCGTTGACGGCATTCTGATACTTCTGTTCGTCAACAATATCTCCATGTCATAACCGGAGGCTGCCGCCAAAGCTGCGATTGAAGGCAAAGCGAAACTCGCATAGAAATACAAGATAATGAACACCGGGAAAAAATGACCTTACGCGACGCGTAACTCATAGAGAAGCTGTTTTTGGGACGGTTATTCATAGCATATTTGACGCGTGGCACTATGAACGTCCTATGGACCTACGTGTTGACTAGATTACAACGATACGTATGCGATTTTGTACGCTGGATCCTATACATCACATTGCATACAACAAACTTGAAAGCAGGCTGCCAGATGCACTTCATTGCACGCTCCCAAGTACACTCCTGATTGCACTCGAGTTCTCCCTCCCAGCCTGCTTGACTGTACGCTCCCAATTGCTCTCGATGGCACACTCCCAGTCTGCTTCACTTACGCTCTCAAGTAAGCACTCAAGACGCTCCCAAGTACACTCCCGAGCATGCTCTCAAGGACTCTTTCAATTGCACTCGATGGCACACTCCCAGCCTGCTTGAGTGTACGCTCCCAAGTACACTCCCGGGCATGCTCTCAAGGACGCTCCCAATTGCACTCGATTGCACACTCCCAGCCAGCTTGACTGTACGCTCCGAAGTAAGCTCTCAAGACGCTCCCAAGTACACTCCCGAGCATGCTCTCAAGGACTCTTTCAATTGCACTCGATGGCACACTCCCAGCCTGCTTGACTGTACGCTCCCAAGTACACTCCCGGGCATGCTCTCAAGGACGCTCCCAATTGCACTCGATTGCACACTCCCAGCCAGCTTGACTGTACGCTCCGAAGTAAGCTCTCAAGACGCTCTCAAGCACACTCCCCAGCACGCTCTCAACTCCCAATTGCACTCGATGACACACTCCCAGCCTGCTTGACTATACGCTCCCAAGTAAGCTCTCAAGACACTCCCAAGTACACTCCGAGTACGCTCATAAGTACACCGAGTACATTCTCATGTACACTCCCGGGCATGCTCTCAAGGACGCTCACAATTGCACTCGATGGCACTCTCCCAGCCGGCTTGACTGTACGCTCCCAAGTAAGCTCTCAAGACGATCTCAAGCATACTCTCGAGCACGCTCTCAAGTACACTCCCAATTGCACTCGATGACACTCCCAGCCTGCTTGACTATACGCTCCCAAGTAAGCTAACAAGATGCTCCCAAGTACACTCCGAGTACGTTCCCAAGTACACTCCCGGGCATGCTCTCTCAAAGACGCTCCTAATTGCACTCGATGGCACACTCCTAGCCTGCTTGGCTCTACGCTCCCAAGTACACTCTCAAGAGGCAAGACACTCCCGATCTCATTTGACTATACGCTTCCATGTATGCTCCCGGGTGCTCGATCCAGAGACTTGCTGAGTTCCAGGAGCCAGGCACCAGGAGGCGGGTGGCGGGTGGCCGATGCCGCATGGCGTATGGTGGCTGAAATCATGACGTCGGTCGATATCATAGTCTGAACCTTATCTTTAGCGCGCCCACCGTGACAAGATCTCACGATGCCTTCATGGTCATGGTGTTGACAATTGTAGCCTTAGATTCCGCAAGAAAGGTAGACAATTCGAACTTGGGGAGAGCAGATCTCCAACTCAGATTATCCAGCGGAATCTGCTGCCGGCTTCCCATTGATTGTGGGCGTATGTGTGCGCATTCGGTCTGGGGCTGATGGAGATGATGGCGATGGTGATGGCAATGGCAATGGCAATAGTGATGGTGTTGGTGATAGTGATCATAGTACCAGAAGTACTTAGACAAGTAGGTTGGCTACGTCAACGTCAGCATCAAAGCTTCCACAGAACCAGAGCCTTCTACTAGCCAAAGCTTCCACAGGCCTAGAGCCTTCTATTAGCCAAAGCTTCCACAAACTCAGAGTTTGCCATCAGCCAAAAGCTTCCCATGGAAAACTCTACTCCTCCCGAATATGCTCCTACATGCTCGATCCAGAGACTGGTTGAGTTTCAGACGCCAGGCACCGGGAGGCGTGGTGAGTGGCGAGCACTGTTTGGTGGGTGGCGTGTGGCATGTGGCAGGTGGCGGGTCGCGGGCGGGATGCCGAAATCATGACGTCGGTCTATATCATAGTCTGAATCTTATCTTTAGTGCGCCCACCGAGACGAAATCTCACGATACCTCACGACCATGGTGTTGACAATTGCAGCCATAGATTCTGTCAGAATGGTAGACAATTTGATCTTGGGGAGAGCAGATCTCCGACTCAGATTTTCGAGCGGAATCTGCTGCATGCTTCCCACGGATTGTGGGCGTATGTGTGCGCACTTGGGCCGGGGCTGATGGTGATGATGCCGATGGTGATGGCGATGCCGATGGAGATGGTGATGGTGTTGGTAATGGTGATCATAGTACCAGAAGCACTTAGACAAGTACGTTGGCTCCATTAACGTTAGCATAAAAGCTTCTACAGACTTAGAGCCTTCTATTAGCCAAAGCTTCCACAGACTTAGATCCTTCCATTAGCCAAAGCTTCCACAGACTTAGAGGCCTCTAATAGCCAAAGCTTCCACAAACTCAGAGTTTGCCATCGGCCCAAAGCTTCCAGTGGAAAACTCTACTCCTCCCGAAGCCCGGCTCTCTCAAGCAGGCTCTCAAGCAGGCTCTCAAGCAGGCGCTCAAGCAGGCTCTCCAGCAGGCTCTAGAGCAGGCTTTCAATCGCCAGCGGGCTCTCATGCAGACTCGCAGCGATAGTGTGTACAGTACCGGTATAACAGCAGGCAGTAAAAACATGTATAGGTCCATCTCTGGCCGGCAGCCGTATATAGTTCGATAGGCCCACGCGCACATCTCTATGAATCGACTATAGAAGACTATAGGCTGCGCGTCGCGCAGGGGTCCACGGGAAGCTTGCTATGAGCTGCGCGTGTGCACGTGTGCGCGTAGCGCAGCCTATAGTCGATTTGCACTTTTGCCGATGTCAACCTCGGCCCGGCACGCCAATTCCTCGGCATTGAAATCCACCAGGATGGTACCGGGGTCTGTCTCGGACAGAAAGCCTATATCATTACAATGCTCAGACTATTCCGCATGGAGCACACTCACAATGTCTTGACACCCATGGATCCCAATGTACAATTGGACTTGGCCAAGGATCGGGGGGAGAAGGAATTGGAAGATATCACAGACTATCAAGCAGTTGTGGGATCACTGATGTACGCAGCACTTGGAACTTGGCCAGATATCACATATGCGGTCGCTGCTCTTTCTCGTTACCATTCACAGCCATTAACCAGCCATATGACCACTGCTAAACGAGTCCTTCAGTATCTCCAATCTACAGCTGATTTTTAACTTCAGTTCAACAGCAATGCCATCGGCATCGACAATAGTCTCGTAGAATACTCGGATTCCGATTGGGCCAATGACAGCGCAGACCGCAAGTCACAAGGAGGCCATGTGTTTCTCGCCAGCAATGGAGCTATCTCATTGTTACGGGGGTAACAACACCTAAGTACTATACTTCCTTTTCCCTTGTATATACTTAGTGTGCACAGCCGTATGATCCTATTCCTTATAATGAGTCGTCAGAGGATTCCTCAGAACTAATGGCGTCAGAGCTATCTTCTTTGGTAACAGGCTGCTGCTGATATTGTTTTGCCTTAGGGTATGGTGCCGTTCCTTGCGGTAACTTAATAGGTCTAATACAACTTCGTACCTTATGTGTTCCTTTCCAATCTGAGGGCCAAGCACACCGTAAGAACTCGCCTGCTTCTTTCCGTCTTTGGATCTCTGCCTTATCAATACCGGCTGTCTTTGATTTCTTATTCGCTGGTATTGCCTGCTTCCTCTTATACCGTTCTTTTTTCCTTAAACTTTCTTCGATATGGGTGTGGGATTATTTCGTCCTGTCAGAGCCTTCCCTTTGGACTTCAAGGCGGCAATATCTCTTAGCCTCGGATATTCCTTAAAATAGTCTTCACACTCTTCCCGGACCAGATCCTGGCATAATTCGGTTGTATCCTTAGTAGCCTTTTCCAAAGTGCCTTGCGTCGTTCCGGAGGTAACGGTAGTCTCAATCCTGGAATGTAGATTATCGATATACTTTATCAACCCCTGTTCTAGTCCGATAATTGATGCCAGCCACCAGACACACTGCGCTATGAAGATTTGCTGTGTCTTCTGGCGTGCTCTATGAACTTGTCCAAGGCGTATACGACTACGTCGTTATCATTCTTGAAGCTAATAGTCATTCGTATCGTAATGAGTCTTAAGGTGCGGGGCTGCCCCTACAGAAAGCTAATAGATTCTAGGTATAGATAATAGGTATAGGTATCATAAAAACTTAATAATAAATAAGGGTATGTCTCCGCTGGTAGGTATCCGTTTTTGTTCGCTCAAATCTGGTTGTTCTTCTCATTACCAGAACAATGTGACTTCTTTTTAGCTCGTGCCCTACAACCTTCGGCCCAAGTCCTTGCCACATCGCTATGTTTGAATCCCTCAATGATAGCCACTTATCTGTGGGACTTATTGGCGATGCCCGATAGATATCCTTGTGTGTTATTTGTTTGCGCCTGCCTGATGTTCTCGCGCATCCCCATAGGAGACACGTATCATTTAGTTCATTAATCAGACCATAACTTCAACTTTGACATCTCGCTCCCAATGAGTTTATTCGGTAGTTAAACAGACTTATCGGCCATACCAGTACCGTGCTGCAACATAGAGTATTATGACACCATGAGGTGCGAGCTAGATGCATGCAAATCAATGCAAGTGTTACGGGGGTATTAAGCCACGTTTCAATAAAACACTTTTATTAACTTAAATACTGCCGCCTAACTAAACTTCTTTTTCTTTCCTCGTCTTATCCTAAGACTCAACCTCTTGTCCGTGTACAAGAGCTGCCTCTAAAAACAATCCCCGTTTTCTTCCTGATCGTGAATAAGGCTCGTATCGATATGTTCCTCGAAAGGTAACAGACCCTCGTGAATAAACCGACAGACGTCGTACGTGATGCCCAGAGTCTCGGCCGAGCGCAAGGTCCAATATTGCCCAGAAGTATTCCTGGTTTCCTCTTAGTAAAGAAACAGTTCTCCGAATTGTCGGACGAGATGATCGTGTGCCGTGTGTCTCTTCGATTGTTTCAAGGTAAACATATAGGATGAAATCACTTGATGGGAGTAGAGAAGTAATGATGAAGTTTGTGTAGAAATCTTAATAATATTTTAAGGTGTTCTTCGCTGGTAATTGTCTGACTGTGGATTGCTGCTAAAGCTTGGTTCTTTCATTGTCGGGGAGACAATGCGAGTCTTTTATAGTCTTTTCGGTGGCTCAAGTTTGGCCGCTACTTTCATGACTATGACAATGGTTTTGCTTCATAGCGTCCTCGGGATTCTGTCCCGGTCTCCGCCACGAGTTCCCTTTAGGTTATAGTGTTCATGCATGATTGGTTTCAAAGCATTTCGCTCCTTGTATGAGGCCATCATCATGTAAGATATCAAACGCAACTTATGACAACTCATAACTTCAACTTAGACATCTTGCTTATCATTCGTTCAGTAGTTGGAACGTCTGACGTCATATAGTACGATCAGCGCTTTATCGCAATATAATAATAACACAATGTTAGTAATGCCTCACCATACTAATTTGGCTATTCGGCATTGCGTCAGAGATTTACGTCGGCGACCAACCGATACTCTGCCAATGTAGATTATGACACCCTCTTGGGGTTGCGATGCATACTAACTCAAAAGTTATGAGCAGGGTCGCTTCAGGCCTCTTATCTTCAGCCAATGCCATTAATCCCTCACACACTACGAGCTTAGGATCCCGACTTCGGTGATCCGGGGAGTGCGCGCATTATTCCCTATCTCTGAGAAATAGGGTGTGACGATCCCACTTACTCGCTCATTGTATGACGCGTGCTGCACACCCGACTTTCCTTCGTCATGATGTGTTGTCCCACTATCAAAGGTTGAGTAGGTGTAATTAATAATCATGCGCACCGCTGATGGTTTTTCACATCCCGGTCATGGCGACATAATTGCATCATCCTGCGAATCCGCTTGATAAGACTGCTCTTATCAAATCATTACATACGGCTCAGATGTTATCCCGCTAAGGATCATCCGACTGATGACATGAGCTGATACGCCAGAAGGTGTTTTGCTTCGTAACTAATGGTATCCACTTCTGAATGGTAGTCACGTGTACTAGCTTCAGTCAAACATGTATCATTACCGCTATCGGGGGAGAACCCCTAACAGCATGGTAATCGCTTCTGGTTTTTAGCCAAGGCCATAAATCTCTCAGTTACATCATGCTTAGGGCAGAGACAATTCTCGTGACGCCTGGGGTGTGCCTCAATTCAAGAGCCATCCTACTCACATACTAACATCGGCCGTGCTTGGTCACAAGCATGTCCCGCATTGTATCCAACAATGAAAGAAGTCTCTCACGGACCTGGCCTCTCTTGCCACTGGCCAACTATTGAATTCTTCTCGTGACTGATTTACCCCAGCTAAAAGGCTCACCACTGGATTGCATAGATGTCTTCGGTATGGTATGTGCTTTCCATAGACGATCGTAAGTACCATTATCACTATCAGGGGAGAACCCCTAACATCACCCCCTTCTCTAAGATTGGTGACCTCAACAATCGCTCCGTCGTAAGAAGTGAACTTTCCTACACATCACAAGTGTGTATCTCATTTTTCAATGATTCCAATAGTACGGCTTGGCATCGCTCTCGATGATCCCCTATCTCTTATTATTATCCATCCTTTTTTCATGTAGCCTTTAATAATTTGCCCTATGCTTCGCAGCCCGCTTAACACATTTTCTGTACAACAACTATTCTATAACTGGTGTATAATTTGTCCTGCTCTTTCACTCCTTCTCTTGACTTCGGAACCCGTGACACTCGTGGCAGTCCCAAATGCAAAGTCTCATAGCCATGTCAACTCTCGAGGCCGAATTCATTGCCTGTTCAGAGGCCTCCAGAGAAGCAATATGGTTACTCCAATTGCAAAAGGATATTCCCAAGAAAGACTCACCACCGCTGCCAATCAACTGCAACAATCAGGGTGCTCTCACTCTTATCACCACAGGAATCATCAAAGCTCGAACTAAATGTATTGACGTTTGCTATCACAACAGTCGAGATCTGCATAGATGGCAAATAGTCAACTACTCCTACATGCACACAAATGAGAATATGGCAGACATACTAACCAAGGCCTTGACCAAGGAGAAGCACGTGAAATTCACAAAGGAATTGGCGCTATGGTAATATAGGTCAATCTAAGGTTGGATTTAAGGTTGTTTCACTTTTCTTTTTGGACACAGAGATTTCCTCTTCTCTCTATGGATGGCAATTGTCAGGCTACGGGGGTACTCTTTCCCTGCTCACTCTCGCAGGGTTTTAAGGAGGCTACTATGGGAATCACAAGTTACGCATCATGTTTGCTTATCTATTTGTTTGTTTTGTTTCTTGCTCCACAGAGCGTAGCAAGAGGGGGGAGTGTTGCATATACATGTCTCAGCCGGAGATGAGCCTTGTATGGCCGGAGTGGAGATGTCTTGTATGGCCAGAGCAGAGGTGTCTTGTATAGCCAGAGACGGTGATGCCTTGTATGGCCGGAAATGACTGTTGACTCTGATACGGGCTGATGGCATTCAGCCGTACTTCACTCTCATATATATTGGCCTTGTGGCCCTCTTAGATAGATGACAATCAAGCTTCTAGCAGTCAGTATTTCAACAGAATCGCATGTCTGAGAAACGAATCATATTTGATGATCCAAGCCGAACGGTACCAGCTGTATGCAACCTTTCCCCAAACAGATATATATTCCATATTTCTCCCCCTTTTGTATCACCGCTAAATGTACTCTAAGCTTCTAGTGAAAAGGAGACAAATAATATGAGAGAGGCCGTTGTTGTCCCATCTACGCATACTTATAACCTAACACTGATACAGGACTTAATATCTCCAGCATTTGTCCTCCCGGCTACATACATTCTACTTATCAAATTGAGCCCTAGGTAGGCCCACCACCATCCCACAAACGCAGACGCCAAAGCTAGAAATGAAATTCAACTGCACACATGCGACCTTGAGTAATCTTGAGTCAAGCCACTCCCACCATATGGTTCGATTTAGCTTGCTTACATTCCGCCCCCAAAGACAATTGATGACATTTAGGACGTAGATTGCAGGCCAAAGACTCGGTTTAGGTAGTCCAGGACAATCAATCATTTCGGCCATTCACTCCTCCGTACCATCTTCGGCTAATATGCGAGCAGTGGATTCAAACCTGTTGTGAGCTGCCCAGTCACTCGGTGTCAACCCATTGTTGTCCTTTGCGTCCATGTATGCGCCCAGGGACCTGACCAACTGAATGACTGTTGATTTGTGCCCTTGCGAAGCTGCCTCGTGTAGTGGTGTGCACCCATCTTCGTCATCCTTTGCTTCTACGTTGGCGCCTAATAAGTTGACTAGTAGCTGAACCGTGCTGTCGTGACTGCCACGCGCTGCAAGATGGAGTGCCGTGGATCCGATGTTGTTTTTTGCTCCGACATCAGCACCCACCTCTTCGACTAGCAGCTGGATTGTCTCATCATAGCCTTCGATCGCCGCCCAGTGCAATGGTGTCTCCCCATCATTATCCCTCACCTCCTTGTCGGCACCCAACTCAATTAGCAACCGGATGGTGTTATTTTCCCCTTGACCTGCCGCTCGGTGAAGTGGCGTTGCGCCAACGGTAGACCTTGCCTCGATATTGGCGCCAAATGTCTCGACGAGTAAGTGAATCGTGGATTCGTGCCCACGTTGCGTCGCACGATGAAGTGCTGTCGATCCGATGGTAGACTTTGCCTCGATTTGGACGCCAAAGGTCTGGACGAGCAGTTGAATTGTCGTATCGTTTCCGTTATCGGCTGCCCAGTGTAGCGGTGTCCACCCATAGTTGTCATTCATCTGCGCGTCGGCGCCTAATATCTCGATAAGCATCCTTATTGTGGTATTGTCGCCTTGTGATGCAGCATGGTGAAGCATTGTCGAGCCGTTGGTATCTCTCTGCGTGTGGTCAAAATAATAACTGTTATACAGTTCTGAAATAGACACAGCCAGACGAACGACTGAGATACATGAGATCTGAGAAAGACTCAACCCACTCAGCTGGGACCACCTTGAATCAGAGGTAGATGTGGACTTAAAAGTACTTGTTGACCATTTTTTAACCACCTTTTTATAAACTCGTGTTCTTGCGAGAGTAGGTTCAAACGAGAACGCAGGTATCAACCGGCTTCTAATGCTGGAAATTGTAGATACAGATCGAATGGAAGATGCATCAATTTCATCCTGGTGGGGGTGCGGGGCCGACATACGGACTGAGAGATTACGACTAGATCTCAAGGCGACGGTTGATACGGAGCGAATGGAGGATTCATCATATTCATCCTGCCATGGTTGTGGAGATGCCACGTGGATCGAAGGGATACGATCGGACGTCAAGGTGACAGTCCCTACAGAGTGAAGGGAGGACGCATCGTATTCATCATGGCGAGAGTATGGGTCTGCCCTGCTCACAGATAGATCACGGTCGGGCTTCATAGTGATGGTCGATACGGAGCGGAAGGAAGATGCACCGCTTCCATCTTGGAGGGAGCGTGGAGCTGCCCTGCGGACGAATAGATCACGATCAGACCTCAAGCCGACAGTCGATACGGAGCGAATGGAGGATGCATCACTTTCAAATTGCTGGGGGTGCGGAGCTGCCATGCGGAAAGAGGGACTTCGATTGGGCCCCAAGGTGACCATCGTCGTTACGGAGCGAATTGAGCGTACGTCAGGTTCACCCTGCTGGTGACGTGACGTTGCCATCCGGTCAGAGAGACCAAGATCGACTCTCAACAAAGTTGCCATGTCTTGCTTCAACTGGGCCATGTCGCGCCGGGCTTGTTGTATTGATTGGCTAGTGTAATTGTACGACATTAGCAGTGACATGGCATTTGTAGCATATCGAATGATAGCGTACCAAGAAATGATTGAAAGCATTAAGATCAATGAGGTTTTATGTTCCTGCAGGCGACAAAGAATTCGAGTAATTTTCTGATCATTTTGTGCCCACACTACACTATCCCATAGATCCAGGTCACCGCAAGCTGTATTGCGGCTTTCGAGCACCTCCTCAAGTTCCGTGAAGGAACAGACACATCCTGTCAAAGTAGTTATCAATTGATCAACATCTACCATTGCTTTTCGAGTCTCGCTTGCATCGGGGAAATCGAGTATGAACAACTGGAGTTGTTGGAAAATCGCCCGGATCGCCTCAACCTCTGCGAGCACATTTCGCACGATACTGGGAGCATCGAGAATGTTGGAAGCAAAACCAATCACTTTAGCTGCAATTTGGACGAGACCAGCAACAGACGCTGCAATTGAAAGACCGTCCATATCGTCGGCTAATGTACTGGCGGGTATCGATGAACTGGAGTCTAGGGAGCTATGCTGCTTACCGCGGGGAAGCTGAGGTGCGATCAACTACCAGGAGGGTAGTCACTGATCACATCATATTTCTATGTTTAGTGCAACCTCACGTGGCTGAAAAGTTTTGCTGCAATGCAGCCACTATCCCCTGCATGCCCCGATTTCTCGATGTATTGCATTTTCAGCCCTCAGTCTCTGGCCACGAATTCTCATTTTCTTCGATATAATACCCCTGTTAGTTAAACGAATCACAACCTACCTTCAATAATAGCCACACTCCAGTACAATAATCCCAATTATCCAGTCTGGTCTGGTGGCAATTGATCTAACCTTCATCTATTCAACTCACACATACCAGTTTTGGGTTTGGTCCGGTTGCGTTTAAATTATGCTCTGCAGCCGTCATTGGGTTCTTAAAACCGTGAAATTGTGATCCGTAGAGTGAGGATAAACTGCACATGTATCCCAATAGACCGTCCCGTCTGGGGGAGCCCTGCGTATACCCGGGACGGGACTGTATATTTTGGAGCAGCAATTTCTGGATCATTTAATACCAGAGCAAATCCTCCTTGAATTATCTAATAGTTATACACTTAGTTTGTCTGCTCGAAGCATTCTCATTGGTCGGGTGAACTTGCCACGTGGCAAGTGTGGCAGTGGCAGGTACAGTGGCGGGTACAGTGGCGGATATCCACATGTTGACTCAGGATTTATCCAGAAGACCTACAAGTTTTTAGAACGCCATCGAAGCTGCTAGAAAGGATTGAAGAGTGCTTGCTACTGCACTGAGTCATTTGTGTAGACTCATTCACAAATTTTCACTCGCCACCCGCCATCCACCACTGCCGGCGCCGCTCTACCATCTCTAGCGAACTTCAAATTTTTAGGCATATAAAGGCATGGATTCTACCATTAGATAGTTCGGTAGACAATCACTTTTGTACAATAGATAATTCAATCTCTCTTTGTACTCGATCACTTTCAACAATACAGCAGACACAGTGGCAGATATACATTGGAGGATATACAGTAGCAGATATATATACAGTGGCAGATACACAGTGGCGGATACAGTGCCAGATATACAGTACCGGATCAAGATACACATTCACAGGGGCAGATACACAGGGGCGGATACACAGCGGTAGATATACAACAGCAAAAACAATGGCAGATATACAACACAGCAAACACAGCGGCAGATACGCGGCAGCAGATACACTGTGGCAGACCCCGGGAAAAATGATCTTACGCAACGCATAACTCATAGAGAAGCTGTTTTTGGGACAGTAATCCATAGCATATTTGACGCATGGCACTATGAGGTCCTATGGACCTGCGCATTGACTAGATTACTATGATACGCATGCGATTATCTGCGCTTAATACTATACATCATGGTGCATTCAACAAGGTTGAAACCAAACTGCCAAATACACTTCATTGCACGCTCCCAAGTAAGCTCTCAAGACGCTCTCAAGCACACTCCCGAGCACGCTCTCAAGTACACTCCGAATTGCACTCGATGACACACTCCCAGCATGCTTGACTATACACTCCCAAGTAAGCTCTCAAGACGCTCTCAAGCACACTCCCGAGAACGCTCTCAAGGACACTCCCAATTGCACTCGATGGCACACTCTCAGCCTGCTTGACTGTACACTCCCAAGTAAGCTCTCAAGACGCTCTCAAGCACACTCCTGAGCACACTCTCAAGTACACTCTCAATTTCACTCGATGACACACTCCCAGCCTGCTTGACTATACGCTCCCAAGTAAGCTCTCAAGACGCTTCCAGTACACCTCCGAGTACGTTCTCAAGTACACTCCCGAGCATGCTCTCAAGTACATTCCCAATTGCACTCGATGACACACTCCCAGCCTGCTTGACTGTACACTCCCAAGTAAGCTCTCAAGACGCTCTCAAGCACACTCCTGAGCACACTCTCAAGTACACTCTCAATTTCACTCGATGACACACTCCCAGCCTGCTTGACTATACGCTCCCAAGTAAGCTCTCAAGACGCTTCCAGTACACCTCCGAGTACGTTCTCAAGTACACTCCCGAGCATGCTCTCAAGTACATTCCCAATTGCACTCGATGACACACTCCCAGCCTGCTTGACTATACACTCCCAAGTAAGCTCTCAAGACGCTCTCAAGAACACTCCCGAGCATGCTCTCAAGTACACTCCCAATTGCACTCGATGACACACTCCCAGCCTACTTAGCTCCACACTCCCAAGTACACTCTCAAGAGGCAAGACACTCCCGATCTCACTTGACTATATGCTCCCATGTATGCTCCTGATGCTCGATCCAGAGACTTGCAGAGTTGCAGGCGCCAGGCACCGGGAGGCGTGAGGCAGGTGGCCTATGGCGGGCAGTTTTTGGCTGGCGGCATGTGGCGTGTGGCGGGCTGCGTATGGTGGCCGAAATCATGACGTCGGTCGATATCATAGTGTGAGCCTTATCTTTAGCGCAGCCACCGCGACAAGATCGCACGATGCCTCACGGTCATGGTGTTGACAATTGCAGCCTTACTTTCTGCAGGAAAGGTAGACAATTGGATCTTGGGGAGAGCAGATCTCGGATTGAGATTTTCTAGAGGAATCTGCTGCCCGATTCCCATCGATTGTGGGCGTATGTGTGCACACTCGGTCCGGGGCTGATCGTGATGATGGCAATGGCGATGGCGATGGCGATGGTGTTGGTGATGGTGATCAGTGTACCAGAAGTACTTAGATAAGTAGGTTGGCTACATCAACGTCAGCGTCAAAGCTTCCACAGACTTAGAGCCTTCTATTGGCCAAAGCTCAGACCTCCCAACAGTGGAAACTGGTTGGAAAATCGGCACCAAACTGCACTATATTGTTTATACCAACTGTTTAAGAATTGGAACTGGACTGCATGCGAAACCAGTTTAGTAAACTAGTTGGAACTAGTTAAACTGTTTGTACTGGTTTTAACTGTTCAACTGAACAGAACCAGTGCAAACTGCTCAATGCAAAGTTGTTCGCTGTAGAGAGTGCATAATATCTTACTCAGCACAAATAATTTTGATACTGTATTGACAATTTGCAGAACTCGGGTAGGTTAGACCCACTGTAAACAAGTTCGCAGCGGAAAAACGATGTCTAATCAAGATTTCACCTTTCCAGAGTCTTTTCCCCATGTATTTTCTCGCATCCATATTAACCGTAAAACTGTTGGTGTACTGGTTATTTTCAAATGCCAAACTGCACTCCACTGAACTGCAAAGTCCTATAAACTGTACTGCACTGCCAAGAACCAACTATTTAACCCACCAGATTACCGCATCCAACCAGTATACTGCTTCCACCGTTGGGAGGTCTGCCAAAGCTTCCACAAACTCAGAGTTTTCCATCGGCCAAAAGCTTCCCGTGGAACACTCTACTCCTCCCGAAGCGCGGCTCTCTCAAGCAGGCTCTCCAGCAGGCTCTCCAGCAGGCTATAAAGCAGGTTTCAAGCAGGCTCTCAAGCAGGCTCCCAAGCACCAGCGGGCTCAGTGATAATGTACAGTACCGGTATAACAGCGAAGACTCCAGGCAGTGGAGACAGGTATCGGCCGCCAGCCCTATATAGTTCCATAGCCCCACGCACACATCTCTATGAATCGACTATAGATGACTATAGGCTGCGCGTTGCGCAGGGGTCCACGGGAAGTTTGCTATGAGCTGCGCGTAGCGCAGCCTATAGTCGATTTGCACTTTTGCCGATGGATACAAAATGGTGGATATACAGAGGTAAATATACAGCGGTGGATATACAGCGGCAGATACAGCAGTGGATATACAACACAGCAGACACAGTGGTTGATATACAGTAGCAGATACAGTGGCGGATATACAACACAGTAGATACAGTGGCAGATACACAATGGCAGATATACAGCGGCAGATACCAGTGTCAGATAAACAGCAGTAGATATACAGCGGCAGATACAGCAATGGATATACAACACAGCAGACACAGTGGCAGATACACAGTGGCAGATACACAACAGCGGATACACAGCGGCAGATACACAGCAGCACCAAATCAAGATATACAGTGGTGGATACGCAGCAGAAGTCTAGGTGATCTGCCTGATATCGTAACAAGTCCACCATGCTCAACGTTTCGAATCCTGGGGGCGGCAAAGCCGCTACCGATGCTAGTATATAATATATCTACAAGACCTCAGTCTCTCTGACACTGGGTGAAACTGACAAGTGGTGGAGATCATCTTATTTTATACTCTAATTCATATTCAGGCCCACCACCGGCACCGACACCGGATATCCAGATTCCTACTCTAGGTATCCGCTAGTCCCCTATAGGTACCCAGAAGGGACCCCATGGTAGAAAAACTCGACCCCAGACGGAATGGGCCATAGGAACGATCCCCGGACTGGGACGACATTGTCGGGCCCCAAAAGACTATAGTCGCCTCAGACCGTTAGGATCCCTACAGGACGCCTACCTCTGGGTACCTTTTCGGGGAAAAATTCAGCCACATACGGACCCCGAAAGACTCTTGTCGTCCAGGATCGTTAAGATCCTTGCCTGCGCTGCTGATCTCCCGTCTTCAGCCGCCTGAGGTTCTGCTGGCACTATCGGATTTACGTCAAAGTAGATAACCCTGCGGCGCATCCGGTATGTTGCGAAATGTGCACAAAATATATGTTACGTAACCTACCGGTATACAACTTGAAACAAGTATACTACGTCAGCTGCCGTAGCCTTAACTTCACCTTATAAATCTACTATTTCTATCGAATTTCAGTTATGTTACATTCTATGTTAAATACTCTGGATAATTAGAACGGCTTTAGAGAAGTATATATATATTACCTGCTATTTCGGACTTTGTAAGTAAATGTATCCCTTTTACTCCCAGTAGTGGTGATAAAAGAGGACCCTGTCTGTTATTGGTTTGTTGAATGAAGTAGAAGCGGGCTACGAGACGTTAGGATTTCCAAAGGAGAGGAATATATTAAGGCTAGCGCTATGCTCGTTGTGAGTGTTACCTTGCAATCAAAGTTGTCTTCTACGGCTTCCTCGTTGTCGGTATCAGGGACCTGAAAGTCTCGAGTGCTTAAGCGAATTCACACTACAAGTCAGTCTAGGTACTAATCATGCCGATTTGATGTTTATCTATGAAGTAGGTACATACTGTGGTACAACTGCGTAGTTTTAGTACAACGCTCACTCCAACTTCCAATGTCGAAGTCGAAAAAGCCAAACTCTACGATTCACGACCAAATGTACCTTAGATATCATTTCCGCCCCAGCAATATATAGTTACTGTTACTGGTATATCGCTATAATCTTTCAGGGTTAACGGCCCTGAAATCAGAAGCGATGAAAGCCCAATCGGGCCTCTGTATTATTTTCACTGCAAACGGTATGAACCCATGGCCCCATGAAAGTGTTTTTTAGCCAATTTGTGCCAGTCAAGCTGACGACACCGAACAAGGAGGGAACTACAGCTCCAGATTTTAGAATTAAACTCAATGGTACAAACACCAGCTTTTAGCAGTAGATTTGGCTATATCTCTCCCTAAGACACAGTAAGAAAGTCAAGCGTGGTGTGGAGACAAAGTTTCCTGATCATGCGAATTTCATGCTTAGTGAATCACAAAATTGCAGGCGGCTGGAGCGAATCTGAACCTCACATTTCAAAGCCTTCTCAGAAACCTGCTGGTATCGAGATATAAATTGCGAGAACAGCGAAGCAAGGGTTTACGGGGCTGTCAGAGAATGCAGAGGCTTCAGATACAACAGAAGAATGCTACCCATAAAGAAACCAGTAAACTATCAAACGTACGCACTTGAACCTAGTTTAGCACTTCCGGGTGCGACTGTCAAATATGATTACGAAATTGGGGCGCCTTGCAATACAAATTAAATCCGAGTGACCGTATATGGCCGCGCCTAAACCTTCCAAACACCCAGGTGCACCTAAATGTACAGTCGTATACTTTCTGCTGTGAAATAACCATGTCACGCAGTTGCGATTACCGATATACTCGTACTCGTATCTTCGCACTCCACTGTCAGATATATGCCAGATGCAAACCTCCCATACCCAAATGTGATAGATCCTACACTTCGGCCCTCCCGGTTTTGTTTTTTAAACATACTTAAGTACCCTCCGCATACACCGAGGCACTGAAAAAGCGGCAAGCCATCATCTCGATAATGATTAGCGATTCCTATTGGTCACCTCACTGCTGACGGCAAGTTCCTTGAACGCAACAAAAGAACGTAGCATCCTTTCACAAAGTAACTATGGCCAGAAGTATCTTGACCTCTTTGCCTACATCGCCGCCGAGTACACCGAAAGAGTCGTTTTGCATGCTCATGCCACAGGATGTATACTACCTGCAGTCTAACCGGGGACAACAGCCTGAAATCTTCAAGGCAGAGCGGCGGACTTAATTTCCAACCCGATATGTGATAAATGATCGTGGTTAGGACAAGGTTTTGCGACTAGGCGAACAGGTAGATATTTATTGGTCACCTCAGTTGTGCCGGCAAGTTCCTTGGACAGAAAAAACGAACAAAGAGCACATCAGGCGAGGTGTGCGCAGAAGGCCGACGAGAGAAAACCTAGCAGTACATTCTGAGAGCTTTGCCTACACAGCCTTCTGTGTCCGGCAAATAGACGTGCTGCGTTTAGATTTTTTGTCGCAGATCTTGATCTCGTAACGCGGGATATACTCGAGTATTGTACATAGTTGGAGTTCAAACCCGGAATGGTATCCCATACACATACATCAGGCAGCGGACACAGTGCAATATCGTATTCTGCAAAATGCCAGTTCCTTTTGGCTTCAAAGTGAGCCTACTCTAACTGCTGATCTCTCACCGGGATGGTGGTTTGGATAAGGTTTTTGAATTGACAAAATGGTAGGCTAGCTGTCTTGGACCTAGAATCGCACGGGTATATCCTTGTCTGAAACCTGGCATTCATCTATCCTGCAGCATCCGGGGAGGTGAGTCAAGAAGTGCATTTATCTTTGACTTCCCCGGTATTGATGTTCTAGGATGGCACATAGTCAAAGCCTTTAAGTGTAGCCTATTTGACCCATCTGCAGACGCTATCTGAGAGAAGGATAAAAGATAGCCTGAGGTTTAGCTAGACACAGGGAACCCCACGGTTCCTCATTCCTCTTTTCAAGTGCCTGGTTTGAAAATGCCGTGGAAAACTCACTAGCCTGAACATGATGCCGGTACCGTGGTGCGGATTCGCAGGAATCATCAGACCCTCTCGGTCATCGCTCCAATCACTGCCAAGGCAGTGTGTTCAGCAGTTGAGAGCGTCAAATGACAAAGCCTAGCCCAGAATTCTGCTAGCTGCACAACATACATATCTCCCTCACCCCTGCAAGCTTCATTTAACCGAGTGTGCATCTGCAAGCCCCACCAGCCAACTCCCCGCCCTACGACTGGAATTTCAACCCCGCTCTTCCTCACAAAGCTCTACCGCCTTCTCTTATAACTACAAAAGCAACTGGTGCTCGCACAATCCCACCTTCTCTCCTCAGCAATCATGACCTGTTCCCTCCTTCACCTCCGCTACATCCAAGCGCTCCTCTCGCTCCCGGTGTTCATCGCCGCCTCCATCTTCATCTCCGGCGACAAGACAAACTCATGCGAAGGACAGTTCCTCATCTTCCTTCCGATATTTACATACTTCGTCCTTTCATACTTTGTTTTTGCACCGCAAAGGTTCCAGAAAACATGGGCTCTCTTGATCCTTGAGGGGTTGACGTGGTTCTTTTGGTTTGTGCTCCGGGGCTTTCCCGCTTACGTTGTGGTGGTGGGACTGGCTCGTTAGTGTTGAGCTAATAGGATGTAGGTTCGGCGGCTTCGCTGCCCTCGCTGCCCAAGAGGTAAACTACGATTCGGGCTCTAAGAGGACACGGAACGCAATGAAGGCGACGGCAATTGTGAGCGGGATTCAATCGTTGACGTGGTTTGTTAGTTTGGGTGTTGTCATTACTCAGGCAGTGCAGAGGCGCAAGGCTGCGAGGAGGCAGGCGCATGCCGACCAGCTGGCGGGGCAGACGAAGGGGGAAGTAGCTGTATGATGCGAAAGGGAATGGAGGGAAGTAATTGGGTGAGGGTAAATGTGATATGACAATAATGGTACCAATTTTCCTTTTTTGTGAGTGCAGGTAGCATGTGCGAACAAAAGTGTACATCTCGATCTGCGATGAGAGAAAAAGTAAGCCTATCGATACCCTGCACTTAGTGGAATCCTTGTACAATTCCTATCGTCCAATCATTCTCTAGTGTAGACACATACAGCATGTGCTCGGCACATGGAAAAAGCATGGGCGAAGAAGAAATATGTTACAGAGTTTCAGTGTGATGATACGCACTTCAGAAGTATCTTTTACAGCAACAGTCACCAAAGATATTTGATCAGTAGCGCCTGCATTATAATTCCAACCCCTGTACTCGATACTTACACGAAAAGAAGACAGTTGCCTCTGCATCAGGTGTGAGTGTTCTCAGCCTGCTTCATGCTTCAATTGTAACGGGGTCATGGATACTATGATTCAACCTTAGGCTACCGCCTCTAAAATCGAACGACTTGTGCACTGCAAGACAATTTACTCTACCGTGGGGGACTCCCGTTCGTTCCCGGCTTGAACTGCGAATATCTGTGGGTATTAAAAACGAATTTCTGTGATCCTGTCTTGGTGGGAAATTGTATTGATCGGCGCTAGGTGCTTTCCGATTTCCAGGTCCGTATGCAACCTGTAATGCGAAGTCAGAACCTTCGAATCTACGACATATGTGTGGGACATCCCAATTATATTGTGTCGTATCTGCTGGAGCAGGGAAAGCGTCAAGGTATATTGACGTAAGTCCAAATTTTCTTTGGCTGGTCGGTACCGTCCCATCACCGCATTGACAACCTTGCAATAGCCTAAATTGTATTTCAGTAGATAACGAATAAGCATCGATACACCACGCCTTATTTGTGACAGCCTACCCTTGTTCTTAGTCCCTCAATGATGTCTTTCTAGGTTTGACTACGAATATGTACGAGTACATGAAAGCACACAGGCATACTTATTACTCGGTATTGGGAGAAGGATAGCAACGCATAATGCACTTTTGAAGTACGTCTAGGCTGCCTAACTACCGAAAAGATACATGGGTGTTAGCGCCAACGTAGTTATATTTTCCCTCAGCATGAGTACGAATGGAGGCACACACCTGGCAACTCAGGTATACTAAGCTGGTAGACGAGAGGTATAAATCCCGGTCAGCTCTATTGTATGTACTAATGTACTATAAGTCTTACGTTTTATCAGATCGACATAGCGCGTGAAGTTATTGTTTCGATGCCGAATTTACTGCAGCCACTGTGGGATAGCCTTCTGACATGAGATAACTCATTAACTGATACACCACGCGTTGTTTGTGACAGCCTACCCATGTTCTCTTCCATGGCCAACCATGTACCGAAGCGACACGGTTCCCAGTTTAAACACCATCCTGTGGCGCTATAAACAGCTCTATTAATTGCACCTGTCGGTGTCCGTGACGGTAAATCCAGGTTTCTTTGAACACTCCCTATGACAAATTCCTTGGCACCACGTTCCTTTTTCTGAGGAAAACTTCCGATTAGCCTACTACCGAACGCCCACGCCTTCCGGTGTACGCGACGTAAGTACTGAAGGCGGGGTACGAATCATGCGGGGTTACATGCAGTCAGAAACATGGCTGATTGGCAGATGCACGCGCCACAACTCGCAAGGCTCGCCCAGGTGTGCCGGATGTCAAAATCCCGTCGCACATGGTCGGATTTCGTCGGACATTGTTTTTCGACATTGCATTGCCGAGCTCGTATTTACGGAAAACAGGCATTTCCACATCTGCACCCTTCCGCTCCCATCCCATCTCCTCATCTCCCATAAGTCACCTCGTCCCTCATCTCATCTTTTCTCCCCTCTGCAAACACAATGTCGCTCTCCGCCCTCGCCGCCGAAATCACAAAACACGCAGCCGCCCTCGACGAGTATATCGCGTCGAACGACCTGCCGGAACCCTCCTTCTCTGTCGACGGACCCCTCGACTTCCCGATCCCCTCTACCGCCTCACCTGAGCTCCGCGCTTCCCGTACCGCCCTTTTAGAGGCGTCGAAGGCACTATACGACCTCGCCACCGGCCCGACTACAGCTATCGGGTTTGCAGGTTTCCACGTACCCTCCCCTTACCTTCAGACCCGGGGACGCTGGCTAACAAAACCAACGGCATAGTATCAATATGAACTCGTCACGCTCCGGGCGCTCAACGCCTTCAACATCCCCGAAGCCGTACCGCTGAGCACACCCACCCCGTTCTCTGCCATTGCCGCCACCACAGGCCTGAGCGAAGACTTTGTAACCCGCATCATCCGCTACGCCGCCACCACCAACATCTTCACCGAATCCCCGCCCGGACATGTGTGCCACACCGCCGGCTCCCGCGCGCTCCTCGAAAACCCGCTCCTCCGGGATTTCTTGTCAACGTGTATCGACGACGCACTCCCGGCCGCGGCAAAGGTAAATGAGGCGGTGCAAAAGTACGGGCAGATCACGGATAAGAAGAAGACGCCGTTTAGCTTGGCGTATGAGGAGGGGGTGACGTATATGGACTTCATCCAGCGGCCAGAGGAGGAGAAGAGGAGGAAGGCGATGTTTGGTACGTGGAGGTATATGATGACGGGATCAATGATGCAGGATGGGAGTCATGACCCGACAATTGTGGTTACGTGTGGAGCGTTTGATTGGGACGGGGTGGAGAAGGTGGTTGATGTAGGTGTTTCTCGTCCCCATCCTGGCTTCGTGCTGACGATATAGGTTGGCGGCGGCAATGGCCAATGTTCCGCTGCCATCGCTTCGGCGTACCCGGGCATAAAATGCATCGTCCAAGACCTAGTTCCGCCCCCCTCGTGCCCTGACAACGTCGAGTACGAGGAACATGACTTTTTCACCCCCCAGCCGGTCACGGATGCCGACGTGTATTTGCTGCGCAATGTCCTACGCGAGTGGTCGGATCCGTATGCGGTCCAGATATTGCAGCAGATTGTGCCGGCTATGAAGGATGGGGCGAAGATTTTGGTGGTCGATCATGTTCTGCCGGAACCAGGGACGGAGCCGAAGATTATGGAGAAGGCTGTACGGTAAGCAAATAATCTACCTCTTGATTTTTATTGGGGAGGGGGAGACTAACAGGGTGACACAGGGCGGTGGACTTATCGGTGATGCAGATGCTTGCGGGGAAGGAGAGGAGCGGGGACGATTGGGAGAAGCTCGTGAAGGAGGCGGATGCGAGATTGTCTGTTGTGAAGATTACGACGCCGAAGGAGAGCAGGCTGGGTTTTGTTGAGATTACTTTGGAGGGATAGGTATACCGGAGGTGAGCAGGATGGAGGGGGATATTTGTGAATGGATGTGGATGGTGGTTGGACTTGTAATGATTAATGGTTTGGTGGCTTTTTGGAATTACGATATTCAATACTGTTTTGTTTTAATCACACCCATTTTGGTACGGGCGTGAGTTAGGTCTCATCCCACACCTATAAGTGCGACTTAGCAGTTGATCCCCATCTCTGATGTTACTCGTTGGTTCTAAACCTCAGCACAAAGTTCCAACCAACAGCTAGCTTCACTCCCCATTGACACAGTCTATCACTCGCCATCGTTCCCTTAACATGTCCAGGTATCGATTGAAATAAAATCACACTATAGTAAGAATTTTGGTATTAGAGGTGGAATAGAATGCAGTTGTATACACTCTATAGATATTAACTAGTTATTGTACAACCTAATGTTCCGAAATACTACTGGGACATGTGTTTCTGGGATGCTCGTCGCGTATCACTCACTTTATTTAGATGCAATTAATACAATACAGCTGGTGTCAAAAAACCCTCGGATTTAATTGTAGGGGTTAAGGAATTGGGAGATACGATAGAACACTAAAGCAATTGTCGATACTGACTTAGGGAGGAGTAGATCTGGAGTCAATAAATAGGGCATGTATATGATCGAAGTTATGTACACTAGGCAACTAACCTCTGGGAGAACTCTGATAGGTATCAAAACGTTCATATGAGGTGTGTTACTATATGGTCTGGAAGGAAGTCGCAGATACACTGAGGTCGCCAAATTGACTCACAGGCTGGGGATTCATACTCTCTAAGGGGGTCGGAAATGTGCTTCTTTAATGGCACCGGAAAAGGCATCGGAAAAGGCGCCGGAAAAGGCACCGAATAGTGTCTTTTCCCACACCGAAAATAAAAGGCATTTAAGTGCAAGAATTGGGATAGGGGTTCTTTTGTATAGCAGTAAAAGGCACCGTAGATATAGTACTAAAATAGAACTATGCAATGCTTTTCTAAGGGTGCCTTTCTCCCTTGCCTTTTCTCCGTACCTTGTCTCCCCGTGCCATTTCTCCCATGCCTGTTCTCCTGACCTTTACTCCCTGTGCCTTTTCTCCCTGTGCTTTTTCTCCCCCATCCCTTTCTCCTCTGTGCCTTTTCTCCGCACCTATCCTAACGCCTTTATCTTCTAGTATTGAAAACAGTAAAAACTATCGTCACTCCATAGGCAGCGACTAAAGACACTAATCACTGATGGGAGCACCAACTGGTCAGCCCCCTAGTGCACCCAGCATCGTAACACTCTCGCCATTCCTAGGCCCCACCTTGCAAGTAAATTTTACCCACCGGGCTTGACCGTGTTGTTGATGTCTCCAGTGTCGGTACAGTTTAGGGTAGCGTGAGAATAGTAGCGGTAGCAGCACAGTGGTGTGGTGGTGGTAGTAGTGGTGGTGGTGGTGGTGGTGGTAGTGGTAGTGATGGTGGGGATGGTGGTGGTGATGGGGCACAAATAAAGGCACTGCCTGATCTACCATTTCAACAGGACAGCAGTCATATATTTAAGGCACCTTTTGTGAGAGTCCAGCATTTTCAAAAAGTCACAAACCGAAATGGCACGCAATAAAAGATATTCAGACTTTCAAAAAGGTACGGAAATGGGTTCCAGCAACTTCTGGTGCCTTTTTTACCATACAACTGGTGCCTTTCCATTTTTCATTTATATGGGGAAAAGGCACGAAAAGTACACTTCCGACTCCCTTAGAGACTCGTAGACTCATACACGAATTTTCACTCGCCACAGGTATTTCCCATCCATTGACTTCCATAGAGTAGATTTCCACTTAGCTCCAGGCTCTCTTGTATATCAAGACAGAGATTCTGCCTTAGATAGTTCAATAGACTTCTTCCACTATACACTCGCAACAAGGTGAGGTAAGATGAGGTGAGTAATGAACCATGACCCACTAACTACCTTCCCCTCTATTTTATCTCTACTAATTGCACAGGCCATAACTATGCAATCTTTTCACACTATTTTCAGTCTCCACAACATTTTCCCAATACCTATTTCAGATAGCATCACCCAGTTAACTTAATAGTCTGTCAGACTATTAACTTAAGGTTTCAGCTTGGCTCACTGACATTCACGGCTGCGCATTCAGAAACCTAACTGCTACAGGACAACTACACCTGGCAGCATCTCGTCTACCTGCGATGAGGGCTGCGCTGCATCAGCTAAATGCAATCGAGTCACCAGAAGCTGCTAGGAGTATCTGGGAGCAGTCGGAGCATAGTGTGCCGAATCTTGTCGAGACCAAGCCACAGGTGCCGTTGTAATGAGGCCGAGCGCCACGCCATGTAATGTGGCAATATCCCTAGCAACAAACATCCCATAAATACTTAGCCGCTTGGCTTACCCTTTAACCGAGATCATCTATTCTGTTCCAACCATCACCACATCCACTACTAGCGAAGAATCGTTACAATGCCATTACACCCACTCCCTACTCCGCCGAACTCTTCACCACCGAAAGACGTCATTCGACAGCCACGCTCCTGTATTGCCTCTCTCGACCGTTTCTTGTCGATTGCGCAAACCACGAGATTATCCGGCGAGCGCGCTCGCGTTCTATTTGACAGCATCCAACCCGCCGAAGTCTACGATCTTCTTGCAGCTCGTGAAGCCGAGCTTGAGCGGCTGCACATCCGAGTATTCTATAACTCTCAACACGCAGTCGTTGAGTTCGCAGAGATGCCTGCAACAATTCACAATGTAGCGGTGGGCTGGATGGCGATCGTGTCGAAGAAGATGGTGAAGGCCGGCTTTGTACAAGAACGCCATTTAGTATCTTCAGGAGAAACTTCGAGCGAGGGGAGTGGCGATGAGGACCAATTGCATGGAGAGCGCGACAACTTTCTAATTACCACTGCCGACTATAGTATGTCCGTGCGCGAGAATTCTCTCGGCTGAACTAACGTCTCGCGGGGCTTGGCGTCTTCGATACTGGCTGGAACGACTCCATCATTTCCCCCGACTATGTCGTATTCGACTCCTCCTGTTCCACCCCTTCGCTCTGCATCCAGGTTGGGTGCTCCCAGAACTACGCACGCAACGCAACAACCACTGGGCTTCTCGACCGGGTTGACTTGCTTCTGCGAGGGACGAGTGGGCGCATCCGCGCTGTTATCATCGTCAATATAGATGAAGATCAGTCGAAGCTGGAGTTTCGCGAACGGTTCTCAGGATTTCTCGAGTTATGGCGATACCGGAGTGTTGAGGGTGATGTCTACCGGGACGGTCACCGGGTGCCGCTGTTTGACCCGAATGGCGGTATTACGGTCACGCAGAAGGATGTATACGGTGATGCAAAAGAGGCGCCGGCGCCTCGTGACCGATTTTTGATTCGCGCGAAGTGGCTAGTTGCGAATATTCAGAGTCACTATCAGCACCATCTCTTAAATCGTGAGAGGAGGCAGTAGATCACGGAGAAGCTAAGCAAAGGTGATGTGAGGAAGGACTATGAGCCACCACGAAGAAGAAATAGCTAATGTGAGAGTAATTATGATTCTTCGCAGAGAAGAGATGATTAATGCGAGTGCTTAGAGAGAGATGTACGGCATTTCATTAGCCGTTTATCGTATTCATAACCTATTGCATTGCCGATTGTACATTATACCTTTAGATTAATATACGATTTCTTTTAGTCGTCCCTCTCGTAACTAGTGTCTGTTCACCTCCGAGATTTATTTATATTCGGCGTTGTGCTGCCTACCAACCAACTGCCGAACGAACTTCCCACAATACCCACGAGAAGACTATGCACTGGTCACCAGCGCCAGAGGAATCGGACGGTCGGGATTGCATTCAGATCCTATCATCGAGCTGGTCCTCACTGTACGTAGAAAAGGTGTACTATCACTTAGCTCCCTCTTAAAGTGACAAGACTTTTGGTGTCCTGGCAATGTGTATATCATAGCCTCATGGGCCAGGGTGGCCAAACAACTGTAGCAAAAAGCCTACCTTGGTCAAACTGGGCTGGAGCATCAGTGTACAGACCAATTCAGTCCACACAGAGAGTACGCTCAATAGAGTTTACGGGTGTCTTTGCGTGGGTAGCGCTTGGATGACTGTTTCTCCAGGGATTATTGCGTACGAACGCTTAAATTGTTCCGAGAGGAAAAATAGACTGCACGATGGACTTTTATGGTAAACCACCGACCCGATCTCGATACTCCGGAAAACGTTCCTAGTATATACTTAGGCATGCCTGTATGAGCCTGTCTCTAGAGCATCGTAGATGGTAATGCCGGCCGGAGAAACCTATGGACTATCCAACCCGCCTTCCAGCCCGTGCCTAGTGTAACACTAAAATCATTCATTTTCACTTTGCTCTGTTGAAATTAAGTTGACAAAATATTCAACTGTGCTTTACGGCGAGCCTATCTCCGCTAGTGAGACTATAATTGTATGTACTATTCGGACATTCACTATACGCCCACCAGGGCTCTACAGCAGTAGCCTCGATATTAGGTAGTTAATAACGATTAATGGTTTGGTGGCATTTTAGAATTATGATGTAATGTTGTTTCAATCACCACATCGTAACACGGTCATCGTCGAGGGGTTTTGTTGAATATGGGGAGAACCGTGTGCGTGTATAGACTTAGATATAGAGAGAAGAGAGAAGGGGAAAAACGCGAGTTATATATGAGAGAAGTGTGCCATCAGCCCCGCTAGTGGTCAGCTCTATATATACATGCAACATAAAAGAGGTGAGCTGAGCGGAGTGATGATTTATAACCAGCCTCATGCCAAACCCAAGCTCAATAGTACCAATTACACTATTCATCTCTGCATAATATATTCACCCAATCCCTAGTTTTCGTAACAGTTCTGTTGCAGTGGGACCAAGTTTCATTAATTGAAAGAGAGGATTCAAGGGTGTTTGCGGAAGCCTTCTCTCAGACATGACCTAGATGCCAAAATTCATATTCACTGGGTTTTATGGTTATGAAGTACACTACCATCCTGCCATCTGACATCCTGAATTGCATGCCCGAAGTACTTATCGCAGGGTGCGGGTCGCGGAAACTTTATTTTCCCAATGCCTATTTGGGAGAGAATTACCCTAGTTAAGCTTCCGGCTGGGCTATGAGACAAAGATGTCTGTGCACGACTGAGCGTTTGGGAACCTGGGCGCCAATGTGATAACTACACCCGGAGACAGCTGATTCATATTGCGATAAGGGCTCAGGATTATATTTAAATTTAATCCCCCATTTTCGGGAAGGGTTTATTCCAGAGGTCTGCCAAATTTATTTCGCCACCACTTGGCACGAGAGAAAAAAATGACCTTGTCATACAATCTCAAAATTTCCAGTCACTTTCATTAAGCATTGGGCTGTTCATTACTGGTTCTTTTCTTGTACTGGGATTCGAATTCATATTGATGAGGTGATTTTCAAGACCGTCTTTGTTCTCTTAGCGGCAAACTGGCTAACGCGCAAGCTCGTTGCAGTAGAAAAATACACCACAACTTGACTCTAGAGGGCCTGGAAACTCCCCAACCTTACCCACTGAACCAGTGGCGCAACATCCAGATACCTCCCAGTATGAGACAAGCAGAGAGACTGAGGACGAATCATCCCTTAAGCTTTAGTGTGGATAAAAGGCACCCATGCAAGATATCCGTTTAGTCGGCGACCCTGTATCTTCTTTACCACTTGATGGTGTGCCAGAGTAATTCACATATGCCCTATATCTCCTCCTTCGGCAATAGTGGCTTATAAAACTCAGTCGCAACTTCACTACAGACTCTATCTTCGGATTCCCACATCGTCATGGGAATGTGACTGAAGTCGGCTAGCTGGAAGGCACTTGCGATGCGAATCACTTCATCTGCCAATTGCTTGGACTTGTTTTCGGCGGTGAAATAAGCGGATAGATAGGCTAATTGTACCTCTGCGTTCTCGTACTAGCTATATCTTTAACAGCTAAACGACCTGGTGCGTTGTCGGATTCAGGATTATTCAGAAGCAGACAGCTGTCCGATGGATCAAGAGTATTGGAAATGACATGAGAGCCGATTTGGCGCAATACCTCCAGCGCATCCGAGCTTTCAAGCACTTTAGGTATTGATGACTAACCTAGTATAGATAGCTAGTTTTCTCAATCTCTTACTTAACGTCTAGTTTACTATGGTTGACAGTTGTTGGCATACTGATGAGAAGAACTCGCGTCTCATGTTTCGAGTAGGTGCTGTATTTCGAAGGGTCCATGAATACAGTTGAATGGCTTCTCCCGGCATCTTAATATTCCCCAAATATATACAGCACCACAACCCCAAACATCTTACCAAACGCTGTCTAGAGCCCTAGCCTAATCAAGTACCGCAAACGCTCTAACAAGGATGTCCTAATTAAAGATGCAAGGGGAGAATTTCTTAAAACCCCCGACTACACCACCATCATCACCAGCCGGAAGACCGCCGAATTGTGGTTCATGAATTATATAATGATACCCACGATTATTCTCTTTAGTCGTTCATCCACCGGAACATTAAATTGCTAAGCTTCCAGTCACACTCACCTTCCGTCACTCGACCAGGTTTCTCAGGCGGCGAGATGCGACAGTGATTGCAAATAAACTTTCCTGTTGGAAATCTGCATGACCCTATCTCCCGTAATCAATGAGTTACACAGCAGGAGCCGATAATCAACGTTCCAGCCCGGGGTCAGGAAATCACTACGTTAGATTGCTCCTAGCGTCAACATTTGCGGCTTTAGTTGTAGGGATGTGAGGCCGGGCAGTAACTAGGATTATGAATGCCGTATCTAAGGCAACTGCACAAGAGCACTTGGTCGTTTTGATACTCCCGTTGTAACCTTCGACACACCAGAAGCATCTGCGAGCCATCATATATATTCGACATCGACAAAAACCAGCAATGACCAAAGTTTGTCGAGCCCTATCCCCCGGACAATCGTATATCTACTACAAGCATTCGAACCCGTCATATAGAGTAGTATCAAATGTAGGTTAATCATTAGAACCTTGAGTAGTTTTGTACGTCGGTCTGCATACCCCCCCCCCCCCATCGCCTTAGATAGAAGCTTTCTCGGACTTGCATGGTAGATGGTAGCTAGATCTTTTTAATCTGAGAACACACTATAAGAGTCGGAAATATGCTCTTCAGGCCTTTTCCCCATATAAATGCAAAATGTATCGGCACCAGAAGATGGTGGAACACTGTTTTGTGCCTTTTCACCTGATTGGATGCCTTTTAATGAGTTCCTTTGGGTTGTTTCTTCTCGAGAATACTACGTACCTTGTAGGGGGGTACGATAAAAGCGATGAGCTCTATTAAACTAAAATGTGGCTATCATTATTAGGAAAGCATGCCATATGCCATGCAGAATCATTCACTAAGGCTTTCATAAGCCATATACACAAATTTTAGTTTTATAAGGGTTTTAAGTTTTATCGAACCCCCTATATTGGTACTTTAATTCAGTCACTTCTACCGCTATATTTGTGAATGAGAGTGGCGGCAGTTCTTACGGTAACCACTTTCCTTTCCTCTGCATCACGCAATTTCTACCGTCAGCGGTCCGCTGCTGCCCTCATATTACTTGCTCACCAACCCAATTAGCATCGTCTAACACCAGCTATCTCCACTAAACATCAGCAACACTGACATTGATCAGTCCCCAGAAGAGAGCAGAACGTAACAGGGGACAGCCACAAGAAAGTGTACAGCAGCGATACAAAAGGACTTGAGATGGGAGTCGAATCTGGAGGGTGAAAACATGGGCTGACAGTGGGCAAAGATGGCACAACATGACAAGGAAGGCACTGGAATGGCACGGGTCTAAATGGCACTGAAGATGCACTCGAAACCTGGCACAGCAGCAGCACTGGAAATGGCATGGCAGAAATGATACAATGAGACTGGCTCTGGAGAAACAGTACGGGAAATGACACAGGGAAAAATAGCACCCCGTATTTCCATTTCTGGACCATTTCGATTATGCCATATCAGTGCTTTTATAACCGGTGCCTTTATTCCCATAAAAAAGAATCCCTAACTTAATTCTTGCACTTAAATGCCTTTTTGTTTAGTGTAGGAAAAGGCACCTTTCCGGTGCCTTTAAAAGCACATTTCCGACTCGCTTAGCGACGTAGGCTGATGTGACCTCGGAAGGACTCGTCGCTACGGCACAAGTTCTTTTGATATGCTCATAAGCTTGCCATCTCAAACTAAGCGCAAGGCAAAGCTTCGGGTTACATGCTGCCCAGAATTTGCAGAGTCGGAATTTCGGAGTTACAAGATCCCATTGAGTGATAATTACTCACTGTACCCTTATTTAGCATTACGCACGAAGAGTAATCCGGAATGAACTAAACTCAAGCGTTGGAAGTCACAAATGAACTGTTGGATTGATCAACAAGTTTGCAAATGTGTTGACTTCCTCTACGAGTAGGTGAATAGTAACCTATCGATATCTTGAAGGTTCAGTCAATTGAAGATTAGTGCGGCTTGTAATTTAGGTGTGGCTCTATGAATAACTACTGGATTTTAAAACTAGATTCAGAATCCCTGCACAAACATGGATGTGCTACTGTGAAAGTATATTTATCAAAACTTATCACCACTAGGAATTATTCTGCAAAATACACCTCCCCGTAACGAAACTTGCCCCATGTCGAATCTTTGAACGAACGATTGGACGAGAACCAGTGATACAACAGACAAAAGCCGAATCACAAGCAGAAAGGCTGCCAGAAGGTGAGAATAGCTGTGCATCCTCAAGTCGATATTTCACCCTTATTCGAAACTAAATTGGTCATTCACAGTAGCCGTTCGAATGATATTTCATGAGCGAGTGCTTTAGAATGACTACCTTTTGTAACCTACTATTCCGATTTGTAATTATTTTAAATCACATTAGCAGCTTGATTATACTCCCAAGAGCAGAAACATGTACGAATATCCAGTTCTGCGCAATACAATTTGAGCTCCAATGGCCTGGGCTGGGACGGCGACCAAGAACTCAGGGCAAACGGTGGGCCTACGACAATAACTCCTGCCAGTTTTTTCTTCTATAGTAAGATGACAAGTAATCTCCTCCCGTTATCGCCCCCATGGTCAGTACAACCGTACATCATCTATTCTCTTTTCTAGCGTGCTTTACTAGATAACTGGCGGATAGTAGGTACTATAGAACTAAGTGTCCTGTCAGTAGAAAACTTCATACTAGATACATAACTGCACTGACCGCAACCGATCAGAAGTGCCTGCGTGGTTATTTACTGAATTCTTTCCCTCATCGCCTAATAATAGCAAAACTCGAGGCATCCACGTGAGGATGAGTTCAATCTCCCTTCTCCTTATTGTACTAACCCCTCCAAGACCCAGCCTCAACAATGGTTGGATTAGAACTTCGAGATCCCTATAGACTAACAACCTCCTACCTTTAAGCCCGCTACGCAAACGAGTCGCTAACAAATGGATTAGGTGCAGAGACATTAGAAATTTCCTTGCTATTTCGAAAGCTGGCACCATAGCGTGGCGGAGAATGCGGGCCAACAGATCCGGGCCGTTTCGACACAGCCCCATATAATGCGGTCAACTTTAGAGATGAAATCGCTTGCCGTGTCCCAAGCTTCCACCATGATAACCTAGACATTACTTATGCATTCCAAATCTCAGCGGCCCCACAGATGATGGTCACGGCCGAAGGAGACTGAATGATGATCCTATTTTTTCAAGGTATAGGACTGTTCATATGTCCTTGCGTGTCAATTGGGAACTGCGTGTTGTGCTGTTCGGGGGCTATTATTGCTGCAGGTGTCGACAATATGGGACCGTGGCGCACAATTTCCCGCAAACTCGTATCGAGCTAGGTATATCCATCAGCATCTACACCTGTATCGTCGCGATAAGAATCTGTATCCCCGGTTTCGTCCAGGATAAGAACGCTGCACTTCGTACTACCAACAGATTAGGCACGCAGCAGCAGATTGATCTCAGCGATAGCAGTAGACGTTATAGGTAATCCCAGTTCCTAGGCAAAATAAGTAGATACTCATGATCTAATCACTAGAGGACGGGAGGGGTAATCGTTAACGACTACTAACAGTGGGTGGTGACAGAATGATGTACTTTTAGGGTAAATGTTGTGTCTCAGATCTACTTTCTTCTAACCCGGCACGGTTTTGAGAGTCATCACAAAAGGTGCCGGTGTTGCACATTATCAGCTGGTACTGCCCGCCCCCAACAACGGAGGACCCACGTATTCCTGGGTACTGCGAACAAGTAGTGGACAATCATCGATAAAAACATGTGCTAGTTGTGCGCCCGGAACTACTCACCATGGTTGAAAGTTGAGTGACAATAAATAAACTGCTGAAGGTTAGCGTGAGAGCGAGGGTGTAAGCTTTAAGACATGGCGGAATCAGATGCGGTTCGGTTCGTTGTAGCATATAATCTCATACGGGAATGAGACGCAGCTAAAAGCGCTCGCATATTCAAATATTATGAATGGTCCCGCCATGTCCAAAACCAATCAGTTTTGTGGAAGTTGATTGTTGCTTTGACTACGGACAGGAACATATGCAGCCTGCAATGCAAGGTCTTGTGAGACAAAATCTGAAACCAAACAAGCCAACCATTTTATCCTATAACGGGCAGAACCTAATGCAGGCAGACTATCGGTAGCTCCTATAACTACTGGGTGGTAACGGCCCACGTTTGATATCTTCACCTTCACCTTCTTATGTGGCAGCCAAAAAGACTTGAACACTAGAGAAGCCAAGAGATTTATACATTATTGCTAGCTAAACCTCAAGGGAAGTGCGTCAAATGAAAATACTGTACCTAGCACGATCGTCGGGCGTCACGCTCGTAAAGCTTTTATTCGGATTTCCGTCTTTGGTATCGGCAAAAGGTCCTTGTCTGACCATCGCGCTCGTTCTAGTACAACTACTACTATAATATCTCGGCGCTCATTTACCTCTGTGTATTACGTTACGATCACATATAAACTACGGTGCCGTAAATGTTACAGAAAGCGTCGGGAGAGGAGCCGGAGTCTTAGTCTGCGGCAGGAAGATATCCCACAACGGAACTACGCCACGGCCCACCTAAAACCGTCGGCTTCTGGTCTAGTTTGCATAGTTTCATGGCCTTCCGTCTCTACTGGAACGCTGATTCGCGGAGCCACAGGGCCACAGGTCATATTCACTGGTGGTCATTCGATGTTGCATTACTGCGAATTGTTACTATATGGCCTGGAAGGAAGTCGCTGATACACTAGAAGTCGGCAAACTGACTCACGAGCTATAGACTCATATTCGTAGACTCATACACCAGTCTTCACTCGCCATCGGCTCCATCACTGGTATTTCCAATCATGGGCTTCCGTAGACTTCCACAGAGCTCTATGCTCTCTTGTATATAATGACAGAGATTCTCGCTTAAATTATTTAATAGACTTCTTCCGCTTCACATTCACAACAGAAATGAGACTTCACTCACAGAGGTTGCACATAAGGTCTCTTTCAGGCCCAGACCCTTGTTGGGCCTAGCGATTCCAGAGTAAGTTTCAAATGAACTAGATTCAAGTATTGACAGCCACAGACAAACTTTTGAGCCTAAGTGTGTTGACTTCCTCTGGGGAATTGTTCAAGTTGTCAATCAGGTTGTCATCATATCAGGTAACGTAGTTTTCGGCACGCAATTTAGGTGCGGCTCTGCGGAATATAATCGAATGTTTAAAAATAGCTTCTGCAAATACTGACCGCTATGATACCCATAAACACCACACTACAACTGTACACAGTATGTAAGAAAATTGAGTGAAAATTGATCTATAACTATTGACTTATAGTGCTTTGAATTTCCACGGTGTCTGTAGCTAAAAAATGGTGCTAAAGAAGCCACTGATTGTGTGCTTGGCTCAATCCGTGCGTTTGCCAACTCGGAATTGATGAGCGACTTTCAAATCGTGTTGCTTTAGCTGCAATTTACCAATGGTGCGCAAGCAGGAAATTCCTAAAGAATGATTGCCTACTACACAGTGGAATACCGTTTGAAAGTGCACGTTAACCGTGAAGAAATTAGATGGGACACCGTCGTATATTGAGTAATAAACTGTACGACAGTCGGGTGAGGCGACTGCAAATGAAAGTTGCCGTTTCTCCGATAGTTGCATCTCGCGTAACACAACACCGAGTACTCAGTAAAGTGCCATTCAGACGGGAAACGGCTCTGCAGCCGTAATGCCCTGCACGCCCGCATACTCGGGCCAGTGGGAAGGATCCCGAATGACTTAGCCAAGACCAACATCATTGCTGCCTACTTAAGTAGAACTTCCCCACCCAACTGCTCTGGATTGCTTTTTAGCTTCGTTCTTCCCTCCGTGTTACCAGCTCACGATCCAACTCCTAGCCGCTAGCTGACACTTCCGTCGCCACCGCCGAGAGATACCCGTCCGACTACTAACCTGATGGCATCCAAAATACCAAACCCTGAACTCGAAGTGGAGCATTTGCGCCATACTCTACACGGGCTCAAAATCTCCTTACCCCCTCGCTCTCAGCTCCATCCTTTGCCATGCCCGATATTTCCTTCTAAATTCCCGATCGAACTCCAGCTAGCTATATTCGAAAACTGCACGCTTGCGTCCGCACTCACCTTATCGCAAACAAGCGGCAGTCTTAGACGGACTTTTAAGGCCTTCAGACAAACGATCGTTGGAAAAATCCTACAGGAACTCGGATGCAAGAACGAAGGGGACCAGCTGCAGCAAGCCCTCCTCCATGCTGGTACTTTGTACCATGCCCCAAATAAGATATCTGTTAACAACAGTAGGATCAAAGCGCGACACCTACGTTTTCCCCGCCACCGTCATCGAGCGAATGGTCCCCTCGCTCCTGAAAACAATATGCCCAGGTGACGGTTCCCAACAAGGCCACGGACTCTGCCTTAGATGCTGGGGGCTTCCGGGAGAAGATGGCCTACGCCGCCTGCTTTATAACGCGTGGACGGAGGCTGTTAAAAATGGCGGCCGGCCCTGCAAGATGCAGTTCCGCGATCTAGCGGAAATTGTAGAGAAAGCACTTCCGGCGTCGGTTAGCCGCGGGTTTCTACAGATCTGTCCTCCCTCCAGGCCCGCGAGCTCTGCTACGAGAAACGTGAATCCTATCGCCCAGCGTTCGAACTCTAGGACTGCACCCGCGAACGCTCCTACCGGGCCTTCAAACCCAACCACCCCACGCTGCAACGCCCGCACTCGCATTGTCTCATCATCGGTTCAGCCAAGTTCGCATTATCCCGACGTTTGGTCCATGAGTCCTACGGCCGCCGCCTTACCCGCAAATCCTATGCAGGCCCCCGCACATCCTTCCGCCGTATGCACTAGACACCCTGCCACCACTCACACCACGCCGCCCCCTATCTCCTTGCGCACAGGTCCTCTCGCTATACGTACCAAGCAACCTGTAGACGCAGGTCCTAAACGCCCTGCTGCTACGAACACCGCACCTCCGCCTATCACCTCGCTCACTAGTCCCCGTACTTATGCGACAGTCTTACGCGATGGAATACAACATGATCAGAACAACTCTAGACGCTCCTCTACCACCTTACCCGCAACTTCTCCTCTCGTGAAGTCTGGGCGTCCCAGTACGGGCACTACGGCCGCACGCGGCAGAAATCAATCCGGACGCCCCGCCGCACCCGGAATTCCTCCTCGTCCCGGCATCGCCTTACCAACAAGACCTACTGCCTTGGCCGCGACCCGTACGGGCCTCACTACTCCCGCCCCGCGCTCCCGTCCCGGTCCCACCGCTGCCCCGCGTCCTACCTCCGCGCCTACCCAGTTCCCCATACCAAAGGAACTCCTTTCCAGAGTCCGGCTCTCACTCCTTTACTCTTCCTTCAACGTCCCTCCCTCTCCTGACCCAACACTAGCAGCCTGGGATGCCCTCTCGGAGGCAGCATTTGAGCATGCGGGGATAGCAGCCAACGGAATTTTGGAGCGCTTGAGTGCGAGGAGGGGGAATGAGTGGGGGGGATATGCGGGGATAGAGGGAGCTTTGAAGGGTATGATTGAGGCAAAGTGGAGGGATGAGCTTTTTATGAGAGTGCATGTACTTAGAAGGAGGGTGTAGGGGTGAGACAAAGAGGAATTCGGGGGAGGGGTGGAAGAGTGATGAAGGGTTGAAATGTCGGTGCCGGCTTGTGAGAAGACGCCTGATGGCCATAAGTGTATGTATCCACTAAGTGCCGATTCTCGTCAACACAGAAATAAGGCAGCACCCGAGTTTGGTCACTTTGGTGCAAATATCGGGAGTCTAAAGTTGATGGTGCATACGATGATCTGCAGTGAGGAAACAGCTTATTTGCTACGTCAACTGAACCCCATAGCCACTTAGCGAAAGATGAACAAATGTGCCCAATCTGTCCTGTGATGCCAAAGCTGAGATAACTTTCATCCACCACTCCAACCCACTCTGCTTCATGTTCGGCTTGCGTTGAGCACTCCGGAGGCAAGGTTGGTCTACTAGTGGCGCCGATGAACTGATCTCCCTCGATAGAAAGCGCAAGTCTTATAGTGTCAAACTTGCGAACTCCAGCTTATCATCTTACCTCCAATTCGTGCGTGCGGAGCTACCGTGCCCCATTAGAGAAGACGCAAAAGTATTGACAATACTGAATTAGCGCCTATGTGAGTACTATGGTCGTACTGTTACTACAAATGTTGTTCGAAGTAGAATACGAAGTTGATACAGATCACGAACAGTCATTCCTTATTGCATTCCTTATTGGTAATTTCTCATGCATAATTATGTTCCCATTCGTGATACAAGCCATGACTTCCTCTGCAGAGTCCTTAGGTAGGTATACCGAGACAACAGCGAAAGTACTCTACTTCGTACGATTGCCCAGGCGAATGATGAGTGTGATGGATCTGGGATTGCTAGCCATTGGTTTGTAGTCATATAGTAATCGGCCGCTAGCGGCCTTGACATATATCTTCCTCTTCTTTCATAGCCAAAAAAGGAAACGAGCAAATTTGTGGCCTCTTTCACAACCTTGCATCTCTATTGCAAGCCATGTGACGCGCACATGAGGGATCTAGTATACGCTTCAAGGTAAGGCTGCCGGGATGATGGACTGTTCAAATTGTTGGGGTTCGTCGGAGAATTTGTACTAGTGATGAACGTGGCATGCCTGCGTTCGGATGATCATGTAAGTGCTAAAAGAAAATCTGATCACTATCTGTCATACGATATTGGAGAATGTTCGGAATCCCTAACCCTTCGTACTCTGCTCGCACGCTCTGCGGTTGCGGAGTATGTGAACTATGTGACTGTTTTGCTTACTATTTTGCTTCAGAAGAGTGGCGGTATGATTCTATTTCTTATTGCTAATTGTCCAATCGTGTCTTCATGGTAGAGTTATTTCACCTGAGAGAGCATTGTTAACCTTGCGGCATACGTCGTCTGGTAGCTGCGACGGATATATGGGGGGGAAATCGGAGAGATTAGAACGAGTGTATATCCGATGGAAGGATGGCAGTGCGGCACTCTGGAGAGCAAGCGCCCGTAGCATACCGGCAAGTACCTCGAATTGTCTAGAGTCATTACTACTAGAAGTCAGACGCACGGACGTAATGATCTCTTCAACCGGTGCTCCAGAAATGCGGTGGAACATGCATTGCATGTGCACTATGATCACTAACAGCGCGGCTAATTCGTTTTGGTGATTCTTCTAGGGAAGAAGAATACATAGAATCCCGGTACCTCTACTAATCTATTCCGCGATGCTAATCATCGTAGATAAGCTCTTAAAGACGAACTAGGACGGCGAACATTCAAGCGCCAAACAAAAACGGACTTGAATTAGTGAAATAATTGAACAATCATTCGAATACGAATACTCAAGTCACCGATGTCTGAGTTCGTCAAGTAAAACCTCTAGCCCATCAAATTACTCTTTTGGTCCTTGAATGGTATCATTGGCTATAGATCACGTGCCGAACTCAGATAACGGCGACACGAAGTAAGCGGCGATTGGATTCACTATTCCTGAGGACTAATGCATTAATACCTACTGGGCAGTTTACGCCCTCCGCGGAATGTTCGCTAAATGGTTTGTAAAAAAGCAGCGTCCGGTCAATAACTGTTGGTCATATCACGTTTCGTGTTGGTACAGCTTCGTCAGGCTGAATGAAAAAATTGCAGGTGCAGTGCATTGCCGTGAGAAAATAAACCTCTAAATGCCATTGAGTCGTTTGCGCCGATCTTTGCTTCGCTCAGAAAGCGTGGCAAAAGTCAAAGCAATTGGATAATGGGATTACGAGTGAGTTTCTTGCATATCGATATTCACGCGACTATGCTCGACAATATCAGGATAGAAATTAGTTTCGGAGTGAAAGGACAACGGGGGGTAGATGTTTAGTTGCTCACTCGAATCAAAGGAAACGATATATGAATAGGTGAATCTAGATACTTATGTGCTAATTATCTCCTCTGATTGTACTCCGATAAAAGGCTGGGAAGATTACGGCAGTAGTACAAGTGTCACTACTTTATCATCGTCGAAACTAGAAAAGCAACCTGGCGAATTGCTACAGTTCTTTCCTTGTCTACGGTATGCTCGGCCCCTTTTTCTCAGTTTATCACTTCCATAGGTGTATCACGGCGATCTGGAATAAGCTCGGCCGAGGGCCAATGAAACTAAACACATCCGCCCTCGTTTTAACGGGTAAACACCCCCCTCCCAACTCCTAACTCCACCTCCTCCGCCCCAGCCAGCAATTTTCCAGGCACTATGGACGGTCTTTCTGTAGCAGCGTCGGTTGCAGGTCTCGTTCAAGTTGCGGAAAAAGTAGTGAAATTTGTTCTCGCTATTCAGGATGCTCCCAGCATCATGCAGGATGTGTTAGCCGAAGTGGTCGCATTCCAAGCGATTTTTCACGACCTCCAGTTACACATTCTCGATTCCCCGGATCGAAGTGAGGAGGGGAAGGAGATGATAAACATCGACCAATTGGTCATTACCTTAATTGGCTGCGTCAGTCGCTTTACCAAGCTTGAGATAATTCTGGGCTGTCTCGAAACCAATTCCAGCTCTATCGACATATTGAGCAGAGCAAGGTGGGCGCGAAAAGATCAGGATCTCGCTCGGATTCTTCGGGGCCTACAGAATCAGAAATCATCACTAATCGTCATTCTGTCAATCTTGTTGAAAATGGATATAGAGAAGCTTAATTGTATCCTATCTAAAAGGGCCACAAGGCCATATATATATGAGCGAAGCACGGCTGAATGCCATCAGCTTGTATCAGAGTCAACAGTCATCTCCGGCCATACGAGACATCACCGTCTCCGGCCATACAAGACATCATCATCTCCGGCCATACAAGACACACCGTCTCCGGCCATACGAGACTCATCTCCGGCTGAGACCTGTATATGCAATAAATCTCTAACTGGTTGGTAAATATTTAAATCGCGTATCACTCACTATCACCAATTCGCAAACATAGTACGTCAACGCTTAGCAGAACAACGAGGCAAGCACAACGCGATATAGCGCAATTAAGAAGCAACAGCAATGAGGCTCTGGTGTCAGAACCCAATCCCTCTGCCTGTATGTCAGCACTCGAGCCCGAGCAAGATAATCGTGGTGCATCTTCGAACCACTCTATATCAACCGTTGAAACCATCGAGAAACCCGCATTCTCATTTGACGGTGACCTAGCTGAATCCCGAGTTTACAAAAGAGTGATTAGAAACCGGTCAACAAGTACTTTCGAGACAAGAGTCACCGCCGAGTCTCGGTGGTCGCAACTGAGTGGGCTGAGTTTATCCTAGATATCTTGCATCGCTGTCGTCCGTCTGCCGATTCACACCTCCGAACTGCCTAGCAGTTATTGGCCTTCCTACAAGTACAACGACGGCTCGATGTCTCTGCACCATGCTGCACGAAAGGGAAACGACACCACAGTCCGAATGCTTGTGGAGGTCATTGGTATTGACAAGGAGGCAAGGATAACTTTGGATGGAATCCGCTACACTGGGCGGCCGATGGCGGACGTGACACCATAGTCCGGCTGCTGGTCGAAACATTTGGGGCCAATATGGAGTATAAGTCCGAGATGGGATCCAAAGCACTTCATTTGGCGGCTCGCAAGGGACACCTCACCACGGTGCAACTGTTGGTCAACACATTTGGCGCTGACATAGAGGTAAAGGACGGCACCGATGGAGGTACACTATTACATTGGGCAACTAGTAAGGGATATTTTACTGTAGTTCGGATACTGGTTATAATTCTAGGCGTAGACAAAGATGTAAAGAACAACTGTGGGACACTGTTACACTGGGCAGCGACTAAAGGGGAGAACGTTGCGGTTCGAAGTTCGAACACTGGTCGAAGTATACGGAGCCCAGATTGAGGCAAAGACTATCAGCCAATCCACAGCGCTTCACCCAGCAGCTCGCAACGGACGCAACACTACAGTCGAACTGCTAATTATGACCTTGAACGCCGATAAACACGCTAGGGATAACGGTGGCGGGATAACGGCGGCGGGACACTACTGTACTGGGCGGCTGCGAATGGCCACAAAAACACAACTGGGCTATTAATCAAGGCCATGGGCGCTGACAAGGAGATGAAGGGTAACGATGGGGGAACACCGCTACACTGGGCGGCTGCCAAAGGTCTAACAGTAGAAGACAATATACTCCGGAGATCGTGTAGAAGATATTTTTTCAATTGAGAAAATATACTCAGCGAGGGGGGTTGCAATTTCATGACCGATATGCAATGAAAGGTCAAGAATTGAACCACCAACTACCGGGAAAACGGCTCTCGGGGTTGGGGGTATGGAAAAGTGACTTGAAATGGGGAGGGTTTATTCCAAAGGTCGGTTGAATTATTCGCCACCACTGGGCATAATAGAATCGGACACAAAATAACGGATTACTATAGGTTACACTTGATACTAGGATGCGTACATGTAGTGACTCAGAGAAATAGATATTTTTTTTATCACAAGTAAATCTGGAGATAGAGGGTGAACGCGAGCTTAATTGTAACATATTGTAAAGAGTTCGTACTAAGTGCTGTGTGAACGGATGGTTCAGCCTAACCTATTTCACAAAGTATCATCCATATACGGCTGCACGTCACAACGTCAAGATAGGTAATTGGATCTTGGTCTATAAGATATTCATTAGAGCCAACCATCATCACCAATCTAACTACAATAGGTTGTCTTCTATTCCATACTGCAACTCACACACTCGGGCGGTAGTTTCTTCTTTTCTGTCAAAGCGCAGACATCGGGAGTTCATTCTAGGGCTACAAAGATTCCATTTGCTTCTCACCGGCGAATATGGTATCCCATAGTCTATCTAGTCAAGATTTGAAGCTCCTTGGAATTTCTAACCCCAGAGATGGCACTACAGGATTGGCAGACCCACCATAGTATGATATCTACTTTCGAACATCACGTTCGCTCATACACTGAAACCACATGAATAGCGGGTGTTGTCCAAATAGTCAGGGTATATCAAGCACTACGAGACGACAGGGGTTATTCGTGATCATGCCACCGTCATGCAATGCAGTATATACCCTCAGCGGATATCGATGTACTGCAATGGGTCTGCCTACATGTCCAGGCCGTAAAGAAAACTTATATAGTGTTCTAGTCCAGTCACGGAGGATGTCCCTCCGCGGAGAGACCGGTCCATTCACGGAGTCCCACCCTCCGTGACTGGACTGGTTCTTTCGCGGAGTGTACCCCTGCACCCCACCTCCGTGTACACTCGGTGAATGCTCTGCACGCATATATACCCACGGATGTATGCGTACTCAGCTGGCCATATCCAGCTGAATTTAATCAACGCAACTAATTGCATTCAGCCCAGCGCAACAATGTACCTTCAGCCCAGCGAAATGATGGAGTTCAATGCACAAACAATGGTGTTTCTGCAGCGCCATCTGGTACTTTCAATCTTAAACGGAAGACAACACCACCGGGACCCAGTCACAGTCAAAAGCGACTTCGAGCAAATACACAGGGAGAGGCATCAGCGCAGACATACTCCACTTCTGTTGATGATGTCAACAAGAGCGTAGAGGAAAACGACGAAAGTGATTTGAGAGAGCTGGATATTGAGGAAAGATAGGGTCTCGATGAGTACAAGGATGTGGACGAGGAGGAGGATGAGGATGAGGACGTTGTAGAGGAAGAGCGCAGTGAGGAAGAAGAGCTGGTTTCAAGTCAGGATATAGAGCACAGTGTAATTGTAGTTGCATCACAATGTTAAGTGTAATTAGCACTTTGTATGTATGCTCCGCGAATGAACCAGTCCAGTCACGGAGGTGGGGTGCAGGGGTACACTCCGTGAATGGACCGGTCTCTCCGCGGAGGGACATCCTCCGTGACTGGACTAGAACATATAGCATGTATGTTATAAGAAGCAAATGCATCACATCTTCTGATAATAGGTCTGGCAACGAAGCTAGAAATACAGTAGTTAGCTTTAGGGAACTGGGTAGCGCATACTGAAAGGAATGGGAGAGAACTCCACGGATCCAGAGTTCGGAATCGTACTTCTCCCATTTGTGCTTGCTTTTCGGTGGGGGCATGTCGCGGTTTTCATTTGTGGTTGAGCAAGTACGTACATGATATCGCTGTTACATTTGTGTCCAGATTGGATAAGTACTAATGATCGATCAGGAGGAAACAAACTCCCTGTGCTATCCAGGCTACATTTCTTGGCATTTGAGCCAGGTGGATACAACACTTAACCCATGTCATGCTTTCCTTCGCCGCACAAACTACAGCTTTCTCCACTGGATTTTAAGCGATAATAGCATTATTAGCCGTCATCGCATCACGTTTATTGCACGATAGGTCACAGCCTTGTTAAAGCCAGAGATGAGTCCCGTATGGCCAGCGGCGAGTCTCGTATGACCGAAGATTGCTGTCGGCCTGAAGGGTCTATACATAGATGCATATGTGCTCATTCACGCTTGTACTCATATATATGGCGTTGTGGCCTTCTTAGATAATATACAATTAAGCTTCTCTATCTCTCTACTTTAAACAAGTTATGAGCCAGGTGCGTGCTATTATTTTTACCTCAAGAACCTAACCAACTCACAATCATCCCTATGTATTACAGTAACAACCACATATAGACACACTAAAGGGTCTCAACTCCATCACCATCTATCACCTACCATCACTAGTCTGGCTAATTTCCTCCACTTACAACTCGTGACATGACCAATGAACTATTCCAGACCAATTCTGGCAATGTCCCAAACTTGCCTGAGAATAACTACCCTGTCAGAAGAAAGTGATACACCAAGTTCTAATTGCCCTGACAGTCTGCAATGTTATTGACAGTGTTACATTCCTCCCTTCTGGCAACAGTACAACTTTATAAAACCTGAAAGAAAGCTGATTTTATTGAGCTGCCAAAGCAACAGCAGTGATTTACCTCAGAGACTATGATAAACTTCTTGTGTTTATCATTAATATTGGTAATTCTGTTGAGGTGTGAATTATCATCCCAGACTGACTTGACAATACCTCTATAAAACTCAGTTACCCTTAAGTGCTATGGATATTTACTACTCTCAACAAATACCACATATAACCATCGGCAAACGTGCATATCGACTATAGCTCCACTACATATACATGTGCACATGCTCAGCTCATAGCAAGATTCCCCTCTACCCTTGTGCCACAACCAGGCTATTGCCACTTATAGCTAATTCCTAGAGATGTGCGGGTGGGCCAATGAAACAATATACAGCCGGCAGCCGGAGATGGACCTATACCAGTCTTCACTTCCTACAGACTTTGCTGCTTTATCGGTGCTGTACACTATCGCAGACAGTCCACTTGAACGTCTGATTGATATCCTGCCTGAGATCCTGCCAGACAGCCTGCATGATAGCATACTTGAAAGCCAGTTTGAAAGGCTGGTTGAGAGCATGCAAGAGAGAGCCTTGCATCGGGTGGAGAAGTGTTTTCCTCCGGAAGCTTTTGGCTGGTGGATAATCCTGAGTTTGTGGAAGCTTTGGCTAATAGAAGGCTTTAAGCCTGTAGAAGCTGTGGCTACTAGAAGGCACTAAATCTGTGGAAGCTTTGACTACTAGAAGGGTGTAAATCTGTGGAAGCTTTGGCTACTAGAAGTCTCCAAGTCTGTTGAAGCTTTGATGCTAACGTTGACTTAGCTAACCAACTTGTCTAAGTGCTGCCGGTACAATGATCACAATGACCGACACTATTATCATTGCCATCATGCAAATCATCGCCAGAGTTATCATTACCATCAGCCCCGAATATGAACACATATGCCAATAATCAGTGCCAAGTGAGCAGTAGATTCAGCTACAAAATCTAAGTTGGACATCTGCTCTCCCCCAAATCCAATTGTCTACCTTTCCTGAAGAAACTCATGCTGCCATTGTCGACACCATGACTGTGAGGTATCATGAGATGTCGTTGCAGTAGCTGCACTAAAAGTATGGTTCAGATAATGATATTTACCAACCGCGTCATTTAGGACTCCAATATCCTGCTTTCTGCCTTCTGCCTTCTGCCTTCTGCCTTCTGCCTTCCACCTTCACCCGTGCACCTTCTGCCATCCGCCCGCCGCCTGCCGCCTTCCGCCCGCCGCCTTCCGCCCGCCGCCTTCCGCCCGCCGCCTTCGGCCTTCACCCTTCGGCCTTCAGGCTTCGGCCATCCGCCTCCCGTCTCCCACCGCCTGCCTCGTGCCTCCTGGCTCCTCCCTCCCCACCCCTCACGCCTCCTGCCTTACTCCATGCACCTTGAACCTTGCGCCTTATACCTTGTGCCTTGTGCCTCTCACCTTCCACCTCCCACCTGCCGCCTCCCAGGGCCTGGCGCCTGCAAGTCAGCGAGTCTCTGAATTGCGCACCTAGTAGCATACATGGGAGCATATTGTTAAGTGAGATTGGGAGTGTCTTGCCTCTGGAGGGTGTACTTGGGAGTGTGCTTGAGAGTGTGCTTCAGAGCGTCATGAGAGCTGATCAGGGAGTGTACAGTCAACCCGGCTGGGAGTGTCATCGAGTGCAAAAGTCGGGAGCATTCTTGAGAGCATCCTTGGGAGTGTACTTGGGAACATACTCGGAGGTGTACTTGGGAGTACCTTGAGACCTTACTTGGGAGATTATAGTCAAGCAGGCTGGGAGTGTGCCCATCAGCGCATGTGGGAGCATCCTTGAAAGCACTTGTGAGAGTGTACATGAGAATGCAAGTGGAGGTGTGCTTGAGAGCGTACTCGGAGTGTACTTCAAAGCATTTTGAGATCTTACTTGGAAGTGTATAGTCATAAAAGTTGGGAGTGTGTCATCGAGTGCAATTGGGAGTGTGCTTGAGAGGGTCTTGATAGCTTTCTTTGGAGTGCACCGCAAAGCAGGCTGGCAGTGTGCTATCCAAAGCAATTAGGAGTGCCCTTGAGAGCAAGGTTGAGAGTGTATGTGAGAATGTACACGGAGGTATACTTGGGAGCCGAATACTTGCAGAGTTCTTGGCAGTGTCTCGAGTGCTTAGCTGGGAGCAAATAGTCAGGCAGGCAGGGAGCATGTCATCGAGTGCAATTGGGAGTGCATTTGAGAGTGTACTTGGGAGTGTGTTGGACAGTATTTTGAGAGCTTACTTGGGAGCGTATAGTCAAGCAGGCTGAGAGTATGACAGAGAGTGTGATTGGGAGTATACAGGAGAGCGTGGTCAGGAGTGTGCTTGGGAGCGTTTTGAAAGCATAATTGAGAGCATGCAACGACGTGAAGTCAGCGGTTGTGTTGAATGCAGCATGATGCATAGTGTTGAGCGCACGTAACCCCATACATATCACATTAATGTAGTCAACGCATAGGTCCATAGGACATCATAGCGTAACACGTCAAATATGAGATGGATTACCATTCCAAACACAGCTTCTCGATGAGGTATGCTTTGCATATAGTCATTTTTCCTGGTGATAGTGAAAAAGAAATAGTAACATTTTGCAAAAAGCTGATCAATACCATCAAACAATCTACTAATCCAAATATAAAGACATATTTATTCACCTGGGTATCCAATGTTGCGACAAATCTGTCAAGACAATTGATTGTTTGAGTTTAACTCAAAGATCACATATAGCCTACATAATACCTGGCAGCCCTAACCCAGAGCCACATGATACTGTATGCTATAATACCTTGGTCTATTTCTTCTGCATGGCGTTATCACATCCATCAAATACTAAGCTATTGAAAATGCAGACAGAAAACACACAAAAGACGAAAGCCAAGCCCTGGTGCCCCCAATCTTGTACCAAGCAATAAACCATGCCGGTGCACAAGTGCAATAGCCTGACTCAACTCAGTCGTTAATCGTTCTGATATTCTGAGCTTCATTGACCTGCAGTCAAACACTACTGAGAAGGTGACATACAGTTAAGCTCGATTGTGATTGGTATATGGTTGTATGATCATATCGAAGGTACTTTGTAACCATCTTGAGTCTCATTGTTTACCGTACTCAGCCTCTTTGTTCCAATCATAAGTTGTGCCATCAGAGTCCAAATTGGAGACTTTTCTCCACAGTGATATCGACTGCCACATGCCAGAGAATGTGGAAGTGTAGTTCATTGTTTCCTTCGTCGACTGAAGGGTTCACAGGTGGTAGTATCGTGGCAGAAGCTTGTACAGCTGGGTATGTGATCGTGTCAGAATCAGGGCCGAAATTGGGAACGCTACTGCAAAGCTGCCAATTGAATGGGAGACATTTCTCATTATGTCGATATTCCATCTCAGATAGCTCTAGGAAACTTATTCCTGTCGATTTTAGATCCCTGTACACAGCTTCCTGGGTGCATCTGCAAAAACTAAACCTTCTTCATTAAGCTGAATTAGTTTGTTGTACCCCCAAACTCAAAAAAATGAAATCAAGGTGTCCCTGAAATAAGCCATTGCTTTACTGTTTGAGAGTATTCTTTGAGTTGTCGCGTTGCTGTTTTCGAGCATCTGAACCAGTGTACCCACTTTTGGGACCGTGACAACAAGCACTTGATGAATGATTCACACTGCCATTGGGAATATCAAAAATCATCTGGTGACATACTCCCAAGTCGCCCAACTCGAGTTGTCGTCATGAAGATGATAGTACTCCCTTCATACCGGTAAGACAGCCGGTTGTTTCAGTCTTTGAAGACCCTCATAGTGTAATTTGACCAACAATTGTTACAATGTGGAAGTGGTTCATGAGCTTTACTTTGTTGCTACAAGATCTTCACTATGTTGTAGTCCAACCATTGTGGGAGAGTTATGCATCATCGCAGTTACAATTCCACATGTTTGAGATCAGCCTTCAGTGAACCATCAGTTCTATTACATTGACTACTATTATGATATATTGACAAAAGCTAGAATGAAAGAACACTCAAGAGAAATTGTAAATTGGATCACGGTCACCATTCCTCATCTCCAAGTGACATCGTACGCTCTACAATCATACTTCCATCGTCTAATCCCGTATTCTCACTGCTCATCATAATGGTGATACTTGTGATGTTGTTGCGGTTGCTGATGCTGCAGCAGACAGGCTGGCTGCTGCTGGCGAGGGCAGGCCTAGCCATAGGCAGAACAGCTGGGAATCGCATGCTAGCGTCAGTAGCAGCAACAACGATTCTGAGATGATTACAAGAGTTGTCAGTCTGTTGTCACACCTGATCCTGGAGGGATTCGAAGATGTCTGCATCAAAGCTGCCCTAATCGTAGTGAGGTCCTGGCATCACTTGGTCCATACCATTTGAGTGAATTATTTGGCTAAATATTCTGCGGACATTGTCTATGTGTTTGCTTCAAACATCTGGCAAGGAAGAACAGAAATCCATGTCAAGATGATCAAATTCATCTGTGCATACATTATTAACCCCATGATAAATATTTCTTGCATTGCACTTATGTTGTGCTCCACCTTATGGACAAAACTCTAAGTGGACTCTAACCTCGCCTGCCTTCCATGCTGACAGACAATCGTGGATGGCCATCACAGTGAGGGCAATGAACAGTGGGTTGATTTTGTCAATCCATGATCTATCTTTCATTGCCATTTGTCATATGCCATAGAAGTATGTCTGGTGAATAGGATCCACAATTTCAGTTGCTGCAAATAGAATCTTCCACTCTGAAACTGATGGTCAAGACAAGAATTAAACAAGGGAACTATTAACATAGTTCCCAAACGTTTGTGGGCAAGTCACTCCGATCTATACCAAAAGCCAGGCTACAATTGGCTGGATCGCTGTAGGCAACTGCATTCAAAATCTGGAGCAAGAGTTGATTGAGATCTCATAGTGATATACCATTGATGTATGGGGGCAAGTAATCTTTGCGAGAACCCGATGCACAATGCCAGTTATGAGAAAAATCATTGAGAAAATTCATTTACCAATGAAAGGTAGCCACATGGAGGGTCTGCGTTTCTTTGGGCTGGATCAATCCAGCCAATTTCCTTATACCACCAACTATTAATCTGGGCTGTCTTTACCGCAGTTGGGGCAAAGGGATTCACAAACATTGCATATGTGTTAGCTATAGTCTTTACCCATGCCATGCCCAGTGCTGGAACACCGGAACAGGTTCTCTGATAGCGGTTCTCCCTTAACAGTGATAATAGCACTTGGATGGTCGGACAGCACATACCATGCTTGGACTTTCAAGTAAGGCCAGTCGTATGATATTTAGTGGGGGTTCATACCAGTCACGAGAAGTATTGAGGTGGTCACTCGGAGTGAGCTAAGAACACCGAAGGCTTCTTTCAATCCTGGAAAGTATGCCAGACATGGGCATGGGAAAGCGCACGGCAGTTGTTAGTCATATGCTTGTACGTGGGCTCCGAACCGCCTTACTGTAACCGAGGGATAACGGCAAGGCACACCCGGGTGTCGCGAGAATTGTCTCCACCTAAGCAAAAGATGTAACCGAGGGATTTATGACATTGGCTAGGCCAAGAGCGAACACCTTGCATTGATTTGCATAAGTCTGGATTGCAATGTATGATACGTGTCATTGTCTACATTATCACAGCACGGACTGGTATCTGATAAGCCTGAGATTCACTACCAAATCAACTTATCGAAGGCGAGATGTTAAAGTTGAAGTTATGCTCTGAGTATGAGATTATATGATACCATGCATGAACACGTTGACCTTCAGGAATGCGTGGCCACTTCCAACAGGCGCGATCTGCGGATATAAGCCGCAAGGATATCTACCGTGCATTGAAATAAGACACACAGATACGTGGCTATCAGTAGCGATGATCATAGTTCCAGTTGGAGCCTAAGAGAGGGGTGGTGCAAGAAGCTATAAAGAGATCACATTGTTCCGGCAATGAAGAAGACAAGCTCGAATAGCTAGAGAGAAAATGATACTTACCAGCGCAGAAATATCCTTATGTATTATTCTGTTTTTATCATACCTATACCTATTATATCTATACCTATACTCTATTAGCTTTGTGTAGCGGCAGCCCCGCGCCTTACGAACGCTATCAAGGAATGACCATTACCTTCGAGGACAACAACGAAGGTATTATATATGCCCTGGAGAAAGTAATCGCATACCCCAGGAAGACTCAGCAGATCCTCGTAGCGCAGTGCGTGTGGTGGTTGGCTTCGATTATTGGACTTGAGGAAGGGTTGATTAGCCATATTGATAACCTTCAGTCTCGAGTTAAGGTTTCGGTTACTTCCAGACAAGTTCCAGAACAAGAGACAGCAGAGAGCGAGGAGGAAATCAAAAACCAACCGGATAAGGTACTGGAAGAGTGCGAGGAGCTCCTTCAGAGTTCCAGATGGCTACGACGTATTGCCAGACTGAAGGCTACCGGTATAATGCCGAGCGATCAAGCCAAGCAATCAAAGATCGGAAAGTCAGTATCGAGGAATCTAAAAGATTAAGCTAATCCCAGGCGTTATCCTAAAACTGAAAGGATAGAAGCAGCCGAGATAAATAGAAGGAGGTCCGCTGGAGCGTGCTTACGTTGTGCTTGGCCCTCCGATAGGAAAGGAACCCAGCAGGTTAAGGGTTGTATTCGTCCAATTAAGTCGGACGTAGGAACTGCCAGTTACCCAAATGGACGGAGCTAACAAACGCAGCCATCCCTGGGGACTGGAAATAGTAACGATAGTTAAAAGGAAGAAGACAGTTCAATTTGTGGTTAGGATCTATGGCTGTGGACCCAGTGCTTACTTAAGTATCAAGCAAACACTGGATAAGGTTACTTAGGGTATACACCCCGGTAACTTTCTCTGGGCATTGGGTTCCGTGCCGATGTTGTGGCCTGTCACATTGTAAACCAAGGGCTCATATTGCCACAGATATGCAGCTTTCCATGCAACCAATTGCTCACCGGCTTAATGTGACTCCTTTCTGCTAGTAAATATATCGATTGGTGGGCAGATTGAATCATTGAAACAAATAAATGGACAACTTCATGGATGGCAGCGGCGCAGGCCTGTGTGCATGCACCAACAGCAAGAAAATATAAACCCCCTGACGCTCGGAATGTTGAGATTGCGATTACATATGAGTGAATATAGGTGCCATAACATGTTTTGCAAGCATTGTCATCGAGGAATCATTTCATTGCGGGTTGCCCAGTGCTTTCTTGGATGGTTACCAAAGAAGCTTGGTGTTAGATTCAAAATTATAATTTCGATTGTGATGGGAATTGTGGCGTATTGTGCGTAGCTCATCTGCGAGAATCTCATGGTGGATGGATTGTCTGCTTTTGCTGGTTCTCAAAGGAACAGGAAGACAAGGAGAACTGTCATGCTGTCTTGTAATCATTTGGACAGGCAGCAAGGAATATGTACGAACAATCAATGGAGTGACTCCAGCACATCTGGCTAAATGTAGTGTTACTGAATTGAAGTATGGTGTAAAAGAAAGTAAGCATTGAGGTGATTCAAAGCATCATCTTGATGCGTCATTTTATCCTTTTGATGGTTCAAGGATCATAGCATGTTCTGCCACCAACAGATACAACTCCTTGGATGGATGGGAACTCGGAACTAAGCATGGCATGTGACAAGTATGCTGCAGGGTTGTTGGTTGGCTTCCATTGAAGAAAAGTATTATCACAACGAGCTAGAAGGTGTTCAAGTTTCACTTATCATTCACACAAACTTCTGCTGGGCAAACCTACTGAACTACCAATTACAAGAGAGCCAGATATTCAGTCGTATCGCTGCCAACATACCTTTCCCAAGCATAAATGTCTAAACAGTTAATCCCAACATTGTTAACTCCCAACACAGCCCTTCATGCATGAATATGAATGATGTAATAATCAAATAAGCAAAATACCACAAAGATACCCAAAACCTCACCAAAAAACTCCAAATCATCACCCATCTATCCACCCTCCAAAGTGCTAGAATAATACCCACCCACAACCTACATCATTGAACAACCATTGAGCCTGGGCATCCCATCCTCACAACATCCAATTTGTGGCTGAGCAGCTTGAAGGATCATCTGTCTATTGGGAAAGGAGCCAGCAGTAGAAGGGTACCAAACATGATCGTGCTCGCGAAGCAAAGCCCGGACCTTATCAGCGCCAAATCTTTGCTCATGATCGGCAAAGACACCATGAGCACCATTTTGGATGACTTGAAGATATCACTGCTGTCTGATAATTGTGTTTGAAAGCATCCATTCAAACTTTTGGAATCCTGTTTATGTCATTGGGAAGCTTCTTTGATTTGGGCAATGCCTCTTACCAGAATCATCTCATTCCTCCGCGATATCTTCTATGATATCCTTGGCCGGAGGTGGGATGTTGTTATCCAGTGGCCGGTAGCTGCTGCCACCACGCATAGGGGTCTGGGCACTAGCTGTGCCATGCGGTGGTTTGGCACTATATGAAACGCAAAAAGTGTTGGGTTGCTAAATTTCTTCGCCACCATTACAAACCTGCCAGCAGTATTGTTATGGAAGAATATGGTAATACTAGGGGCATACTTACCCACCACCTCCATTGGGCTCCTCCCGGTAGCCCCAAAGCCCTCAGATATTCTGGCAGGGGTCTGGTTGTGTTACGGGAGTAACAACACAGCAGTAATATACTTGAGTAAAAGTCCCTTAATTACTTCTTGGTGCGTACGGCCGTAGATCCTATTCCTTATTATTTATCTTTATTCTGTTTGTTCTTCTGTGCTACTGCTTGTTCCAGGCACTGAAGCCTGTTCTAATTGGTCGGCCTGTTCGTAGGTTTTCCCCTTAGGATAACTGGCAGTTCCTTCCGCAAGCCTAATGGGTCGTATACATGTTTTGTCACTATGAGCTCCTTTCCTATCGGCAGGCCAGGCACAGCGTAAGCACTCCCCTACCTCCTTCCTTCTTCGAATCTCCGTTTCGCTGATACCGGCTGTCTTGACTTCCTTCTTAACTTCCTTTTTGAGAGGCCTGATTCGCTGATTTCGATCTTTCTTCCATTGTTGGTTTTTGGAAATAGGTGTAGGATTAATTAAGCCAGTAAGAGTTTTTCGTGTGGCTTTAAGGGCAGCGATTTCTCGTAACCGCCGAGAATCCTTTAGATACTCTTCACACTCTGTGAGTATCTTATCCTGACATTCTTCCTTCGATTCCTGGACCTCCAAGCCATGGATCTCCGGAGTATTCTCGGTTACGGGATTGCTAACTTCTTTCCCTTTCCGTTCTCTTCCCACAACTGTGCATCCGAGTAATTTGTCTATGTGAATAACCACACTTTCTTCTAGCCCGATAATACCGGCTAGCCACCACACACACTGTGCCACCAATATCTGCTGAGAAGTCCTGGTGTATGAGATGACTCTTTCTAGAGCATATACGATAGCGTCGTTAACGTTTTCAAAGGTAATTGTCATTCGTATCGTAATCGATTCCAAGATGCGGGGCTGCCGCTACAGTAAGCTAATTGATTCTAGGTATAAATATAAAAGATATAGGTATCATAAAAACGCAATAAGAAATAAGGATATTTCTCCGCTGGTAGGTATCGTTTTCTCTGTAGCTGTTCGAGCTTGTCTTTCTCATTGCCGGATCAATGTGGTCTCTTTATAGCTTGTGCCCTACTACCTTCGGTCCCAGCTCTTGACACATCGCTATGATTAAATCCCTCAATGATAGCCACGCATCAGCAGGACCTATTGACATCGCCCGATAGATACCCTTGTGACTTATGTGTTCGCGCCTAACGGATTAGCTCGCGCATTCCCATCGGAGACACGTATCATATCGCTCAGTGATCAGACCATAACTTTAACATCGACATCTCGCTATTCGGTGGTGATCGGTAGTTGGAATGGGCCCCCCACATGCCATGTCCCTACTTTGATAACATCTCCAGTAGTTCATAGTCTTATGCGCTTTATTACTGCTATGCCAACGTAGAATGTTATGCGCGTTAAACCATGAGCCCGAAGCTCCGGATTAACCATTGCAGAAATCATCTCCTCAACTCAATGCCGGATATCCGCTTTAGGCTGCTTGCCAACGCCATAATTCCCTAAGTCCTTGGTGCATAGGTGTTCATTAACCCGGGCGTGCCGCGCATCCAGCTAAGGAAACGGCAGAACCCTTTTAATCACGACTGCCGTGTGGTGCGTACAACTGCGTAGTATCTGGAAATGAATATAGTTGAAAACAACATGCTCAACGGGAAGTAGCTGGAAGTTGCTGCATCATCAAATCAGCTGCCGCAGCAATATGCTTTCAATGAATCCGCTAAACCGACCAACGGCTGATCCAATCGAGATGCAATTAGCACAACTCACGATAATGGATTTTGCCGCATGTTAATAGCCGTGAAGTTTTACACTACAACCATTACGCTGTTAGGAGAGGACCCATAGCAGGTTGTCAGTCAATTGCCCAATACACAATTGACACAATGGTTGTATCGACGACTGATGTAACAATCAGAAGTTTCAAATCTTTATCTCCAGGTTAGTGCCATGAGATTCACTGAGTATTGTATTGACCCACCCTCTTCCCACGTATGTCAGGGTCCATATAGGCAGGAGTTAGGCTAAATTGATTGACAAGGAAATCGGTGAAGGTGTCGCAACCCACATTAATCATGGAAGGCCTGTAATCCGAGGTTGGTTCCTTGTTGCCTTCTGTATTTAGCCATTATCAGCAACAGTAAAAGAAGCATCGGAGAAATGAAATACTTATCAATGTGTGGCAGTTTCCTCTTCTGAGTCAGGGTGTCTTCCAGCTTATTCTTTCTTAGGCTCAGGCCATCCACAACAAGGTGGTCCAGTGCTGCATTGAGTTTCCGATCATTGAGGTTATACCTGTCCGTCCTGCACCATTTCCAATGCACCCATTTAGACTCCAGCTCAATGATTAGAGTTATGCTTCAATAGATTGGGAGATCCCAATGCTGCGGGCCTGTGCATTGTTTGCTGAGGATGCTGATGGACTGCGCAATCTCCCAGATGTGCTTCCTCAGATTAGTATCTATCCGATGTGATCTCAAGGCACCCTTATTGTTGAATCAGTGATGATAGAGAAGCCTAATTGTATTCTATCTAAGAGGGCCACAAGGCCAGTATATATATGAACGTACCAGTACGGCTGAATGCCATCAGCTCGTACAATGGTCGACAGTCATCTCCGGCGATACGAGACATCACCATCTCTGGCCATACGAGACATCACCAACTCTGGCCATACAAGACATCTCTGTCTCTGACTGTTCAAGACATCTCCGTCTGCGACTGTACAAGACATCTCCGTCTCCGACAGTACAGGACATCTCCGCCTCCGGCCACACAACGCATCTCCGTCTCCAGCTGAGACTTGTATATGCAATACTCCCCCCTCTTGTTATACACCGTAGAGCAAGAAACAAAACAAGATGAAAAGAATGAAACAGAGTGATTCTCATAACAGCCTCCATAAAACCCTGCGAGAGTGAGCAGGGAAAGAGTACTGCTGTAGCCTGAGGATGGCCATGCATTAAGAAACAAAGAAATCGGTGTGCCCAAAAGAAAAGTGAAACAACCTTCAATCCAACCTTAAATCTAACCTTCAATCGACCTTTATTACCATAGCCCCATTGGCATTGTAAATTTCTCGTGCTTATCCTTCGTCATGGCCTTGGTCAGTATGTCTGCCACATTCTCATCCGTATGCACGTAGGAGTAGTCGACTATTATGCAGGTATCGAGGTCTCGACTATTGTGATAGCAAACACCGATATGCTACGTGCGAGCTTTTATGGTTCCAGTTGTGATGTGACTAAGCACGCCTTGATTGTCGCAATTGATCGGGAGCGGTGATGTGTCTTTGCCGTGTATATCTGTATGAAGCTGGAGCAGCGAGTTCGCTTCACGGGAGCCTGCGGAGGAGGCGATATATTCGACTTCGAGAGTTGACATAGCAATGAGACCTTGCTTTCGCAACTGCCATGTGACCGCTCCGTTGCTGAATAGGAAGACATAACCTACTTGAGATTTGTCATCAGCACTATCGTTGGCCCAATCGGAGTCCGCGTAGCCAGTCAGTTAATCATTGCTGTTAGTGCTGCTGCTGCTGAAGTGCAATCGAAAGTTGGCTGTGGATTTGAAATACTGAAGGACTCAATTGGCGGCTGGGAGATAGCTGGTGGAAGGGCGGGAATTGTATCAGCAATGTGCAGCGACAGCGAATGAGATATCGGGTCAAGTTGCATGTTCTGTGTACATCAATGAGCAGAAGATTGCCTTGTGGTCTTCGATATCGTTTAGTTCTTTCTCCCCCCCTTCCTCGGCCAGATCTGGCTTGATATTAGGATCCATTGGAGCTGATACATTGTGAGCATTCTCCATGTTGAACTGTTTGAGAATCATGGTGATGCAACCCTTCTGGCCAAGACTGATGCCGGTACTGTTTTCCTCACAGTGGATTTCGATGCCGAGGAATTGCCGTGCCGGCCCGAGCTTGGTGATTGTGTAAACATCCGTGAGCCTGGCCTTAACTTCAATTGCAGCTTTGGCTGCGTCCTTTGGGTACAAATTGAGATATCGTCGATGGACAGAAGCATCAGAATACAATCGCTGTGGAGATAGATGGTGGGGTTGGCCTGGGACTGTGTGAACTCGAGAGAGAGCAAGAAGGTGTTAATATCATTGTTGCAAAGTCGTGGTGGTTATTTGAGACCGCAAAGTGCTTGGTTTAGTCGAACAATGATCGTGCGTGTTTTGAGACGTTCCGGCCAGCCTTCATACAGGGTCACAATGATATCATCGTCATCGACCTTGGGATTGAGAAAGGCCGTGACCACATCTAGATATGCAATGTTCCAGCCATATTGTCCGGCCAGGGAGATGAGATACCGAAAGGTGGTGAGTGTCCCGACGGGAATAAGTTTCTCTGAAGGCCGTTTGTTGCTAGCCTTTAATTACTACCCGTGCTTTGTATTGTATGGTGCCGTCTGGAATGTGCTTCGTTTTGTAGACCCATTTGAAGCCAATTGGCTTGACTTGCAATTGCCTTGCTTCCCTGGAGTTGATACTTGTGAATGTGTTATTGAGCAGGATCTATGTGCATTCTTCTTCCATTGCTCATTTCCAGTAATCTCGTTGTGGGCTGCCCAAGTCCTCGGTGTATGTGAATGGATCGCTGTTGATGGACGTTGATGCGAGAGCCTTTGCCATGATAATTAGTGCATTTGCAGAGATCTTAGCCTGACTTCTTATGACACGATTCGTGGGTGGTGGCTGTGGTTGGCATGACTGCTTGTTCATGGCCGGCGTTCAGCGGGCGTTTTGATTTTTGCGGCGGAGATGTTGATTGTGGACAACAGATTCTCTGGACACCGGTGGTGCATCCTCCTCATCAGGAGGATATGCTCTCACCCCTGTTCTTGCAGGGAAACTTCGACTGTTGTCAGCATTGGGCAGATTGTTGTCTTTATCATTGTCAGGACAGTCATGATCACCACTTCCATGGCCTTCACCTGTTCAACTGGTTTCTGCATGGTCATGCAGATGTCCATCTCCATCTGTTTCATAGTCTTGTGCTTGGAGAAGTCCATCTCCACTGTCGATTTCCTTGATAGATTCCGTCCCTTTTGGTTCGTCAAAGATGTCTGTTTGGTCTACCTGTAGGCAACAAACATAGGCATTCCTTTTCTCATCAAAAATGACATCGGGCTGTGATCTTACTAGTCCCAATGCTGCGTCCCATATTCTCCAAAGTGTAGTCGAATCGTGCAAGTAACCGACCATCATACATGGCTTGGATTTTGTGTAGAATTTACCCTGGTGTTGCGGCTCGGGGAGAAGTCGACTGGTGTAGCAGCCGAATCACTGAAGGTGGTGGAGAGGAGCTTTGAACGAGATTTCATTGCCATCATTGTTGTGAGAGGTCTTGCCAAATGCTTGCAGCATCTCGTATGGAGTTGGATATGGTGCTGATAGCCATCGCAGTCGTCACTTTTCGTTAGACATTCGTTTGGGGTATGCTGGTGGAGGTACACTGTGGTCTTCGCAGCTTCTCCCCAAAAGAAATGTGGTGCCTGGGAGTCAATAATCATGAATTGTGCTTTCTTGGTGATGGTCTAAATCAGGCATTCGGCAACACGATTCTTATGGTGAGGATAGGGAGAACAAAGTTCGTATGTTGTGCAACGAGCAGCGAGCATCATTCAGAAGGTCTCATTGTCATATTCTCCGCGGCCATTGTCGCACCGAAATCGTTTCACTTCGTATTCCACGGAGTCAACTCGGGCCTGAAATGAATGGTAGGCTGAAATGCATCTCTTTCACTTCTTATCTGGAAGGACCCAACCGGAGGTGTATCGTGTGTAATCATCGATGAATAGGATATAGTAGCAATGCCCAGCAGTGGTGCGCATGGAGAATGGTCCACATACCTCCAAATGTATGAGTTCAAATGGCTTTGTAGTGCTCTTGGTCTTAACTTTGATGATCATCTCCTTGTGCTTGGCCTGGATACATGCGGTGCACATTGAGTCGTCTTTTGTATATCCAACCATGGGAGATGGTAGGGCATTGGGATGAATGTGGGCTAGGTGGCGATGCCACAGTCGTGATTCTGAGATTGTGAGTGGCTTTGGAGATTTGGTGGTAGGTCGACTTTGAGTGATGGTGCAGGCTGCACTTGGTGAGGCTGTGTGGAGTGCGCTTGCAGTAGGCTCGGCGGATGGCACAATTGATGGTACTGTGGTATGTGAACTCGATGAATGTACGGTGGTATATGCGCTCGATGATTGTCTTTTTCGCTTCTTCTTTCTCGATGTGGACTTCCTCATCCGCAACAACCCTAGATTCCCGCAGAAACTCCCGGGTATTCCGGACGGCTCTAATGGAACCTTGTACCCTCTGACGGTAATTACAAGCTACGCGTCGCCCAGGCGACAGGTCCAAGTTTACTGCACTGATGTAGACCCCTTCAGGTGCCTCGAATCACAGTAGAGCAGTCTGGGCAAACTACTTCTTCTTCTTTGGGAAGGCTGCTGGTGCGCCTGGAAATCATAGCTACTACTAATCATTCAACGATTTTTAAACCTCATGTATTCAGTTTGTATTCTGATCTATTTATGTATGTATCTATATAGCTACCCATCTACACACAGTATATCTGGACTGGCTGAAGGCGTTGATTGAGAGCAATTCGAGGTGCGCCTGAAAATGACGATCGAGTGAACTCAGAAATACACTCCAAGGCCGTGATCAAGCGAGTTTGGAGATGGAATTGGAGATCGAGATTGAATCAACTCAAAAACGCACTGGGAGGCCGTGATGGAGTGAGTTTGGAGATGCACTTGGCGGCCGAGGTTGAGAAACCCAGAGAAGCACTTTGAGGCCGTGATCAAGCGTGTTTGGAGATGCAATTGGAGACCGAGATTGAGTGAACTCAGAGATGCACTGGGAGGCCGTAATCGACCGAGTTTGGAGATGCACTGGGAGGGCCTGATGGCGCGAGTTTGGAGATGCAATTGGAGAAAGAGATCAAGTGAACTGAGAGATGCACCTGGAGGCCGAGATCGAGCGAGTTTGGAGATGCACTTAGAGGGCAAGATTGAGTCAACTGAGAGATGCACTTTGAGGCCGTGATCAAGCGTGTTTGGAGATGCAATTGGAGACCGAGATTGAGTGATCTCAGAGATGTACTGGGAGGCCGTAATCGACCGAGTTTGGAGATGCACAGGGAGGGCCTGATGGAGCGAGTTTGGAGATGCAATTGGAGACCGAGATCAAGTGAACTGAGAGATGCACCTGGAGGCCGAGATCGAGCGAGTTTGGAGATGCACTTAGAGGGCAAGTTCGAGTCAACTGAGAGATGCACTTTGAGGCCGTGATCGAGCGAGGTTGGAGATGTAATTGGAGACCGCGATTGAGCGAACTGAGAGATGTACTTGGAGGCCGTGATCTAGCGAGTATGGAGATGCACTGGGAGGTTGTGATGGAGCGGGTTTGGTGATGCACTACAAGGCCGTGATTGAGCGGGTTTGGTGATGCATTTGGAGACCAAGATCGAGTGAACTCATAGATGTAATCCGAGGCGGTGATCGAGCGAATTAGAAGATACACTAGCAGCAGGCTATGATCGAGCGAGAGTGGATGAGTACTTGGAGGTGGTCAATCTGGAGGTGGTCAATCTGGAGGCAGTCGATTGGAGGCCCGCCAGGTGATGAGACACTATTCATCGGTTAGTTAACTTGAGACAGTCGGGATGTGACGAGTGGACTTTACCTTTGAAGCTCTTATGGAGAACTGGCTGGTGGCGGTCGATCGGTAGGGAGGCTCGCCGGAAGCTGAAGCTACATTCAGGGGTCGACTTGAAATCTTGAGAATGAAGGGACGACAGTCAATGTTAGGTGTATGCTTGTACTTGGTGTACACTGCACTGGGTGTATACTGCACTCGGTGTGTGATGCATGCTGCGTTAACTCCAGATGATGGCATAGAAAGATGGGGAGGGATGACTTAACTTTGTGTTCTTGCGATGATGTTAGAGTTGTGGACGAGATGGAGACCGATGGGGGATCCTTTTGAGCAGCGATGACAAATCAGGAGTATGACTTGCCTGATTGGGTTTAGAAGACCTCCTATCGGTGTTATTACCTGACGGATTGGGACTGGTACCTGCCGTATCGGGGATGGTCAATTGACTCGCACACGAAATTCTCTGAATTCCCAGTTTCTTATGATGATTTCCCCCATCCCCTCTGATCACTGAAGAACACGAAGTTAAGTAATCCCTCCCTATATCACCATGCCTTGAACATGAGTTAACACCGCGTACAGCATACACCAAGTACAGCATGAACCCAACATTGACAGTCTCCCGCTCCCAGCCAGGCACTCATCTCTCGGCGGATGTTGTACTCAACTCGCGACATTCGCACAATTACAAGTTAACCAATGAATAGAGTCTCAGCTGCTGTCGCCCCTCCCTCCAAATCGACCGCCTCCAAGTACTCCTTCCAATCTGGCTCGATCATAGCCTGCAAGTGCATCTCCGAACTCGCTCGGTCACAGGCTAAGAGTGCATCTCTGAGGTCACTCGATCACGGCCGCCAAGTGCATATCCAAATTCGCTCCATCACGGCCTCCAAGTGTATCTCTCAGTTCACTCAATCTCTGACTGCAATTGCATCTCCAAACTCGCTCGATCACAGCATTCCAGTGCATCTCTACACTTCATCGATCACGGCCTCCATTTCCATCTCTGAGATCATGTGATATCGGCCTCCAAGTGCATCTCCAAACTCCCTCGATCACGACCTTCCAGTGCATCTTCAAACTAGATTGATTCCGGCTTCCAAGTGCATCTCCAAAGTAGCTTGATTGCGTACTCCAAGTATATCGTTAAGATGCAATGGTGGGTATACGGAGATACAGGGGTAACGGAGGTTGAATGAGTGACTTGGAGTATATATTTGGGAGACCCCGGGCTAGATAGACAGCTTCTCATTGTCATCTCATCTTGTCATATAAAAAAATACACACTCTATAATTCCATTCTTTTGGTCTTACTCACGTGTTCCGAGATTTCATGGATCGACGCAATTGCGCGGGTCCTCACAGCTCGGTAGTATCACATCTTCTCACCTTCCTATGCCCCTTGAGCATAATGTGGACGGAACGCGAGGAGAGATTTTCGCAGCATCACATTGCATTTCAACCCCGTTGCAAGTGTGAACCCAATGAATGCATCCTGACGTATGGTCACAGTTGGCTACAAAGCCAGAGGGTTTGTTTAAAGTAGGAGACCGACAGAGTGTGAAGATACGGCGAAACAGCGATCGCAGGGCAATAGGCAACGTGACATGTGTGGCATTGACGCCGGTGCTGGAGTAATCTGCCAACAGGGTGACTCTGACGGCTCTGACGGAGCGTGTGTACTCTGACCGTGCCATTCAGCCCTGACGGAAATGTTTTTTGCTGATGCTAGACATGCTTGGTACTGTCGAAGTGAGTGCAGTTGCTGGAGATATGATACAGTGATCATTGACTCGATTGCCTGTGATTGTAATTGATGAAGATGATATGGAGCGCTTGCCATGTCAAAATGTGGATGTGTATCCTGCTGTGTCCTATTGATTAATGGAGAAAAGGGAGAGCCGGAAAGTAGGCGTGTATAGGGCATTGACTTCTTATTCGTGTGAGACCTTAACCAGTCCATGGTGGCTAACTGTAACTGCGGTATTGACTCCGAGTTCAATGACTATTGGCTGACGAAGTTTCTTTCTTGAGTTGAATCTGGTGTGGTCATTGCACATATGGTGAGATGCTCCGGAATCGATGACCCATGCAGCTGGAGTGGAAGCTGCAGTTAGTGCGGATGCATTTTCGGCTAGTCAGATCAGGTTGCGATCTCATGCTGTAACAAGCAATCTGGATGCTGTAGCTTTGTTGACTTTGTTGCGTTGATTCCGGGCACATTTGAAGTGGATGCAGTCGGACTTGATGTGTCCTGACAGACCGTAGTAGTAGCAAGTTCGTTCATCGTTCCTGGAGGTGTTTGTATTGCCAGGGTTGGTGTTGTTTTCCGCGTGCTTTCTCTTTCCGCATGCTTCGGTGGTATGATTGTCCATTTTGCAGTATGTGTGTTTGTGCTTCTCGCGTCGGTTTCGTCGTCCACCTCCTCGTCTGCCACCTTATCCGCCCCGGCCACGATTTCCGTCACGGGAGTATAAGCCTGTTCTGGTGGACACATCTCCTTTTTTCTTGTTAGGGTCGTTCGCTGCGCATATTAGGGGATTGCATTCATACCCTGCTGGGCCGTGGGAGCCGGGACCCGCTGTTCAAGGATTTGGATGGTCGTTTCAGATGCATCAGTTAGTGGTGTGAAGAAATGTGTCTTCATGGCGTGATTGGTGATATTTTCGGTGGTGACGATTAGATTCTTGCGGAAGGTGATTAATTTGATAAAGTACTGGGTGACTGTTTCGTCTGGCTATGGTTGACAGGCTGTGAACTTCCGCAGGACTTGGGTGCGGCCGAGTTTCATTCAGGTATTGTCAAGGTGGTCCTTCAGTGCTTCCTACATTTCCAAGGGATTGTCGATATTGTCGATGAGTGGAAGGAGTTTGTCGCAGCATTCAAGGTGTATTTGTACTAGTGCCTTATTTGCTTGGTCATGCCAGCTTTCTTGTAGAGTGCGAAGGGGGATGCCATGGCCGACAGGAAGGAGTTCGACACCGGCGACGATATTGTAGTCCTTCTTGGCGATGAGAACTCGGTAGATCTTCTGCTTCCAGACAGGGTAGTTTTCTTTGTTCAGCTTGGGCACATTGCCATGATCAGTCTTGAATGTTTCGTTTGACATGTTTTTACAGTGGAGGAGGTTTGGAAGGTGACGATGTAGAGTGATGGATTGTGATGATGTTGCAGCTAATGAACAGGGATTGTTGTGAGTGGGTTAGGGTTTTTGAGGCTCTTAATTGGAAGATATAGATAGAGTATTTTTGGAGTAAAGATTGTAGTGGGCGCCAGGCTCACAACTTGTTGAATTAGTGATGATAGAGTAGCTTAATTGTATTCTATCTAAGAGAGCCACAAGGCCAGTACATATATGAATGTACCAGTACGGCGGAATGCCATCCGCTCGTACAAGAGTCACCAGTCATCTCTGGCCATATGAGACCTCACCGTCTCTGGCCATATGAAACATCACCGTCTCTGGCCATACAAGACACCGCTGTCTCCGACTGTATCAGACATCTCTCTCTCCGACTGTACAAGACATCCCTGTCTCCGACTGTACAAGAAATCTCTGTCTCTGACTGTACAAGACATCTCCGCCTCCGGCCATACAAGACATCTCCGTCACTGGCTGAGACATGTATATCCAATACTTATCCTGCCAAATCCCCATTGTTGGAGCTGCCTATTGGCTAACTCCAAGAGCAGCATTCTCAGCCCAGACCCAGACATGTAGAGTAAGTATCGTGATGGTATTAGCATCTCAAATTGCCGATTGCGGCAACCACAATGCATCACATTACATTATAGGTTCACAACACGGATCAATGGTGGAGAGTTGGGTATTGAATGAAAAAGATTTAGAACAAGTGTAGGGAGTATTGAATATATAGTCAACAGTGAGGCCATGCGGTATTACCGCTGAGAAGGGGATGACGAAGGTTCTGTAGATTGTAAGCATGTTGGGCAGGCAATGAGAATCTGTGTATGGGATTTGAGTGTTTTCTTGATCTGGCAACATCATCTTGGCTGCAATGTAGCTGAGAGGCAGAGTGGTTAGCACCATCTAAGTGCCCTGATTCATCGACTGAACCTTAAAGTTCATCACAAAGACAACTTGAAGAATACACTGCATTCAGATCTCTGTCATTTCATCAGCAACAAACCTAGGCCCGTCAGAAACAACCGGGTGTTTCTAACAACCCTTATTGCTCTGACGGAGAATCAGACGCGCTGTTAGATGTTGTCTCTTAACAGCGATAATGATACTTGATTATGATTTCAAGATGTATACATATCTACGATATGCATAAAACCTATGCATGTAGTTTCAAGTGGTCAGCCACATGCTCTTTAGCGGGAGTTCATGTTGGTGGGACGATGCGTGGGAGCTTCGTTTGCCTCTAGATACTCTGCGGGACATGCGTGGTAATCACGCACTGCAGATGATAGTCAAAAGCGATTAAGGGGACTCTTCTCCCCTACCCGTAACAGGCTGGGATTCGGAGGGGCACGTTCCGGTTGAAGAAACGCCGCAACCTTAGCATGACGTATCTGAGGGATTAGTGACGTAGGCAGACGCGCCTAGAGCGAACACCACTCGATTAGTTTCGGGTGGTCTGGATTGCAATGTAAACTCGTATCGGATACGAGCTTACGCGTCAGTAATCTAAATTGGCATAGTATCGGGTGGTCGCCGATTAAATCTATGACCCAATTTAATCGCTCACTTGCATGACGGATTAAAAATGCGATAAGCATTATCAACTTGGTTGGTAGATGTTCCAACTACCGACTTGTACGATTGCACAAGATGTCTGAGCTAGGAAAGGATGAGGTGATACTGCGCGATGGATGGCCTGATTCTTATCATGAGCCTAATGCTTTCAAACCACATTGCAGGTGGCACAATTACCTGAGGGTGTTGTGGTAAGTTATTGCCGGGCGCTAGGGAGGCGTGGCCGAGATACCGCTGTCACAACTAGAAGAAGACAAGGGCTATAAAGAGCGGGCGTGGGTCGGATTAATTAGGGGATCATCAGCGAACAGATTAGCTTTCAGAGAACACCGAAGACGATCTTGAAATATTATGAAGAATTCTATCTACTCTTTACATCATTACTTCCCTCATACATCTCCGAGACCAGGCAACGGATGTCTGGGCAACGACTGTCACAATCCGAACACGCTCTGCAACAAGTCGTAGTACTATTCGGGGAGTTACTTACTCCGCTGGACGAAGCTGGTTTAACCCACACCTACCGAGATGTTTTGAGATACTGCGAACTCCAGAATATCAACTACCTGGTGTTGAGGTACGTGAATCCTGGAGCTGGTCCATTCGAGGAGTGGGCCGAGGAGTGGTTGAATGACGGGGAAGTTTAATCTGCCTGTACGATGGTGACGGATTGTGGAGGCGATTTGATTTGGCGCGCTCTGGTGTAACGGACGCAAGAGGTCGAGTCGTGGGAACGACGAGGAGAGACAGAGATTATTTGATAGGCGGCAGTACTTATTTCAATAAATGTTGTATTGATATTGGGATTAAGCACCCCCGTAACAGTACATTATTTTAAATACTCTACGCTGTTATCTGGGAGTGGATTATACGACATACAGCTCCGATTACATGACACCAGAGTTACTACATCTTTACAAGGAACTCAATAAAACCGGAGCTTATTTCTATCGGAATACGAAACAACCAGGACTGCATCGTATTGTGATCGATTAACCAAAGATCCGCCTGGCCTATGAGTTTGGAGTGCCCGAAGTGCAAAGACAACTTTTGTTGCATTTATTTCGGACAGAGAACCTGCAGCAAGCATTGTCGGAGACAGAGTTGATTCTGCATCAGCTGCCAGTTATACAATATCGAGGAAAAAAGCCCAGCGGTACTCTGCCAAAAGTGTAGCTTCTTGCCAGAGTGCTACGGCTATAAGTACCTAGGGAAACTCAACGCTAGAGATTCCTACCTACTACAAAGGCATTGTATTACACAATGTCAGCTGCAAGATTGCCCGCATCGTGACGAGGTTACCATAGAAGTACATCGAATACTACCACCACCTGAGTATCGTCATTTAATTCAGGATGGTGGCCCCTCGCAGACGATTAACGCTAATGGGCAAGGCACTGGCCCCCAGCTCCTCGAGGATAGAGAAACCCCGATCCCCAGCGGCAAGGCCTATTCCAGAATGGTGCTTAAATTATCAAAGAAGAATAGAAGCCGCCCGAAAGGATTACTTGCTACTCAAAGAGCAAGAACAGCCCGAGGAAGAAATAGAAGGCCAAGGGGAAATAGAAATGACAGAAGCGAATACCGACTTAGTTCAGAAGCAATTGTCGGAACTCGCACAACAAATCATCCATGTTATCAAGGCATGTAACGAACAAAAAGATATTCTAGATGAAGATTTTGATGCCTTGAGAAACGGAATTTTAATCGTGCAAAGTCGACTCCAGACAGAGAAAGGCAGGATAGACTCGGAGGTAAAGGGAGTCGGATCCATGATGAATTTTCAGCAAGCGGGTCTGGAGGAACATCGATCTGGCATTCATATCCTGCAAGATCAGGATAACCAGATAATAGGAGAAGCTACTAATTGATTTTCGGGTATTCGGTCAGAACTGGAGGCGCAATCCAAGAGGATTACGGATGCCGGTCTTGCAAGTTTTGCGCAGACAGTTTCGGTACAAGCCCTTCAAAAGTCAGTAGGGGTACTATCCAAGAAGATAGATGATGTTACCACAGTAGTAGCCGCCATTACGGAATCACTGAAGAATCTTCCGACAAAGCAGGAGTTACGTCAGCGTAGAGCGACGATGGAGGAAACACTAAATTCCATAGCCGTAGTTAATACAGGATTAACCACCGTGATGGATCAATATAAGCTTTCAGACTCAACACCAATAAGAGGTCGACAGTCCGTTGCTGGACCTTCGGCAACTCAGCCATGCATGAATCCAGGACCTGCTGTGGCTTTTGGATCTCCATCGGTATCAAGCCTTAGAGATACAGGGAGCGAGTATTCATGGAATAGGGGACTTAGGGAAGGAGCCGGAAGCGAAGGATCAGCCGGTGGAGAAGCAGACGGAACAGCCGGTGGAGCAGAAGGCTGAGCAGTCGGCGGAGTAGCCGGTGGAGCAGCGGGTGGAGCAGGCGGAGGAGGACCTTCACCACCACCTTCACCACCACCATCCGATCACGGAAGGCATGGCGGCGGAAGCATGTCCAGGAGAAGAAGGCAAATCACAGCATTGGAATTCGCCAAACCTATACAGATTAAGGAACCTAAGAAGTTCTATGGAAAAGCCGGAGAGGATTTTGATACCTGGTGGGTTCTGGTTCAGGTCTATATCAGGGATCAACTAGAGAGGTTTCCAGAAGATGAGCAGACCATCGATTGGATCGGTTCCTTGATGGAAAGTTATCCAGCATCGTGGCTTATCCAATGGCTAAAGGGGACTTTAGCAGGATCGTATCCCAAGTCAAGGATGGGATATATTAATGCTCTTACACTTAGGTTCGAAGACAAGGATGCCAAGGATTAAGCGTATTCTGAACTGGAAAAAGTACGATTTGAAGGATGTATTAGGGATATGTTCACTCAAATACAGACTCATAATGATAAAGCCTTGGTAACCGGAGTGGCATTGAAGAAGCTGATCCTGGAGAGATTACCGCAGAAGATCCTGGAACAGATGTATACCGTTGATCTGACCGGAAAAACCGATCAAGAAATTATATCAATTATTACCAAAGCTGGACTAACGGCAGAGAAAGTGGATGCTGCCAGAAAAAATGTCGGCCTAAACGAATAATTTAAGAGCAAGGAGAGCAACCTTCGGAGGTTCAGAAAATACGAACCAGAACCAGAAGCAAATGAACCTCGGTTTAAGAAGATGGGCAAAGATCGCTCCGAAAAAAGTAAATTCAAGAAGGGCCGATCAGAGCGCAGGCCGAAAAAGGACTCTGCCAAAACGGAGGGAATAGAGCCTTTGGAAGTGGAAAGACGAAAGGCTGCGGGAGAATGCCTGAGGTGCGCATGGCCTTCTGATCGGAAAGGAAGCCATAGGGGAAAGGATTGCCTCAGGCAGATTAAATTGGATAGAGGAACTGCAAGTTATCCAAAACCGAAGGAATATCAGAAGATAAAGGTGGCTGGGATGGAACTGTTGGATGAATCGGAGGATGAGGATTTGCAGGCGGACAAATCGGAAGAAGAATCAGAGGAGGATTCGGAAGAATAATCAGAGAGTGAGTTGGATTCTGAAGGTGACTATTTTGATGAGAGCGGAGAAGAGGACGAGGAAAGACATGAAGAAGAAGGAAATTGGGGGGATTCTCCACCATGGTCCGATTAATTAGTCAAGCCACATTAAGCTTGAAGGTCGTAAATTAATGTTTCAACATACCTATCTTGATAGGAAGACTTTATGTTTTATTTATTATCTTTCCCTCTGAGGATGATCGGAAGATCGAAACGGCTGGCCCGTAAGGGAATACGATTACTACAACAATATACCAGCCTAATCGCATCACTCATAATGTCCGAATCCTTACGCCATTGTGGTTATGCTATTGTCGAAAGAATCGCGATGGCAAAATGAAACGCTTCAGAACCTCTAGAGAGGTACCCCAAGAAAATCAATTCATCAACCGATTACGTTAATTATCAACCAGTCCTTTATCCAAAAATTCGGAAGGTGTCAGCAACAAAAAACGGGAAGCGACCAATTTATCATTTCTTTATTGATTATGAAGGAACATACTTTCCTTTACGCTGCATGCTCGACTTAGGAAGTACGTCCTTTGTTATATCACCTGAGGCAGCAAAGGCCTTCTCCGTACTGGGGGTAAGGGGACAACAGGCTATTCAGACAGTGGACGATTCCGGTTCAATGTGGGGAACGGAAAATGTATTTGCCATTCCCCTCGGAAGATCCTTTGGAAATCATCGTACATACGATGAGCAGGATCACACCTTTGAAGTCATAAAGACTACCAGAGATTATGACCCCCTAATACCAGCCTGGTACTTAGAAAAACATAAGGCCAGAAGAACAACGACGAGTCACTTGCATTTTCCTGATTGCGAGTCCGAATGCTATAATCATGGAGAGATTCATCCGGAATATTCTATTACGTACGATAAAAGAAGTGTGCTCAACAAAAAAGCCATTCACATAGGAGCGATAGTTATGAATAATCCTTCGATAGCGGCAAACTACCATCATGTTATAACAAGTTCTTATTATTATTCGACCCAAAAGAATCGGAGAAATTACCGGATAATAGGGGATGCGATTACCGAATTGAATTATTAGGCTCAGACGATAAGCTATGAATGGATATTATTTATCAGTTATCGCAGAAAGAAGAGAGACTATTGGTGAAATATCTCGATACAATGATTAAGGAGGGGAAAATTCGGCAATCCATGTCTACCGTCGGAAGTCCTATATTGTTCCTACCAAAACCTAATGGGCGCGGAGTACATCTTTGTATTGATTATCGACACCTTAATGATTATACAAAGACGGATAGGACACCGCTACCAATAATGGAAGAGTTATCCACTAGGGTAGCAGGAGCGACTCATATCACCAAGTTTGATCTGAAGTCAGGGTTTTACTTGATCAGAATGGCTTTAGGACACGAAAAATATACGGCTTTCCGTATTAAGTTTGGCCTTTACGAATATTCGGTCATGCTCTTTGGACTTTGTAATGCCACAGCTACTTCCCAGAGAAAGATTTACCGAATCGTACGACCTCTGTTGGGATTAGAATTGGTTATACAGACCTATGTGCATATAGACGAAGATGAAGGAATGGTGGTAGTTGCTTATATTGATGATATCCTAATAGCCACTAAGGGGTGTCTCGAAAAACACCATCGCCAAGTTTCGAAGGTGTTCCAATTATTAATGGACAACCATATGTGCATTGAGATAGATAAATGTGTCTTCGACGTTTCCGAAACCCCCTTTTTAGGGTCTGTGGTTAGTGAGTCAGGTCTTCATATGGATCCTGAGAAAGCAAGAGCAATAGTCGATTGGCCTCGACCTACGTCAAGAAAAGAAGTTCAGCAATTACTGGGGTTATGGAATTTTTATCGCAGATTTATTCATAACTTCTCGGCTATTGTTTCTCCAATTACAGATTTACTTCAGCAGGATATGAAATTTGAATGGGGAGAAGCACAAGAAGCAGCATTCCTTAAAGTAACAATACTGTTTACATCCAGCAAAACTCCAATTTTAGGCATTATGATCTGGATAGACCAGCTTTATTGGAAACAGATGCTTCGGACTTTGCCATAGCAGGCATTTTGTCTCAAAAGTTCGAAGACGGCAAGATACATCCTGTTCGAAAGGTTTCCCGGAAACTTAATCCAGCCGAACTTAAATATGATGTGTATGATAAGAAAATGCTGGTCATAGTCTTTTCTCTTCAGAAAAATCGGCATTATTTGCAAGGAGCCCTGCATAAAACAACAATCTTTTCAGACCATCAAAACCTTACCTATTTCAAAACCGCAGTTTTGCTTAATAGAAGACAAGCCAGATGGTCCGAAGAACTTAAGAAATACAATTTTCAATTGCTTTATTGAAATGGATCCTCAAATGGTAAGGCCGATATACTTTCAAGGTGCCCGGCGTTCACCTCTAGAGAAGGGGGTACGACTTCAGCAACCAATCAGTTGAAGATGGTGAAGGAACACTGGTCAGAAGTTGGTGCTATGGGAATTGATCTCGACGGCGGTTACGAAACTATTCAGATTGCTGCGATCGACATAGATCAGTTGTTGCCGGATTCCAGGGAAAGAATGAAGGAAAAAGCTATGTTGGACGAAAAATATAGGGAGCTATGCAAGCAGATATCGAAGAATAGGAATATCGATAAGACCTTTGCAATAATAAACGACTGACTCTGTTGGAAAAATAGGATTTATGCTCCGGAAGGGATTAGGCAACGAGTCATTCAATCGGAGCACAACTGGAAGGTAGCAGGACATTCCGGAACGGAATGAACGCTCGAGTTAATATCCAGGAATTTTTACTGGGTAAATGTCGAACGCAACATAAGAAAATACTGTAACAAGTGTGATATATGCCAAAGAACAAAAGCGCCAAGACATGCGAAGCATGGGCTCTTATACCCTTTAGAGTTAGCAGTCAAACCATGGACGCATATTAGCACCGATTTTATTACAGATCTTCCAGAGTTGGAGGGATCTACAATGATCTTGGCGGTAGTAGATCGGTTCACAAAAATGGCTCATGTTATCCCTATTAAAAAGAAAGATTCACCAACCGTGGCACAGGCCTATTTGGAGAACATATGGAAGTATCACGGATTCCCCAAAGATGTAGTCTCTGACAGGGATTGTACATTTACCGGAAGGTTCTTTCCGGATGTATATAATTACCGAGGGATTGAACGCAGTATGTCTACAGCATATCATCCTCAATCGGCCGGTCAGACGGAGCGCATTAACCAGGTGATCGAAACCTATTCACGATCCTATTGCAACTATGAGCAGCACGATTGGGCCTCCATGATGGCAATGGCAGAGTATGCTTATAATAATTCTAAGCACGCATCAACCAAAATATCACGCTTTTATGCGAACTACGGGTTTGAGGCATGAACGACGTGGCCAACAGAGATTCAATTCCAAAATGCGGCTTCCAAAATGTACGAACAATATATGACTCAGGTGCATCAGAGGTCAAAACAACGGTTATTGGAATTGGTAGAACGGATGCAGAAATATTATAACAAACGAAGAGAGATGATGGAGACATTGAAAAAGGGGGAGCTAGTTCTGCTTAACGGACGGAATATTCGAGCTAAACACAGGTGTAAAAAGTTAGAAGATATGATGTTGGGTCCATTCGAGGTGATATTGGTCGGAAGCAATAATCGGTATTGCACGGGTAAACTACCAGAACATTGGAAACTACATCCGGTATTTAACATCGACTAGCTTGAACGATATACGGGAACTGACCCGAAGAAACCAGTTGTCGAAATCGAACCCGACGGAGAAACTTGGGTAATGGGAACACTTATAGCATGCGGACCGTCCGACGACAACCCGAAGCAACATGTGTTCTTGGTTAAATGGAATGATTTTACTCAAGAAGATAATACGTGGGAAACGTACGAAAATGTGGCAGAGGATGATAAGGGGTTATTCAAGGATTATTATGCGAGGAATCTTACAGTGGAAAAAGACGGCACATTTGTGGGAATGGTCAAAAAGAAAGTGATTTGGAAAAGAACTTAGAGGGTATGAGATGGTAGGTGGAAATGAGATTTACTATGTCCTTGGGTTATGATTTTGTTTTTAAATAAGACTGAGCACCGTTGGGGTCACCGGGCTTAGAGAAGGGGGTGATGTTAGGGGTTGTCTCTCAACAGCGATAATGATAGTTGATTATGGTTTCAAGATGCATACATATTTACGATATTCATAACACCTATGCATGTAGTTTCAAGTGGTCAGCAACATGGTCGTTAGCAGGAGTTCATGTTGGTCGCACAATGCGTGGAAGCTTCGTTTGCTTCTGAATACTCTGCGGGACATGCGTGGGAATCACACATGGCAGATGATAGTCAACAGCGAGTAAGAGGACTAATCTCCCCTACCCGGAACGGGCTAGGATTCGGAGAGGCACGGTCCGGTTGAAGAAACGTCTCAACCTTAGGAAGACGTATCTGAGGGATTAATGACATAGGCAGATGCGCCTAGAGCGAGCACCTCTCGATTAGTTTCGGGTGATGTGGATCGCAATGTAACCTCCTATCGGATACGAGCTAACGTGTCAGTAATCTACGTTGGCATAGTATCGGTTGGTCGCCGATTAAATCTATGACGTAATTTTATCTCTCACTTGGATGAGGGATTGAAAAGGCGATGAGCATTATCAACTTGGTTGGTAGATGTTCCAACTACCGACTCGTACGATTGCACAAGATGGCTGAGCTAAGAAAGCATGAGCTGATACTGCGCGATGGATGGCCTGATTCTTATCAGGAGCGTAACCCTTTCAAACCACATTGCAGGCGGCACAATTACCTGACGGTGTTGTGGTAAGTTATCGCCGGGCGCACGGGAGGCGTGGCGGAGATACCGCTGTCACGACTAGAGGAAGACGAGAGCTATAAAGAACCGGCATGTGTCGGAGTAATTAGGCGATCATCAGCGAACAGATTAGCTTTCAGAGAACACCGAAAACGATCTTGAAATATTATTAAGAATTCTATCTACTCTTTACATCATTACTTCCCTCATACATCTCCGAGACCAGGCAACCGATGTCTGGGCAACGACTGTCACAATCCGAATACGCTTTGCAACAAGTCGTCGTACTATTCGGAGAGTTACTTATTCAACTGGACGAAGCTGGTTTAACCCACACCTACTGTGACTTTTTGAGATACTGTGAACTCGACAATATCAACTACCTGGTGTTGAGGTACGTGAATACTGGAGGTGGTCCATTCAAGGAGTGGGCCGAGGAGTGGTTGAACGACGGGGAAGTTTAATCTTCCTGTACGAAGGTGATGGATTGTGGAGGAGATTTGATTTGGCCTGCTCTTGTGTAACGGACGTAAGAGGTTGAGTCGTGGGAACGACCATGAGAGAAAGAGATTATTTGATAGGTGGCAGTACTTATTTCAATAAATGTTTTATTGATATTGGGATTAAGAACCCCCGTAACATGCGCCCCGTCGCGCAAGCGACAGGTCATGTCGCATACCTCCTTTGCGGCGGCGATTATACCATGCCTCATATTCCTGCGACGTGTTGCATTGTATATTCCCCTCGCAGCCCCGGCGTCAGGCTGACTTTACTTGGTATCTGGAATGTGGTGAGATATACAAACGATCAGAACGACAGGTTTGTCACAGTCTTTGCCAGGCTCTACTTGTGTTGTAGCCGTTTACCCAACGCCTAGCGCTGTTTATGCCTTCCTCTCGGCGAGTGCCACATTGTACTTCTCCCCTATTGCTATCTATCGGATGCCGCACTCTCCCATATCTGTTTAAATTTGAGATCTTGTCACTTAATACAATACAGTCTTCGCTTCGCATACAATGCTTCCCGTTGCACTTGCGCCGCCATTATCGTATTTTACAAGTCTCAAATATGCTGTCCAATCATCAGCCTCTGTAGTACTATACCCTCAGTCCTCCAAAGTCTGAGTTGTTCTATCATCGGCGAGCAATGCTTCTTTCTCATCATCCGCATCCGCATCATCGGAATCGTCGGCCACATACCCATCCACTTCACTGGTTCCCAGGGCAAACCTCACGAGGTCAGTTCCGGCCCCTCGTTGCCGGCTGCCGGTGGGGATCGCATCACAGTCGTCGATTTCATCACCATCATCGTCGTAATCCTTGCAGCGCCTGGGAATCCCGACATGCAGTTCATCATTCGCACAATTGATGTCAATCGGGGTGTTTGGGCCAGAGCTTACCATCTCAGGCTCCTCAAGCGGCACTTCGGAGGTCAGATTGTCAACAAGAATAGCAATGTCCCCACGTGCTGCTTCCGTGCTGTTGACCGCAGCAGGTGTTGGGATCTCTGCCTGTTTGAACCGACGCTTCACTGTCGCAAGAGTGTTTTTATACACCCTCTGTTGGTAGCACTCCGGTAGTGTGTTCCAGGTATTCATTAAGAATGTGGACGGGTTTGCAACACCAGGCAAAGTTAACAGGTTGCGACCCCTTGCAGCGCAGCTGGATGCGATCTGAACACCGTCATTCTTGTAGTTGGAGTAGTTCGAGCGATCAGGTCTGTCCGCTTTCAGCTTTGACTTGGAAGCTTTCAGATGAATCCCATTGTGCTTTTGCCACTCCAGGAGAGCATGGTGCAACGAAGTGCAGATACACATGATCAGTGGCGAGGGTATATGACCGTCCTTGTCATCAATCATTGGATTATAAAATTCACCAGCATACTTAGCGCGGTTATTCGCCCGATGATAAAATTTGATGTAGTTAAAATCCGGGATTGCTTCCCCCACGCAGTAAAGTGGATGTTAGCAATTCGTTAGCAACTTTTGACACTCGCTGCGTAGGATTAGGACTGCGTACACCACCTTCCACACGCTCTGCCACAGGAAAAAGATATTTATTGTCTGCCAGAAGGGAATCAATGAATTCTAAAGGCTCTGCATCAGATTCAAAGCAGTGGATATCATGATGCTCTGCTATACGGTCCGTTGCTAATTGAATGAAATGGGATTGAACTTTGTCAACTCGTGCTTGAACCTGGTACCAGTTTATGCGGGTATTATCCAATGTGGGCCGTCGCTTCAGCATACCTCATTCAAGATCTCTTTTGTGCATCCCTCAAATGCTATGGACCAAATGTTGTTTTGCTGCATAGTGGTGTTCCAATACTTGTCTATTATCAGCCAGGGTGGGGTTTCAGCAAATGCTTTCGCAGCACGTCGCGTTCCATAACTTACCATCTCCCACTCGCTGGCCCTTGTGGATGGCCATCTGTTCCACATATACAGCTTCATGAGTCTGCCCGTTGCAAATACACTCCACGTCATGTCTGAGTGATCAAATCAGTGGATGCCGCGACTGCTGGAGACCACTGATTGAGGTGTGGATACTACCTGCAGTTGCAATTGCCACTGCCTCTGTCTCTGATTCCTTTCTGTAACTTGCGTTCACAGTGGGTTTGTAATGGTCACGTGACTGTCTGGATTAGGGATGGGGGTAGGCAGGTTTTCAAGACCGGGGAGTGGAGTGGGAATGCTAGCAATGCAGGATGCGAGGCTGGATCCAATGCGACAAATTGAATCAGACTGTAATGATCCTCCGGGTGCTGGTGTGCTACAACTGCTTATATGCGGCATAGTGGTTGGTGTAATCATTGACCATAGCAGTGCAGTGGACGGGGTTACCGTCACGCACTAAGTGATATATGCCACCCCAGAATTGTTGGGCCAAGATGAGGGGGTGGAGTTCTGACCAGGGATTGAAGAGGCTACAGAACTCCCTCCCTGAGAGGAATTCCTCTTGCCAGCTGGTGCTGAAATGCTGCCCTTAGCAGGGAGCAGCTGCAAATTCCCTGAAGGCCAACGCTTCGGTTTTTTCTGAACAATTTTTATGTCCGGAGTCCTGCAAGCGGGAGGGATTTGGGAACGCATAGTCCGATATAGATGTTCTATGTTGCGAATGTAGGAATACTTTGCTCTGCATGCATATGTAACGACAGGCGAGGTAGACTCCTATTTGAGCGACCAGAGGGGTATTTGAAAAACTGGGAGGCGCAGTGTATACCGGGCTTGACTCTACAACACTACAGTCTGTGACGATATTTGGGGATGAGATCCCTTGAACGGTATTCATTTATGCGGTTAACTGCCATCAGATCAAGCTCAGATTAAACTCAGCATTGATATTCACTGTTACAGCAATGTCTGAAGGTCTATGTACACCGCTTGAAGAGTCTTTAGGACTTCTTAGCTCTATTCTCATTGTGTTGCACACGATCTTGGCACAATACTTCGAACCATCGATTGTGTATGTCTTCAGCTTCCTGATTGAAATCCCCTTTTGGCAGAGCTAAAAGCATCCCAAAGCGAACAAAAACAGATACTCTATTCTGTGACATCAGTTGCGTATCCTTTTTCCACGGGTAGGCATTGGTAGCCGGGTTGGATGCTTGCACAGATGGGACAACCTGGGAACTAAACATTTTGCTCTGAGTTGCACAAGGACTGAGCAGTAAAAATGATTTTTGACGGAAAAGAAATGCCTCGCATCATAAAAGGTCATCTGGCCAAGTACCAAATCTCGTCACGAGGCGTGTCGTTTATGAGGTTGCATGTGGTGTTGCAAGATGAAGTCTGGACCATGTTGTGTTTGTTAAGAAACAAAATTCAGAAGTTGAACCACGAAATCACCGCAACTCAAGTACATATTTTCTGTCTTCCTGCCTTCCCCTCCTTTCTCTCTTCCTCCCGTATTATTCACACCCACTGCATCCTGATTTCGACATTATGTGACTTGCACAAAACAACACCTCATATTCTAAAACACACCCGATAACCAACACAACTTTGCGCTTTCCCCATCAGCAACAATTGCAAAAGGTGATCTGAGCATTGTGTGCATCTTGAAAGTTTTTGAAAGTCAAGTTCACCTTTAGTCGATTTTGTCGGGTCCAGTTATACGAATTATACTCAGTGATATTGCATCCACAATTTGACGGGATTTTCATCAGCAAAAAATATTTCCGTCCGGGCGGAATGGCTCCGTCAGAGTGGACGCGCTCCGTCAGAGCCGTCAGAGACACCCCGGTGGCGGGTTACTCCGCGCCCGGCCTCAATACCACGCGTCGCGTTGCATATCGCCCTCCGATCGCTGTTTCACCGTTTCTTCTTGCTCTGTCGGTCTCCTATTTTAAACGAACGCTCTGGCGTTGTGGCCAACTGTGACCATACGTCGGAATGGGTTCATTGGGTACGCGCTTGCATCGGGATTGCAATGCGGTGGGTGACACTGCGAAAATCTCTCCTCGCGTTCCTTCTACCTGCGCGCAAAATGCAATTCTCTCTTTACTAATTATACGAGATTGCAAGGCGATGGGTGACGCTGCGAAAATCTCTCCTCGCGTTCCTTCTACCTGCGCGCAAAATGCAATTCTCTCTTTACTAATTATACACATCATTCCAAGTCGCCAGATCTATGTGGCTATTG
>Ga0307514_10000339_pt1 | contig 111130 bp, 116 predicted proteins | sample 16_EM_MG_FD_203088 | JGI IMG/M metagenome (GOLD analysis project Ga0307514, IMG submission 203088) | Populus trichocarpa ectomycorrhiza microbial communities from riparian zone in the Pacific Northwest, United States - 16_EM | ecosystem: Host-associated > Plants > Roots > Unclassified... | reverse complement strand
CAAGCGCTGCGGCTGAGAATTGCGGCTGCGCCGCCTTGTCCGCAACCATTGCGGTTTTCGATTTGCGTGGCATTCATGTTCCTTGTCGACATGCTATGCCTCACACACAAATCTCCTGACAGGCCCAGACTGCAGGCCTGACACGCCCGCGTCATCGGTGATTCATAAGCTGGCCGGCCTTTCCGGCTGGACCTGCTTGTCACCATGACCCCTCCAAACTTCCTCCCCCGCACGCTGTGCCTGGCGCTAGGCTGCACGCTGGCCTTCAGCGCCACGGCAGCCACCACGACGGCCTACTGGTACCAGACCAAGACGCCGTACCAGCCGCAGCAGCAGGCCTCGACCTACGAGGCCGCGCCGGCGGGCTTCAAGCCGGTGTTCACCGAGATGCTGGCCCGCCACGGCTCGCGCGGCCTGTCCAGCCTGAAGTACGACCTGGCCGTCTACAACATGTGGCTGCAGGCCCAGGCCGATGGCGCGTTGACGCCGCTGGGCGCATCGCTCGGCCCGGACGTGTACACGATCATGAAGGCCAACTTCCTGCTGGGCTACGGCGTCGAAGGCATCTCCAAGCCGGGCTACGGCAACGAGACGCAGCTGGGCATCAGCGAGCACAAGGCGCTGGCGCAGCGCCTGGTCTCGCGCCTGCAGCCGTACTGGAAGCAGGTCGCGAACAACTCGGTGGCGGCGCCGCGCCAGGTCGTCGTCGTCACCTCCGGCGTGGACCGTGCGGTGGACAGCGGCCACTACTTCACCGAAAGCCTGCTGGCTGCCAAGCCCGCGCTGGCCAAGCTGGTCACCACGCCGGCCGCGCCCGGGCCCTACCCGGACGTGGGCACGCCGGTGGCCGAGCCGGCCGGCACCGACCGCTTCGAGCTGTACTTCCACAAGCTGGTCGCCGCGACTGACCTGGTGACCAACACCGCCGACCCGCACTTCGTCACCTACACGGACAGCCAGGCCTACCAGGCCTACAAGGGCGCCGATGCGGACCTGCTGTCGCGCCAGGCCGCGCTGCAGGCCAACCCGGCAGTGGGCGCGGCCGGCCGCGTCATCCTGGAGCGGCTGTTCGCCAAGGCCTTCGTGGACAAGATCGAGAACGGCAGCTACAGCTTTGCCAACACCGGCACCTACAGCTTCACCAGCGACGACGGCAAGTTCACGTCCACGCTCACCGGCGACGGCAAGACCAAGATCAACAGCCTGGCTTCGGCTGCCGCGCTGCTCTACGAGCTGTATTCGATTGCCCCGGCGATGAAGGCCGAAGCCGGCGTGAACTTCAAGCCCTACATGCCGCAGGACCAGGCGGAGGTGGTGGCCGAACTGAACGACGCTTCGGACTTCTACGACAAGGGCCCCGGCTTCAGCGAGAAGGGCAGTGCCACCTGGAAGATGGCACAAGGCCTGGTGGACGACTTCTTCCAGGAGGCCGATGCCATCGCCGCCGGCGACCTGACGCATGCTGCCAAGCTGCGCTTTGCGCACGCCGAAACGGTGATCCCGTTTGCCTCGGCGATGGGCCTGAAGAACGTGCTGCAGCAGGTGCCGCTGGCGCAGACCTACAGCTACGCCAGCAACCCGTGGCGCGGCGTGGACGTCTCGCCGATGGCGGCCAACATGCAGTGGGACCTGTACCGCAACAAGGCCGGCCAGGTCATCGTGAAGATGCTCTACAACGAAGCCGAGACCGACTTCAAGGCCGCCTGCGACGGCGCCAAGCTGGCCGGCACGCAGCACTTCTACGACTACGCCCAGCTGCGCAGCTGCTACGGGTACTGAGTGTGCCCCCAGGGCTGGGCTGCGCCCAGCCTGCCCCCCGAGGGGGTCAAGGAAACTTGGGGCGGCCCTGCGTTTCCTTGTTCTGCGTCTGCATCAGGCTCAGAACGGCACCCAGTCCGTCGGGTACTTCCAGAAGTCCTTCAGCAGGTAGTTCATCGGCAGGTTCAGCGCGACCTGCTTGGGCGGGATGGGTTGCAGGAACCACTTGGCGTAGATCGCGTCGGCCTCGTGCGAGGTGATCAGGCGCTTCATCTCCTCGTCGACGATGGCCTTCAGCTCCGGGTCGTTCTTGGGCAGCATGATGGCCAGCGGCTCGATGGTCAGGAACTTGCCCACCACCTTGAGCTTGTCCGGTTCCGGCCGGCTGGCCTTCAGGCCGAACAGCAGCACGTCGTCCATCGCGAAGCCGTCGGCTTCGCCGCTTTCCACCATCTGCACCGCCTTGGCATGGTCCGGCGCCTCCAGGATCTGGATGCCCAGCAGCCGCTCGTTGTTGTTCTGCGTGATGGACTTCAGCGCGGTGGTGCCAGCGGTCGAAACCAGCTTGCGGCTGCCGAAGTTGTTCAGGTCGTCGATCTTGCTGTTGGCCAGCACCATGTAGCGGGTGCCGGTGATGTAGTGCGGCACGGTGAAGGCCACCTTCTGCCGGCGCTCGGCATTGTTGGTGGTGCCGCCGCATTCCATGTCGGCCTTGCCATCGGTGATGGCCGCCACGCGGGTGGCAGGGGTGACCAGCAGGTACTCGGTCTGCAGCTTGGCCAGGCCCAGCCGTTTGCGGATGACTTCGGACAGGCGGCTGCACAGGTCCAGCGCATAGCCGACCGGCTGCTTGTCGGGCAGTACGTACGAAAACGGCACCGAAGACTCGCGGTGGGCGATGACGATCTTGCCCGTCAGCTTGATGCGGTCCAGCGAGGGGCCGGCCCAGGTGGCGGTGCTGCCGCACAGCAGGGCGGCGGCAAAGAGGCAGGCGCTGCACGAAGGCAGGCGGCGGGACGCAAACATGGCGGACCTTTCGTACAACGAGGCAAAAAGCAGGATCACGGCGGTTCGCCAGGGAAAAGCGCTGATCGGCGGCGGTTGGCCGGTCGGCGCGGTGCGCCATGGTACAGAACCGGGCAATGGCAACCAGCAAATGTTGGGCCAGGCAATCCGGCTTAACCCGGGGCGGCATGGGCATTGCTTCACGCTTGGCGACCGGCGGCCCCACGGCCGAACATGCTGGGAGGGCTTGGCTACACTGCGCCGAACCCAGCCCCGCGGAGCTGGGTGCCGGCAGCGGCTGACCCCTTCGCAACAGAGGCGACGATGCAAGAAGAAAACGAACTGCGTGAATGGCTTGAGCAGGTGCGCAGCGGTGCGTTGCCGCGGCGCCTCTTCCTGGCCCAGGCCGCTGGGCTCGGCCTGTCGCTGCCGATGGCCGCTGTGCTGCTTGGCAGCGCCGGTCTGGCTGGCGCTGCCGAGCCGGCCTACAAGCCCTCCAAACGCGGTGGCGGCGGCCCGCTGAAACTGCTGCTGTGGCAGGGCCCCACGCTGCTGAACCCGCATTTCGCCACCGGCACCAAGGACGAAGAAGGCTCGCACATCTTCTACGAGGCGCTGGCCCGCTACGACGTGGACGGCAACCTGGTGCCGGTGCTGGCGGCAGAGGTGCCCAGCAAGGAAAACGGCGGCATCTCGGCCGATGGCCGGAGCGTCACCTGGAAGCTGAAGAAGGGCGTGACCTGGCACGACGGCCAGCCCTTCACCGCTGACGATGTGGTCTTCAACTGGCAGTACGCCACCGACCCGGCCGCCGCCACCAACACCGTCGGCTACTACCTGGGCCTGAAGCTGGAGAAGGTCGACGCACTGACGGTGCGGGTGGTGTTCGACAAACCCTCGCCGTTCTGGCCCGAAACCGCCACCGTGCAGCTGGTGCCCAAGCACCTGTTTGCACCCTACATGGGCGCCAAGTCGCGCGAGGCGCCGGCCAACCTGAAGCCGGTCGGCACCGGGCCGTACAAGTTCGTCGAATTCCGGCCGGGCGACATGGTGCGCGGCGAGCTGAACCCGAACTACCACCAGCCCAACAAGCCGTTCTTCGACACGGTGGAGCTCAAGGGCGGCGGCGACGCCGTCTCCGCGGCGCGCGCGGTGCTGCAGACCGGTGAATACGACTTCGCCTGGAACCTGCTGGTCGAAGATGAAATCCTGAAACGGCTGGAGGCGGGTGGCAAGGGCCGCGTGGTGTTCGCTGCCGGTGGCTCGACCGAGTCGCTCTACCTGAACTACGCCGACCCGGTGGCCGAGATCGACGGCGAGCGGTCCAGCGCCAAGTCGCGCCACCCGCTGTTCAGTGACCCGGCGGTGCGCCAGGCCATGGGCCTGCTGATCGACCGCCAGGGCATCCAGAACTTCATTTTCGGCCGGGCCGGCATTGCCACGCCGAACTTCGTCAACAACCCGCCGCGTTTCCGCAGCGCCAACCTGAAGCCCGAGTTCAACATCGACAAGGCCAACGCCGTGCTCGACGCCGCCGGCTACAAGCGGGGTGCGGACGGCATTCGCGAGAAGGGTGGCAAGAAGCTGAAGTTCGTGTTCCAGACTTCCATCAACGCGCCGCGGCAGAAGGTGCAGGCCATCATCAAGCAGGCCTGCCAGAAGGCCGGCATCGAGCTGGAGCTGAAGTCGGTCGTGGCCAGCGTGTTCTTCTCGTCGGACGTGGCCAACCCGGACACCTACGGCAAGTTCTACGCTGACATGCAGATGTACCTGGTCAGCCAGGGCCGGCCCTATCCGGACCGGCACATGCAGCGCTTCGTGTCCTGGGAGATCGCCAGCAAGGCCAACAAGTGGCTGGGCGTGAACCTGAGCCGCTGGCACAGCGATGAATTCGACAAGGCCTACCGGGCCTCGGAAACCGAGCTGGACCCGGTCAAGTGCGCCGCCTTGTTCATCCGCATGAACGACCTGGCCTGTGGCGACGGCTATGTCGTGCCGCTGCTGTTCCGCCAGGCCGTCAGCGGGCTGGGCAACAAGATGGTGGCGCCGCTGAACGGCTGGGACGTGGACATGGCCAGCCTGGCCGATTGGTACCGCGAAACGTGACTCCCTGAAGTTCGTGGGGCCGTACCTTCTCCGTCGTTTGCTGCTCGCGGTGCCCAGCCTGCTGGGCATCAGCGTGGTGCTGTTCGCCGTGCTGGCGCTGGCGCCGGGCGATCCGTTTTCGGAGATGGCCACCAATCCCAACGTGCCGCCCGAGGTGCGCGAGGCCTTGCGCCAAAGCCTGGGGCTGAACGACCCGGTGTGGCAGCGCTACGGCCATTGGCTGTGGGCCATGCTGCACGGCGACTGGGGCTTCTCGTTCATCAGCCGCGTGGACGTGGACACGCTGATCTGGCAGCGCGTGCCGGTGACGCTGGCGGTGATCGGCGCCTCGCAGCTGCTGGCGCTGGCGGTGGCACTGCCGGTTGGCATCATGGCCGCCACGCGGCCTTATTCCTGGTTCGACAAGCTGGCCAACACGCTGGCTTTCATGGGCTTCTCGCTGCCGACCTTCTTCACCGGCCTGCTGCTGATCCTGCTGTTCTCGATCAAGCTGGACTGGCTGCCGTTTGTCTACCGCGCCGACATCCCCGCCACCGGCTGGGCCTGGTGGTGGGAGCAACTGCGCCAGACGCTGATGCCGGTGCTGGTGCTGGGCCTGTTCCAGGCGGCGGGCTGGACGCGTTACGTGCGCTCGGCGGCGCTGGACGTGATCCGGTTGGACTACGTGACCACCGCGCGCAGCAAGGGCCTGCCTGAGCGCCTGGTGGTGCTGCGCCATGTGGCGCGCAATGCACTGATCCCGGTGGTCACGCTGGTCGCGCTGTCGATGCCGCAGGTGTTCGGCGGGGCCATCGTCACCGAGCAGATTTTTCGCATTCCCGGCATCGGCTCGCTGCTGATCGACGCCATCCTGCGCAACGACACGCCGGTCATCATGGCAGTCACCTTCGTGCTGGCCTGCCTGGTGATCTTGTTCAACCTTGTCGCGGATCTGCTCTATGGCTGGCTCGACCCTCGCATCAGCTACCGCTGAGCCGGCCGCCATCCTGGCGCCGCGCCCGGTGGTCTCGCCCGCCCGCGAGGCCTGGCGGCGCTTTCGCCGGCACGGCCTGGCTGTCTTCAGCCTGGTGCTGCTGGCGCTGATGGTGCTGGCGGTGGGCCTGGGGCCGCTGCTGTGGCCGCTGGCCATCAACGACATCGACTTCGCCGCCCGCCTGGCCACGCCGTCTGCCGCGCACCCGCTGGGCACCGACGACCTGGGCCAGGACCTGCTGGCGCGGCTGCTGTACGGCGGGCGCATCAGCCTGGCGGTGGGCCTGGCGGCCATGGGCATGGCGATCGGCGTGGGCACGCTCGTCGGCGCTGCCGCCGGCATGTCCCGCGGCTGGGTGGACACCGCGCTGATGTGGCTGACCGATCTGTTCCTGTCGCTGCCGCAACTGCCGCTGCTGCTGCTGGTCATCTACCTGTTCCGCGAGACGCTGAAAAACGCCTTCGGGCCCGAGCTCGGCGTCTTCGTCCTGATCGTGGGCGTGATCGGCGCGTTTGGCTGGATGCCGGTGGCGCGGCTGGTGCGGGCCCAGTTCTTCAGCCTGCGCGAGAAGGAGTTCGTCGAGGCCGCGCGGGCGCTGGGCGCGGGCCGCATGCGGCTGGTCTGGCGCCACATCCTGCCCAACGCGCTGGGCCCGGTGATCGTGGCCGGCACGGTGGACGTGGCCGGCGCCATCATTGCCGAGAGCACGCTGTCCTTCCTCGGCCTGGGCTTCCCGCCGGACATCCCGACCTGGGGCCGCATCCTGTTCGACGCCAAGGACTACCTGGACATCGCACCGCACTGGGCGCTGTTCCCCGGCCTGGCCATCTTCCTGACGGTGCTGGCCATCAACTTCATTGGCGATGGCCTGCGCGACGCGCTGGACCCACGCAGGGTACTGTGATGGCGCTATTGGAAATTCGCGGGCTGAAGACCCATTTCCTCACCGACGACGGCTGGTTGCACGCGGTCGATGGCGTGGACATCGCGGTCGAGGCCGGGCAGACGGTCTGCGTGGTCGGCGAGTCCGGCTGCGGCAAGAGCGTCACCGCCAAAACGGTGATGAAGCTGATCGACATGCCGCCGGGCCGCATCGTCGCCGGGCAGGTGCTGTGGCAGGGGCGTGACCTGGTGCCGCTGGACGCCGCGGCCATGCAGCGCGTGCGGGCCAAGGAGATCGCCATGGTCTTCCAGGAGCCCATGACCTCGCTGAACCCGGTCTACACCGTGGGCCGGCAGATCGCCGAGAGCGTGCGCCTGCACGAAGGGCTGAACCATGCCGACGCGATGGCGCGTGCCGTCGAGATGCTGCGCCTGGTGCGCATCCCCACGCCCGAGCGGCGCGTGAACGATTACCCGCACCAGTTCAGCGGCGGCATGCGCCAGCGCGTGATGATCGCGATGGCGCTGGCCTGCAGCCCGAAGCTGCTGATCGCCGACGAACCCACCACCGCGCTGGACGTGACCATCCAGGCGCAGATCCTGGACCTGCTGCAGGAGCTCAAGGAGCGCCTGGGCATGGCGGTGCTGCTGATCACGCACGCGATGGGCGTGGTCGCCGAAGTCGGCCAGCGCGTGGTCGTGATGTACGCCGGCCAGGTGGTCGAGGAAGCCGGCGTGGAAGACCTGTTCGCCCGCCCGCGCCACCCCTACACCCAGGGCCTGATCCGCTCGATCCCGCGCATTGACCGCGACGCCGTGCACAAGACCCGGCTCGAAGCGATCGCCGGCAGCGTGCCGCGCCTGATCAACCCGCCGGTCGGCTGCCGCTTCGCGCCGCGCTGCCGCCATGTCACGCCGGACTGCACCACCGCCACGCCGCCGCTGCGCGAGGCAGCGCCGGGCCACAAGGTGGCGTGCATCCTGGAGCTGGTGCCATGAGCCATCCTGCTCCCACCTCGACCCGGGCCGAGCGCCGGGCCGCTCCCAAGCCGGCCCGTATCCCCTCGGGGGATCGGCCGACGTATTCGTCGGACGAGGGGCGGTCATGAGCATGCCATTGTTGAAGGTCGAGGGCCTGGTCAAGCAGTTCCCCATCCATGGCGGGCTGCTGGGCCGCGAGGTCGCGCGGGTGCATGCGGTGGACGGCGTCAGCTTCGAGCTGGCGCCGGGTGAGACGCTGGGCATCGTCGGCGAGTCCGGCTGCGGCAAGAGCACGCTGGGCCGCAGCATCCTGCGCCTGCTGGAGCCGACTGCCGGCGAGGTCAGCTTCGAAGGCCGCAGCGTGACCCGCGCCAACCCGGCCGAGCTGCGCGCGCTGACGCGCGACATGCAGATCATCTTCCAGGACCCGTTCGCCAGCCTGAACCCACGCATGTCGGTGCGCGACATCGTCGGCGAGGCGCTGATCATCCACAAGCTGGCCGGCAATGCGCAGCAGCGCGAGGCGCGTGTCGTGGAACTGCTGGAAACCGTGGGCCTGTCGGCCGACCAGATGCGCCGCTTCCCGCACGAGTTCTCTGGCGGCCAGCGGCAGCGCATCGGCATTGCCCGGGCGCTGGCCGTCAGTCCGAAGCTGGTGGTCTGCGACGAGGCGGTTTCGGCGCTGGACGTGTCCATCCAGGCCCAGGTCATCAACCTGCTCGAAGACCTGCGCGAGCAGTTTGGCCTGGCCTACCTGTTCATCGCGCACGACCTCAGCGTGGTCGAGCACATCAGCCACCGCGTGGCCGTGATGTACCTGGGCCGCATCGTCGAGATCGCGCCCGCTAAGGCCCTCTATACCGAGCCCCGCCACCCCTACACCGAAGCCCTGCTGTCGGCCGTCCCCATCCCTGATCCCACCGTCAAACGCCGCCGCATCCCGCTGCAAGGCGACGTGCCCAGCCCCATCCACCCACCCACCGGCTGCCACTTCCACACCCGCTGCCCGCTGGCGCAGACCGCGCGATGCCGCGAGCAGCGGCCCGAGCTGAAACAGGTGACCGATGGGCACTGGGTGGCGTGCCATTTGCGCAGCTGAAGCAGGCGGCACAATGGCCTTTCCAACCTGGATGGCAGAGGCCTTTTCTATGACGCAAGCACCACCGCCCGCCGACCTGGCCGAGGCTTTCCTGCTGTCCCTGCGCAGGCGTCGTCTGGTCCTGGCGATGGCTGCCGCCGGGATGAACCTGGCAGCCTGTGGCGGTGGTGGTGGCGATGCTGGCAGCCCGGCACCCCCGCCCCCGCCGCCTTCTCCAACCCCGCCTCCTGTCCCCGGTCCTGCCTGGTGGAACTTCGGGCGCGACAGCCAGCACTCGGGCGAGGGCGCCATTGCGACACAGGACCTGAACCGCATTGCCTGGTCCACGCCGGTGGACCTGATGCCGCAGTACCAGGGCGAGACCTTGCTGGTGCACTACGGCTCGCCCGTCATCACGTCCAACAACACCGTGCTGGTGCCGGTGAAGACCCAGGCCACCAGCGGCTTCCGGGTCGAGGCCCGGTCCGGCGCCACCGGCACGCTGCTCTGGTCGGCCGACACCGACTACGCCGTGCCGGCGCATCACTGGATGCCGGGCTTCCACCTGGCGCTGTCGCGCAGCAACCGCCTGTTCGTGCCTGGCGCGGGTGGCAAGGTCCATGTGCGCGATGCGGCGGACTCGGCGCAGGGCACCCTGCAGCCGCTGGTGTTCTACGGCAGCGCTGCCTACGCCGCCGCTTCGGCCCAGCTCGATGCTGCCGTCTTCATCAACACGCCGATCACCGTCGATGCGGCAGGCAACGCCTTCTTCGGGTTCGTCGCAAATGCCGGCAACCCGGCGGGCCTGGTCAGCGGCTTTGCGCGCATTGGCGCCGATGGCCAGGGGCGGTGGATCGCCGCGGCCGATGTCTCGGGCGACGCCAGCGTCGTCAAGCCCGCCATGAATTGCGCGCCCGCGCTGTCGCCGGACCTGGCGACCGTGTATGTGCTGGCCAACGCGGTCTCTGCCGGATGGTCCCAGCATGGCGTGCTGGTGGCGCTGGACAGCACCACTCTGGCGCCGCGCGCCCGCGTGGCATTGCTGGACCCGCAAACCGGCGACAAGGCCCAGGTGAGCGACGACTCAACGGCCTCACCCACCATCGGCACGGACGGCGACGTCTACATCGGCGTGCTGGAGTCCAGCCAGGGCCAGCACAACTACCGCGGCTGGCTGCTGCATTTCGACGGCACGCTGGCCACCACCAAGGTTCCAGGCAGCTTCGGCTGGGACGACACGGCCTCCCTCGTGCCGGCGAGCATCGTCGGCGGCTACACCGGCAGCTCCAGCTACCTGCTGGCCGTCAAGTACAACAACTACCTCAATGCCGGCACGGGCGATGGCCTGAACCGCATGGCCGTGCTGGACCCGAACGCCACGCAGACCGACCCGATCTCCGGCGTGCCGGTGATGCGCGAGGTCATCACCGTGCTGGGCGTGACGCCCGAGAACCCGGGCTCCGCAGCGGTCAAGGAATGGTGCGTCAACACCGTGGCCGTGGACCCGCTGACGCACTCGCTGCTGGTCAATAGCGAAGACGGCGTGCTCTACCGCTGGGACCTGGCCACCAACACCCTGAGCCAGCGCATCAGGCTCACCGGCGGCCTCGGCGAGGCCTACACGCCCACGGCCATCGGCGCCGACGGCGCGGTCTACGCCATCAACCGCTCGGTGCTGTTTTCGATTGCGGGCTGAGGGGGCGACTTCGCGCCAACCGTTCGGGCTGAGCCTGGCGAAGCCTTTCGCCGAGTTGGGCGCTGTGCTTGCGTCAGCCCGGAATCTCCGGTTCCACCAGCCGTGCCAGTTGTTCCAGCGACTCCTGCCAGCCCAGGTAGCACATCTCCAGTGGAATGACGTCTGGGATGCCGTCCTGCACGATGTCGATCTCGGTGCCGCAGATCACCGGCTTCAGCACCACGGTGACTTCCATCGTGCCCGGCAGGTTCGGGTCGTCGAAACGGTCGGTGTAGCGCAGGCGCTCGTTCGGCACCAGTTCCAGGTACTCACCGCCAAAGCTGTGGCCGTTGCCGGACCCGAAGTTGTGGAACGACATCTTGAAGCCGCCACCCACGCGCGCGTCCATGTGGTGGACCTGGCAGGTGAAGCCGTAAGGCGGCAGCCACTTGGCCATGGCGGCAGGTTCCAGGAAGGCGCGGTAGAGCTTCTCGGGCTTGGCGCGCAGCACGCGGTGGAGTTTGACGGCACGGGTGGTCATGAGTCGATTCCTTTGGGGATGAAGTGAAGAGCTGGTGGGATCGGAGGCAGAACGATTGTGGCGAACTGCTCGTCTCTGCACGACGATTGGGCGCTTGCAATTTCGACAGGCCTGAGATCGATAACCCCGCAACTGAACCCGGATGTTGTCGGCGCCGACGGGGGGCTGTGCGGCTCTCGGAGGTATGGCATGCTTGTGCCTAGGCACCAACCCGGAGGCATCATGACCATTCCCGCCCACGATCTAGCAGCGGAAGTCCTTGACCTTCCGGCCGAGGAACGGGCCCGGATTCTTGAGTTGCTGATTGCCAGTTTCGAACCGAAGTCAAACGCGCAGAAGGCTTGGATGAGCCTTGCGCTGCGTCGGCGAGAGGAAGTCCGAAACGGCAAGGTGGCGATGATTCCTGGCGACGAAGCTTTGGAGCGCGTCAGAGCACGGCTCGCGTGAGTTACTCGATTCATCCCGAAGCCGAGGCAGAGCTCGGCGACGCAGCCGTTTACTACGCCACGCACGCAAGCCGAATGATCGCACTGGCCTTCCTTGCAGAGTACGAGCGCGTGCGAGATCTACTCATCGAGAACCAGCGGCGTGGGCCGCACGGTGAAGATGGCCTTCGCGTCTACCACTTCGATCGCTTTCCTTACACCGTGGTGTATGAAGAGGATGAAATCATGGGGCCTCAAATATTCGCCATTGCGCACCAGAACCGCGAGCCCGGTTACTGGGGTGACCGAACCTGAGGCGAGGCAAGCCCTTCAAGCCGCCTTCGCCAACCCGCCCTGGCGCCAGCGCGCCATCAGCTCATCCCACTTCTTGCGCGCCGCCGCCAGGTGCTTCGCCTTGACGTGCCCGTAGCCGCGGATGTCCTCCGGGATGCGGGCGATCTCGATGGCGCTGGGCAGCGTCTGCGCATTCAGGCCGCGCAGCAGTTCTTCGATGCACTCACGGTATTCGCCGATCAGCGCGCGCTCGGTGCGGCGCTCTTCGGTGTGGCCGAAGGGGTCGAAGGCGGTGCCGCGCAGGGACTTCAGGTGGCGCAGGGCGCCGAAGGCCTTGCGCACCCAAGGGCCGAAGCGTTGCTTGATGAGTTCGCCGTGGTCGTTCTTCTTGGAGAACAGCGGCGGCGCGAGGTGGTGCACCAGCTTCACGTCGCCTTCGAACATCGTGGCGATCTTGTTGGTGAACGCTGCGTCGGTGTGCAGGCGGGCGACTTCGTACTCGTCCTTGTAGGCCATCAGCTTGAACAGGTAGCGGGCCACGGCTTCGGTCAGGCGCGTGCTGTTCAGTGGCGCTTCGGCTTGGCGCACGTGGTCCACGAACGCGCTGTACTGCGCGGCGTAGGCCTCGTTCTGGTAGGCGCTGAGGAACTCCACGCGGCGCTTGACCAGCTCTTCGACTGAAGGCTTCTTGACGAACTGGATGACCTGCGCAGCGGTGTACAGCGACTGCACCTCGGCCAGGTCGTGCGCGCAGCGGCGGCCCCATTCGAAGGCGGCCTTGTTGTTGGGGATCTGCACGCCGTTGAGCTCCATCGCACGCATCAGCGAAGCGTGGGTCAGCGGAATGCGGCCCTTTTGCCAGGCGTAGCCCAGCATCAGCGGGTTGGTGTAGATCGAGTCGTCCAGCAGCTTGACCGAGACCTCCTCGGCGTCGAACGACGCGAAGTTCGCCGGGTCCACCGCACCGGCCACGGCCGCTTCGCACTCGCCGGCTGGGAAGGTCCATTCGGTGTCGGTGACGAAGCTGGCGGTTGGCGTGCGGTGGTTGTTCATCGCCACGAAGCTGCGCTGCGGGTGCAGCACGCTCAGCGTCGTCTTGCTGGCCGTGACGATCGCGTCGCAGCCGATCACCAGGTCCGCCTTGGCCGTGTCGACCTTGGTGGTGTGGATGGCTGCTGCGGTCTGCGCGATCTGCACATGGCTCCAGGTCGCGCCGCCTTTTTGCGCCAGGCCGGCCGCGTCCTGCGTGATCACGCCCTTGCCTTCGATGTGCGCGGCCATGCCCAGCAACTGGCCGATGGTGATGACCCCCGTGCCGCCCACGCCGGCGACGACGATGCCCCAGGCGGTTTCGGCCAAGGGCAGCGTCGGCTCGGGCAGCGGCGGCAGGCTGCTGAGGCTCGCACGCTTGTCGGCCTTGGGCTTCTTCAGCTTGCCGCCTTCCACGGTGACGAAGCTCGGGCAGAAGCCCTTCACGCAGGAGAAGTCCTTGTTGCAGCTGTTCTGGTTGATCTGGCGCTTGCGGCCGAACTCGGTTTCCAGCGGCTCGACCGAGACGCAGTTGCTCTGCACCGAGCAGTCGCCGCAGCCTTCGCAGACCAGCTCGTTGATGACCACGCGCTGCTCCACGTCGGCCATGGTGCCGCGCTTACGGCGGCGGCGCTTTTCGGTGGCGCAGGTCTGGTCGTAGATGATGGCCGTCGTGCCCTTGATCTCGCGGAACTCGCGCTGGATGCGGTCCAGCTCGTCGCGGTGGTGCACCGTGACGCCTTCGGCCAGCGCCACGCCGTCGTACTTTTCCGGCTCGTCCGTCACGATCACCAGCTTGGTCACGCCTTCGGACGTCAGGCTGTTCATGATCTGGATCACCGTGTGGCCCTCGGCGCGCTCGCCCACGCGCTGGCCGCCGGTCATCGCCACCGCGTCGTTGTAGAGCACCTTGTAGGTGATGTTCACGCCCGCGGCAATGCTCTGGCGGATCGCCAGCAGGCCGGAGTGGAAGTAGGTGCCGTCGCCCAGGTTGGCGAAGATGTGCTGCTCGTGGGTGAACGGCGCCTGGCCGACCCAGGGCACGCCCTCGCCGCCCATTTGCGTGAAGGTCTCTGTGTTGCGGCCCGGCATCCAGCTGACCATGTAGTGGCAGCCAATGCCGGCCACCGCGCGCGAGCCCTCGGGCACGCGGGTGCTGGTGTTGTGCGGGCAGCCGGAGCAGAACCAGGGCGTGCGGTCGCCGGTCTTGATCTCCAGCGCGGCCAGCTCGCGCTCCTTGGCGGCAATCGTCTCGATGCGGCGGTCCATGCGCGCTGCGATGTCGTCCGGCACGCCCAATTTTTTAAGGCGCTTGGCAATCGCCTTGGCGATGATGGCCGGCGTCAGGTCCGCCTTGGCGCGCAGCAGCCAATGCTCGCTGGGGTTCGGCCGGCTCCACTCGCCGCCAGAGAGGTCGCCCTCGGCTTCCTCGAACTTGCCGATCACGTTCGGCCGCACGTCGCCGCGCCAGTTGTAGAGCTCTTCCTTCAGCTGGTATTCGATGACCTGGCGCTTTTCCTCGACGACCAGGATCTCCTGCAGCCCCTGCGCGAAGTCTCGCGTGATGGTGGCCTCCAGCGGCCACACCACGTTGACCTTGTGCACGCGAATGCCCAGCGCGCGGCAGGTGTCGTCGTCCAGCCCCAGGTCGGACAGCGCCTGGCGCATGTCGTTGTAGGCCTTGCCGGAGGCGACGATGCCGAAGCGATCGTGCGGCGTGGCCACCACGTTGTGGTTCAGCTTGTTGGCCCGCACGTAGGCCAGCGCCGCGTACCACTTGTAATCCATCAGCCGCGCTTCCTGCTCCAGCGGGGCGTCCGGCCAGCGGATGTGCAGGCCACCGGGCGGCATCTGGAAGTCTTCGGGCAGGAGGATCTTCACGCGGTCCGGCGACACGTCCACCGTGCCGGCGGACTCGACCACTTCCTGGATCGTCTTCATGCCGGTCCACACACCGGAGAAGCGGCTCATCGCAAACGCATGCAGCCCCATGTCCAGGATCTCCTGCACGCTGCTGGGGAAGAAGGTCGGGAAGCCGCAGGCCTTGAAGACGTGGTCGCTCTGGTGTGGCGCGGTGGAGCTCTTGCTGACGTGGTCGTCCGCGGCAATGGCGATCACGCCGCCGTGCCTGGAGGTGCCGGCCATGTTGGCGTGCTTGAACACGTCCAGGCTGCGGTCCACGCCCGGGCCCTTGCCGTACCAGAGGCCGAACACGCCGTCGTACTTGGCCTTCTCGGGGAACAGGTCCAGCTGCTGCGTGCCCCACACCGCGGTGGCGCCCAGTTCCTCGTTCACGCCCGGCTGGAAGACGATGTGCTGCTTCTCCAGGTGCTTCTTGGCGGCCCACAGTGCCTGGTCATAGCCACCCAGCGGCGAGCCGCGGTAGCCGCTGATGAAGCCGGCGGTGTTCAGGCCGGCCAGCGCGTCGCGGGTGCGCTGCAGCATCGGCAGCCGCACGAGGGCCTGCACGCCGCTCATGAAGGCGCGGCCGGTGGGCAGCGCGTACTTGTCCTCCAGCGAGACCGATTCCAGGGCCTTGCGAATCGAGTCGGGTAGCGGGGCGTTCATGCTGCGTGTCTCCTGGGCCGGCGGGTCCGGTGGCTTTGGCGGTGGCTGGGCGCGCGGGTGGCTTGTGGCCAGGCGCGCCGCAGCCTTGGCGGTGCCATCAGTGTAGGAAGAAGCGTGCGAGAAGTGCTTTCTTTCGATTGCCATGTCGTGCGCCATCACGCAACAATCTTTCGCCATGAGTGTCAAAGAAGAATCCAGATTTCCCAAAACCCGGATTCAAGGGAAAACCCTTGAGAAGGCCGCCGTGCCGGACGAGGCCGCGGCAGACGAGCGCGCCGCGCCCGTCACGCTGCCGCAAGGTCTGGCCGCGCTGGACCGCTACGACGTGCTGCTGCTGGGCGAACTGCAGCGCGACGCGCGCCAGTCCAACGCCGAACTGGCGGCCGCCATCGGCCTGTCCGCCGCGCCCACCTGGCGGCGCGTGAAGCGGCTGGAGCAGATTGGCGTGATCACCGGCTACCGCGCCGAGATCGACCGCCGCCGCATCGGCCTGGGCGTGCTGGCCTTCGTGCGGGTGGACACCGAGCGCGACAACGCGGAGTCCATGCGCGCCCTCGAAGCCGCCATCCGCGAACTGCCCGAAGTCATCGCCTGCCACTACATCAGCGGCGCCGGCACCTTCGAGCTGCAGGTGCTGGTGACCGACCTGGACGCCTACTCGCGCTGGACCATGGACACGCTGTTCAAGCTGCCCAACGTGAAGGACCTGCACACCAGCTTCTCGTTGGGCGAAATCAAGTCCAGCGCCGCGCTGCCATTGGGCCACCTGATGCCCGGCGAAGGCCGGCGCGGGAGCAACTGATGCATCGCACCTTCGTTGCGGCCGGGCTGCTCCTGCTGGCGGCCGGCACCCAGGCTGCCGACACGCTGCCCGCCGTCAACCTGATACTGCAGTTCCGCCTGCAACCCATCGCCACGTCACCGCAAGGCGGCAGCCGCGATGTGGTCGTCTCCACCAGCCGCCCACCTGCCACCGGCAACGGCGGCTGGGTCGTCAGCAGCAACCCCGCCGCACAGCAGCCCGCCGGCCCGGCGCTGCCGCTCATGCAGGTCCGCAATGGCGGCCAGTCCGAGGTCGCACTGACCCAATGGCGGCTGGCCCCGCAGACCCGCTGGTACGTCACCGCCGGCGCGCCGGGCAGTGCTGCCAGCGGCGCAGGCAATCAGACCAATGCCAACCCATCCATGGGCCTCTCCGGCGGCGAAGAACCGCTGGCCGAAGCCACCCGGCTCTGGGTCGCCCCCACCTGGCCCGGCGGCAACGCCCCGGTCCGCGTGCAATACCGTGTCGAATGGCCGGCTGCCGCAGGCCAGGGCGCCCGCCCCGCGGATGCGGCCTGGATGTCCGGCGAAGTGCTGGCGGCGATGGGGCAGTGGGTGATGTTGGGGCGGCTGGCGGGGCCTGGTGGCGCTGCGCCGAATGGGCCGGACAATCTGGGCACAAGGACTTGGCGCAGCGGGGACGCGGCGGCGTTCACGGCGCAGCAGTTGGAAGTCCGGGTGTTGACGCGGTGATCCGATGCCGCACCCATTTCTCATGAGGAACGAGGTGCTGAGACGCGTTCTGAAAGCCCTGGCATGGCTGCTGGCTGTCCTGCTGTTGGCGCCAGTCATTGCGTTTGCGGCCTACGACCTCATCGAGTTCCAGCCGCATCGGGCCGAGATCCAGCGCTTGATCGATGAGGCCGCACCGGCAGAGAAGTCTCCACCTGCCGTGCTGAGGCAGGTGGTGCACGCGGCGCACCCGGACGCGACAAGCAGCTTGAGTGGGTCGGCTGTGCGGCTGTTGAGGGTCAGGCTTGATTTCGCATCGGACACACGGACGCTGCATCGCCAGATGAAGGAGACGCTGTGGTGGGCACTGGTCACGCTGCACTGCTCCGAGCAAGAGCAGTCCACGCTGTACTTGTCACTTTCCTACATGGGCAACGACACCTACGGCTTCAGCAAGGCCGCGCCTGCGTTGGTTGGCGTGCCGCTGGCCGATGTGTCGCTGGAGCAGGCGGCCCGCTTGGTTGCCGTCACGCGCGCGCCGAGTTCCTATCTCCGCAACCCGGAACGCTGGGCGCGAGCCAGCGAGGTGCTGCTGGCTCGTGCCAAGGCGCTGCCGCCTCAGTAACGCAGTAGGCGAGTGCCTCGGTGCTTCACCGCACCAACTTCCCATCCGTCCCCAACATCGCAAAGTCCACATAGGCCGAGCCGGTGCGGCCCTTCTGGCTGAAGTTCAGCGTGAAGTTGCCCACGTCCATGCCTTCGGGGACGCTGAGGGCTTCGCTGACAGCGTCTGGCGCGAGGCGGGCTGCGCGCTTCAGGGCGGAGACCACGGCCTTGGCGGCGATGAAACCTTCGAGTGAGCGGGTCGAGAGGTTCGGGTCCTTGGACTCGGCGCTGAGCGCCAGGTATTCGCGCACCACGGCGCGCTTGTTGTCGGCCGGCAGCGGCAGCACGGTGGTGAAGGCGTAGCCGCGTGCAGCGATGGCGCCGATCTTCTTCAGCATCAGGTCGGGGTCGATGATGGACATGCCGTACAACTGCGCCGTGCCGCCGGCCGCGCGGTAGCGGGTGACGAAGTCGATCGCCGCGGCGGTGGTCGCGCCGAGGAAAATCGCCTGCGGCTTGGCGGCCAGCATGCGGGTGACGGCGGCCGAGGTGTCCGTCGTGTTGCGGGCGTAGGAGGCTGTGTCCACCAGCGTCACGGTGCGGCGCTGGGCGGCTGCGTTGGCGCCGGCGAGCACGTCCTGGCCCAGGCCGTCGTCCTGGTAGACCAGGCCGACGCGGTTCAGGCCGAGGTTCGTCAGGTTCTCGAACAGGCGGTCCACTTCATCGTGATAGCGCGCCTTGACCACGAACATGCCCTCCGCCCTGGCCACACTGGCCGCCCCGGACACGGCACCCACCATCGGCATGCGGGCCTTGGCCAGCACGCCGTCCTTGGCCAGCGCCTCCAGGTTGGCCGTGCCCACGGTGCCGATCATCGCGACCGGCGATTCGGCGACCATCAACTCCTTGACCAGCCGCACCGTGTCTTCTGGCTTCTGCGCATCGTCGCGGGTCACCAGCTTGACCTTCTGCCCCCGAACGCCACCAGCGGCATTGACCGAGTCGAGGTACAGCTTCGCGCCGGCATGGATCGCCTGCCCTGTCACCGCCTGCGGCCCGCTGAACGGCGCCACTTGGCCGATCACGATGTCGGCCCGCGCCGCAAAACCCAGCATGGCCAGCAGGGCCACCGCCGCCAGGCGAAACCCGCGGAGCAGGACGGGGAAAGAAGGAACGGCAGGCATGCGGCGCTTTCGTGAGGCGGATGATCGAAACGAGCCCCGCCGTTTTGCGGCAGTGCCCGGTCAGGACATGCCGGCTCTCAGCCGGCACGCACGAACAAGCCGGCCTGCTGTCGAAAGAAAGCAGCCAGCCGGGTCCAACCGGCAATCATCGGTAAAAACCCGGGGTGTGCGATGTGGGAAACCGCAACACGACAACCGGGGCCGTCGGTTGACAGCTATCATTTTCGGTAGCTACATTAATTCATGGAAATCGAATTCGATCCAGCCAAGGACGCTGCCAACGTGGCGAAGCATGGTGTGTCCTTGGCGGTGGCAGCGCAGTTGGACTGGGATGCCGGGCTGGTCTGGATCGATGAGCGCTACGAGTACGGCGAGCTGCGCATGGTTGCGCTCGCTCCCGAGACCCAGACGCTCTACTACGTGGCCTTTGTGGACAGAGGCGAAGCGCGCCGGATCATCAGCCTGCGCCGCGCCACCCGCCGAGAGGTGAAGCACTATGTCGAAAATTTCTAAGCGCCCGATGGTGGTAATGCCCACCGTGGAAGAGGACAAGGCCATTGTGACTGCGGCCAAGTCCGACCCCGATGCCCAGCCGCTTACGCCCGAGCAGCTGAAGGCCATGGTGCCGGCAAAGGTTGCTTTGCGCGGCCGGCCCAAGTCCGAGAGCAAGAAGCTGCTGGTGTCGGTGCGCTACAGCCCCGAGGTGGTGGCCTATTTCAAGTCGACCGGTGAAGGCTGGCAGTCCAGGATGGATGGGGTGCTGCGCGACTACGTTGAGCGCCAGCCGCGTTGATCACCCTTTCGGCCACAACACCCACATCTTCAGCCCCTGCTTCATGCGCCCGGCATTGGCCTCGGCTTCGTCGCCCCAGCCCCAGAAGAAGTCGGCGCGGACGGCGCCGGTGATGGCGCTGCCGGTGTCCTGGGCCATGACCAGGCGTTGCAGGGGTTTGGTGGACAAAGGCTCTGTGGTGTCCAGCCACACGGGGGTGCCGTAGGGCACGCTTTGGGGGTCCACGGCGATGGAGCGGCCGGGGGTGAGGGGCACGGCTTGGGCGCCTTTGGGGCCGAGGCTGGGGTCCAGCAGCGGCTCTTCGCGGAAGAAGACGTAGCGCGGGTTCTGCCAGAGCATTTCCTGCACGCGGCGCGGGTTGCGGCGGGCCCAGTCCTTGATGCCGGGCCAGGAGGCTTGGGCGGGAGTGAGCTCGCCCTGGTCGATCAGCCAGCGGCCGATGGACTTGTAGGGCTGTTCGTTGTGGCCGGCGAAGGCCAGGCGGATCAGGCGCTGGCCGCCGTCGGACTCGGTGAGCTGCAGCCGGCCGGAGCCCTGGATCTGCAGGATCAGCGCGTCCAGCGGGTCTTCGACCCAGGCGATCTCGCGGCCTTGCAGCGCGCTGCGCGCGGCCGGCAGCGTGTCGAGCTGCTGGCGGGTCCAGTAGGGCTTCTTGGGCACCAGGTCGGCTGGTGGGCCGTAGAGCGGCACCTTGCGGTTCCAGGTGGGCTTGCGGCTGGCGGGGATCTCGGGCTCGAAGTAGCCGGTGAGCAGGCCGGCGGGGTCGCCGTCCAGCGACTCCACGCGGTAGACCTGCAGCTTGCTCTCGGCCCACAGGCGCAGCAGCAGGCCGTCTGGCAGGCCGCTGGTCTGGCGGACTTCGGTGCACAGCGTGGCCCAGGCGGTGGGCGGGTTCTGGCAGCCCTGGCGCATCGCGGGCCACCAGTCGCTGAGCTGCTCGTCCTGCCAGCCGGGCAGCTCGTTGAACGAGGCTGGCACCCAGCGCGAGCGATTGCGCTCGACCGTGCCGGCGGGCGGCGGCATGTGGAGGACCGGCGGGGTGGGCGCGGTGGTGGGCTGGCCGGGCGAAGCCGAGCCGGGCGGGCCTGGCTGTGTGACGGCGCAACTGGCCAGCAGCATGGTGGCGGCCAGGCCCAGCGCACACAATGGGCCTTCAGCGAAGATTCTTCTCAACAAACGCGGAGACAGCATGGGGTGGTTGGTGCTGGAGGCCTTGGGCGCCGGAGCGGTGCTGGTCTTTGTGATCTGGTGGACGATGTTCTCGGGCCGGCGTGGCGGTGAGCGGGACCGCTCGGAGGACGACCAGGCCTGAGTCTGTCCTCAGCCCGGTGGCTTTGAAGGCTTGAAAAAACTGTGCGGCGCCTCGCGCCAGCGCTGGCGCAAGGCCGCGTAGATGCGGCCGCGGTCGCGCAGTTTGAGGCCTTGCGAAACCATGGCGAGCCGGAAGGCCAGCGCGAAGCTCACGCCCAGGTTCAGCAAGCCGGTGATGGGGATGCCGGCAATGCACCACCAGAAGCCTGGCTCGTTGAGCAGCGGCCAGCCCAGCGTGCCCAGCGCGGCAAAGATCTGGCCGGTGGACAGCGTGACGTGGCGCACCTCGATCGGCAGGCCGAAGATGCCGGCCAGCGCCGGCACCAGGCCCAGCATCATGCCCAGCGAGACATTGGCGGTGACGCCGGCGATGTTGTCGCGCCACCAGCGTGACCAGCGCAGCGCGCGGGCCGCACCCAGGCGCTGGATGAAGCGCGGGTTCCAGGCAATGGCACTGTCCAGCCTGTGGAAGACGAACCAGTTTTCCGCCCAGCCGGCGATCAGGCTGGAGGCGAACAGCAGCACGCCGGTGAAGGCGGCGTACAGCGCGGTCGGCCCGAGCAGTGTGGTGCTGTGCAGCGCGTAGTGGGCCTGGGCCTGGCCGATCAACGGCGCGCCGAAGGTCAGCCACGAGAGGATCTGCAGCCCCAGCACCACTGGCGCCACGGCGCTCAGGTTGCCGACGATGCCGGCGAATTGCGAGCGCAGCAGGTGCACCACTTCGTCGACGAAGCGCTGCAGCGCCGCGTCGCTGGACGAGATGCCTTCGAGCCGGCGCGCCAGGCTGGGCGCGGTCATCGCCGGCTGCTTGGTCGCGACCGTCCAGTGCATCAGGTAGATCACGACAAAGCTGACCGCGTAGTTGGTGCCGGCGCTGAAGCCGGCCCAGAAGGCGGGCAGGGCGAGCGCGGTGAGCACGAACTTGACCATGGTGGTCAGTCCGATCACCGCGCCGCCGCCAGCGGCCATGCGCAGCATGTCGCGGTATTCGGCGCTGTCGCGGGTGATGTAGTGCTCGCCGGTGTCGGCGCTGCGCTCGGTCACCTTGCGCGCCAGCAGCGCGTAATGGCGCGTGAACAGCTTGCCGATGCCGCGCCGCTCGATGCCGGCGCGCACCAGCTCGGCCAGCAGCCGGCGCAGGTCCGGCGCGGCGTCATTGCCCATCAGGCAGGCCAGCAGCGCTTCCATGCGTTCGGCCCGGCCGCGCAGCTGGTTGATCTGGAACACCAGGTCGACCGAGATGCCGTAATCGTCCAGGTGGCCGCGCACGCTGTCGGCCGCGGTGAGGCAGGCGGCCAGCACCGCGCGCAGGTAGTGCGCCTGCTGGGCCAGCGCCTGCATCGCTTGCGCGTTGTCGGCGTCGTGCTGGAGCTCGCGCAGCGAGGCGCGCAGGCCTTCCGCGGCCTGCACCACCTGGTGGAACGGGCGGTCGGTGCGCAGGGCGGGGTCCATGCGCTGGCGCATCTCGGCCGACAGGCCACTGGCGCGGAACTGGCTCGCCAGCAGCTGGATGGACTCGACCATCACCGCGCGCCAGGGGCGGGCGTCAGCGTCCGGCACGAACAGCGCCAGCGTGCGGTGCAGCGTCTGGTTGTCGATGGCCTCGATCCAGGCCGTCTCGGCCTCGTCGTCCTCGAACAGCAGCAGGAACAGCTCGCCCAGGTCCTGGGTCTGCGGCGTGCCGGGCAGCGTGGCCAGGCGCAGCCGCTCGGCCAGTTCGCTGAAGAAGCCCTGGCGCGGCGAGAAGCCGAAGTCGGCCAGCAGGCCAGTGGCGTCCAGCCCGGCCATCGAGCGCTGCAGCAATACGCTGATGCGCTCGCGGTGCTCGGGGTTGCGGTCCAGCACGTTCAGCAGGTGGCGCAGCCGGCGCAGCGGCCACGGCGTGGGGCTGTTGCCCGGGGCCGCCTGGGGCTGGGGTTCGGCGGCGGGCGGGCTGGCCAACTCGACGGTGGCCGGCACCGGTGCCGGAACGGGGGGCGCCACCTCCGCGGCTGGCTCGGCCGGCACGCTGCGCAGCCACTCCAGCAGTCGCACCATCCACAAATGGCGCTCGACCGCCGGGGCGTTGGGGTCGGCTGCATTGAGCAGCGCCGTCAGGTCCCAGCGCTGGCCTGCCATCAGTGCAGGGCCTGCGGCAGCAGCAGCTCGAACTCGGGCACGGGCGTCTCGAACCAGTGTGCGTCCTCGCTGATGCAGAAGAAGGTGCCCTTCATCTGGCCGCGCGGGGTGGCCAGCCGGGTCCAGCTGGTGTACTCGAACTGTTCGCCGGGCTTGAGCACCGGCTGGTGGCCGACGACGGCCAGGCCGCGCACCTGCTCCTCATGGCCGGCGCTGTCGGTGATGATCCAGTGTCTTGCGACGAGCTGGGCGGTCACCGGGCCGGTGTTGCGCACGGTGATGGTGTAGGCGAAGGCATAGACCTGCTCGGAGGAAGAAGACTCTTCGGGCAGGTATTGCGTCACCACCGTGCAGGCGAATTGGGCAGGGGTCATGGGCGAATCCTAGCAAGCCCTCCTAAAATTCGCGGTTTTCCCCGCCAGGCCACGGCTTTTTGCCGCCCCCAACCCGCTCGCTCCACCATGTCCAGCAAGACCTTTCGCATCGCGCCCAGCATCCTGTCTGCCGACTTTGCCCGCCTGGGCGAGGAGGTGCGCGCCGTGCTCGCCGCCGGTGCCGACTGGATCCATTTCGACGTGATGGACAACCACTACGTGCCGAACCTGACCTTCGGCCCGATGGTCTGCGAGGCGCTGAAGAAGCATGCCGTGAAGCCCGACGGCACGCCCGCGCCGATCGATGTGCACCTGATGGTGCAGCCGGTGGACGCGCTGGCCCAGGCCTTCGCCAAGGCCGGTGCCGACATCATCACCTTCCACCCCGACGCCTCGACCCATGTGGACCGCACGCTGCAGCTGATCAAGGCCGAAGGCTGCCAGGCCGGCCTGGTGTTCAACCCGGCGGCCGGCGTGGAGGTGCTGGATTGGGTCATCGACAAGGTCGACGTGGTGCTGCTGATGAGCGTAAACCCCGGCTTCGGCGGCCAGAGCTTCATCGAGAACACGCTGAAGAAGGCCGAGCAGGTGCGCAGGATCATCGACGCCTCCGGCCGCGACATCCGCCTGGAGATCGACGGCGGCGTGAAGGTCGACAACATCCGCCGCATCGCCGACGCTGGTGCCGACACCTTTGTGGCCGGCAGCGCGATCTTCGGCAAGCCGGACTACAAGGCGGTGATCGACCAGATGCGCGCCGAGCTGGCGCGCTGAGGCTTCAACGCGGGTTCAGCGCGCGCAGGCCGCCGCAGCCGCTGGCGCTGTCGGCAGACGTGAGCCGCTGGCAGCCTGGCGTTGCGATGCGGTGTGCAGCAGCAGCGCCCCGATCACCATCGCCACGCCCAGCAGCTCGCGGCCGTTGGGCACATGCCCCAGCAGCGCGCCCAGCAGCAGGGCCGAGACGGGGACCAGGTTCAGGAAGGCCGTGCCGGTGACGGCGCCCAGCGTCTTCACGCCACGGTTGAAGGCCAGCACGGCCAGCGCCGAGGGCACCAGGCCGATGTAGGCCAGCGGCAGCGCGTGGTCCGCCACAAGGCCCAGCGTGGGCCAGCGGCTCCAGCCTAGCAGACTGCTCAGCACCGCGGCGGCCAGCAGCAGCGGCCAGGCGGCCACGGCTGTCCAGGTGCTGAAGCTCAACACGTCCAGCCGGGCCCAGCGTGCGCTGCCGCGGGTGTAGGCAATCCAGCCCAGCGTGCCGACCCAGGCGGCCAGGTCGCCACGCCAGGTGCTGGCATTCGCGGCTTCGTGGGGCAGGCCGACCCCGGCGACGATGCACACCCCCAGCAGCGCCAGCGCCGTGCCGAACAAGGTGCTGCGCGTGGGCGCCACGCCGTCCCGCCACCAGCGCACCAGCTGGGTGGTGATGGGCATGGTGGCCATGATGACGGCGCCGTGCGAAGGCTGTGAATGCGCCAGGCCCCACAGCACCAGCACGCTGAAAAAGCCGAAGCCGGCCAGACCCATCAGCGCGAAGGGCAGGGCGTCCGCCCGCAGGCTGGCCAGCGGCAGCGGGCCGCGCAGCCGAAGCAGGGCTAGCAGCACCAGCGTGGCGCCGGTGTAGCGCAGCAGCGTGAACCAGGCCGGGTCCAGCTCGCGCAGCAGCGGCTTGCCGACCAGGAACAGGCTGCCCCAAGCGACAGTGGCGAAGATCAGGCTCAGCATGGCCGAGCTGCGGGAGGTCTGGGTGGAGTCCATGAAGGCGTTCCCTCTGCAATCAAAATATGGAGCGCAGTCTGGGCGGGCTTGGCCTGCGCATCCATTTGCATGTTTGGATCGGGTGTTCGGCCAAAGCGAACGGACAGCGCGGCGGCCCGTCCGTACCATCGCTGTCCATGGAGCTCTACCAACTCAAGACCTTTGTTGTGGTGGCCCGCGAGGGCAACCTGACGCGCGCCGCCGAGCGGGTCTTCACCAGCCCGCCGGCCGTCAGCGCGCAGCTCAAGGCGCTGGAGGACGAGCTCGGCGTCAAGCTCTTCGACCGCACGCCGCGTGGCATGACGCTGACCGAGCCCGGCCAGCGCCTGCTGGACGAGGCCGAGCGCACGCTGGCCGCCGCCGGCCGCATGCGCAGCGCGGCGGCCCAGCTGCGCGGCGAAGTGCAGGGGATCGTTCGCATGGGGACGGTGAGCGACCCGGTGGCGCTGCGTCTGGGTGACGCGCTGGTGCGGCTGGCCGAGCGGCATCCGCAGGTTTCGCTGCAGCTCAGCCAGGGCTTGTCGGCCGACCTGCTGCTGCAGGTGCAGCGCGGCGAGCTGGAGGCGGCCTACGCGATGACCGACCTGGAGCGCATGGCCGGGCTGGAGATCCAGCGCCTGGGGCAGGTCGAGCTAGTGGTGGGCCTGCCGATGGCGCTGGCCGACGCCGCGCCCAGCCTGCAGGCGCTGGTGGCGCTGCCCTGGGTCGGCACGCCGCCGACCTGCACCTTGCGCCAGCACCAGGAGCGACTGTTCGCCGCGGGCGGTGGCGTCTACCGGCCAGGGGCGATGGCCGACACCGAGGGCTCGGTGCGCAGCATGGTCGCCAGCGGCCTGGGCGCGGGCATCGTGCGGCGCGACCAGGCCGAAGAAGCCCAGCGCCGCGGCGAACTGGTCATCTGGCCCGGCTGGCAGGCCCGCACCTGGATCTGCTGGGCTTCGCGGCCGGCAGGGCAGGTGGCACCGGCAGTGCAGGCCGTGGGCGCGGTGGTGCAGGAGGTGTGGGGCGCTTGAGCGCGGACAATGCAGGCCCCGACTCTGCTTGCCGAATGTGAACGCCCTGCCCTTGCTCCCCCGCGATTTCGACGCCGCCATCGTGGACCTGGACGGCACGATGGTCGATACCCTGGGCGACTTCGACCTGGCGCTGAACCGCATGCTGGCCGAGCTGGGCCTGCCGGCGGTCGGCCGCCAGTTCATCGAACACACGGTGGGCCAGGGCTCGGAGCATCTGATCCGCTGCACGCTGGCCGAGGTGGGGGCTGCGGCTGAGCTGTATGACGCGGCCTGGGCGGCTTATCAGCGCCACTACGATGCGGTCAACGGCGAGGCGGCGGAGGTGTATGCCGGCGTGGTCGAAGGCCTCGCGGCGATGCGCGCGGCGGGCTGGCGCCTGGCCTGCCTGACCAACAAGCCGAGTGCCTTTGCCAAGCAACTGCTGGCCCGCAAAGGCCTGGCGCCGTTTTTCGAGCTGAGCTTTGGCGGCGACGCGTTCGAGCGCAAGAAGCCGCATCCCTTGCCGCTGCAAAAGACTTGCGAGGCGCTGGGCACCTTGCCTGCGCGCACGCTGATGATTGGCGACTCGCGCAACGACGCGCAGGCCGCGCGTGCGGCGGGTTGCCCGGTGGTGCTGGTGCGCTACGGCTACAACCACGGCGAGCCGGCCGAAAGCGCGGCGCCGGATGCGGTGGTGGACAGCCTGGTCGAACTGCTGCGCTGAGCGAGTGCTCTTCAGCTGTCCAGGTCGAAGCCGAAATTCAGGATCGCGGTGGTCGGGCGGCGGATGGGCTGGAAGCGCATCGCACGCACCGCTTCCATCGCCGGCTGGTCCAGCCGCGGGTTGCTGCTTTGCACCACATTGGTATCGGTGACCTCGCCGGCGTTGTTCACGTCGATGCGGATCTGAACCGTGCCCTTGCGCAGCCGGCGCATCAGCGAGTCCGGGAACTGCGGTTCACGGCCGTTCATGATGACCAGCTGCACGGGGCTCAGGTCTTCGACCGGGGCCGATGGCGGCGGGGCGGGCGGCTTGGCCACCGGCGGCGCGACGCTGGGCGTGACCAGCGCGACGGCCTGTTCTGCCGGCGCGCTCACCGCTGGCGCAGGCGCCGTGCTTGCTGCGGAGGCGCTGCCAGTGGCGCCGGAGTTGCTGGTGGCCAGTGGCGCGCCGGTGGCGAGCGAGACCGGGCCGTCTCCCTGGGGCGGCGACGTGCCTGTGCCGGCCTTGGCCTGCGCGGCCACCGGTGCGGCCGCTGCCGCCGTGGCGGGCGGGTGGTTGAGGCCGGCGTCCTTGGCGGTGTCCTTGGCCGGTTCCTTGGTGGCCAAGGCCGGTGCCGCAGTGGCCTGCGGGCGCGGGGGCGCTGGCGGCGGGGCCTTGGCGGTTTCCTTCGCCTGCTCCTTGGCAGGCTCGGCGTGCATCTTGATCCAGTACATCGGCCGCGCGGCTTCGCGCTTGACGCGGTCGCTCATCTCGAAGCCTGGCGGTGGCGCCAGGTCGTCGTCGGCGGGGGCAGATGCCGCCGCAGCGGTTTTGGCAGTGGAGGCCGGTTTGGCCGTCTGGGCAACAGCAGGCAAGCCTGCCAGCAATGCCACCGACAGGCAGGTCACAACGACAGCAGAGTCCATCTTTGTTATTCAGCCAACGGGCCGGCTGCGGAGATCGTCCGCGGCGCAGCGGGTTCAAGAAACGGCCAGGGGTGGGGCCGACAACTCGGGAGGCCGGCAAGCCAGCAGGGTCAGGGTAGCCAGATGCCCAGCAGCGCGGCGAAACATTCAGGTTCAGGAAGGGTGCGGGTCTCCGTTCTGACGTTGATCATGACTGGCGCGCCGATGCGAGGCGGTCAGTCTGGGGTGCTCATGAATGCTTTGCGGGCCGCTTTGTGAGCGACTGTGACAACCAGTGTCGCAAAGCGTTTCGCGGCCTGTCCATGCGGACGGACCCGTGCCTGGCGCCGTTGCGCGCTGCGTTCCAGCCCCGGTTCGCGCCGGGGGCGCTGCTACACTTTGGCCCATGTTCACCTCGCGCAAATGGATGGCGTCGTCTCACGACCGGGGAGCCTGGCCCTGGCGCCGCTCGACCTGAGCCTCGTTTGCCGTTTGCCCGGTCTGCATTTCGCAGCCGGCTCCCGGGCGGTGCGTGTGCACCGCCTCGCCACCTCGGCCCAATTCTTAGCACGTATCGTTCCAATCGTTTGCATTGGGTCAGGTGTGCGCATGCGGTGTTCGCATGCACGAGCTGGGCAGCCAGGAGAACTGATCCGTGATCACCGAACTTGAATTCAAGAGCCTTGCCGCCGAGGGCCACAACCGCATCGCGCTGATTGCCGAAGCCTTTGCCGACCTCGAAACCCCGCTGTCGCTGTACCTGAAACTGGCCGGCGGCCAGGCCAACAGCTTCCTGCTCGAATCCGTCGTCGGCGGCGAGCGTTTCGGGCGCTATTCCTTCATCGGCCTGCCGGCGCGCACGCTGCTGCGTGCCACCGGCCTGCGCACCGAAGTGGTGACGGACGGCGAAGTCATGGAGGTGCACGAAGGCAATCCGCTGGACTTCATCGCCAGCTACCAGCAGCGCTTCAAGCCGGCGCTGCGGCCCGGCCTGCCACGCTTCTGCGGCGGCCTGGCCGGCTACTTCGGCTACGACACGGTGCGCTTCATCGAGAAGAAGCTGGCCGACACCACCAAGCCCGGCGGCCTGGACACGCCCGACATCCTGCTGCTGCAGACCGAAGAGCTGGCGGTCATCGACAACCTCTCGGGCCGGCTCTACCTGATCGTCTGGGCCGACCCGTCCAAGCCCGAGGCTTACTTCAAGGCGAAGAAGCGCCTGGGCGAACTGGCGGACAAGCTGAAATACAGCGTGACCGCGCCACCGGTCAAGCGGGGCCCGAGTTATGCGGTGGAGCGCGAATTCGACAAGGCCGACTACCTGGCCGCGGTGCTGAAGGCCAAGGAATACATCGCTTCCGGCGACATGATGCAGGTGCAGATCGGCCAGCGCCTGAAGAAGCGCTACACCGAGAGCCCGCTGAGCCTGTACCGCGCGCTGCGTTCGCTGAACCCGTCCCCGTACATGTATTTCTATGACATGGGCGACTTCCAGATCGTCGGCGCGTCACCGGAAATCCTGGTGCGCCACGAGCACAGCGAGCAGGGCGAGAAGATCGTGATCCGCCCGATTGCCGGCACCCGCCCGCGCGGCGCCACGCCCGAGCTGGACCAGGCGCTGGAGACCGAGCTGGTCAACGACCCGAAGGAGCGCGCCGAGCACGTGATGCTGATCGACCTGGCGCGCAACGACATCGGCCGCATCGCCCAGACCGGCTCGGTCAAGGTGACCGAGGCCTTTGTGGTCGAGCGCTATTCGCACGTGATGCACCTGGTCAGCCACGTCGAAGGCCTGCTGAAGGACGGCATGAGCAACCTGGACGTGCTGCGCGCCAGCTTCCCCGCAGGCACGCTGACCGGGGCGCCGAAGATCCGCGCGATGGAGATCATCGACGAGCTGGAGCCGGTCAAGCGCGGCATCTACGGCGGCGCCTGCGGCTACCTGAGCTTTGCCGGCGACATGGACGTGGCCATCGCGATCCGCACCGGCATCGTCCAGCGCAACACGCTGTACGTGCAGGCGGCCGCCGGCGTGGTGGCCGATTCGGTGCCCGAGATGGAATGGCAGGAAACCGAGGCCAAGGCGCGCGCGCTGATCCGCGCCGCCGAGCTGGTCGAAGAAGGGTTCTGACGGCCCCCGGCCTGCCGCTGCGCGGCAGGCCGTCCCCCACGCCACGGCAGCGCGGCGACGTGGCAAATCCGCAAGTTTGTTCACGCAGGCGCGGCATCACGGGTTCGTTCGCATGGCAGCGGGTGGCGCATCGGGTATCGTCACGCCTTGTATTCGCACGATCGTGCTTTTTTAACCGTGCGCGCCTGCCAGTCCCCGTCCGAAGCCCCGTCAAAGCCTGTTGTCCGCCGGTGTGCCCTGCCCCGGCCTGGAGGGAGCATGAACACCATTCCTTTGCGCCAGCTCAGCGCCTACCGGGCCATGCTCGATGGCTTCTCGCGCTTCGGCATGGACCTGGACACGGTGTTGATGGGCACCGGCCGGCTGCGCTCGCTGGATGACGTGGTGCCGCGGGTCGACCTGGCGGACCTGTTCGACACGGCCTGGCGTGCCGCCGTGGCCCACACTGGCGACGACGCCATCGGCCTGAAGATGACGCCGCGCCAGCCCATGCTGGGGCTGGGCAGCATGGCCCACCTGGTGATGGCGGCCGACGACATCCGCTGCGCACTGCAGCAGTTCTCGCGGTTCACCGGCGTCATCTCGCCCACCACCTCGGTCGGGCTGGAGCTTGGCCCCGAACGTTGCCGCGTCACGCTGCGGGTTTCGCCTGGCCACCAGCCTGCGGCCCAGCAGCGCTACGACTTCATGGCCGCCACGCTGCTGCAGGGCTTCTTCTGGGTCTGCGGCCTGCAGATCCGGCCGTTGGTGGTGCACCACCCGTTCCCGGCGCCGGCCGATCCCGGCCCGTGGCTGGAAGCGTTTGGCGCACCGGTGATGTTCGGTGCCGGCGAGTTCTCGATGGAGTTCCCGCAAAGCATCCTCAGCCTGCCGGTGCCGACGGCCGATCCGTCCATCGCCGACCTCAGCGAGCGCCTGGCCACGCGGCTGCTGGAGCAGCAGGGCGGCAGCCTGGTGGCGCAGGTGCGGCAGGTGGTGAGCCGCCAGCTGCCGCGCGGCGACCCGCGGCGCGAACAGGTGGCCGCCGTGCTGTGCATGAGCGAGCGCACCTTGCAGCGCCGGCTCAACGAGGCCGGCACCACTTTCCATGAGCTGGTCGACGACACGCGGCGCGAGCTGGCCCAGCGTTTCCTCGACAGCGGCGGCGCCACGCCGACCGAGATGAGCTTTGCGCTGGGCTTCTCCGACCCGAGCAATTTCTACCGCGCCTGCAAGCGCTGGTTCGGCCGCAGCCCGGGCGACTACCGGCCTTCCTGAGCAAGGCCTGGTCCTGTTGATGCGCGGCGACCCTCGGGTCGCCGCGCTGCATTTGGGCCGCCGCCAACGCCCGGCGCGCAGCCATTCGGAGCAACCCTCTAGGGGCCTTCCCGCATGGTCGCTGAAGCCATGAGCTTGGCCCAGGCAGTCAGTGCAGCAAAACCTGCGAATGCCGAACATCCGCTCCGCGATGCAGACCTGCGCCGCTCGACCACTGACTCCCGCATCCTGGGCGTCGCGCCACCGGCACAACCGGTGCGGCAGTCGGGCAGGGCCGGCAGGCATCGGCGACAAGTGAGTTTCACAACCAAGCATTCATTCCTGGAGACATCCCATGACATTCGCACTGCGCACCCTGGCCCTGTCCGCCCTGTCCGCCCTGGCTTTCTCGGCTTCGGCCATGACCTCGATCGATGACGAAGCCCTGTCGGCCGTCAGCGGCCAGGACGGCGTGACCATCGCCGGTGACCTGAACATCAACATCGGCTCGTTCAAGTACACCGACACCGATGCCAACGGCGGCTCCGTGTCGTTCAACAACATCGGCGTGACCGGCATGTTCGTGATGACGATCGACATCCTGAATGCCGCGACCACCGAAAGCGCTGTCGCCACGTCGATGGCCAAGTACGTCGGCGCCGCAGCCCCGACCGAAGCGGCCAAGCTGGTCACCAGCGGCATCTATGACGGCGCCACCGATGTCGTGCAGTTCGCCTTCCCTGACGGCGGCCTGGATCACAAGCTGGCCCCATCGGTGACCGTTGCCTCCATCACGATGGGCAACAGCACGAAGTCGTTCGGCTCGATCGCGCTGAACAACATCGACATGCAAGGCAGCAAGTTCTGGATCTACGCGCACTGAGCTGCGGCCTGAGAACCCCACGCCAGGCCTGTCTTCTGCCGGTCGCCTGACGTGTTGTGCCAGCCCCGCGCCGCTGCCAGGCGACGCGGGGCTTTTCTGCCCTCAGTGTTTGCAAAGCTGTTCCCCGAACCTTCCGCCATGCGCCGCCTGCTGACCTGTTTGACGACCGCCTTGCTGGCGGCATGCGCGCTGCCGGCCGCGCACGCCCAGGGCAAGCTGCTGGACGACGAAGCACTGTCCGAGACCTGGGGCCAGGCGCTGATCACGCTGGACAACACCAGCTACCTCGGGCTGGACTTCACCCGCCTGACGCTGGACGCCGACATCCGCCTGTCGGCCAACTTCAACAACCTGCGGCTGGGCGAATACAGCTGGGCCGCGCGCAACGGCACTGGTGCCGACATCGACATCGGCACGCTGCACTTCGGCCGCAGCGACGCCACGGCGGCACAGACCACGGTGAGCATCACCCACCCGTATTTCGAGTTCGTCACCAATGGCGCGACCAAGGAAGTCGTCGGCATGCGGCTGGGCTTTGGCGGCATCAGCGGCGATGTTGGGCTGACGATGAACACCGTCAGCGGCAGCCTGCTGATCGACGCGGGCAGCGCCGGCAGCATCGACTCGCGCAACGACACGCTGGGCGGCAAGCGCTGGGACGGCACGACCTGCGTCAGCACCGCGACCTGCACCGTCGCGCTGTCGCAGATCGGTGGTGTCACCGCCGGCAATGCAGACGGCGCCAGCCGCGACTTCTTCCTCTCGGTGCTGAAGCAGTCGGTCAACTTCCCGACCGTCAACACCGCCATCGGCGCGCCGGACACCGCGCTGGCCGGCCTCTGGCTGAACTGGCGCGACCGGCTGACGGCCATCAACACCACCGGCACCGTGCCGGCCAACACCGGCAAGGGCCCTTGACCGTGGCGGCGCGCAGGGCAGGGTGGTACCGAACGCTGGTGGCAGCGTTCGGCGCAGCGCTGGGCCTCGTGCTCGCGCCGCCCGCCCTTGCGCTGCAGCCACTGGACGACGGCGCGCTCTCGCGTGTGGCCGGCGGCGATGGCTTCAATTTCAACCTGCAGGACTTCTCGCTCTCCGGCAAGCTCAGCTTCACCTACACCTCGCCGGCCGGCGCTTCGCTGAAGTTCGGCGACCTGGCGATCTCGCGCTCCGACGACCCGGACCACAGCTTCGACGACCCGTACAGCCTGTGGATCGCCCAGCGCGGCAACGGCCTGGCCGACATGGTGGTGCTGAGCCAGCCGCTGAACGCCGCCGGCCTGCAGCGCTGGCAGTTCGCGGCCGACCTGAGCGTGAACGCGAGCGGCCTCACGCACGAGCTGGGCGCGCTGGTGCTGCAGGACCTGGCCTTCTACGGCGGCGGCCTGCAGCTCAGCACGCCGACGCAGGCGGATGTGTCCACCGGCATCGGCTTCGGCCTGTCGCTGCGCGCCGAGCTGGGCGGGCTGGTGCTGCGCCCGCTGGGCCGCGCCAACGCAAGCGAAGAGCTGCGCCTTTCGGGCCTGCGCCTGGGCGCGGTCGATGCCAACGGCCAGTTCACCCACCAGCCCTGGGCGCTGGCCGATGTGACGACGCAGCCCGGTCTGCTGCGCGCCATCACCGACGAAAAAGGACCGGCACTGCAACTGCTGGTCGACTGGAACACGACGCCAGACGGCGCGCCGCGCGCCGGCCTGGCGATCGACAACATGCGCTTCACCAGCCCGGCGACCGGCGTCACCGACCTGGGCAGCAGCCGCATCGGCAGCATGCAGATCAACTTCGTCGACATCCGGCTGCGGCCCGGGTCCTGAGCCATGGGCATGCTGTTGTCACTCGTCCTCGTGACCCTGCTGTGGCTGGTTGCGCCCGTGCATGCGGCGCCGCAGTCGTTGGACGACGCAGCCTTGTCCGAGGTCAGCGCCGCGGGCATCGGCCTGGGCGTGCACCTGGAACTGAACTCGGGGCTGCTCAGCGGCCAGGCCATGCAGCCCAACCTGGTCGTCGGCTTTGGCGATGCGCTGCAACCGGTCTACCTGGTGATGCATGGGGTGGGCGGCATCATGGACCTCTACAACGTGACACTGAACCTGCGCCGCCACACCGACGGCAGCGACCACCTGGACCTCGGCCTGCCGGGCTTTGTCGGCTTCGAGCAGTTCGGCGTGCGCGCGCTCTCGGTACAGACCGACCCGACCGCGGCACCCGGCGCCGGCAATTTCGGCAGCCTGATGCTCAACGGCACCGGTGCCATGACCGGCCATGTGCTGATGTGGGCGCGCTGAGCCGCCCGCCCTGCCTGTCTTCCCGTTTTTCCCTGGACCCTTCCCATGTGGACCATTCTTCTCGGCGTCATCGCGTCGGCCATCACCGGTGCTGGCGTCAGCTCCGAGGTCGAGCCGCAGGACCGGCCGGCCAACCAGTTCGAGCTGCCGATGCAGGCGGTCGGTGGCGGGCCGGCGCCGGAGTCCGTCGTGATGCGGCCACAGAGCGAGTTCAAGTTCGAGAACATCGTCCACCAGGCGTATGACTACAGCTGCGGCTCGGCCGCGCTGACCACCGTGCTGCGCTACCACCTCGGGTATCCAGTGACCGAGCAGCAGTCCATGGAAGGCATGCTGAAGTTCGGCGAGAGCGACAAGATCATTGCCCGCCGCGGCTTCTCGCTGCTGGACATGAAGCGCTATGTGGCCACGCTGGGCAGCAACAGCGCCGGCTTCAAGGCCGAGCTGAGCGACCTGGCGGCGCTCAAGGAGCCGGCCATCGTCCCGATCAACTACGCCGGCTTCAAGCACTTCGTGGTCTTCCGCGGCCTGCGCGGCGGCAAAGTCTTCCTCGCTGATCCCGCCGCAGGGCACATCGTCTTTTCGCAGGAGGACTTTGCCCAGCTGTGGGACCGCAACACCTTGTTCATCATCTATCCGCCGGCCAGCGTCAGCTCCCTGCCGCGTGCGCTTGCGCTCAGCGACCAGGAAATGGGCGTGATCGACATCAACCGGCTCCGTGATCCTGCCGTGCTCGACACGATGAACCACCGCGAAGCGCTGGAGCGCGCGGTGCAGGCTGGATTTGGCAACTTCTTTTTCCGACGTCAATGACCATGCGTTTGCGTGCCCCCCTGTCTCCCCTGGCCGCTGCTGCGGCCCTCACGCTGGCCATCGCGCTGCCCTTGGCCAGCGGCCTCGCTTGCGCGCAGAGCCAGCCTCCCGCACCGCCCGGGACCGAAGCCGGCAAGCCTGCGCCGGTGCCGCCACCCGCAGTGCCGGACGCCGACGCCGCGCGTGATGCGCTGAAGGCCCGCGAAGGTGACGTGAACCAGGCCACGCTGCTGAAGGAGACGCTGTCGGCCGCCGACAAGCAGTACTCGCTGCTGAAGGCCGGCCAGGTGTCAGCGACCTACGACCTGAACTACTCGTACGTCGGCACCGAGACCATCAACGCCAAGTTCACCGACAGCACGCTGACCCTGTTCGAAATCCAGAACACCCGTGCCCACACCATCACCAACACCGGCTCGGTGGACTACGGCCTGCTGGACAACCTGACCGGCAGCTTCACGCTGCCGCTGGTCAGCCGCTATTCGCAGAGCACCGATTTCGGCGGCATCTCGCACGGCCTGGGCGACATTTCGCTGGGCCTGCGCTGGCAGCCGTTTGCGCTGCACCGCGACGGCCCGACCTACACCGGCAGTGCCTCGCTGCGCCTGCCCACCGGCCGCAGCCCGTACACCACGATCGTCGGCCAGAACGTGGCCACCGGCTCGGGCAACACCGCCATCACGCTGGGCGGCAATGTCTCGCAGGTGCTGGACCCGGTGGCGCTGTTCGGCTCGCTGAACTTCACCTTCAACCTGCCGGCGCGCAACCTGAGCCAGGAGCGCGATGGGCTGATCCTGACCGAGGTGCGGCCGGGCACCTCGGTGGGCTTCGGCTTCGGTTTTGCGTATGCGCTGTCGTACAAGGTGTCAACCACCATGTCGCTGCAGGAGACCATCTCGGCACGCAGCAAGCTGAAGTTCGTCACCGACGATGAGGCGCGCACCACCAGTTCCTCGCTGACGGCCACGCAGACCTCGGGCATGCTGAACTTCGGCCTGGGCCTGCGCGTGTCGCCCAAGACCACGGTCAACGTGACCGTCGGCGTCGGCCTGAGCACCGATTCGCCCGACTTCACGCTGGGCCTGAACATGCCGCTGAGCTTCTGATGAGGGCCGCGCGTCTGTGGCGGCGGTGCGCTGCAGCGGCCGGCGCGGGGTTGTGCCTGGCCCATCCGTCAGCCCGTGCCTCGCTGACCGAGAACCTGGCGGTCAGCCCGGCGGCCATGTCCATGGGCAATGCGGTGACCGCCGATCCACACGGGCTGGAAGCGGTGCACTTCAACCCGGCGGGGTTGAGCAAGCTGCAAGGGCATATCCGCGCCGACACGGTGTTTGGCGCCAGCATCCGCATGACCACCTCGTTCCACCAGCCGGACGGTTTCGACGTCGGCGGCTTCAAGGAGGATCCGCTGGACGGCACCGTCAGCGCTCACAACCGGCAGGCCATCTTCCTGCCGATTGCCGGCGTGCCGAACTGGCGCATGCCGATTGCGGTGGCGGCCGGCCTGGGCCTGGCGTTCAACCAGCCCGGCTCGCCGTGGACCTTCGCGACCAGCGTCTACATCCCGCAGGCGGTCGGCATCGACCGCACCAAGAACCCGGACGACCCGGCCCGCTTCGACGGCCGCAAGGTGGTGATCCAGCGCCTGGTCTATGCCTCGCCTTCGGTGGCCTACAAGGTGTCGGACACCTTCAGCGTCGGCCTGGCGATCCCGATCGCGCACCAGGGCTTCGCGCTGGACACCGACATGCGCTTCCCGAACAAGCTGATCGGCATCTTCGGCAAGCTGCAGGAAGCCTGGTGTGGTGACAACGGCAACCCGCTGGACGCTTTTGCCTTCGGCCTGTGCGGTGGCGGCAAGGAGGGCCGGCTGGACCCGTTCAAGAAGGCCGGCAACATGCGCTTCGAGGCCACCGCGCCGGCAGACCCGACCTTCAACATCGGCCTGCTGTGGGAGCCGGAAGACTGGCTGGGCTTCGGCGCGGTCTACCAGAGCGGCTCGCGCACCGTGCTGACCGGGCGCTACAACTTCGAGGCGGAGCCGATGTTCCGCAAGTTCGTCGAAGGCATGTATTCGTCGCTGCTGGGGCCCATCGCCGCGGCCACGCTGGGCCTGCCCACGTCCATCCCCGAGAACCAGTCTGGCAACGTGACGCTGGTGCTGCCGTTTCCTGCGCATGCGCAGCTGGGTTTCAAGGTCAAGCCCATCGACCGGCTGCAGTTCAACGTGGACGCCAACTGGACCGACTGGTCGCAGTGGGACAAGCTGACCTTCCAGTTCGACAAGCAGGTCAAGCTGCTGCAGATGGCGCGGCTGTTCGGCCAGGCCGACGCTTCCAAGCTGGTGATTCCACGTGGCTACAAGAGCAACATCCACTACGGCTTCGGCAGCGAGGTCACCGTGACCGACAAGCTCAAGCTGCGCTTTGGCTACGAGCCGCGTAAGAGCTCGATCCCGACCGACAAGCTGGACCTGATCGCGCCGCTGCCCGACATGAAGGTGCGCAGCCTGGGCGTGAGCTACACCACCAGCGACGGCACGCGCTTCGACATTGGTGCCAGCGTCGCCAAGGGCCGCTACAAGGTGCCGGCCAACGCCAGCTGCAACCTCAACTGCACCGATTTCTTCAACGTCATCTACAACCCCTACGCCGGGCTGGACGTGCAGGGCGAAACCGTCCTGCGCTACGGCGGCGTGACGATGACGCATCCGTTCTGAGCCTTCTTTTCCCCGTTCCTGTCATGACTGCTTCCGCTCACCTCTTCACGACCCTGCGCCTTGGCGCCTGCGCGCTGCTGCTCGCCAGCGCCTTCTCCAGCCATGCTGCGCCGAGCGCGCCTGCCGTGGCTGACGCACCGGTCTCGCCCGCCAAGCAGGCGCTGGTCGACCAACTGCTGACGCTGTGGCACCCCGAGACCGTGGCGCTGGTGATGGTGCAGCGGCCGGCGGCCGATGCGGTGCAGCAGAGCCGCATTGCGATGCAGGGCCGCGTCAGCGCCGAGAAGCAGGAAGCGACGATGAAGGCCATCTCGGCCGATGCGCAGCGCTACGTCGACGAAGCCACGCCGATCGCCCAGGCCGCGGCCATCAAGGCCGTGCCGCAGACGGCCGGCAAGATGCTGGCCCAGCAGTTCAGCGAAGACGAGCTGAAGCAGCTGATTGCGCTGCTGCAGTCGCCTGTGAAACACAAGTTCGAGCAGCTGGTGCCGCAGCTGGAGCGCGCGGTGGGCGACAGGGTCGCCACCGATGCCGGCCCGCAGGTGCAGCCCAAGCTGGACGCGATGAAGCAGGCCATTGCCACCAAGCTGCGCACCGCGGCGATGGTGCCCTGAAGGCCGTGATGCCCGCCACTCGCAGCACGTTTGCCGCTGGCTTGCTGACCCTGAGCCTGGCCCTGGCGAGCTGCGGCGGCGGCACCGGCGGCAACACGCCCACGCAGCCGGACCCCGGCACCACCGACCGCGGCGGCCTGTCGGTCTCGCTGGTCGGCAGCCTGCCTGGGCGGCTGAGCCATGTATGGGTCACCGTGACCGGCGTGGCGCTGCACACCGATGCCAACCAGGCTTACGCCGAGCACGACAGCACCTGGGTCCGCCTGCAGCCGACCATGCCGGTGACGGTGGACCTGGTGGCGCTGGGCACCGCGGGGGGCTCGGTCTCACTGCTCAGTGGCCTCGGCATTGCCACCGGCCACTACGCGCAGCTGCGCCTGCTGCTGGCGCCGTCCGACGGTACGTTGCTGCCGGTCGCCGGCAGCGCGGGCCTGAGCCACAACAACGAGGTCGAGCGTGTGCTGCCGGACGGCAGCACGCAGCGGCTGCCGCTGGAAACGACCGGCACTGGGCCTTCGCTGGCGGTCACCTCCGGCGCGACCGACATTGCCACCGACACCGCCACCAACCTGGCGGTGCAGCTGGGTGCCGAGGAGGCCGTGACCTGGCTGAACGCCAGCGCGACGGACGGCAGCATGCGCTTCCTGCTGGCCGGACAGCCACGCGCCTATGACCTGGCCAGCACCGGCGCGATTGCCGGCCTGGTCGACATGGCAAACGTCTGCGGCAGCACCGGCGCGCCACCGGCCGGCAGCTGCATCAGCAAGCTGGAAGCGCATGTGCTGGCGCCCAGCGCCGACGGCAGCCATCTCGAATGGGTGCGCTCGGTCGCAGTGGGCGCCACCGGCGCCATCGGCCTGTACCCGCTGCCGCCGCTTGCCGAGGTCGAGGTGCTGGTGCAGGGGCAGAACATGCGGCCGCTGCTGCTGCGCAAGGTGGCGGTGGACGTGGCGCCGCTGACGGCGGCCTTGCTGGCGCTGATCGGTGACCAGACCCATCCGTTGCCGCTGAGCCTGGCGACCGCTGCGCACACGGTCCAGCTGGCCTCGGCCGCGCCGGCGGACGTGCCCGCCATGCGCGCGGTGCAGACCCTGCCCGGGGACCGGCCGCGCCAGCGCGCCGCAGGCTGGCTGGACCCGAGCACAGGCACCTGGCCGGTGGCGCAATACTGGGTCGACAGCGACTGGGACAGCATCACCTGGGACAGCGGCCTGAGCCAGGTCGTGACCCTCGCCACGCCGCAGGAAGGCGCGGGCGGCGGACGCTTGCTGCTGCCGGCCTCGGGCAGCACCGCGGCCCAGCTCGGGCCGATGGAAAGCGCCGCCGCACGCGTCTGGCGGCTGCCGGCAGCGCCCTGAGCGTCAGCTCTTCTGGGGTTGCTTGGCCGGTGGCGGCAGCGTCGGCAGGATGCCCAGCAGTGGCAGGCCGATCATCGACAGCAGCACCGGAATGGCCGTCGTCAGCGGCACGGTGACCTGCGCCATCAGCGCGGCGCTGTTCAGGCCCGTCTGCATGCCGGTGCTGGTGGCGAACTGGCGCAAGGCCTGCGCCTGGCGCTCGGCCAGCGCGGTGTCCAGCAGCGAGCGCTGGGCATCGGTCAGCGCAGTGCTGCCGCCGTCGGCCGCCATCATCGGCAGCGCGGTGCCTTGCAGCAGCGCCAGGCTTTGGGCGGGGTCGAGGCCTGCGCCGCGCACGTCGGACAGCGCCGTGTCGTCCAGGCGCTGCAGGTGCGAAAGCTCGTCGGCCCTGACCTGGCTGATGGCGCCGGCCAGCAGCAGGGCGGCCAGCGCGAGCTGTGACAGGCGGGTGCGGGAGAAAGCGGGCAGGGCGGCAGCGGCCATTGGCGGGTCTCCGAGAGAGTGGTTGTCCGCAAGGCTTCGGCCGGGTTGGGCCAGGCTGTAGCGGCATGGCGCTGGCGCCGGGGCGACGGTGTGACGGAAGTCGCGCTGCGCCGGCGCTGGCGCGGTGCAGGCCACGGGTCATAATGGCGGCCATGTCCTGCACGCGTTTGTTCCCCGCAACGCAGCGCTTTGGTTGGCGCTGGCGCAAGCCTGCATAACACCACCCCCTTGCGCCCACCGGCGCCGTCACATTCGCGCCCACCCGGCGCTCCCTCTGTCCTCCCGCCGCCAAGCTGCGAAGCCGCCGAGTCGCCTGTTGCGCCGGCCGTCATGGGAGGATCACGCTAGCGAACCGGCCCCGCCGCGGGCCCTGGACATTGAGGACCGAGCGACATGCTGCTGATGATCGACAACTACGACTCGTTCACTTTCAACCTGGTGCAGTACTTTGCCGAACTGGGCCAGGAGGTGAAGGTCTACCGCAATGACGAGATCACGCTGGAAGGCATTGCCGGGCTGAGCCCCGAGATGCTGGTGCTATCGCCTGGGCCCTGCTCGCCGGCCGAAGCCGGCATCTGCGTGCCGGCCATCCGCCACTTCATCGGCAAGCTGCCCATCCTTGGCGTGTGCCTTGGGCACCAGAGCATTGGCGCCGCGCTGGGCGGCAAGATCGTGCGGGCGCAAAAGCAGATGCACGGCAAGACCAGCCGCCTGCACACTGATGGCCGCGGCGTCTACGAAGGCCTGCCTGAAGAATTCACCGTCATCCGCTACCACTCGCTGGCCATCGAGCGCGAGAGCCTGCCGGCCGAGCTGGAGATCACTTCAACCTCTGACGACGGCGAGATCATGGGCGTGCGCCACCGCGAACTGGCCGGCAGCGCTGCGCCGCTGGAAGGCGTGCAGTTCCACCCGGAATCGGTGCTGTCCGAACACGGCCACGCGATGCTGCGCAACTTCATCCAGATGAGCCGCGTTGGGGTGGCGGCATGATCGATTTAAGAAGCGACACGGTCACACAACCCACTGCGGCGATGCGCGAGGCGATGGCCGGCGCTGAAGTTGGCGACGACGTGTTTGGCGACGACCCGACGGTCAATGCCTTGCAGGCGCGCCTGGCCGGGATGCTCGGCTTCGAGGCGGGTCTGTTCATGGCCAGCGGCACGCAGAGCAACCTGTGCGGGCTGATGGCGCACTGCCAGCGTGGTGACGAATACATCGTCGGCCAGATGGCCCACACCTACCGCTGGGAGGGCGGCGGCGCCGCGGTGCTGGGCAGCATCCAGCCGCAGCCTCTGAACCACCAGCCCGATGGCACGCTGGCGCTGGCCGACATTGCCGCGGCCATCAAGCCCGACGATGCGCACTTCGCGCGCAGCCGCTTGCTGGCGCTGGAGAACACCCTGGGCGGCAAGGTGATGCCCATGGCTTACCTGCGCGACGCAACGGCACTGGCCCGCGAGCGTGGCCTGGCCTGTCACCTGGACGGTGCGCGGCTGTTCAATGCCGCGGTGGCGACGGCGGGCGAAGGCGGTGATGCCCGTGCTGCCGCACGTCAGATCGCAGGCCTGTTCGACAGCGTCTCGGTCTGCTTCAGCAAGGGCCTGGGCGCGCCCATCGGCTCGATGCTGTGCGGCTCGCAGGAATTCATCTCGCGCGCGCACCGGTGGCGCAAGATGACCGGCGGTGGCTTGCGCCAGGTCGGCGTGCTGGCGGCAGCGGCCAACCACGCGCTGGACCATCACATTGACCGCCTGGCCGAGGACCATGCAAATGCGCGGCGGCTGGCCGAAGGGCTGGCCGGGCTGCCGAGTGTCAGCGTCACCGCGCCGCAGACCAACATCGTGTTCGTCGAGCTGGCGCCTGAACTGGCGCAGCGCGGCGGGCCTGGCGTGGTCGAGCGCCTGGCCGAGCGTGGCCTGCGCTGCACCGGGCTGTACCAGCAGCTGCGTTTCGTGACGCACCTGGATGTGAGCCGCGAACAAATCGAGCAGGCCGTCGCCATCCTGCGTGAAACCTTGCACTGAACCGGATTCCGCCATGAGCATCAGCAACACCGACGCGCTGACCCGCGTCATCGAGCACCGTGAAATCTTCCACGACGAGATGCTGACGCTGATGCGCCGCATCATGAGTGGCGAGATGTCGCCGGTGATGATCGCGGCCTTTGCCGTCGGCCTGCGCGTGAAGAAGGAGTCCATCGGCGAGATCGCCGCCGCGGCGCAGGTGATGCGCGAATTCGCCACGCTGGTGCCGGTGGCCGACCGCACCGGTCTGGTCGACATCGTCGGCACCGGCGGCGACAGTTCGCACACCTTCAACATCTCCACCGCGTCGACTTTCGTCGCCGCAGCGGCTGGCGCGCGCGTGGCCAAGCATGGCGGGCGCAGCGTGTCGTCCACCTCCGGCAGCGCCGACGTGGTCGAGGCGCTGGGCGCCTTCATCGGCCTGTCGCCGCAGCAGGTTGCCGAATGCCTGGAGGAGTGCGGCATCGCCTTCATGTTCGCGCCCAACCACCACGCGTCCATGAAGCATGCAGCGCCGGTGCGCAAGGAGCTGGGCGTGCGCACCATCTTCAACATCCTGGGTCCGCTGACCAACCCGGCCGGCGCGCCGAACCAGCTGATGGGCGTGTTCCATCCGGACCTGGTCGGCATTCAGGTTCGCGTGCTGCAGCGGCTGCAGGCCGAGCATGTGATGGTGGTCTACGGCATGAACGGCATGGACGAGATCTCGCTGTCAGGCGAGACCATGGTGGGCGAGCTGAAGGACGGCGAGGTGCGCGAATACACCGTGCATCCGGCCGACTTCGGCCTGCCGGTCTACGACAGCCGCGTGCTGCGCGTGGCCAACCAGGCCGAATCGGTGGCCTGCATCCAGCGTGTGCTGGGCAATGAGGACGGCCCTGTGCGCGACATCGTGCTGCTGAACGCCGGTGCGGCGCTGTATTGCGCCAACGTGGCGCGCACGGTGGTCGAAGGCGTGCAGCGCGCGCGGGAAGCCGTGGCGTCCGGTGCGGCTAAGGCCAAGCTGGAACAGTTCATCGCCGTGACCAACCGCTTCCGGCCTGCAGCATGATGCGCCGCATGAACCAACAGTCTCCGCGGGCCGCAGCGCCGGGCCGCCCCAAGCAAGGCCCGACCCTCTCGGAGGGTCGATTGCAGTACCCGGCAATCGGGGAGTTGACATGATCCCGGACATCCTGCGGCGCATCGTCGAGGTCAAGTATGAAGAAGTGACGGCAGGCCGCGCCAAGCGCTCGCTGGCCAGCCTGCGTGACGAGGCCGAGCAGCGGCGCGGCGAGCGCCGCGGCTTCGAGGCCGCACTGCGCGCCAAGCTGGCCAGCGGCCAGGCGGCGGTGATCGCCGAGGTCAAGAAGGCCAGCCCGAGCAAGGGCGTGCTGCGCGAACACTTCGTGCCGGCCGAGATCGCCGCCAGCTACGCCGCCCACGGCGCGGCCTGCCTCAGCGTGTTGACCGACGCGCAGTTTTTCCAGGGCGCGACGGCCTACCTGCAGCAGGCGCGCGCCGCCTGCGCGCTGCCGGTGCTGCGCAAGGACTTCATGGTCGACGAATACCAGGTGATGGAGGCCGGCGCGATGGGTGCGGACTGCATCCTGCTGATCGTTGCCTGCCTGAGCGATGGGCAGATGGCTGACCTGGAAGCCGCGGCCACGGCGCTTGGGCTGGACGTGCTGGTGGAGGTGCACGACGCGCAGGAACTGGCGCGCGCGCTGCGCCTGCGCACGCCGCTGCTGGGCATCAACAACCGCGACCTGCGCAGCTTCGAGGTGTCGCTGGACGTGACGATGGACCTGCAGCGCGACGTTCCGGCGGACCGGTTGCTGGTCACCGAATCCGGCATCCTGGGTCCGGCGGACGTGGCGCGCATGCGCGAGGCCGGCGTGTCCAGTTTCCTGGTCGGCGAGGCTTTCATGCGCGCGCCGCAGCCTGGCGAGGCGCTGGCCGCGCTGTTCGGCACGTCGGCCTGAGCATGGCGGGTGATCTGTTTGGCCAGGCCGCCTTGCCTGGCAACCGGCTGACGCGGCCGCTGGACGAGTTGCTGGCGGACACCGCGCCCGATTGGCAGCCCATGGTGCAGGCCTGGCGGGCCAGCGCGGCCGGCCAGGCGCTGGTGGCGCATGTGGACGGCCGCCGCGAGGCCGGGGCGACCATCTATCCCGGCGAGCCGCTGCGTGCGCTGGCCTTGACGCCTCTGGCGGCGGTCAAGGTGGTGATCCTGGGCCAGGACCCGTACCACGGGCCGGGTCAGGCCGAGGGCTTGTCGTTTTCGGTCCCGCTGGGCGTCAAGCCGCCACGCAGCCTGGGCAACATCTTTGTCGAGTTGCAACGTGACCTGGGGCTGAAGCCGCCCGGCCATGGGCACTTGCTGAAGTGGGCGCAGCGCGGCGTGCTGCTGCTGAACACTTCGCTCACGGTGGAACATGGGCAGCCGGGCAGCCATGCCAAGCGCGGCTGGGAGGCGCTGACCGATGCGTTGATCCTGGCGCTTGCCCAGCGTGCAGCGCCGACCGTCTTCATGCTGTGGGGCGGCCATGCCCAGGCCAAAGCCGGACTGATTGAGCAGGCGGCGCCTGGGCGGCATCTGCTGCTGCAGTCGAATCACCCTTCGCCGCTGTCGGCGCGTCGGCCGCCCGTGCCCTTCATTGGCTGTGGGCATTTCTCGGCCGCCATGGCGGCGGTGCTTGGCCTGGACTGGTCTTTGGATTGAGTCAGGCCACGGCGCCTGCCTTGGTGCCGCGATGCTGCGTTGCACCACCGCGCTGGAGGCTTGTTTTCGCAAATAAAAGCATGCTATAGTCTGTGGCTCTGCACGGAGGGGTGGCCGAGTGGTTAAAGGCAGCAGACTGTAAATCTGCCCGCTAACGCGTACGCTGGTTCGAATCCAGCCTCCTCCACCAGGCAGGGCACAATTCGAGGAACGAATCCCCGCGGGAGTAGTTCAATGGTAGAACCTTAGCCTTCCAAGCTAATGACACGGGTTCGATTCCCGTTTCCCGCTCCATGAGCGAGGCCGTGGGGTTGTGGCGTCAGGTCGGCCTGCTGGGCTGGCTGGATGCCCGGGTTGTGTGTGAGTGGTGTGTGAATTCGTCGGCACTGGTCTGGGTGTGTCGGGATGCATCAAGTTCCCAGGATGCGCTTCCAGACCTGTGTCGATGCCCATGTGGCTCAGTGGTAGAGCACTCCCTTGGTAAGGGAGAGGTCGCGCGTTCGATCCGCGCCATGGGCACCACCGCTTTCGATGTCGTTTTTTTGATCTCGACCGCCGCAGGAGCGCAAGATGGCAAAAGGCAAGTTTGAACGGACCAAGCCGCACGTGAACGTGGGCACGATTGGTCACGTGGACCATGGCAAGACGACGCTGACGGCGGCGATCACGACGATTCTGTCGGCCAAGTTCGGTGGCGAGGCGAAGGCCTACGACCAGATCGATGCGGCGCCGGAAGAAAAGGCACGCGGCATCACGATCAACACCGCACACGTTGAATACGAGACCGCCAACCGCCACTACGCGCACGTTGACTGCCCGGGCCACGCTGACTATGTGAAGAACATGATCACCGGCGCTGCCCAGATGGACGGCGCGATCCTGGTGTGCTCGGCCGCTGATGGCCCGATGCCGCAAACCCGCGAGCACATCCTGCTGGCGCGTCAGGTCGGTGTGCCGTACATCATCGTGTTCCTGAACAAGTGCGACATGGTGGACGACGCCGAGCTGCTGGAACTCGTCGAAATGGAAGTGCGCGAGCTGCTGTCCAAGTACGACTTCCCGGGCGACGACACCCCCATCGTCAAGGGCTCGGCCAAGCTGGCGCTCGAAGGCGACAAGGGCGAGCTGGGCGAAGGCGCCATCATGGCCCTGGCCGACGCGCTGGACAGCTACATCCCGACGCCTGAGCGTGCAGTGGACGGCTCCTTCCTGATGCCGGTGGAAGACGTGTTCTCGATCTCGGGTCGTGGCACCGTGGTGACCGGCCGTATCGAGCGCGGCATCATCAAGGTCGGCGAATCGATCGAAATCGTCGGCATCAAGGCCACGCAAGTGACCACCTGCACCGGCGTGGAAATGTTCCGCAAGCTGCTGGACCAGGGCATGGCGGGCGACAACGTCGGCATCCTGCTGCGCGGCACCAAGCGTGAAGACGTCGAGCGCGGCCAAGTGCTGTGCAAGCCGGGCAGCGTCAAGCCGCACACCCACTTCACCGCCGAGATCTATGTCCTGTCCAAGGACGAAGGCGGCCGTCACACGCCGTTCTTCAACAACTATCGCCCGCAGTTCTACTTCCGCACGACGGACGTGACCGGCGCGGTGGAGCTGCCCAAGGACAAGGAAATGGTCATGCCGGGCGACAACGTCAGCATCACCGTCAAGCTGATCGCCCCGATCGCGATGGAAGAAGGCCTGCGCTTCGCCATCCGTGAAGGTGGCCGCACCGTCGGCGCCGGCGTGGTTGCCAAGATCATCGAGTAATTGCATGACCGGCGGTCGGTGCCAGCCAGGTGCCCTCCGCCTCATCGCTCTTTTTAGGAACAGTCATGCAAAAGCAAAAGATCCGCATCCGCCTGAAGGCATTCGATTACAAGCTGATCGACCAGTCCGCCCTGGAAATCGTTGACACCGCCAAGCGCACCGGCGCGATCGTCAAGGGCCCCGTGCCCCTGCCGACCCGCATGCAGCGCTTCGACATCCTGCGTTCGCCGCACGTCAACAAGACCTCGCGCGACCAGTTCGAGATCCGCACGCACCAGCGCCTGATGGACATCGTCGACCCGACCGACAAGACCGTCGACGCGCTGATGAAGCTGGACCTGCCGGCTGGCGTGGACGTCGAGATCAAGCTGCAGTAAGCAGTCCGCGGGTGGCGTGCTTGCGGGTTCGCCCGCAAGCACGCTATACTCGCAAGCTTTTCCGCGTTAAAGGGTGGTGCGCTTTGGTGCTCCGCCCTTTGCTGTGTGGATAGAGTATTGGCTTCAGCGGCGTGGAGAGCCCTTCAAGGTGATTCGCGGTGATTGAAGCTTCGTCAGCCCGGCCAATCGTTGTCGGGTTTGTTAAACCGGCCTCCTCGCCATAGGGCATTGGGGGCGGAGAAAAACCATGAGTCTTAGCAACCGTCTCGGCTTGCTGGGCCGCAAGGTGGGCATGATGCGTGTGTTCACGGACGATGGCGATGCCATCCCTGTGACCGTGCTGGATGTGTCCAACAACCGCGTGACCCAGATCAAGACCGTTGAGACCGACGGCTACAGCGCCATCCAGGTGGCGTTCGGTTCGCGCAAAGCATCGCGCGTGACCAAGCCTGAAGCCGGCCACCTCGCGAAAGCGGGCGTCGAAGCCGGTGAAATCCTCAAGGAATTCCGTGTCGCGGCCGATGTGGCCGCCGAGTACAAGCCGGGCGCTGTCGTTCCCGTCTCCCTGTTCGCCACCGGCGAAAAGGTCGACGTGCAGGGCACCTCCATCGGCAAGGGCTTCGAGGGCACCATCAAGCGCCACAACTTCGGCTCGCAGCGCGCGTCGCACGGCAACAGCCGTTCGCACAACGTGCCGGGTTCGATCTCGATGGCGCAGGATCCGGGCCGCGTGTTCCCGGGCAAGAAGATGTCCGGCCACATGGGCGACGAAACCGTCACGACCCAGAACCTCGACGTCATCCGCATCGATGAAGCGCGCCAGCTGCTGCTGGTCCGCGGTGCGGTGCCGGGCGCCAAGAACGGCCACGTGGTCGTGCGTCCTGCCGTCAAGGCGAAGGCCAAGAAGGGAGCCAACTGATGCAACTCGAGCTCCTGAACGAACAAGGTCAGGCCACGTCCAAGGTGGACGCGCCCGACACCGTGTTCGCCCGTGATTACAACGAAGCCCTGGTGCACCAGATCGTCGTGGCCTTCCAGGCCAATGCGCGTCAAGGCACCCGTGCCCAGAAGAACCGCGAAGCGGTTCACCACTCGACCAAGAAGCCGTTCCGCCAAAAGGGCACCGGCCGCGCTCGTGCTGGTATGACGTCCTCGCCGCTGTGGCGCGGGGGTGGTCGCACCTTCCCGAACAGCCCGGACGAGAACTTCACCCAGAAGGTCAACAAGAAGATGTATCGCGCCGGCATGGCTGCGATCCTGTCTCAGTTGGCCCGCGACGGCCGCCTGGCCGTGGTGGATTCGCTGGCTGTCGACTCGCCGAAGACCAAGGAACTGGCTGCCAAGTTCAAGGCCATGGGCCTGAGCTCGGTGATGGTCATCTCCGACCAGATCGACGACAACCTGTTCCTGGCTTCGCGCAACCTGGCCAACGTGCTGGTCGTCGAGCCGCGCTACGCCGATCCGCTGTCACTGGTCTTCTACAAGAAGGTGCTGGTGACCAAGGCCGCGATCGAGCAGCTCAAGGAGATGTTCGCATGAGCCGCATCAACCCCGTCATCGGTAAATTCAATGAAGGCCGCCTGGCCCAGGTGCTGGTTGCGCCGGTGATCTCGGAAAAGGCCACCATGGTCGCCGAGAAGCACAACCAGGTCCTGTTCAAGGTCCTGCGCGACGCCACCAAGCCTGAAATCAAGGCCGCGGTCGAGCTGCTGTTCAAGGTCGATGTCGAAGCCGTGGCCGTCGTCAACGTCAAGGGCAAGGCCAAGCGCTTTGGCAAGAACATGGGCCGTCGCGACCACGTCAAGAAGGCGTATGTCTCGCTGAAGGCCGGCCAGGAGCTCAACTTCTCCGGGGAGGCCGCGTAAATCATGGCAGTCGTCAAAGTCAAACCGACCTCCGCCGGCCGTCGCGCCGTCGTCAAGGTCGTTCACAAGCACCTGCACAAGGGCGCGCCGGAAGCTTCGCTGCTGGAACCCCAGAAGCAGAACTCCGGCCGCAACAACAACGGTCACATCACGGTTCGCCACAAGGGCGGTGGTCACAAGCACCACTACCGCGTGGTCGACTTCAAGCGCAACAAGGACGGCATTCCGGCCAAGGTCGAACGCATCGAGTACGACCCGAACCGCACCGCCCACATTGCGCTGGTGTGCTACGCCGATGGCGAGCGCCGCTACATCATCGCCCCGCGCGGTCTTGAAGTCGGTGCCACCATCATGAGCGGCTCGGAAGCGCCGATCAAGGCTGGTAACACGCTGCCGATCCGCAACATCCCGGTGGGTTCGACCATCCACTGCATCGAAATGATGCCTGGCAAGGGCGCGCAGATTGCACGTTCGGCCGGCACCTCGGTGACCTTGATGGCGCGCGAAGGCACCTACGCCCAGCTTCGGCTGCGTTCGGGTGAAGTCCGCAAGATCCACATCGAGTGCCGCGCCACCATTGGTGAAGTCAGCAACGAAGAGCACAACCTGCGCCAGTACGGCAAGGCTGGTGCGATCCGTTGGAAGGGCATCCGTCCGACCGTTCGTGGTACTGCCATGAACCCGGTGGACCACCCGCACGGTGGCGGCGAAGGCCGTACCGGCGAGGGCCAGGCTCCCGTGTCGCCGTGGAACACCCTGACCAAGGGCTACCGCACTCGCAACAACAAGCGCACGCAGACGTTCATCGTCTCGCGTCGCAAGAAGTAAGGGCTGGACCATGGCACGTTCACTCAAGAAGGGTCCCTTTGTGGACCACCACCTTCTGGCCAAGGCTGAAAAAGCCGTCGCCGTGAAGGACAAGAAGCCGATCAAGACCTGGTCGCGCCGTTCGACGATCCTGCCCGACTTCATTGGCCTGACGATTGCCGTGCACAACGGCAAGCAGCATGTGCCCGTGTATGTGAGCGACCAGATGGTCGGCCACAAGCTGGGCGAGTTCGCACTGACCCGTACGTTCAAGGGTCACCCTGCGGACAAAAAGGCCAAGAAGTAAAGGACACGACGATGGAAACGAAAGCAATCGTCCGTGGCGTGCGACTGTCGGCCGACAAGGGCCGGCTCGTCGCCGACCTGATTCGCGGCAAGAAAGTCGATCAAGCGCTCAACATTCTGGCGTTCACCCAGAAGAAGGCCGCCGGGATCGTCAAGAAGGCACTCGAGAGCGCCATCGCCAACGCCGAGCACAACGACGGCGCGGACATCGACGAACTGAAGGTCACCTCGATCTACGTGGAGCAAGGCACCACGCTGAAGCGTTTCTCGGCCCGCGCAAAGGGCCGTGGAAATCGCATCAGCAAGGGCACTTGCCACATCTACGTGACCGTGGGCAACTAAGCCAAGGAAGACCATGGGACAAAAAATCCACCCGACCGGCTTCCGGCTCCCCGTCACCCGTGCATGGGCGTCGCGCTGGTATGCCAACAACCGCAACTTCGCCGGCATGCTGGCCGAAGACCTGCAGGTTCGTGAATTCCTGAAGGCCCGGCTGAAGAATGCCGCCGTGTCTCGCATCCTGATCGAGCGTCCTGCGAAGAACGCCCGCATCACGATCTACTCCGCCCGTCCGGGCGTGGTGATCGGCAAGAAGGGTGAAGACATCGAGAACCTGAAGGCCGAACTGACCCGCCGCCTGGGCGTGCCGGTGGCAGTGAACATCGAGGAGGTGCGCAAGCCCGAAATCGATGCGCAGCTGATCGCCGACTCGATCACCCAGCAGCTGGAAAAGCGCATCATGTTCCGCCGCGCGATGAAGCGTGCGATGCAGAACGCGATGCGCCTGGGCGCCCAGGGCATCAAGATCATGTCGTCCGGCCGTCTGAACGGCATCGAAATCGCTCGTTGCGAGTGGTATCGCGAAGGCCGTGTGCCGCTGCACACCCTGAAGGCCGACATTGACTACGGTTTCTCGGAAGCCAAGACCACCTACGGCGTCATCGGCGTCAAGGTCTGGGTCTACCGCGGTGACCGCCTGGCCAATGGCGAAGCGCCGACCATCAACACGCCTCCGGGTGCTGAAGATGATCGCCGCCCGCGTCGCAACACCCGTCCGGGTGCCCCGGCCGGCCGTGGCCGTCCGGGCGGCGACCGTGGCGCCCCGCGTCCGGCTGGCGACAGGCCTGCCGAAGCTGCCGGCGCCCCCGCCGGTGGTGCTGGCGCTCCCGCCGTCAAGCGCGTACGCAAGGTCGCCGCGCCTGCCGGTGGCGAAGGCAAAGGAGAATAAGCATGCTGCAACCTAATCGTCGCAAGTACCGCAAGGAGCAGAAGGGCCGCAACACCGGCGTCGCCACCCGCGGTGCCAACGTGTCCTTCGGTGACTTCGGTCTGAAGGCGACCGAGCGTGGCCGTCTGACGGCTCGCCAGATCGAAGCGGCTCGCCGTGCCATTTCGCGCCACATCAAGCGCGGTGGCCGGATCTTCATCCGCATCTTCCCGGACAAGCCGATCTCGCAAAAGCCCGCCGAAGTCCGGATGGGTAACGGCAAGGGCAACCCGGAGTACTACGTGGCTGAAATTCAGCCCGGCAAGGTGCTCTACGAGATCAACGGCGTGCCTGAAGCGCTGGCTCGCGAAGCGTTCACGCTGGCTGCTGCAAAGCTGCCGCTGCGTTGCACCTTCGTGGCCCGCATGCTCGGCGCCTGAGAGGAAAGTTCATCATGAATGCATCTGAACTGCGAGCCAAGGATGTGGCTGCGCTCGAAAAGGAAGTCGCTGACCTCCTGCGTGCGCACTTCAACCTGCGCATGCAAAAGGGCACCCAGCAGCTGACCAACCACACGCTGTTGGGCGAGGCCCGTCGCGACATCGCTCGTGCCAAGACCGTCCTGGCCGAAAAGAAGAAGGGAGCGACGAAATGACGCAAGCTCAAGAAGTCGCCGTGGCGACGACTGACAAGACCACCAACACGCGCACCCTGGTGGGCCGTGTGGTCAGCGACAAGCGCGCCAAGACGATCACGGTCCTGGTCGAGCGTCGCGTCAAGCACGAGCTCTACGGCAAGATCGTGGCCCGTTCGCGCAAGTACCACGCCCATGACGAAAAGGGCGAGTACCACATGGGCGACATGGTCGAGATCGCGGAAACGCGCCCGATGTCCAAGACCAAGAACTGGGTCGTGACCCGCTTGATCGAGAAGGCCCGTCTGGTCTGATCGTGTGAGCTGATCGCACGCAGAGTTCGAGGGGCTCAAGCCCCGACATCTCGCATTGCGGCCGGATGCTGGAATACTCCAGCACCCGGCCGTTTTCATTGGGCGGCCGCTACTTCTATCTCATCCCGCAAGGACAAGCATCATGTTGAAAGTTGGAGATCGCCTGCCGGCGACCAAGCTGCAGGAATTCTTCGAAGTGGAAGGTGAGGGCTGTAGCCTGGGTCCGAACACCTTCGAGGTTGCGCAACTGGCCGCGGGCAAGACCCTGGCCATCTTTGCGCTACCTGGCGCCTTCACGCCGACCTGCTCGGCCCAGCACGTGCCAGGCTACGTGGCGAACGCGGAGGCCCTGCAAGCCGCTGGCGTCGACGAGATCTGGTGCGTGTCGGTCAACGACGCGTTTGTCATGGGCGCGTGGGCGCGTGATCAGCACACGGCTGGCAAGCTGCGCATGATGGCGGACGGCTCGGCCGACTTCGCCCGGGCGACCGAGCTGACGCTGGACCTGACCGCGCGCGGCATGGGTGTGCGCTCGCAGCGCTATTCGATGCTGGTCGTCGACGGCGTGGTCAGGACGCTGAACGTCGAGGCGCCAGGCAAGTTCGAGGTCAGTGACGCCCAGACGCTGCTGGCACAGGCCAAGGCGCTCTGACGTGCGCGAAGCCTTGGGGGGTGGACGCGCAGCCCCACGGTTTTTCTGAAGCAGGGGTGTTGACACCCGTGTTTCATCTCGTGCATAATTGAAAGCTTCGCCGGTCTATGGACCGCTCGTACGCCAACGCAAACACCGTTGGCCACTCGTGGCGTGACCCGGACCGGTTTCAGCCCAAGCTGCTTGATGCAAGGCATGCGCGTTCCAGCGTTCGCCAAGTGTTAAACAAGACGGGACCAATACTGACCGTTCATGTATCGCCAAGGGGGTGATGCGGGCCGGGAGCAAGTTGGGGAATCGACATGATCCAAATGCAATCGCGGCTTGACGTCGCGGACAACACGGGCGCCAAGTCCGTCATGTGCATCAAGGTGCTGGGCGGCTCCAAGCGTCGCTATGCCGGTATCGGCGACATCATCAAGGTGAGCATCAAAGAAGCCGCGCCGCGTGGCCGCGTCAAAAAAGGCGAGGTCTACAGTGCTGTGGTCGTGCGCACCGCCAAGGGCGTGCGTCGCCAGGACGGTTCGCTGGTCAAGTTCGACGGCAATGCTGCCGTGCTGCTCAATGCCAAGCTGGAGCCGATCGGCACCCGCATCTTCGGCCCGGTGACGCGCGAACTGCGCACCGAGCGCTTCATGAAGATTGTGTCGCTGGCGCCTGAGGTGCTCTGAGCATCTCGCCAAGACTGAAGGAATCGCGATGAACAAGATTCGCAAAGGCGACCAGGTCGTGGTCTTGACCGGCCGTGACAAAGGCAAGCGTGGCACCGTGTCGCTGCGCGTCGACGAAGACCGTGTGGTCGTCGAAGGCGTCAACATGGTCAAGAAGCACGCCAAGCCGAACCCGATGAAGGGCACGACTGGCGGCGTGATCGACAAGACCATGCCGATCCACCAATCCAACATTGCCATCTGGAATGCGGCTGCCGGCAAGGCTGACCGCGTGGGCATCAAGACCCTCGCCGATGGCAAGCGGGTCCGCGTGTTCAAGTCCAGCGGCGAAGAGATCAAGGCTTAAGGCGGGTATCCAGCATGAGTCAAACGCAACAAGCGGCGATCGTCGCCCGGCTGCAGGCCTTCTACCAAGAGAAGGTCGTGCCCGACATGATGGCCAAGTTCGGCTACAAGTCGGTGATGGAAGTGCCGCGCCTGACCAAGATCACCCTGAACATGGGTGTGAGCGAGGCCGTGGCCGACAAGAAGGTCATGGACCACGCCGTCGGCGACCTGACCAAGATTGCGGGCCAGAAGCCTGTGGTCACGAAGTCGAAGAAGGCCATCGCGGGCTTCAAGATTCGTGAGCAGGTGCCTATCGGCTGCATGGTCACGCTCCGTGGCGCGCGGATGTTCGAGTTCCTGGACCGTTTCGTCACCGTGGCCCTGCCGCGTGTGCGTGACTTCCGTGGCATCTCTGGCCGTTCGTTCGATGGCCGCGGCAACTACAACATCGGCGTCAAGGAACAGATCATCTTCCCGGAAATCGAGTACGACAAGATCGACGCGATCCGTGGGATGAACATTTCCTTCACGACCAGCGCGAAGACCGACGATGAGTGCAAGGCACTGCTCGCCGCGTTCCGCTTCCCGTTCAAGAACTGAGGTGACCCGTGGCTAAAACTTCCCTCAAGCAGCGTGAAGACAAGCGTGAAAAGCTGGTCGCCAAGTACGCGAAGAAGTACGCCGAGCTGAAGGCCATCATCGACAACGCAAAGAAGTCGGAAGAAGAGCGTTACGCAGCACGTCTGGAACTGCAGCAGTTCCCGCGCAACGCCTATCCGACCCGCCTGCGCAATCGTTGCGAACTCACGGGTCGTCCCCGTGGCACGTTCCGCACCTTCGGCCTGGCCCGTAGCAAGATCCGCGAGCTCGCCTTCAAGGGCGACATTCCTGGCGTGATCAAGGCCAGCTGGTAATCAAGGCGAACTGGAGAATACAGCTATGAGCATGAGTGATCCTATCGCCGACATGCTGACCCGCATCCGCAATGCGCAGGCCGTTGAGAAGACGTCGGTTGTCATGCCGGCCTCCAAGCTCAAGGTTGCGATCGCGCAGGTGCTGAAGGACGAGGGCTATATCGATGCCTTCGCCCTGAAGGGTGAGACCGGCAAGAGCGAACTTGAAATCTCGTTGAAGTACTACGCTGGCCGTCCGGTCATCGAGCGCATCGAACGAGTCAGCCGTCCTGGCCTGCGGATCTACCGCGGCCGTGACGCCATTCCGCAGGTCATGAACGGCCTGGGCGTTGCCATCGTGACCACGCCCCAGGGCGTGATGACCGACCGCAAAGCGCGCGCAGCCGGTGTCGGCGGCGAAGTGCTCTGCTACGTGGCCTAAAGGGAAGGAGTCGAGCAATGTCCCGCGTTGGAAAAATGCCGATCACCGTCCCGCAAGGCGTGGACGTCAAGATCGTGGACGACCAGATCACCGTCAAGGGCGCCAATGGCACCCTGGTGCGGCCGGCGCATGCGCTGGTCAAGGTCGAGAGCGAAGCTGGTGTGCTGAAGGTCAGCCCGACCGACGAGTCTGCTGAAGCCGATGCCATGAGTGGCACCGTGCGCGCGCTGCTGGCCAACATGGTCAACGGCGTCAGCAAGGGCTTTGAGAAGAAGCTGACGCTGGTTGGCGTGGGCTTCCGTGCCCAGGCCCAAGGCCAGAAGCTGAATCTGCAGATCGGGTTCTCGCACCCCGTGGTCAAGGACATGCCTGCCGGCATCACCGTGACCACCGCGACCCCGACCGAGATCCTGATCAAGGGCGCCGACCGCCAGGTCGTCGGTCAGCTCGCCGCTGAAGTTCGTGCCTTCCGGCCGCCTGAGCCCTACAAGGGCAAGGGCATCCGCTACGCCGACGAGCGCGTGGTCCTCAAAGAGACCAAGAAGAAGTAAGGAGCGACACCATGCTGACCAAAAAAGAACAGCGTCTGCGTCGCTCGCGTCAAACGCGCGAGCGCATCGCCAAGCAAGGCGTCGCGCGCCTGACCGTCTTCCGCACCAACCTGCACATCTACGCCAGCGTCATTTCCGACGATGGCACCAAGGTGTTGGCTTCTGCGTCCACCGTCGAGAAAGACCTGCGGGCTGAACTGTCTGGCAACGGTGGCAATGCCGCTGCTGCTGCGCTGGTTGGCAAGCGCGTCGCCGAGAAGGCCAAGGCCGCCGGCGTCGAGAAGGTTGCCTTCGACCGCGCAGGTTTCGCATACCACGGCCGCGTCAAGGCGCTGGCCGAGGCAGCTCGCGAAGCCGGCCTGCAGTTCTGATCGCAAAGGAATACAGAAATGGCAAAGTTTCAACCCCGCGCGCAGACCGAAGGCAATGACGACGGCCTGAAGGAAAAGATGATCGCGGTGAACCGCGTCACGAAGGTGGTCAAGGGTGGTCGCACTCTCAGCTTCGCGGCGCTGACCGTGGTCGGCGACGGCGATGGCCGCGTTGGCATGGGCAAGGGCAAGGCCAAGGAAGTGCCGGTTTCGGTGCAGAAGGCCATGGAATCTGCTCGCCGCGGCATGATCAAGGTCGCACTGAAGAACGGCACCATCTTCCACAAGGTCGAAGGTGCACACGGCGCAGCCCGCGTGATGATGATGCCGGCACCCGCCGGTACCGGCATCATTGCAGGTGGCCCGATGCGCGCTGTTTTCGAAGTGCTGGGCATCACCGACATCGTCGCGAAGAGCCATGGCACCTCGAACGCCTACAACATGGTCCGTGCCACGCTGGACGCGCTGAAGCGCTCGACCACGCCGGCATCGATCGCTGCCAAGCGCGGCAAGACAGTTGAAGAAATCTTCAACTGAACCGCCGAGGAGAACTTCAATGACTGAAGCCAAGAAGACCCTCACGGTCAAGCTGGTGCGCAGCCCGATCGGGTGCAAGCAATCGCACCGTGACACGGTGCGTGGCCTGGGCCTGCGTCGCGTGAACAGCCAGAGCGTGCTGGAGGACACTCCTTCGGTGCGCGGCATGATCAACAAAATCGCCTACCTGGTCCTGGTGCTCTAAGCGCCCGCCACGAGGAAAAGCAACATGCAACTCAATTCCATCAAGCCCGCTGGCGGTGCCAAGCATGCCAAGCGCCGCGTTGGCCGCGGCATCGGTTCCGGCCTGGGCAAGACCGCTGGTCGCGGTCACAAGGGCCAGAAGTCGCGTGCCGGCGGCTACCACAAGGTTGGCTTCGAAGGCGGCCAGATGCCGCTGCAGCGTCGCCTGCCCAAGCGTGGTTTCAAGTCGGCCCTGCTGAAGTACAACGCTGAAATCACCCTGGGTGAACTGCAAGCGCTGGACCTGGCTGAAGTTGACCTGCTGGCACTCAAGCAGCGCGGCATGGTGGCCCAGATCGTGAAGAACGTGAAGGTCATCAAGTCGGGCGAGCTGAGCAAGAAGGTGGTCCTGAAGGGCATCGGCGCTACCGCCGGCGCCAAGGCCATCATCGAAGCCGCCGGCGGCGAGCTGGCCTGAAGTCTGACGGCAGATTAGGACACCCACGCCCGTGGCAACCTCACCGAATCAGCTGGCCAAGAATGGCAAGTTTGGCGACCTTCGTCGTCGACTGGTCTTCCTGCTGCTGGCGTTGGTCGTCTATCGCATTGGTGCGCACATTCCCGTGCCAGGCATCAACCCGCAGCAACTGCAGGCCTTGTTCCAGGGCCAGCAGGGCGGCATCCTGAACCTGTTCAACATGTTCTCGGGTGGCGCACTGTCGCGGTTCACGGTGTTCGCGCTGGGCATCACGCCGTACATCTCGGCCTCGATCATCATGCAGCTCATGAGCTACGTGGTGCCGAGCCTGGAGGCGCTGAAGAAGGAAGGCGAATCGGGTCGTCGCAAGATTACCCAGTACACGCGTTACGGCACCCTGGTGCTGGCGATCTTCCAGTCCCTGGGCATTGCCCTTGCGCTGGAGGGCTCGCAGGGCCTGGTGCTGGATCCTGGCTTCGGCTTCCGCATCACCACCGTGTTCAGCCTGGTGGCCGGCACGATGTTCGTGATGTGGCTGGGCGAGCAGATCACCGAGCGTGGCCTGGGCAACGGGATCTCGATCCTGATCTTCGGCGGCATTGCTGCCGGCCTGCCCAATGCGATTGGTGGCCTGTTCGAACTGGTTCGCACCGGATCGATGAGCATCATTGCCTGCCTGTTCATCATTGCCATCGTCATTGCCGTGACGTTTGCCGTGGTGTTCGTGGAACGGGGCCAGCGCAAGATCCTGGTGAACTACGCCAAGCGTCAGGTCGGCAACAAAGTCTACGGCGGCCAGTCGTCGCACCTGCCCTTGAAGCTGAACATGTCGGGCGTGATTCCGCCGATCTTTGCGTCGTCCATCATCCTGCTGCCGGCAACGGTGGTGGGTTGGTTTGCCACTGGCGAAAGCGTGCGCTGGCTGAAGGACATCTCGTCGGCGCTGTCACCGGGTCAACCGATCTATGTGATGCTGTTTGCCGCGATGATCGTGTTCTTCTGCTTCTTCTACACGGCACTGGTGTTCAACAGCCGCGAGACTGCTGACAACCTGAAGAAGAGCGGTGCGTTCATCCCTGGCATTCGCCCGGGTGAGCAGACTGCGAAGCACATCGACAAGATCCTGGCCAGGCTGACGCTGGCTGGCGCGATCTACATCACGCTGGTCTGTCTGCTGCCCGAGTTCCTGGTCCTGAAGTACAACGTTCCGTTCTACTTCGGTGGCACGTCCCTGTTGATCATCGTTGTCGTGACGATGGACTTCTGGGCCCAGGTGCAGTCGTATGTGATGAGCCAGCAGTATGAATCGCTGCTGAAGAAGGCGAACTTCAAGTCGAGCTGAGCTCGTCCTGAACTTGGGTGCCGGGTACGAATTGAGTCGCGCTCATTTCGTGTTGAAACTGAAATGAGCGTTTGAGAAGGTCAAGGAGAAGATCATGAAAGTCGCAGCATCAGTCAAGAAGATGTGCCGCAATTGCAAGATCATCCGCCGCAATGGCGTGGTTCGCGTGATCTGCACCGACCCCCGCCACAAGCAGCGGCAGGGTTGAGTCGCGAGCGCTGACACGAAGCTAAGGAAGCACAATGGCACGTATTGCTGGTATCAACATTCCGCCGCAAAAGCACGCGGAAATCGGCCTGACCTACATCTACGGCATCGGCCGTACGACGGCGCAGAAGATCTGCGAAGCGGTTGGCATCCCCCTGTCCAAGAAGATCAAGGACCTGACCGATGGCGACCTGGAGAAGATCCGGGAAGAAGTCGGCAAGTTGACGATCGAGGGCGACCTGCGTCGCGAAACCTCGATCAACATCAAGCGCCTGATGGACCTGGGCTGCTACCGCGGTTTCCGCCATCGTCGCGGCCTGCCGATGCGCGGTCAGCGCACCCGCACCAACGCCCGCACCCGCAAGGGTCCGCGCAAGGGTGCTGCAGCGCTGAAGAAGTAAGCGCCGTCCGAAACATCTGAAGAGTACAAGACATGGCCAAGTCCCCTGCCAGCACCGCCGCTCGGCGCGTGAGCAAGAAGATCCGCAAGAACATCGCGGACGGCATTGCGCACGTGCACGCGTCGTTCAACAACACCATCATCACCATCACCGACCGTCAAGGCGGCGCGCTGTCGTGGGCGTCGTCAGGTGGCCAGGGCTTCAAGGGCTCGCGCAAGTCGACCCCGTTCGCTGCCCAGGTCGCTGCTGAAACGGCCGGTCGTGCTGCCCAGGAACAGGGCATCAAGAACCTGGACGTCCGGATCAAGGGCCCAGGTCCTGGCCGTGAGTCCTCGGTGCGTGCGCTGGCTTCACTGGGCATCCGGATCAATTCGATCTCGGACATCACCCCGATCCCGCACAACGGCTGCCGCCCGCAAAAGCGTCGCCGCATCTGAGTTGGCGCAGGGCGTCATGCCCTGCTACAATCGAGAGTTTCCCGAACGCCGGTGCGCGGAACGCTGAAAGGCCTTTCGCTCGCTGGCCGTTTGGGTTCCAGGCGTCTGCTTCGCGAATTGGATGGTCTGCAGGTTTTGCAAGATCTGCCAGCGAGCGCGCAGGCACCGTAAGCCCACCGTCTGAGCGAATTCAAAGAATACCCGCCAGACTCGCGCGAGCCACGGTTTTTCGGCCGCATTCCGTCAGGAGTGTCACGCTGCAGGCCGCGGGCGTCGCGTCAGACAACGACTGAAGGACACAAACGTGGCACGTTACCTCGGCCCCAAGGCGAAACTGTCTCGCCGCGAAGGCACCGACCTTTTCCTGAAGAGCGCTCGCCGCGCCATCAGCGACAAGGCCAAGTTCGATACCAAGCCCGGCCAGCACGGCCGTACCTCGGGTCAGCGCACTTCGGACTTCGGTCTGCAACTGCGTGAGAAGCAAAAGGTCAAGCGCATGTATGGCGTGCTGGAGCGTCAGTTCCGCCGCTACTTCGCTGAAGCTGACCGCCGCAAGGGCAGCACCGGTGCGAACCTGCTGACCATCCTGGAATCCCGCCTGGACAATGTGGTGTACCGCATGGGCTTCGGTTCAACCCGTGCTGAAGCGCGCCAACTGGTGTCGCACAAGGCGCTGACGGTCAACGGCATCGTCGTGAACATTCCGTCGTACCAGGTCAAGGCCGGCGACGTGGTGGCGATCCGCGAAAAGTCGAAGAAGCAACTGCGCGTCACCGACTCGCTGAAGCTGGCCGAGTCGATCGGCCTGCCGGCCTGGGTTGCGGTGGATGCCACCAAGCTCGAAGGCACCTTCAAGAAGGCGCCTGACCGCGACGAATTCGGCGCCGAGATCAACGAATCGTTGATCGTCGAACTGTATTCGCGCTGATCTGATTTCTTGCGCGCACGGCCCTGCCGGCGCGCAGCAGTCACCCCGCTGCGGCAAGCCGGTTCCGCTGCGGGTTTTTCGCTTTCCGGCGTGGTCCGTCAGCCTTATCGGTGTAACGAGCCGAGGGTATTGAGAGGAACTGGACTTACATGCAAACCAATCTGCTGAAACCCAAAGCCATCGTTGCGGAGCCGCTGGGCGGCCACCGCGCCAAAGTCACGCTCGAGCCGTTTGAGCGTGGTTATGGTCACACGCTCGGCAACGCGCTGCGTCGCGTGCTGCTGTCGTCGATGGTGGGTTACGCACCGACCGAGGTCACTATCGCTGGCGTGCTCCATGAGTACTCCACGGTCGATGGCGTCGCGGAAGATGTGGTGCACATCATGCTGAACCTCAAAGGCGTGGTGTTCCGTCTGCACAACCGTGACGAAGTGACCCTTGTCCTGCGCAAGGAAGGTGAAGGCCCCGTCACCGCGGCCGACATCCAGACCCCGCACGACGTCGAGATCGTCAACCCTGAGCACGTCATTGCCCACCTGGCCCACGGTGGCAAGCTGGACATGCAGATCAAGGTCGAGAAGGGCCGCGGCTACGTGCCGGGCAACATGCGCCGTTATGGCGATGAGCCGACGAAGTCGATCGGCCGCATTGTGCTGGACGCATCTTTCTCGCCGGTCCGGCGTGTCAGCTACGCGGTCGAAAACGCCCGCGTCGAGCAGCGCACCGACCTGGACAAGCTGGTGATGGAGATCGAGACCAACGGCGCCATTTCGCCCGAGGAAGCGATCCGCGCATCGGCCAAAATCCTGGTTGAGCAACTGGCCGTGTTCGCACAGCTGGACGCAGGTGAGATCGCGACCTTCGGCGAACAAGCTGCGAAGAGCTCGGCCGTGTTCGATCCGATCCTGCTGCGTCCGGTCGACGAGCTCGAACTGACGGTGCGTTCGGCCAACTGCCTGAAGGCCGAGAACATCTACTACATCGGCGACCTGATCCAGCGCACCGAAACCGAGCTGCTGAAGACGCCGAACCTGGGCCGCAAGTCCTTGAACGAAATCAAGGAAGTGCTGGCTTCGCGTGGCCTGACTCTGGGCGCGCGCCTGGAAAACTGGCCGCCCCAGGGCCTGGACAAGCGCTGATATTTTGAAGAATGGTGAGGTCATGGCGGCCTCACCGGTGCCCCCGGCAGTACCTGATCCGGCTGCTGGCAATACTCTAGGAAAGGAAAAGCACCATGCGTCACCGTAACGGTCTCCGTAAACTCAACCGCACCAGCGAACACCGTGCAGCCATGCTGCGCAACATGTGCGTCTCGCTGCTGGAACACGAAGCGATCAAGACCACCGTGCCCAAGGCCAAGGAACTGCGTCGCGTCGTCGAGCCGCTGATCACGCTGGCCAAGGAAGCCACTGTGGCCAATCGCCGCCTGGCCTTCGCCCGCCTGCGCGACCGTGACATCGTCACCAAGCTGTTCAACGAACTGGGCCCGCGTTACCAGACCCGTCCGGGCGGCTACACCCGCATCCTGAAGATGGGCTTCCGCGTTGGCGACAACGCGCCGATGGCCTATGTCGAACTGGTCGACCGCCCGGACGCGCAAGCCGAAACGGCTGAAGCCGCGGCTTAAGCCATTCAGCGACGCGGCGGTTCACATCGCCCAGTCCTGAGAACAAGGGCCAGCATCTGCTGGCCTTTTTTCATGGCGCGGCTGCAAGGTGGATCTACCCTGCAACCGTGCTCACACCGCGCGGTGCGTCCGCCGGCGGGTGCCACAAGCACCTGCCGGCACCTCACCTCGCCGAAGCCCTCACACTTCGCCCATGATGTTGTCTTCGATGCTTTTGCCCTCCCGTGCCGCACGCGCCGTGCCGCGCCGGTTGAACCTCTCAGTGTTGCCCTGGCTGGCGCTGTGCTTCGCACTGCTGCTGGTCAGCCTGATGCGCCCCGCCCACGCCGAACAGGAGTTCCTGGACCCGGCGCAGGCCTTTGTCGTCTCGGCGCAGGCTGCGGACGACCGCAGCGTCGGCCTGCTGTTCAAAGTGGCCTCCGGCTACTACCTGTACCGCGAGCACTTCCAGTTCGAGGCCGAGGGCGCCACGCTGGGCGAGGCAGACCTGCCCAAGGGCAAAGTCAAGTTCGACCAGACTTTCCAGAAGAACGTCGAAACCTACCACGGTGACCTTGCGGTGAAGCTGCCGGTCAAGCAAGCCAGTGGCCCGTTCACGCTGCGCGTGGTCTACCAGGGTTGCGCTGAAGCCGGCCTTTGCTACCCGCCGCAAACCTTGACGCTGAAAGTCGCGCTGAAAGGCTTTGGTGGCGATGGCAGCGTGCAGGTCGTGCCGGATGTGGACGCCGTGCCGGATGCTGCCGGTGCCAACAGCTCCGCAGCACCTGACGCGAAGAAGGGCATCGACCTGCAGGCTGCGGCGACCGCAACGCCGGGTGCCGCGCCGGCAACATCGGCCGCGCCTGTGACTGCCGCAACTGCGCCCCTCAGCGAAGGCAACCGCGTCCAGGCGTTGCTGCAAGGCGGCTCGCTCTGGGCCGTCTGGGGCGCGTTCTGGTTGATGGGTCTGCTGCTCGCCTTCACGCCCTGCGTGCTGCCGATGCTGCCCATCCTGTCTTCCATCATCGCGGGTGGTGGAGCCACCTCGCGGGCGCGCGGCTTCGGTCTGGCGCTGGCCTATTCGCTGGGCATGGCGATGATCTACACCGCGCTTGGCGTGGCGGCGGGTTTGGCCGGCGAGGGCCTGGCCGCGGCGCTGCAGAAGCCGTGGGTGCTGGTCCTCTTCGGCCTGCTGCTGGCCGGTTTCTCGCTGTCGATGTTCGACGTGTACGAACTGCGCCTGCCCAGCGGCCTCGCCGGCAAGTTGGATGGCGCGTCGCGCAGCCTGCCGGGTGGCAAGCTGGTCGGCGTGTTCCTGATGGGCGGCCTGTCGGCTCTGATCGTCAGCCCCTGCGTCACCGCGCCGCTGGCCGGCACGCTGCTGTTCCTGAGCCAGACGCATGACGTGCCGCTCGCCGGCTCGGCGCTGTTCGCGCTGGCGGTGGGCATGAGCACGCCGCTGCTCGTCCTTGGTGCCTCCGCCGGCGCGTGGCTGCCGCGCTCGGGCAACTGGATGAATGTGGTCAAGCACTTCTTTGGCCTGCTGCTGCTGGCCGTGGCGCTGTGGATCGTTCAACCGGTGCTGCCGCCGGCCCTGGTGCTGGCGGGCTGGGCGGCCTTGTTGCTGATCACCGGCTTCATGCTGCGGCCGTTTGATGCCAATCCGCACAGCGCTGCCCCGCGGATCTGGATGCAGCGTGCGGCCGGTGCCGCTGCGCTGGTCTATGGCGTGCTGCTGTTGATCGGCGCTGCCTCTGGCGGGCGCGATGCGTTGCAGCCGCTGGCCCACATCGTTTCAGGAAGAGCAGCCGGCGCGGCGGAGCAGCCTGCCGAGGCGGGCCTGCCGTTCCAGCCCGTTCGCAGCGTGGCCGAGCTCGATCAGGCGTTGAAGACTGCCGGCCGCCCGGTGATGCTGGACTTCTATGCCGACTGGTGCGTGTCCTGCAAGGAGATGGAGCGTTTCACCTTCAGCGACGCGGCAGTGCGCGCCCGGCTCGCGGGTGCGTTGCTGCTCAAGGCGGACGTGACGGGCAACAGCGCAGACGACAAGGCGCTGCTCAAGCGCTTCCAGCTGTTCGGCCCGCCGGGCACGATCTTCTTCAACCCGCAAGGCGAGGAAATTGGCGCGGCGCGGTTGGTCGGGTTCCAGTCGGCGCGGGACTTTGAGAAAACGCTCCAGGACGCTGGACTCTGAGTCCAGTTTCGTTATAGAATGCTAGCTTCAGTCGCGGGGTGGAGCAGTCTGGTAGCTCGTTGGGCTCATAACCCAAAGGTCGCAGGTTCAAATCCTGCCCCCGCAACCAGAATTTCATGATGTTGATTCGCTGTGCAGCATGCCTTAAGAGGCCGCATGGCGCAGTCAAACAAATCGACAGGTGCCGTTCCAGGCGGTGCCTGTGTCCAGTTCAGTCGCGGGGTGGAGCAGCCTGGTAGCTCGTTGGGCTCATAACCCAAAGGTCGCAGGTTCAAATCCTGCCCCCGCAACCAAACAAAATGAGAAGGCCTTCACCGGTCAAACGGTGTGGGCCTTTTTTCATGGCTGCGCCAGATCCTTGCTGCTCGGCGCTGCCGTGCAAAAGAGGGGCGACCTCGTGAGAGGCCGCCCCTTGTCGCGTCAGGCTGCGGTGGCCAATGCCGCTTCCGGCGCCGCAGCGTAGCGCGCATGCTGCATCGTGAACGACGCCCGGCCGGCGCTCAAGGCGCGCAGCTTGCCGATGTAGCCGAACATGGCCTGCAGTGGCACTTCCGCCTGAACTGCTACGGCGGTCGCGCCGCGTGCGTCCTGCCCCAGCACCGTGCCGCGCCGGCGGTGCAGGTCACCGATCACGTCGCCCAGGTGGTCCAGCGGCGTCAGCACTTCGACTGCCATCACCGGCTCCAGCAGCTGCGGAACGGCCTTGGCCATCGCCTCGCGGAGGGCCGCGGCCGCCGCCAGCTCGAAGGCCATGGCCGACGAATCGCGCGCATGTGCGCTGCCGTCCACCAGCGTGGCGCTGAAGTCCACCACCGGCATGCCGGCGAGCACGCCTGACAGCGCCGCGCGGCGAATGCCTTGCTCAACGGCCGGGATGAACTCGCGCGGGATCGCGCCGCCCACCACCCGCTGCTCGAAGCGGAAGCCTTCGCCGCGCGCCAGCGGCACAAAGCGCAGCGTCAGCTCGGCAAACTGGCCCGGGCCGCCACTCTGCTTGCGGTGCAGGTGATGCACTTCCACTTCGCGCGTGATGGTCTCGCGATAGGCCACTTGCGGCCGACCAACCGAGACGTTCACGCCATGCCGGCTGCGCAGCGTTTCCACCGCCACTTCCAGCTGCAACTCGCCCATGCCGGACAGGATGGTCTGACCCGACTCGGCGTCCTGCCGCACGCGCAGACTGGGGTCCTCGCGCTGCAGGATCTGCAGTGCGCGCAGCAGGCCCTGGCTGTCGGCCTGGCATTGCGGTTCCAGTGCCAGGTCGATGACAGGCTCGGCCACGTCGATGGACTCCAGTTGCAGCGCATGTGCCCGGTCGCTCAGCGTGTGGCCGGTCAACGTGTCCTTCAGGCCCACGATGCCGGCGATGTCGCCGGCCACCAGTTCGTCCTTCTCCACGCGCTGATCGGCATGCACCTCGTACAAGCGCGAGACACGCTCGCTGCGGCCGGTGCTGCTGTTGAAGACCATGTCGCCACGCCGCAGCCGGCCGCGGTACAGCCGCACAAAGACCATCGTGCCGTGATCGTCCGTCGCCACCTTGAACGCGAGCGCTGCGAGCGGCCCTTGCGGATCGGCTTCGGGCTGTTCGGCCAGGGCTTCGCCCGGTCGCGGCAGATAGTCCACAACGGCATCCAGCAAGGGCTCGACCCCGCGGTTGCGGAAGGCCGAGCCAGCCAGCACCGGCACCAGGGCATTGCACAGCGTTGCGCGCCGCAGGCCGGCCCGAAGGTCCGCCAGCGGCAGCTCGTCGCCTTGCAGCCAGGCAGCCAGCAGCGCATCGTCATGCTCGACGATGGCTTCGATCAGCTTCGCGCGTTGGCGCGCGGCCTCCTGCAACAGATCGACCGGGATCTCGGCATCGCGCGGCGGCTGGCTTGCATCGTCGCGGTCCCACAGCAGCGCCCGCATCGTCAGCAGGTCCACCACGCCGCGGAAATCGCCTTCCGTGCCGATCGGCAACTGCAGCGGCAGCGCGCGCACGCCCAGGCGCGTGGCCATCATCTCGACCACGCGCGCAAAGTCTGCGCCGGTGCGGTCGAGCTTGTTGACAAACGCGATGCGCGGCACGCGGTACTGGTCCGCCAGGCGCCAGTTGGTCTCCGTCTGCGGCTCCACGCCGGCCACGCCGTCGAACACCACGACTGCGCCATCGAGCACGCGCAGCGAGCGCTTGACCTCGATGTTGAAGTCGATGTGGCCTGGCGTGTCGATCAGGTTGATCTGCGTGCCGCGCCAGTGCACGGTGACTGCCGCGCTGTGGATGGTGATGCCGCGCTGGCGCTCCTGCGGATCGAAGTCCATGCGCGTGTTGCCGGCGTCCACCGTGCCGATGCGGTGGTGCTCGCCGGTGTAGAACAGGATGCGTTCGGTGGTCGTGGTCTTGCCTGCGTCCACGTGGGCGATGACGCCGATGTTGCGGAGGTTCCTGAAGCTCGTGTTCATGACAATGCTTTCCGGCCCGTGCGCAACGCGTGCGCCGACGGACCGCCGGGTGACTGGTGCGCCAGCCCGGCAGCGAAGACATTGCCAACAGGGCTAGCGCGAGAGGAAGAAGAAGCTGCTGCAGCCGAAGCGCAGGCGCGACGAAACGAAGTCCACGCTCCGGCGAGCGGGAATCGTCGCAATCAGCTTGTCGTAGGTGCGCATGGCAGGAGTGAGAGAAGAAAAATCAGGCCCGGAAAACAAAACAACCCGGGAGGACGGGGCCTGCCGGGTTGTGTCTTGGGCACACGGAAGGCAGGGCGCCTTCCGTACGCGATCCAGTCGCTGTCAGAGGGCGAGCAAGGCGGCAGCGGGGGCTGCCTGGATGGCGTGACTAATCTTCATGATGGCCAGATTGTCTGCCGGCGCTGAAAGCCTTGCAAGCCGTGAGGTCGCGTTCACGCGACGTCGCCGCCTTCGGCCTGCAAGTTGTCGTGCACGCGCCGCATCAGGCTCAGCAGCTGAGCCTGCTCGGCGGCTGACAGCCCGGTCACGGCCTGGCGGCCAAGGGTGCGGCCTTGCGCATCGAGACTTTCCATCAGCGCTTCGGCGGCAGGCGTCAGGCGCAGGTGCTGGTGGCGGCGGTCCTGCGGATCGGCTTCGGCCGCCAGCAGGCCGCGGTCGCGCAGGCCCTTGATCATGCGAGCCAGCTGGGCCTTGTCGCGGCCGCTGTGCTGTGCCAGGTCGCTCTGCGTGCTGCCCGGCCGGCGGCCAAAAAAGCCCAGCACCTTGCTCTCCAGGTGGGTCAGCTCCGACAGGCCTTCGCTGTTGCGCAGCGCCTGGTACTGGGCCGAGCGCAGCTGGTGCATCACGGTGTGCACCAGCTCCATCAGCTCTTCGCCGCGCGCCTCTTTCGGGCTTGCGGTGCTCAAAGCCTTTTGGTTGACATTGTCAATTGATTTGCGCATGATGGATGACATTGTCAATCAATTCAAACCGCCTGACCATGCGCACTGATGTTGCCGATCCGAATCCGTCCGCCAAGCGCGTGCAGCGTGTGCGCCATGAGCTGAAATTCCGCGAGCTGGAGGTGGTGCGTGTTTCTGACATCACGCCGCACATGCGCGCCGTGGTGTTCAAGGGGCCGCTGGAGGACTTCACCAGTCCGGCCTTCGACGACCACATTAAGCTGTTCATCGCCCAGGCCAACGGCGAAGAAGCCCGGCGCGACTACACGCCTCGCTTCGACGCCGCAAGTGGCGAGCTGACGCTGGAATTCGCGCTGCATGGCGACGGCCCGGCCGCCACCTGGGCCGAGCAGGCCGCCGTGGGCCAGCACGTGCGCATCGGCGGCCCGCGCGGCTCCTTCCTGGTACCGGTGGACTACGCCTGGCATTTGCTGGTGGGCGACGAAACCGCGCTGCCGGCGATCTGCCGCCGGCTCGAAGAGCTGCCGGCCGGCACCCGCGTGACCGTGATCGGCCAGGTGCCCGAAGCTGACCGCCGGCCCTTGAGCAGCGCGGCGCAGCTGGACGTGCAATGGGTGGACGATGCCGAGGCCTGCCTGGCTGCCATCCGCGCGTGGACGCTGCCGGCTGGCGAAGGCTACGTGTGGGGCGGCGGTGAGGGCGGGCTGATGGCCGAGCTGCGCCGCGTGCTGGTCGACGAAAAGGGCCACGACAAGCATTCGATCCGCGCCGCCGCATACTGGCACGCCGGCCATGGTGCCGATGCGCCGCCGCCCGAGGCCTGATCGCCCTCAGCGCCCGAAGCGCAGCAGCCGCAGCCCGTTGCCGACCACCAGCAGGCTGGCGCCCATGTCGGCGAACACCGCCATCCACATGGTCGCCTGGCCGGCCACTGCCAGCGCCAGGAACACCGCCTTGATGCCCAGCGCCAGCACGATGTTCTGCCACAGCACCGTGTGCGTGCGGCGCGACAGCCGCAGCATCTCGGGTACGCGCCGCAGGTCGTCGTTCATGATGACCACGTCGGCCGCCTCGATGGCGACGTCCGTGCCGGCGCCTCCCATTGCGAAGCCCAGGCTGGCACGGGCCAGGGCCGGCGCGTCGTTGATGCCGTCGCCGACCATTGCCACCGGCCCCTGTGCCTGCAAGGCTTCGATCGCCTTCAACTTGTCCTCGGGCAGCAAGGGGGCGCGCACGTCCTGAATGCCGACCCCCGCGGCAATGGCCTGCGCCGTGGCCGCGTTGTCGCCGCTCAGCATCACCGGCGTCACGCCCAGCGCCTTCAGCTCGGCCACGGCTTCGGCCGCATGGGCTTTGACCGTGTCGGCCACCGCCAGCAGGGCGCGCACTGTCCGTGCATCGGCCAGCAGCGTGACGCTGCGACCGGCTTGCTCGTGGGCTTGCATCGCAGCCTCGACGGCCGGTGTCAGCAGGCCCGCCTCGCGCATCCAGCGCGCATTGCCGAGTTGCAGCGCTTGGCAGCCAATCATGCCTTGCACGCCACGCCCCGGCGCGGCGCTGAAGTCGTCCACTTCGGCCGTGCCGGCCTGCGCCAGGCCGGCGGCAATGGCGCGGGAGACCGGATGGTCCGAGCGCGTCGCCAGGCTGCGGGCCCAGCCCAGCACCACGGCCTCGTCACCGCCAAACACCTGTTGCGCGACCAGCGTCGGCTCGCCGCGTGTCAGCGTGCCGGTCTTGTCCAGCGCTACGCTGCGCAGCAGCCGGGCCTGCTCCAGGTGCACGCCACCCTTGATCAGGATGCCCCGGCGTGCGGCGGCGGCCAGGCCGCTGACGACGGAGACCGGCGTGGAGATCACCAGCGCGCAGGGGCAGGCGATGACCAGCAGCACCAGTGCCTTGTAGGCTGCTTGCAGCCAGGGCGTGTCCAGCAGCAGCGGCATGCCCAGCGCGACGGCCGCGGCAATGGCGAACACGGCGGGCGTGTAGACCGCCGCAAGCCGGTCGACCAGGCGCTGGGTGGGCGCGCGCTGGCCCTGGGCGTGTTCAACCGCGCGGATGATGCGGGCCAGCAGCGTGTCGGTCGCCGGCTGGGTGCTGCGGATCTCCAGTGCGCTGCCCTGGTTCACGGTGCCGGCGAAGACGGTGTCGCCCGGCGCCTTGTCCACCGGCACGCTTTCGCCGGTGATGGCGGCCTGGTCCACCGCGCCCTGGCCAGTGAGCACCACGCCGTCCAGTGGCAGGCGCTCGCCCGGCTTCACGCGCAGCACCGTGCCAATGGCGACCTGGGCCAGCGCCCGACGTTGCCAGCTGCCATCGGGCTGGCGCACCTCGGCTTCTTCGGGGGTGAGCGCCATCAGGTTCTGGATCGCGCCGCGGGCCCGGTCCACCGCCCGCGCCTCGATCAGCTCGGCCAGCGCATACAGCGCCATCACCATTGCCGCCTCGGGCCACGCTCCGATCGCAAACGCGCCCAGCACTGCCACCGTCATCAGTGCGCTGATGTTCAGCTGCAGCCGGCGCCAGGCGGCCAGGCCCTTGCGCAGCACGCTGAAGCCCGCCAGCACGATGGCCAACGCGGCCAGGCCCATGCCCAGCGCCTGCAGGATGGGCGTGGCGGGTGCGAGCAGGTCCAGCAACTCGGCGCCGGCCGCAATCACCAATGCGGCGACCAGGCGCAGCGTCTCGCGCCGCAGGGCCTGTCGGCCGGTGTCGGCAGGCAATGGGGCGGACAGGGTTTCGGTGGCGAAGCCCGCGGCCTGGATGGCAGAGACCACGCCGGGCCAGGCCTCGGCCGGAACTGAGATCGCCAGCGCCCGCGCCGGCAGGTCGAACTTCAGCTGCTCGATGGCGCCAAACGTGGCCAGCGCCGCGCGGATCTGGTTTTCCTCGACGGGGCAATCCATGTCCGGGATGCGCAGCAGCAACTGACCCGGCGCGGCGGCGGTGGCTGCTCGCAAAGGCGCTGCTTCGTGGGCGCAGCAGCCACCACAGGACGCGGCGGGCGCTGGCGCGTGATCGTGGTCGTGGTCGTGCGGCCGGGCGGTGTGGGTGGACATGGCGGTTTCCAGAGCGTTGGCTGGATTGGAAAGCCTGTAGCCACTCCAGAGTCAAGCCGCTGCCGCCAGCAGGGAGAAGCGGCCTGGCTGCCTAGAATTGCCGCACCCAGACTTGAAGGTCACGAAGATGAAGATTGGCGTTCTGGCCGAGGCGGCTGCCACGCCGGTGGAGACCATCCGCTACTACGAGCGGCAAGGGCTGCTGCCGGCGCCTGCGCGCACCGAGGGCAATTTCCGGGTCTACCTGCCGGAGCATCTGGCGCGGCTGCAGTTCATCCGCCACTGCCGCGGGCTGGACATGTCGCTGGACGAGGTGCGGCAGTTGCTGCGCTTCAAGGACGCGCCCGGCGGCGACTGTCATGACGTGAACCAGCTGCTGGACGCGCACATCGGCCATGTCAGCCAGCGCATCCGCGAGCTGCGCCAACTGGAAAAGCAGCTGAAGGCCTTGCGCGAGCAGTGCAGCGGTGCTTCGGCGGCGGCGCAGTGCGGCATCCTGTCCGGGCTGGAATTGGCCGCGCGTGAAGTGGCACCTGCGCAGGGCAACAAGGCTGGCGGCCACCTGCGGGCGGTGCACGGCGGACCGGCCCATGCGGGCCATGTCCACGAGCCGCTGCAGGCCATCCAGGCGGGCTTGAACCTGTCGTCGGGGCAAGGGTCCTAGCGGGTCCTACAATCGGCGGTTGCCGTGCGCCCTGGGTCTTAGAGCAAGACCCTGGTCGGTGCCGCGGGCCTTTTGCGTGGCCGCCTCGCGGCGACCACACTCTCCCACAAGGAATTCACGTGTCGATCTCTTCTGTTTCTCTTGCCCAGGCCGCTGGCGGCATGTCCGGTCTGGTCCAGTTCCTGCCGATGGTCGGCATTTTCGTGGTGATGTACTTCATCATGATCCGGCCACAGATGAAGCGCCAGAAGGAGCTGAAGGCCATGATCGAGGCGCTGGCCAAGGGCGATGAAGTCGTCATCGGCGGCGGGCTGCTGGGCCGCATCAGCAAGGTCTCTGAAAGCATCCTGTTTGTCGAGATCGCCAAGGATGTGGAAGTCCAGGTGCAGCGCCACACCGTCGTGCAGGTGCTGCCCAAGGGTTCGATGAAATAAGCTGCGCCGCTGGCGTCCGCCTTTTCGTTTCTTTGCCTTCTGAATCCGGTCGGCCCGCCTTGGCGGGCCGTCGTCACATGGCGCGGGCTGTGTCCCAGCCCGCGAACTGCCCATGAATCGCTACCCTCTGTGGAAATACGTGCTGCTGGCGTTCGCGCTGGTCATCGGCCTGGTCTACACGCTGCCCAACCTGTTCGGCCAGTCGCCAGCGGTGCAGGTTTCCAGCGGCAAGGTCGTAGTCAAGGTCGACGGCTCGCTGGTGGGCCGGGTGCAGCAGGCGCTGGACGCCGCCGGGCTGAAGCCCGACTACGTGCAGCTGGAAGGCAACTCGGTGCGCGCGCGCCTGGCCGACACGGATGCGCAGCTCAAGGCCAAGGACGTGATCGGCAAGGCGCTGAACGCCGATCCGGCTGACCCGTCGTACATCGTCGCGCTGAACCTGGTGTCGCGCTCGCCGCAGTGGCTGGCGAGCCTGCATGCGCTGCCGATGAACCTGGGCCTGGACCTGCAGGGGGGCGTGCACTTCCTGATGCAGGTCGACATGAAGGCGGCGCTGACCAAGAAGGCCGAATCGCTGACGGGCGACATCCGCACGCTGCTGCGCGACAAGAATGTGCGCCATTCCGGCATCTCGCGCGATGGCAACACGGTCACCGTCAACTTCCGCGACGAGGCCACCCGCGGCACGGCGCTGGGCCTGCTGACCGACAGCCTGCCCGATGTGCAGTGGACGCCGCAGGCCGGCGCGAATGGTGACCTATCGCTGAGCGGCGCACTCAAGCCTGCCGAGGCCATCAAGGTGCAGCAGGCTGCGCTCAAGCAGAACATCACCACGCTGCACAACCGGGTCAACGAACTCGGCGTGGCCGAGCCGGTGATCCAACAGCAGGGGCTGGACCGGGTCGTCGTGCAACTGCCTGGCGTGCAGGACACCGCCAAGGCCAAGGACATCATCGGCCGCACCGCGACGCTGGAACTGCGCATGGTCGACGACAGCGCCGAAGCCGCTGCGGCGGCCACCGGCAGCGGGCCGGTGCCGTTTGGCACCGAGCGCTACGTCGAGCGTGGGGGGCGCCCGCTGATCGTCAAGCGCCAGGTCATCCTCACCGGCGACAACCTGGCCGACGCGCAACCCGGCTTCGACGACCACCAGCAGCCGGCCGTGCACCTGAAGGTCGATGCCAAGGGCACGCGCATCATGCGCGACATCTCGCGCGACAACGTCGGCAAGCGCATGGCCATCCTGCTGTTCGAGAAGGGCAAGGGCGAGGTCATCACCGCGCCGGTGATCCGCGGCGAGCTGGGTGCCAGCTTCCAGATCTCGGGCAGCATGACAACCCAGGAAGCGACCGACACCGCGCTGCTGCTGCGCGCCGGCTCGCTGGCCGCGCCGATGGAAATCATCGAAGAACGCACCATCGGCCCCAGCCTGGGCGCCGACAACATCGCCAAGGGCTTCCACAGCCTGACCTACGGCTTCGCGGCGATCGCCGTGTTCATGTGCCTGTACTACCTGCTGTTCGGCGTGTTCTCCACGCTGGCTTTGGCCTTCAACCTGCTGATGCTGGTGGCCATGCTGTCGATGATGCAGGCCACGCTGACGCTGCCCGGCATTGCCGCCATTGCGCTGGCGCTGGGCATGGCCATCGACGCCAACGTGCTGATCAACGAGCGGGTGCGCGAGGAATTGCGCAACGGCAGCTCGCCACAGGCGGCCATCCATGCCGGCTACGAGCGGGCGTTCGCGACCATCCTGGACTCCAACATCACGACGCTGATCGCCGGCGTGGCGTTGCTGGCCTTCGGTTCAGGGCCGGTGCGCGGTTTCGCGGTGGTTCACTGCCTGGGCATCGTGACTTCGATGTTCTCCGCGGTGATGTTCTCGCGTGGCCTGGTGAACCTCTGGTACGGCCGCCAGAAGAAGCTCAAGTCGGTTTCCATCGGCCAGATCTGGCGCCCGGCGGGTGCCGCTGGCGCCTCGACATCGACCGAGGTCCAACCCTCCGACGCCAGCTGACAGGCTCCTGCCGCAGCCCCGCAAGCAACGTTTTCCCAGAGGTTCTGCCATGGAATTCTTCCGTATCCGGCGCGACATCCCGTTCATGCGGCATGCGCTGGTGTTCAACGCCATCTCGGCGCTGACCTTCGTCGCCGCCGTGTTCTTCCTGGTCACGCGCGGCCTGCACTTCTCCAACGAGTTCACCGGCGGCACGGTGCTGGAGGTGGCCTACACCCAGGCCGCCGACCTGGCCCGCACCCGCGAGGTGGTCGAGAAGATGGGCTTTGGCGAAGTGCAGGTGCAGAACTTCGGCACCTCGCATGACGTGATGATTCGCCTGCCGGTCAGCAAGACCACCAAGGCGGCCGACATGGCCAGCAACGTGTTTGCCGAGCTGTGCCACGCCGAATCCGGCCAGGTGGCTGACCGCCAATACACCACGCCGCAAGGCGAGCAGGTGAGCCGCAAGGCTTGCGAAGTGGCCGGTGCCGAGCCGCTGAAGCTCTCGCGCACCGAGTTCGTCGGCCCGTCGGTCGGCGAAGAGCTGGCCTGGGACGGCGGCAAGGCGCTGATCTTCGTCGTGCTGGGCATCATGGCCTATCTTGCGATCCGCTTCGAATGGAAGTTCGCGGTCGCCGCGATCATCGCCAACCTGCACGACGTGGTCATCATCCTGGGCTTCTTCGCCTTCTTCCAGTGGGAGTTCTCGCTCTCGGTGCTGGCGGCGGTGCTGGCGGTGCTGGGCTACTCGGTGAACGAGTCGGTGGTCATCTTCGACCGGATCCGCGAGGCCTTCCGCAAGTACCGCAAGATGAGCACCCACGAGGTGATCGACCACGCGATCACGTCGACGATGAGCCGCACCATCATCACCCACGGTTGCACCGAAATGATGGTGCTGTCGATGCTGGTGTTTGGTGGCCCCACGCTGCACTACTTCGCGATTGCGCTGACCATCGGCATCCTGTTCGGCATCTATTCGTCGGTGTTCGTCGCCGCGGCCATTGCGATGTGGCTGGGCGTCAAGCGCGAGGACTTGATCAAGTTCTCGGCGGCCAAGGAAGGTGATCCGAACGATCCGAACAGCGGAGCGGTGGTGTAGAGTGGAAAGTCCACTCGAACAGATACGGATTCATGCCTGACGCAGTTGCCGGCGCCCCCACGATAGACCAGGCCCGGCATTTCTTTGCCGACCAGGTCTTGAAGGACTTGCAGCCGCTGCGTGAGGCGGCGATCGCCGAGGCGCATGTGCTGCTGGACCAGACTGCCGAGCGCGCGGTGATGCAGCTGCGCCAGGACACGCTGCAGGACCTGATGCGCAATGGCAGCCAGTGGTTGCCGCTGGTCGCCAGCACGCTTCGCGCCAAGCTCTTGCCGGAAGCACCGCACACCACGCTGGCCGAGTTTGCTGGCGCCTTTGCTGGCGGCGGCGGGCTGCAACTGGTCGACGACGCGACCATCCAGCGCAACATCCTGATCTCCCGGCTCACGCTGGCCGTGCTGGACCGCACGACCTGGGAATTTGCCGACCTGCGCGCGCGGCTGACCGATCTGTCCGGCCAGAGTGACCTGGACGACGACGACCTGTTCCGCCCGCAAGTCGTGGCGCGCGGCATGCTGAAGGCCTGGCTGGAAGCCGGGCTGACGCTGGAGAGCTGGCGCATGCTGGAGAACGTGCTGCACAAGGCCTGTTCCGAGCACGTCGAAAAAGCCTTTCACGCGACCAATCAGTGGTTGATTGAACGTGGCGTGCTGCCCCGCGTCGACCTGCGACCCTTCATCCGCCGCTCCGACGGCACCAGCACCAGCCCCACGCCGCTGGACACCACCAGCGGCGCACCTTCCACCACGTCCGGACCCAGCACCCAGTCCGGCAGCTCCGGCTGGAGCGAACCCCAGCCACTGGGCCCCAACATCAGCCGGGTCATGCCGGCTTCGCTGTCGCACGGTGGCGGCCAGCACCCCTCCGGCCAGCGTGCCCAGGGCGGCCAGCCGCAAGGCGGCGCGGTGGCGCGCGGCGGTGCGGGTGGACCCGGCTTGTCCATGCGGCCACAGGCTGCGGGCTATCGAACCGGTGTTGCCGGCGCGCCTGGCCAGGATGGGCCCGGCGGCGAAGTGGCCGAAGGACACGGCGGGCAGGGAGGCTGGACCACCAGTCCTGGTGGTGCGGCCCCACCGGGTGCGGGCGGCATTGCAACCGGCCCTGGAGGGCCGGGCGGCCCCGGGCGCGCGGGCGGCGGTGCCGGTGGCATCGGGGGTTACAGCACCGGTTACCACACGGGTGCCTCCACCGGCATGAGCGGTGGGCTGGACGACGAAACCCGCATGATGACTCGCCAGGCCGGTGGCGGGGCTTTGCAGCGCGCCGAAGCCGTGCTGGGCCAGTTCAGCGACATTCTTGAACGCCACCTGCCCGGTTTCCGAGACCAGGCGCCCGGCCGTGGCCCGTCGCAGCAGCTGTCACAAGCCATGGCCCAGGCGCAGATCCGCGTGGTGGCCCAGGTCGAGGCGCAGCAGGCGGCTGGCGGTGTGGGTCCCAGCGGCGAATTGCTGGCCTCGCCGGCCCAACTCGTGGCCGAGCTTCGTGAGCGCCAGCAGACGCTCAAGCAGGCCGCGGCCACGCCGGAAGAGCGGGCCACGGTCGAGTTGGTGGCGCTGCTGTTCCAGAGCATCCTGACCGACGAGCGCATTCCCGCGCTGCTGCGCATCTGGTTTGCCCGGCTGCAGATGCCGGTGCTGCGGGTGGCGCTGGCCGAACCCGATTTCTTCTCCGGTGCCGACCACCCGGCGCGCCGGCTGATCGACCGCCTGGGGGCCTGCGTGATGGGTTTCGAGGGCGATGCGGAGGTCATCGGCACGCCACTGGAAGCCGAGATCCGCCGCGTGGTGCAGGTCGTCGAGGCTTTCCCCGACACGGGCCGGCGTGTGTTCCAGGCCGTGTTGAGCGAATTCGAGAAATTCCTGGAGCGCTATTTCAGCGAGCGCAACGATGCGACCAAGGCCGGCGTGTCGCTGGCGCAGCAGATCGAGCAGCGCGAGACGCTGGCGATCCAGTACACGATCGAGTTGCGCAAGATGCTCAACGAGTTGCCGGTGCAGGAGGGCGTGCGCGACTTCCTGTTCCACATCTGGGCCGACGTGCTGGCGACCACCGCGGTGCGGCACGGCCCGCACAGCCACGAGGTGAAGACGGTGCGCGACGCTGCGGCCGACCTGATGTGGGCGGCAGGCTCCAAGACCACGCGCGAGGAACGCGCCGAGGTCATTCGCCGGCTGCCACCGCTGCTGGGCGTCATCCGCCGCGGCATGAACGCCGCGGGCCTGGATGCGCGCAAGCAGGAAGATGCCGTCAAGGCACTGAATCTGGCCCTCACGGCGGCCTTCAGCGCACGCGCTACGTCAGTCAGCCCGGAACAGCTCGAACACCTGAAGCAGCGGCTGGCGACGATCGAGGAGCTGATGCCGGACGACGATCTCGAGCTGGACGATTCCTGGGTGCTGGACGAGGCCAACCACCGCAACGAAGGCTTGGAAATCGTCGCCGAAGGCGGCTCGATGCCAGGCCCGTCGATGCTGGCCGCTGCGGCGCAGTTGCAGCCGGGCAGCGCCTACACGCTGGAGTTGCGTGGCCGCCGCGAAACGGTTCGGCTGTCGTGGCAGGGCATGCACAAGCAGCTGTCTTTGTTTGTCGGTTCGCAAGGGCGTTGCGTGTTGTTCCAGAAGACCCGGCTGGCGGCTTTCCTGCAGGCGGGCTTGCTGGTGCCGGTGCAGGACGAGTCGCTGACGATTTCCGCGACGCGCGACGCGCTGCGCAAGCTCAGTGCCGATCCCTCTCGCCTGATGGCCGACGCGTGAAACCTGCCGCCTGAAAGCACCAAAGCCCGGCATGCCGGGCTTTGTCTTGTGTAGGTTCGTGGGGCCGGGGTCAGTGGATCAGCCGGTCTTCCGGCGCGACGAAGAGTTCGTCCAGGATCAGCGCGTCGGGTTCTTCGCCCTGGCTCCAGAACACCATCAGCACGATGATCTTCAGGTCATCCAGCGTCAGCGGGCTGCCGACGGCGGTGGCCCGATCGATCACGCGTTCACGCATGGGCGGTGGCAAAACCCCCGCCGATTCCAGAAAACTGATGAATCCCACCGATTCATCACCCAGCAAGTCCAGTTCGCGCGGCAGGTAGACCCGCAGGCTTTGCGGACTTTGCGGCGCACTTTGGGTGCTGTCGGCAGTGGCGGCCAGGCCATCCAGCCAGCTCAAAGCTTCCTGGATCTCGTCGGACTCGAACCCGACAGCCGACAGCTTTCGCGTCAACTGGTCGTGATCCGGGCAGGCATCGGGCCGCCAGTAGTTTTCGTACAGGTAGACCAGAACATCGAACATGAACTGACTATACCTGTTTGCGCTTGACACACTGGTGCAAAGAAGCCGGCCTGCCAGCCGGGTGTTTGGCGCACCGCGTGGGGCCTGTTTCAGGTCGTCGCGCGGCGCTGCAGCAGCCCGCCGGGCAGCCGCACGACCAGGCCGTCCAGCTCCAGCTCGAGCAGCCTGGCCAGCAGCCGGTCGGCAGGCCAACCGGTGCGGGCGACCAGTGCGTCCACCGTCGCTGCCTCGTGCCCCATGGCAGTCAGCAGCGGGTCTTCCTTGTCAGGCCGAGGCGCTGGGGCCTGCGCTTTGGGCTTGGGCGTCTGCGGATTCCAGGCGACTGCACCCGTGGTGCGCACCGGGTGCGCGCTGCCGCGACGCACGCGCGGCCGGCTGCCTTCGGGCGGCGGTGTCGGCGCGGCCCAGCCCAGCAGTTCGAGCAACTCCTGCGGCGACTCGATCAACGCCGCACCATCCTTGATCAGCTGATGGCAACCGCGCGACTGGGCCGAACCGATGGCGCCGGGCAGGGCCATGACTTCGCGGCCGGCATCCAGTGCCAGCTTGGCGGTGATCAGCGAGCCGGAATGCAGCGTGGCCTCGACCACCAGCGTGCCCTGGGCCAGTCCGGCAATGATGCGGTTGCGGCGCGGGAAATTGGCCGGCAGCGACGGCGTGCCCAGCGCAAACTCGCTGAGGATCAGGCCTTGTTCGGCGATCTTGCGCGCCAGCGCCAGGTGGCGGCGCGGGTACATCAGGTTCAGCCCGGTGCCCACCACTGCGATGGTGCCGCCCATGCCGTCCAGCGCGCCTTCGTGCGCCGCACCGTCAATGCCCAGCGCGAGGCCGGAGACCACGCAGATGCCGGCCTTGCTGGCGGTGTCGGCGAAGCGGCGTGCGTGTTCCAGGCCATGCGGCGTGGCGTCCCGGCTGCCAACAATGGCCAGCGCCGGGTATTGCAGCCGGTCCAGGTCACCCACGGCGTACAGCAGCGCTGGCGGGTCGACGGTCTGCAGCAGCGGTGCCGGATAAACAGGATCGCCCAGCGTCAGCAAATGGCGCTGGCCCGGCGCCTCGGCCAGCCAGGCCAGCGTGCGGTCGACCAGTGCCAGTGTGTCGCTATTGGGCGCCGACAGGGCCTGGGCGCAAGCCGCGCCGGCCACTTCATGCCAGGCGCTGCGAGGCGCTGCCAGCACGGCCTGTGGCGAGCCAAACGCGGCCAGCAGGCGGCGAACCGATTCACCGCCAGCGCCCGGCGTGTGCACCAGCAGCAGCCAGGCTCGGGCTTCAGCCTCGGGCAGCTTCGTGGTGCTCATGGCGGCGGAGCCAGCGCTGAGGGCGCGCGCATCGCGGCAGGCCAGTGCGGCCTGCCATTGCGGGCTCAGGGCTGGGTGAACTTGTCGCCAGAGCGCACGGGGTCCTGTACTTGCAGGATCAGCGCGTAGGACACGCGCTCGAAGACGCGGAAGACGAACAGCAGGCCGTGGCGCTCGTCGGGCAACACCAGCATCTTGCTCTTGTCGGTCGGGTCCGGGCGCCGGGTGCCGGCGCGCCAAAGCGCCAGCACATGGCCGCGCTCGACGCCATCGCGCAGGCCGCGGTTCAGCGACACGATCTGGTTCTGGCCGGCGTTCAGGCCATCCCCATAGACGGCAATGATCCTGCCCTTCAGGCCATTGGACGGGGCGTGCGGTGCAAACGGGCTGGTGTCGCGCGGGGGCAGCGGCGCCAGGTGGTCGCCGACATTGGCTTCTTCGCGCAGCGTGTTGATGCGGAAGACCGATGGCGCGATCTCGTCGGCGCTGGTGAGCGAGCTCACATCGGGCTTGGCGATCAGCTCTGCGGTGCCGACATGGCGAGCCTCGAAGCCCAGGATCTCGCCGGTTTCTGGATCGGTCAGCGGCTTGGGTTCGCGGAACAGCTGCCAGTTGCGGGCGGCATCCACGTCACCCTTGACATAGGCGGTTTCACCGCGCGAAAGCAGCACGCGGCCTTCCTGGGTGGCAACGATTTGCGGCGACAGTTCCAACTGGTTGGTCTCGAAGACCACCGCGTCGTTCAGGAACGGGCCGATCAGGTGCATGGGCACCGAGGAGATCGCGTCGGTGATCAGCGGCTCGGAACGCACCCGCGGCGACAGCTTTTCCTCGTTGCCCACCGGGCGGCCCAGCGTCAGCCGCGCGCGGCCATTGGACTTGTCCAGGAACAGCACCTGGCCCGGGTAGATCAGGTGCGGGTTGTGGATCTGCTCCATGTTCATGCCCCAGAGCTCGGGCCAGCGCCACGGGCTCTTCAGGAACAGCTTGGAGATGTCCCAGAGCGTGTCGCCCTTCTTGATGGTGTAGCTGTCAGGCGCATTGGGCGACAGCTCCGACAGCGGCACACCGGCCTGGGCCACCTGCTGCGCAGTGCTGCGCTGGCCTGGGGTGATGGGGTAGTCCACCGCAAAGGCACCCGAGGCAGTCAGTGAGCCGGCCAGGGCGAAGAACAATGGGGGCAGGCAGTGGAATGACAGACGGCTCATGGATGGAGACTCCCGGACGATGAGCCGGAAATTTGTGACAGTGCAACAATTCCGGTTGACGGCGGCCGGGCGCTGGAGGCCCACCCGTCGCATGACCACCGGCGGGCAATGCTAGAAACTCCGGCAAATTCTGCCCCTAAACCCTTGATGCCGCAATGAAATCGGTTTAACGAAACAGGCTGAAACAGCTGTGTTGTGAAACCGCACGTTGTGCAGGGTCAACAATGGCGAGTGCGCTTGCTCCTTTTTTGCACACCGCTGACAGATCGATTCCCATCCTTTCCGACACCATGGCCCTGCTTCCGATTCTTCGATATCCCGATCCCCGCCTGCACAAGGTGGCCGAACCGGTGCTGGCGGTGGACGCCGAAGTCCGGCAACTGGTCGACGACATGCTGGCCACGATGTACGAGGCCGAAGGTGTTGGCCTGGCCGCGACCCAGGTCGACGTGCACCGCCGCGTGATCGTGATGGACACCTCCGAGGGTCGCGACCAGCCGTTGGTGCTGATCAACCCGGAGCTGCTGAAGCTCAGCGACGAGATGACCGTCGGCGAGGAAGGCTGCCTCTCGGTGCCCACGATCTATGACGAAGTGCCCCGGCACGCCAGGGTCACCGTGCGTGCGTTGGGCCGTGACGGCCAGCCCTACGAATTCGATGCGGACGGACTGACGGCGGTCTGTGTGCAGCATGAAATGGATCACCTGGCCGGCAAGGTGTTCGTTGAATACCTGAGCCCACTCAAGCAAGGCCGCATCAAGACCAAGATGCTGAAAAAGACGCGCGACGACGCCAAATCCCGTTGAGCGCGCCGGAATCGACGCGCATGGGTGATTCTTCGTCTTCTCCGGACGCCTCGGCTCCGCGTCCGCTGAAACTGGTATTCGCCGGCACGCCCGAATTCGCCGCGGTGGCACTGCAGGCCTTGCTGGCCGCCGGCTTCGAAGTGCCGCTGGTGATGAGCCAGCCAGACCGCCCGGCCGGCCGCGGCATGAAGCTGCAGGCCTCGCCGGTCAAGGCGCTGGCGCTTCAGCACGGCGTGGTGGTCAGCCAGCCGCGCAGCTTGCGGCTGGACGGCAAGTACCCGGAAGACGCCGCCGCGGCGCGCGAAGCCTTGTTGGCTGCAGCGCCCGACGTGATGATCGTCGCCGCCTACGGTCTGATCCTGCCGACCTGGGTCTTGGACCTGCCGCGCCTGGGCTGCCTGAACATCCATGCCTCGCTGCTGCCCCGCTGGCGCGGCGCTGCCCCGATTCATCGCGCCATCGAGGCCGGCGATGCGTGCACCGGCATCACCATCATGCTGATGGACGCCGGCCTGGACACCGGCGACATGCTGCTGATCGGCGAACAGCCCATTCAGGCAGGCGACCGCACCACCACGCTGCACGACCGCCTGGCCGCGCAAGGGGGCGAGCTGATCGTGCAGGCGCTGCAAACCCTGCAGCGCGGCGAGCCGCTGCCAGCCACGCGGCAGCCGGAAGAGGGCGTCACCTACGCACACAAGATCGACAAGGCCGAAAGCGCGATCGACTGGCGGCTGCCGGCCGCGTTGATCGAGCGCCGGGTGCGCGCGTTTGACCCGTTCCCGGGCGCCAGCTTTGTCTGGGACGGCGAGCTCGTGAAGCTCTGGCAGGCCGAGTTGCGACCGGCACCAGCTGGCGTGCAGCCCGGCCAGGTCCTGGCAGCGGGCGACGAATTGCGCATCGCCTGCGGCGAAGGCGCGCTGGCCCTGCGGCAGGTCCAGCGGCCTGGCGGTAAGCGCTTGCCGGTCGCGGCGCTGCTGCAGGCCAAGCCTGGCCAGGTCGGACAGACCCTGCCGTTGCCCGAGTGAACCGGCGCAACGGTTGAACTTCGGCGGTCCGCCGCCATCTGATCCAGCGACACGGTCATGGGGCCGCGTCGGTCGCGCCGCCTGTTGGCGCGTGTGTTTTGATGCTGGAAGGAAAGTTCGCCATGTTCAACCTGATGAAGACCGCTGTGCTGATGGCGGCCATCACCGCGCTGTTCATGACCATTGGCCGGCTGCTGGGCGGCCAGCAAGGCATGGTGCTGGCGCTGGTGATTGCGCTGGGGATGAATTTCTTCAGCTACTGGTTCTCCGACAAGATGGTCCTGCGCATGTACAACGCGCAGGAAGTCGACGAAACCACCGCGCCGCAGTTCTACCGCCTGGTGCGCGAGCTCGCGGCCAGGGCCGAGCTGCCGATGCCGCGGGTCTACTTGATCCAGGAAGACGCGCCCAACGCCTTTGCCACCGGCCGCAACCCGCAACACGCCGCGGTGGCCGCGACCACCGGCATCCTGCGTGTGCTCAGCGAGCGCGAGCTGCGCGGCGTGATGGCGCACGAGCTGGCGCACGTGAAGCATCGCGACATCCTGATCTCGACCATCAGCGCGACCATGGCCGGTGCCATCGGCATGCTGGCCAACTTCGCGATGATCTTCGGCGGGCGTGATGACGAGGGCCGGCCGGTCAATCCCATCGTCTCGATTCTGGTGATGCTGCTCGCGCCGCTGGCTGCCAGCCTGATCCAGATGGCCATCAGCCGCTCGCGCGAGTTCGAGGCCGACTGTGGCGGTGCGCAAATTTCCGGCGACCCGCAGGCCCTGGCGTCCGCGCTGCAGAATATCCACCGCGCAGCGCAAGGCCTGCCGCTGGAAACCACCGAGCGCCACCCGGAAACCGCGCAGATGATGATCATGAACCCGCTCTCCGCCGGCGGCCTGCGCGGGCTGTTCTCGACCCATCCTTCGACCGAGGAGCGGGTCGAGCGCCTGCTCGCCATGGCCGCGGGACGCTGAGAAGACCCGCTTTCCGGCGCCAGATCGGGCCATCGCAGGCTCAAGCCCGCGGTGATGCGGGCCGATAGACCAGGGATGCGCCGCATCCTTGTGTCTACCCTTGTCCTTGCCAGCCTGCTGGCCGGCTGCGACCAGTTGGGCATCGAGTCCGCCACCGTCGTTGCCGAGAAGAAGTCCGCCGAGGGCAAGGCCATTGGTGCGGCCTGCCGCCACGCTGGCCGCGCCATCGAAGACTGCTACACGCTGAACAAGAAGGCCGAAAAGGCGTCCATCTACGCCGGCTGGCGGGAGATGGACGACTACATGCGCGAAAACAAGATCGAACCGGTGGTGCCGGTGATCAAGCCGGAAGAGAAGAAGCCCAAGCCGCCCGAAGGCGATGACGCTGCCGACGACAGCAAGCCTGCTGCCAGCGAAGCCGGGAAAGACGGCAAGGACGCCAAGCCTGCCAAAGACGCCAAGGACGCCAAGAAACCGGCGCACTGACCCAGGCCCGCGGGCTGGGCTTCAGGCTGCATGCCATTCCAGGTGTTGCCTGGCGAAGATCTCGCGCAGCTGGCCGGCCTGGCCCAACGCGGTGAGCGCCTGGGTCAGGGCCTGAGCCAGGTCCATACTGTCGCGTTTGACGGCCAGACCCACCGCCCAGCCGTCACGCGGCGCGCGCGGCATGGGCAACGGGGTGATGGCGTAGCGCGGGTCGTTCCGGATCACCGTCTCCAGCTCCGAGGCCAGGCCGGCGGCCGCCACCACCTCACCGCGCAGCAGCGCCTGGGCCGCCTCGGTGCCGTCCTTCCACTGCGTGTGCAGGGACTCCCTCAGCATGCCGTCGTTGGCGCCGATCAAGAGCCAGCCGGCCAGCGACTGGCCCTGCACCGCCACAGCTTGTCCGGTCAGCGGTTCCAGCGTGTCCAGCCGCGGCAGGGCCTGCAGGCGGCGGGCGATGGCCACGCGCTCCCGGCAATAGGGGCCGAACAAAAGCACTTGCGGATTGGCTTCCATCAACGGGGCGTCCACCGGCACATGCAGCAACACGTCGGCCGGGCCGTAGCCCAGGTAATGACCCTTCCAGACCATGCTGCGCAGGTCGTCGTTCATGTTGTCGTCAGCGTAGAACGGCATCAGCGCGAGCTTCACCTGCAAGGCATCGGCCAGCGCCTGGGCCAGGTCCACGTCAATGCCGCGGCCGTCCACATGGAACGGCGGCATGTCCTTGTAGATCGCGAACCTGAGGGTGCCGCGTTCTCGCACCTGTGCGAGCGTGGTCGCCGAGGCGGGCCACATCGGCGTGGCGAGGGCCGTGGCAGCGGCCGTGGCAGCGAGGCCGCGCAGCAGCGCGCGGCGGGTCCAGGGAGCGTCTGTCATGGGAATCTCCTCCAGCGTCAGGGCAGGGGTTTTTCGCGCCGGGTTTCCAGGTAGGTCTTGATGGTCCACAGCGCCTCCTGGCTCAGCACGCCCTCGAAGGGCGGCATGTAGACCGCGCCATTGCGGCTGCGGCCATGGCGCACGGTGGTCATGAAGTAGTCGTCCATCTCGGCCTTGCAGGACTTGCGCAGCTCGGCGCCTTGCATGCCCACGCAGTCGTTGTCCAGCCGGCGCAGGTCGGGCGCAATGCCGCCCGAGATGGCCTCCAGCCCGTGACAGCGGGCGCAGTTCTGGTTGAAGCCCGAGGTGCCGATGCGCACCGCGACCTCATTGCCGCTGAACGGGTTTTCACTCCGCCAGGCTTCGCCCAGATTGGGCAGGCCGGTGGTGTCCACCGGTTGTGGCGTCACGTCGCCGTGGGCCCAGGCGGCGGCGCTGGCGATGCTGCACAGCAGCATGCTTCGACGGGCCCAGCGGCCGAGCCTGTCGCGGGATGATGGGCGGTTCATGGTGTGTCTCCTTGTTCTTGGTTCGAGGCCGGATGCGCGTCTTCAACGCAAACCATGTGCCACCGGGAAATGCTGCACGTGGGAACAGTTGTTGCGTCAATTCCCTCTTGCAGATGCTTCTGCTCCAATCAACCGGCCCGCCTGCGAGCGGGGAGGCTGGCAAGGCTGCTGTCAGCCTGAAGCCGGCCATCGGAGCCTGTTGCAGGAATGAACAGTCGCGGGCACCCCGGGTGGCACATGCATCAGGGTTGACCCGCGAGATCTCACGGAGACAACCTGCGCGTGAGCGCGGGAGGAGAACTGGATGACGATGTCTGTGGCTGACTCAGAGGCCAACGGGACGGGACCTCGCGCTGGCGCCTGGACCTCCCCGGTGGCCGTGCCCCAGGAGAACCTGCCGGCCCGGACAGAGCTGATCGAGCAATCCCATTTGCGCTGTGCAGCCCTGGGCTTGACCCGGGTGGAGCGGCCGGATTTCGAGCCCTTGCTGCGCGGCGACCTGAACATCGCGCGCGAGCGCAACCTGCGGCTGTCCAGCCATGCCGCGCCGGTGATGGAGATGCTGCTGGAGCAGATCGTCAACACCGGCAGCATGATCGTGCTGACCGACGCGCAGGGCACCATCCTGCATACCGTGGGCGACGACGAATTCCTGGCCCGGGCCAACAAGGTGGCGCTGGCGCCGGGCGTGAACTGGGCCGAGCAGTCCAAGGGCACCAATGCCATTGGCACCGCCCTGGTGGACGAGTTGCCCACCCTGGTCCACGCCGGCGAGCACTTCATGCACGTCAACAGTTTCATGACCTGTTCCGCCGCGCCGATCTTCGACCCGCGCGGCAACATGCTGGGCGTGCTGGACGTCACCGGAGACCAGCGTGTGTACCACCAGCACACCATGGGCCTGGTGAGGATGTCGGCCCGCATGATCGAGAACCACTGGCTGACGGACGACAGCGGCGACCGACTGCGTTTGCACTTCCACATCCGGCCCGAATTCATCGGGACCTTGCTGGAGGGCATCCTGGTGGTGGGCGGCGATGGCCGCATCCTGGGGGCCAATCGCAGCGCGCTGGACCTGCTCGACATGAGCAGCGCCGCCGTGCGCATGCACAGCTTGGTGAGCCTGCTCAACACCAGCGTCGGGGCCTTGATCGACCACCTGCGCGCACCGCTGGCTCAGCCGATGCGCCTGCACCTGGCCAACGGCCGGCTGGTGCACCTGAGTCCGCGGGCCAGCGGGTCCTTGCAGCGCATCACCGGCCTGCCCGGGGGCCTGACGACCGTGCCGGAAATGCGGGCCGTCCCCGCCGGCGAATCCGCCGGTGCGGCCACGCGTCCGGTGGCCGAATCCCGCATGTCCGGGCTGCACTACCTGAGCACCGGCGACGCGCAGTTCGAGGCCGTGGCGCGCAAGGTCCAGCGCATCCTGAACCGCGACATCCCGCTGATGATCCTCGGCGAGACCGGCACCGGCAAGGAGCTGCTGGCCCGCGCCGTGCACCAGGACTCCGAGCGCGCGCGCCAGCCCTTCGTGGCGGTCAACTGCGCCTCCATCCCCGAGACGCTGATCGAGGCCGAGCTGTTCGGTTACGAGGAAGGGGCCTTCACCGGCGCGCGTCGCAAGGGGGCAACCGGCCGCATCCTGCAGGCCAACGGCGGCACGCTGTTCCTCGACGAGATCGGCGACATGCCGCTGGGCCTGCAGGCCCACCTGCTGCGGGTGCTGCAGGAGCGCTGCGTGACGCCGCTGGGCAGCCAGAGGTCCATCCCGGTGGACATTGCGGTGGTCAGCGCCACGCACCGGGACCTGCGGGCCATGATCGAACAAGGCAGCTTCCGTCAAGACCTCTACTACCGCCTCGACGGGCTGGTCGTGCGGCTGCCGGCGCTGCGCGACCGCAGCGACCTGACGGTGGTCGCGCAGCGCATCCTGATGTCGCTGGGCGTGGCCGGCTCGCTGGCGCTCAGCCCCTCGGTCATCGCGCTGTTCAACCGCTACCACTGGCCGGGCAATGTGCGGCAACTGGCCACGGTGCTGCGCACGGCGGCAGTGATGGCGGCCGGGGAAACGCAGATCACCGAGGACCATCTGTCCGACGACTTCCTGGACGACATCCGGCGCATGCGCAGCAGCGAGCTCCGTGCGGGCGCGCATGGGCTGGTTGAGGCGCTGCCCTCGGCGCCAGCCATCGCGGTAGCCTGGGCACCCGCGAGCGCCCCGCGCGAGTTGCCGCCCGCCGCGCCCTCACGCGAGCTGAGCTTGCCCGCTGCCGGCCCCGCGGCTGCGCGCACCCTGGTCGAGGCCGAGATCGACCTGATCCGTGCCGCGGTGGACGCCGCCCAGGGCAACATCTCGCTGGCCGCCAAGCAGCTGGGCATCAGCCGCAACACCATCTACCGCAAGCTGCGCCCGGGCCAGAAGGGCTGAGAGGCTGAGCGTCTCAGCCCCGGGCACCCGCAGCCGCGGGTCTACCCTGTGCCAGGCGCAGCCGGCGTGTCATGGGCCTGTCCCAGAGTGACACAGCCGGGCGCGCAGCCGCCTGGCCGCCCCGCCGCCTGCCGCGCTGCCGCGGTCCCTGGCAACCCCGCGGTCCTGGCGCCGCAGAGGCGTGGCCTGGGCTGCTTTCCGAGGATAACCCCCGGCCCGGCCTGATCCCGGGTGTTTCGGCACGGGCTTTGCAGATGGAGACATCCCATGGCCTGGACCACCCCCGCCTGCGGAGACCTGCGCTTCGGCTTCGAAATCACGATGCACATCGCCGCGCTGATGCCGTCGCCACCTCCACACCTGGCCATGGCCCCTCATGAAAATCCTTGTGCTCGGCTCCGGCGCAGGCGGCGGGTTCCCGCAGTGGAACTGCAACTGCTCCCTGTGCACATGGTTGCGGTCAGCGGTGAGCAGCATTGCGCCAGCTTCGTGATCCCCGGTTTCGAGCACCTGGCCTTCACCGCCATTCCGGGCAAGGCGCCACCGTATTCACCGCACCGCCGCGAACAGGTGGTGGGCGACAACATCGCGCCGGCGCGCCAGGAGGAGCTTGACATGCGCCGTCACCAATTCCTGCGGCGCGCTGGGCGCCGGCGCCAGTGCCCTGGCCTCCGGCCTGGCCCGTGCCACGGCGCCGATGCCACCGCAACCCTGCTGCAGCAGCACGGCATCACGCAGGCGCTGGTCGATGGTGGCGAGTGGGCCGGCCGTGGCCGCAACCCTGCCGGCCAGCCCTGGCACCTGGCGTTGGCCGACCCGCGCGATGCCGCGGCCTGGATCAATGGGCTGGATCTGCAGGAGGCCTGCCTGGCCACCTCGGCCGACAACCCCAGCTGCTTCACGCCGGACTTTCACCACCACCACATCCTGGACCCGCGCAGCGGCGATTTGCCACCCGAAGTGGCCGAGGTGGCGGTGCTGGCCCGCGAAGGCGCGCTGGCGGACGCCTTCACCAAGGTCGCCTTCATGGCCGGGCCGCGGCGGGCCGTCACGCTGGCACGGGAATGGTCGGTCGAACTGCTGCTCGTGGACAAGGCCGGGCGGCGCTGGGTGTCACCAGGCTGGCCCGGGCTCACGGCCTGAGCCAGTGTGGCGCAGCGCCACGCCGGAATACCCGGCCTGGCACATCCGGCATGACACACCTGACTGTGCAAGCGTGGCACAGCTGGCGGGGGAAACCCGGGTGACGTGCGTGGAAAACCACCGTCTGGCAAACCCCCTCCGGCCCCGGCCGAGTGGCACAGACATTGCGCTGTGTAGCAGCGCGCAACTGCGTCGCCAGCCCGGTCCACCGGGCGGCGCTCACCCCACGTGGAGACAACATGCGACCGACTCTCTTGAACCTGTTGATGTGCATCGGGCTGGCCGCGTCGGCCAGCACCCATGCCGCCGGCGTGACCGATCAGATGATCGAAACCGAGTCTTCGGCCTCGGGCAATGTGCTGAGCTGGGGAGGCACGCCGCAAGGCCAGCGCTACTCGCCGCTCAAGCAGATCACCACTGCCAACGTCGGCAAGATGACGCCGGTCTGGGCCTTCTCGTTTGGCGGCGAAAAGCAGCGCGGGCAGGAGTCCCAGCCCGTCATCTACAACGGCAAGATGTTCGTCACCGCGTCCTACTCGCGCCTGTTCGCGCTGGACGCGGCCACCGGCAAGAAGCTGTGGAAGTACGAGCACCGCCTGCCCGAGGGCATCATGCCCTGCTGCGACGTGGTCAACCGCGGCGCAGCGCTGTTCGACAAGCTGGTCATCTTCGCCACGCTGGACGCCCAGCTGGTCGCGCTGAACCAGGACACCGGCGACCTGGTCTGGAAGACCAAGATCGACGACTACGCCGCCGGCTATTCCGCCACGGCTGCGCCCATCATTGCCGAGGGCCTGCTGCTGACCGGCGTGTCCGGTGGCGAGTTCGGCGTGGTCGGCCGCGTCGAAGCGCGCGACCCGCGCACCGGCAAGCTGGTCTGGACCCGCCCGACGGTCGAAGGCCACATGGGGTACCTCTGGGACAAGGATGGCAACAAGCAGGAAAACGGCATCTCCGGCACCACCAACCAGTCCTGGCCGGGCGACCTCTGGAAGACCGGCGGCGCGGCCACCTGGCTGGGCGGCACCTATGACCGCAAGACGGGGCTGGCCTACTTCGGCACCGGCAACCCGGCGCCATGGAACAGCCACCTGCGCAAGGGCGACAACCTCTTCTCCTGCTCCACCGTCGCGATCGACGTGAAGACCGGCCAGATCAAGTGGCACTACCAGGGCACGCCCAACGACAGCTGGGACTTCGACGGCGCCAACGAGTTCATCACCTTCGACATGGATGGCAAGCGGGTCGGCGGCAAGGCCGATCGCAACGGCTTCTTCTACGTGATCGATGCCAACAACGGCAAGCTGGTCAACGCCTTCCCGTTTGTCAAGAAGATCACCTGGGCCACTGGTGTGGACCTGGCCACCGGGCGCCCGAACTTCGTGGCCGAGAACCGGCCCGGTGACCCGACTGTGGGCGACGGCAAGAAGGGCAGCGAAGTCTTCTCCGCGCCCGGCTTCCTGGGCGGCAAGAACCAGATGCCGATGGCCTACAGCCCGGACACGCAGCTGTTCTACGTGCCGTCCAACGAATGGGGCATGGAGATCTGGAACGAGCCTGTGGCCTACAAGAAGGGCGCGGCCTACCTGGGTGCGGGCTTCACCATCCGGCCGCTCAATGAGGACTACATCGGCTCGCTGCGCGCCATGGACCCGAAGACCGGCAAGATCGTCTGGGAGGTGAAGAACAGCGCGCCGCTGTGGGGTGGCGTGCTGACCACCGGCGGCAACCTGGTGTTCTGGGGCACGCCAGAGGGCTACCTGAAGGCGGCCGATGCCAAGACCGGCAAGGTCGTCTGGCAGTTCCAGACCGGCTCCGGCGTGGTGGCGCCGCCGGTCACTTGGCAGCAGAACGGCGAGCAGTACGTGGGCGTTGCTTCCGGCTGGGGTGGTGCAGTGCCGCTGTGGGGCGGGGAAGTGGCCAAGAAGGTCAACTTCCTCGAACAGGGCGGGATGATGTGGGTGTTCAAGCTGCCCAAGGGCTAGAGGCTGACCCGCAGGCGCATGGCCTTTCCCGTTTCCCTTCCGCAGGGATTGAACCCGGGGGCATCGCTGGATGCCCCCCTCGCCGGGCCGCGCGCCGGTCCGGCTGGAGCTTGCAGCATGAACTCCCCCTTTTCACTTTCTTCCCGCCGTTTCTTCATGATCCAGGCGCTGGGCACTGTGGGCGCCAGCGTGGCGCTGCCGGCCTCCGCGCTGGCCGCGCCGGTGCATGTGGACGAAGCCGACGAAACCTCGGCCGCGCTGGGCTATAAGCACGACACCAGCAAGGTGGACGGCGCGAAATTCCCCAAGCACCAGGCCTCGCAACACTGCGTGGACTGCGGCCTTTTCCAGGGCGCCGCCAGCGACGAATGGGCCGGCTGCGCGATGTTCGGCCGCAAGCAGGTCCATGCCAACGGCTGGTGCAACGCCTGGGTCAAGAAGCCTGCCTGAGGCTTGATGCGTCGCGCAGCGCTCTGATGGGGCGCGGGCGGTTGGTCAGGCCCGCAGGCAGATGCCGGCCTGAAATTCCGGCTGCCAGGGTCCATAGGACAATGGCGGCATGAGCGTTTCTGAGCCGCTGTGGCGGCATCCTGAATTCCGGCGTGGTGCACACGAGATGGTGGGCATTGCACTGGGCATCGCGGCCTGGGGTCTGGTGACCGGCGTGGCGATGGTCAAAACCGGCCTGGGCGTGCCGCTGTCGGTGCTGATGTCCTTGCTGGTGTTCGCCGGCAGCGCGCAGCTGGCCACACTGCCGCTGATCGTTTCCGGCGCGCCGATCTGGGTCGTCTGGGCCACAGCGATCTGCGTGAACCTGCGCTTCGTGATCTTCAGCGCGGGCTGGCGGCCTTATTTCGGCCACTTGCCGCGGCGCCAGCGCATGTGGCAGGCCTATTTCACGGCCGACCTGAACTACGTCTGCTTCATGCGGCGTTTCCCCGAGCCCAAACCTTCGCCTGAGCAACTGCCTTATTTCTGGGGCGGCGCGGTGGTCAACTGGCTGGCCTGGCAAGTCTTGTCGCTGCTGGGCATCTTCCTGGCCGACACCATCCCCACCGCCTGGGGCCTGGGCTTCGCCGGCACGCTGGCGCTGCTGGGCCTGACGGGCTCGCTGCTGTCTGACCGCGCGACCTGGCTCGCCGCCGCCGTGGCCGGCTGCGCCTCGGTGGCCGCCTATTCGCTGCCGCTGAAGCTCAACATCGTCACCGCGATTGCCGCGGCGATTGCCATCGGCGTGCTGCTGGACCACTTCAAGGCGCCGCCCGCACCGGTGGCGGTGGCCAATCCCGGGGACCGCACATGAGCACCTGGGAAGCTGTGATTGCCCTGATCGGACTCGCGCTGATCACGGTGCTGACGCGTGGTTTTTTCCTGCTGCCCGAGCGCGAGGTGCCCATTCCCGCCTGGCTGCGCGAGGCGCTGCGTTACGCGCCGCTGGCCGCGCTGGTGGCGGTCGTCGTGCCGGAAACGGTGATGACGCAAGGCCACCTGATCCATGATTGGCGCGACGCGCGGCTGTTCGCCGCTGCGGCCGGCGCGCTGTGGTTCTGGTGGCGCCGCGGCATCCTCGGCACCATCGTTTGCGGCACCGTGGTGCTGCTGACGCTGCGGCTCACGCTGGGCTGGTGAGCACGGCTCGTATTTCCTCCCTTCACTTCAACCATCACACCACCATGAACGTCATCCGCTTTGCAGACCTCGTGGCCCAGGGCAAGGTCTCTGGCCAGCGCGTGTTCATCCGCGCCGACCTCAACGTGCCGCAGGACAAGTCGGGCAACATCACCGAAGACACCCGCATCCGCGCTTCGGTGCCCTGCATCGAGCTGGCGCTCAAGGCCGGTGCCGCGGTGATGGTCACCAGCCACCTGGGCCGCCCGACCGAAGGCGAGTTCAAGCCCGAGGATTCGCTGGCGCCGGTGGCCGTGCGCCTGGGCGAGTTGCTGGGCCGGGAGGTCAAGCTGGAGGCCAATTGGGTCGATGGTGTGGACGTCGCGCCGGGCCAGGTCGTGCTGCTGGAAAACTGCCGGGTGAACAAGGGCGAGAAGAAGAACGACGAAGTGCTGGCGAAGAAGATGGCCGCGCTGTGCGACATCTTCGTGCACGACGCGTTTGGCACAGCGCACCGCGCCGAGGCCTCGACCTATGGCATCGCCCAGTTCGCCAAGATCGCCTGCGCCGGCCCGCTGCTGGCCGCCGAGATCGACGCGATCAACAAGGCGCTGGCCAACCCGAAGCGCCCGCTGGTGGCCATCGTCGCCGGCTCCAAGGTCTCGACCAAGCTGACCATCCTGCAGTCGCTGGCGAAGAACGTGGACGGCCTGATCGTCGGCGGCGGCATTGCCAACACCTTCCTGCTGGCCTCCGGTCTGAAGATCGGCAAGAGCCTGGTCGAGCTGGACCTGGTGGACCAGGCCAAGGCGGTGATCGAGGCGATGAAGGCACGCGGTGCCGCGGTGCCAGTCCCCACAGACGTGGTCTGCGCCAAGACCTTTGCCGCTGACGCGCCGGCCACCGTCAAGGCCGCGACCGACGTGGCCGACGACGACCTGATCCTGGACATCGGCCCCGAGACCGCCGCCAGGCTGGCCGCGCAGCTGAAGGCCGCCGGCACCATCGTCTGGAACGGTCCGGTCGGTGTGTTCGAGTTCGAGGCCTTTTCTCACGGCACCGAAACCATTGCCCGCGCGATTGCCGACAGCGACGCCTTCAGCATCGCCGGCGGCGGCGACACACTGGCGGCCATCGCCAAGTACGGCATCGAGAAGGATGTGGGCTACATCTCGACCGGTGGCGGCGCCTTCCTTGAAGTGCTGGAAGGCAAGACCCTGCCGGCCTTCGAGATCCTGAGCAAGCGCGCGCAAGGCTGAGCGCCGGCTGCGGGCATGAGATCATGCATTTTTTGCATGATTGTGGGTTTCCCTTAGGGCCGCCGGTTTTGCAGGGATAGATTGGGGTGGATGCACTTGGCGTTGGGCCAGGCGCACCCACGCTTCCGTTCCTCACCTGTTGTGTCCATGACCAAGCCTTCCTTGTCCCCCGCCGAACAGGCCCTGCGCGAAGCCGCGCTCGAGTATCACCGCAGCCCGACCCGCGGCAAGATCGCGGTCACGCCGACCAAGGCCCTGCTGAACCAGAGGGACCTGTCACTGGCTTATTCCCCGGGCGTGGCCTATCCGTGCCTGGCGATTGAGCAAGACCCGTCGCTGGCAGCGGAGTACACCTCGCGCGCCAACCTGGTCGGCGTGGTGACCAATGGCACGGCGGTGCTGGGCCTGGGCAACATCGGGCCGCTGGCCAGCAAGCCGGTGATGGAAGGCAAGGGCTGCCTGTTCAAGAAGTTCGCCGGCATCGACGTGTTCGACATCGAACTGGCCGAGAACGATCCGGACAAGCTGGTCGAGATCATTGCCGCGATGGAGCCGACGCTGGGCGGCGTGAACCTGGAAGACATCAAGGCGCCCGAGTGCTTCTACATCGAGAAGAAGCTGCGCGAGCGCATGAACATCCCCGTCTTCCATGACGACCAGCATGGCACGGCCATCATCTCCAGCGCTGCGCTGCTCAACGGGCTGGAACTGGTGGGCAAGCAGATCGGCGAGGTCAAGGTGGCGGTGTCCGGCGCTGGCGCCGCGGCCATTGCCTGCCTGGACGTGATGGTTGGCCTGGGCGTGAAACGCGAGCACATCTTCGTCTGCGACTCCAAGGGCGTGATCCAGAGCGAGCGCGACGATGCGCGAAGCGGCAAGCTGGACGAGTCCAAGCAGCGCTACTGCCAGGTCACGCTGGCCCGCACGCTGAGCGACGTGATCGAAGGCGCGGACGTGTTCCTTGGCTGCTCCACCGCCGGCGTGCTGACCGCCGAGATGGTCAAGAAGATGGGCACTCAGCCCATCATCCTGGCGCTGGCCAACCCGGAGCCGGAGATCCGCCCCGAGCTGGCCAAGGCCGCGCGGCCGGACTGCATCATCGCCACCGGCCGGTCGGACTACCCGAACCAGGTCAACAACGTCCTCTGCTTCCCGTACATCTTCCGCGGCGCGCTGGACTGTGGCGCCACCCGCATCACCGAAGAGATGAAGCTGGCCTGCGTGCGCGAGATCGCAGCACTCGCCAAGGCTGAGGCGTCCGACGAAGTGGCGGCGGCCTATGCCGGTAAGGAGCTGAAGTTCGGCCCGGAATACCTGATCCCGACGCCGTTCGACGCCCGGCTGATCCTGCGCATCGCCCCGGCCGTGGCCAAGGCGGCAGAGGCCTCCGGTGTGGCCACCCGGCCGATCACCGACATGGACGCTTACCGCGACGTGCTGAGCCGCTACGTCTACCAGACCGGCATGTTCATGCGCCCGGTGTTCGCCGCGGCCAAGCTGCAGCCGGCGCGCGTGGTCTATGCCGAGGGTGAAGACGAGCGTGTGCTGCGTGCGGTGCAGGCGGTGCTGGACGAAGGCCTGGCCAAGCCCATCCTGATCGGCCGCCCGGCGGTGATCGCGATGCGCATCGAGCGCGCCGGGCTGCGCCTGAAGCCAGGCGTGGACTTCGAGGTCGTGGACCCTGAAGACGACCCGCGCTACCGCGCCTGCTGGGAGGACTATCACAAGCTGATGGGCCGCGACGGCGTGTCGCCAGAGGCGGCCAAGGCGGCGCTGCGCCGCTCCAACACCTTGATCGGCGCGATGCTGCTGCGCCGCGGCGATGCGGACGCGATGCTGTGCGGCCTGGTGGGTCGCTTCGATGGCCACTTCGAGCACGTCAAGGCGGTGATCGGGCCGCGGCCCGGCATCACGACGATGGCGACCATGAATGCGCTGATGCTGGACCAGCACACGCTGTTCATCACCGACACCTTCGTCAACGAAGCGCCGTCGGCCGAGGAACTGTGCGACATCGCGTTGATGGCCGCCGAAGAAGTGCAGCGCTTCGGCCTGCCACCCAAACTGGCTTTCCTGAGCCACTCGATGTACGGCTCGTCGACCCGGCCCAGTGCCAAGCGCATGCGTGCCGCGCGCGACCTCTTCGTGCAGCGTGCGCCCGAGATCGAATGCGATGGCGAGATGCACGGCGACGCCGCGCTGTCGGAAAGCATCCGCGAGGCCATCCTGCCGGAGAGCACGCTGAGCGGCAGCGCCAACGTGCTGGTGATGCCCAACCTCGACGCCGCGAATATCCTGTTCAACGTGCTGAAGGTGACCAGCGGCCACAACGTGACGGTCGGCCCGATCCTGCTCGGCGCCGCGGCGCCGGTACATGTGCTGACGCCTTCGGCCACGATGCGCCGTGTGGTCAACATGACTGCGCTGGCGGTGGCCGACGTGGCCGCGCAGCGCGCCGCAGCGAAGTGAAATGGGCGCGGACCGGCCGCGCGGCGGCGGTCCGCGATTTCACCGTTTTGCGTTGGTAATTCGCTTGTAACGCCAAGCGCCCGCGGCTGCGGATAATGAGGCCCCCCTCAGGAGACCGCTTCATGTCCCGTGCCACCAAAATCGTCGCCACCCTTGGCCCAGCTTCCAGTGACGCGGAGGTCCTGGAGCGCTTGTTGCAGGCTGGCGTGGACGTGGTGCGGCTGAACTTCAGCCACGGCAAGGCGCAAGACCACATTGACCGTGCGAACCTGGTGCGCCAGTGCGCCGCCAAGGTCGGCAAGACGGTTGCGTTGATGGCCGACCTGCAGGGCCCGAAGATCCGCGTCGGCAAGTTCGAGCAGGGCAAGGTGATGCTGGAGAACGGCATGCCGTTCGTACTGGATGCGGCCCGCACCGAGCCTGGCGACATCGAAGGCGTGGGCCTTGACTACAAGGAACTGCCCCGCGACGTGAAGCCCGGCGACGTGCTGCTGCTCAACGACGGCCTGATCGTGCTGACGGTCGACCGCGTGCAGGGCGACAAGGTCTTCACGCTGGTGAAGATCGGCGGCGAACTGTCCAACAACAAGGGCATCAACAAGCAGGGCGGCGGCCTGACCGCGCCGGCGCTGACCGGCAAGGACATGGAAGACATCAAGACCGCGATGAGCTTCCAGTGTGATTACCTGGCCGTGAGCTTTCCCAAGAATGCCACCGACATGGAAATGGCGCGCCAGCTGGCCAATGTGGCCGGCGAACCGTGGCGCCACAAGCCGGCGATGATCGCCAAGATCGAGCGCAGCGAAGCCATCCCGCACCTGGAAGCCATCCTGAAGGCCAGCGACGGCATCATGGTCGCGCGCGGTGACCTGGCGGTGGAAGTGGGCAACGCGGCGGTGCCGGCGCTGCAGAAGCGCATGATCCGCATGGCCCGCGAGATGGACAAGATCGCCATCACCGCCACGCAGATGATGGAGTCGATGATCGTCAACCCGGTGCCGACACGCGCTGAAGTGAGCGACGTGGCGAATGCCGTGCTGGACGGCACCGACGCGGTCATGCTCAGCGCCGAGACCGCCGCCGGCCGTTACCCGGTGGAAACCGTGGAGCAGATGGCGCAGATCGCACTGGAAGCCGAGCGCGCCGACGACGTGCGGCTGGACGCCGATTTCACCAACAAGCGCTTCGGCCGCATCGACCAGTCGATTGCGATGGGCGCGCTGTTCACCGCGCACCACCTGGGCTGTAAGGCCATCATTGCGCTGACCGAATCGGGTTCGACGGCGCTGTGGATGAGCCGTTACCGCATCAAGGTGCCGATCTACGGCCTGACCAGCAAGGCCGGCTCGCAGACCCGCATGGCGCTCTACCGCAACGTGCGCCCGATCCTGATGCCCACCCACACCGACCGCGACCAGGCCCTGGCCGAAGCCGAACGCCTGCTGGTGGCGCGTGGCGCGCTGAAGCCGGGCGACACCTACGCGATCACCTGCGGCGAGCCGATGGGCCACCCCGGCGGTACGAACATGTTGAAAGTCTGCATGGTCCGCTGATTTCAGCTGGCCTGAACCGCCGCGATCATCGCGGCCACATTTCTGCTCGCGTTGCGGATCTGCAGTTCGACTTGCTGCTGGTCGCGGGCGAAGACGCGGAAGAGTTCGTCGGCGAAACCTTGGCCAATGCGCTCGACACCGCTGAAGTCCAGCTCGGCCTGCTTGAACTGGCCCAGGCGGGCGGCGACGCGGCGGGCCTGCGAGCGGGATTCGAGGGCCACGTGTTCGCCGGTCAGCAGGCGCAGCGGCAGCGTGGTGCGTTCGAAGCCATAGCTTTCGCCGTCCAGGCTGGCCGAGCGCATCACCTGCTCCAGCGTGCGCGAGGTGTCCAGTGCAATCGCCAGATAGACCGCGCTGCCGCTCTGGCGCATGGCCTTGCCCTGCACCCAGTGCGATTCGCGCCACTCTCGGTGTTGGAAAGCGTGCGAATTGGCGTGCAGATCGAACACGTCGGCCAGGCGAGAGGTGAAAAACAGGCCGCGGCCGGTGTGGCGCTGCGGGCTGCTGGTCAGCTTGCCCTTGCTCAGTTCCAGCATCGCGGCGGCCGGGTCTTCGATGTCGAAGCCTTCACGGATCTTGTCGAACAGGCCGCGGCCGTCGTCCGACACCAGCAACTGGGCATGGTTGTTCGTCTGGCGCAGCGAGATGGCGACCTGCGTGCCTTCGCTGTGGTCAATGGCATTGTTCAGCAGCTCGGTGAAGGCGTGCTGCATCATTTCGCGCACATGGGCGGGCAGCGAGAAATGCGGCGCAAAGTCGCGCGCCCAGGGACGGTCTTCGTCCAGGCCTTGCAGCGGGTAGCGCTGCACGATCTGGCGCATGGGGCCAGCCTCGAACTGCGGCCGGTTGATCGGGCCGGAGCGCTTCAGCCAGCCCAGTTCGGTCAGCTGGTGCACCAGCCGGCGCGCCTTGGCCAGAGAGCAGCCGGCGCGGGTGGCCACGGCTTGCGTCAGGCCGCTGGGGTGCCGCTGCACCAGCGAGGTGATCCAGGTGGTGGCGGAAGCGAGATCGGTGCGGGCCATGGGACTTCTCCGGCGCACGGGCGCCCTGTGAACATGCTTGAACGAGATTGGGCTCAAGTTTTGCCCGGCCAGGCCGATGGGCAGCGCCGGAAAAGGCGGGGAAAGGCACGGGATTTGCGGCGATATGGCGCAGTTGCCATCGGGCCGCCGCCCAAGAACTGGGGGCTTCGGCACCCGTCAGTGCCCTGCGGTCGTTAGAATTTGGCGAGTTACGGCGTGGTTACGAAGAGTGCAGGACTGCCGCGGGCAGCCTTCTGCCGCCGGCCCGCCCTCAGGATTATTTTTCACTCTCTCGGAGCAGACCATGCCTCTCGTTTCCATGCGCCAGCTGCTGGACCATGCCGCCGAAAACGGCTACGGCATCCCGGCATTCAACGTCAACAACCTGGAGCAGGTGCAGGCCGTGATGTCGGCCGCGGCCGAAGTCAACGCGCCGGTGATCCTGCAGGCCAGTGCCGGCGCCCGTAAATATGCCGGCGAGCATTTCATCAAGCACCTGATCCAGGCGGCCGTGGAAACCTGGCCGCAAGTCCCGCTGGTGATGCACCAGGACCATGGACAGAGCCCGGCGATCTGCCAGGGTGCGATAGACCTGGGCTTCGGCTCGGTGATGATGGACGGCTCGCTGCGCGAGGACGGCAAGACGCCGGCCTCGTTCGACTACAACGTTGACGTGACGCGCCGCGTGGTCGAGATGGCCCACAAGGTCGGTGTCACGGTCGAGGGTGAGCTGGGCTGCCTGGGCAACCTGGAAACCGGCGACGCTGGCGAGGAAGACGGCATTGGCGCCGACGTGAAGCTGGACCACAGCCAGATGCTGACCGACCCGGAAGAGGCGGCGGTGTTCGTCAAGGCCACGCAGCTGGACGCGCTGGCGATTGCCATCGGCACCAGCCACGGCGCCTACAAGTTCAGCCGCAAGCCCACCGGTGACATCCTGGCCATCAGCCGCGTCAAGGAAATCCACAAGCGCATTCCCAACACCCACCTGGTGATGCACGGTTCCTCCTCCGTCCCGCAGGAGCTGCTGGCGCAGATCAACCAGTACGGCGGCAAGATGAAGGAGACCTTTGGTGTGCCGGTCGAGGAGATCCAGGAGGCCATCAAATACGGCGTGCGCAAGATCAACATCGACACCGACATCCGCCTGGCGATGACCGGCGCGGTGCGCAAGTTCCTGGCCGAGAACCCGGACAAGTTCGACGCGCGCGAATGGCTCAAGCCGGCCCGCGAGGCGGCAATGAAGGTCTGCAAGCAGCGCTACCTGGAGTTTGGCTGCGAAGGCCAGGCGGGCAAGATCAAGGCCGTGCCGCTGGTGGACGTGGCCCGCCGCTATGCGCTGGGCGAACTGGCGCAGACCGTCAACTGACAGGCTTGCGCCGCGACCTCTCTGTTAGGCTGCATTCGCGAAACCGCCCGCCGGCAGAGCCCATGCCGCGCGGGCGGTTTTACAATTGCCTGTTGTTCACTTGAGATTTTTCATGGACCACGCGCTGCACGAAAGCTCCCTGCATTCCCTTCCTCTGCTGGCCCGTGGCAAGGTGCGAGACAACTATGCGGTCGGCGAGGACCGTATCCTGATGATTGCCTCGGACCGCCTGTCGGCCTTCGACGTCATCATGGCCGAGCCGATTCCGGGCAAGGGCGCGCTGCTCACGCAGATGGCGCTGTTCTGGTTCGACAAGCTGGGCCATGTGGTACCCAACCACCTGACCGGCGACGCGCCGGAATCGGCGGTTGCGGCCGATGAAGTCGCGCAGGTCAAGGGCCGGGCGATGCTGGTCAAGCGCCTGAAGCCGATCCCGGTCGAGGCCGTAGTGCGCGGTTACCTCGCCGGCTCGGGCTGGAAGGAATACCAGGAGAGCCAGTCGGTCTGCGGCGAAAAGCTGCCGGCCGGCCTGAAAAACGCCTCCAAGCTGCCGCAACCCATCTTTACGCCGGCCACCAAGGCTGAGATGGGCGAGCACGACGAGAACATCTCGTTTGCGCAGATGGAAAAGCAGATCGGCGCCGAGCTGGCGGCCAAGATGCGCGAGGTCGCCATCCGCCTCTACGAGGAGGCCGCCGCCTTTGCGCTGACCAAGGGCATCATCATTGCCGACACCAAGTTTGAGTTCGGCCTGGACGCCGACGGCACGCTGACGCTGATGGACGAGGTGCTGACGCCCGACTCCTCGCGCTACTGGCCGGTCGAGGGCTACCAGGAAGGCATCAACCCGCCGAGCTACGACAAGCAGTTTGTACGCGACTGGCTGGAGCAGGCCACGGTGGACGGCAAGCCCTGGGGCAAGACCGCACCCGCGCCAGCGCTGCCGGCCGAGGTGGTGCGGCACACGGCTGCCAAGTACCGCGAGGCGCTCGAGCGCCTCACCGGCTGAAGCGGGGCGCATTGCAATGGCCTCCCGTCTGATCGAGCGGCTGGACGCGGCGATTGTCAGCGCCGATGACCCTGTCCAGCGTGAATGCCTGAAGGCTGAACGTGCTGGCGCGCTGGCCCGCCACGGCCTGCTGGCCGATGCCCGCTTTGCCCTGGCGGGGCTGCGCACCCAGAGCCAGCGCCGGCGCTCGGCCCGGCTCAGTGCGTGGGTCTGGCTGGTGGACGGGCAGATCGACCACTTCGAGGCGCTGGCGCCCAAGGCCAAGGACAAGTTCCGCCGCAGCCGCGAGCTGGCGATGGAGGCCGGCGACACCGCGATGCAGGCCCTGGCTTCGGCATGGCTGGCCAGCTGCAGCTGGAACGAATCCAGCATGACGCAGATGGCCGGGCAGTTGCTGGAGACGCTGCAACTGGCCGCACCCGATCACCACAGCGCCCGCGCCCGTGCCGGGCTGGTGCTGGCAGACGCCTACCGCTTCGCGGGTGACGACGAGGCTTCGCAGGTGTGGTACCTGAAGGCCCGCACCCATGCCAGCGCCGATGGCGACGGCTCGATGATCAGCGCGCTGCTGCACAACATCTCGGCAATGCGCTCGGCGCGCATCGGGCTTGACGATGCCTTTGGCCACACCGACCTGGACGTGGCCGCCAAGGCCTTGCTGGAAGCTGAGTCCACCGCGAATTACGACTGGGGCGCAGGTGCCGTGGCGCTGACCGCGATGGTGCCGATCCAGCTGCGCGCGCAGTTGCTGGTCGTGCTGGGCCGTTTCGACGAGGCCGTGGCCTTGTTCGATGCCTACCTGGGCCGCGCCCGCAGCGAAGGCATGGCTTACCGCGAGCCCCGTTTCCTGGCGGACCGGGCCTGGTGCCATGTGTGCAGCCAGCGCCTGGCCGAAGGCCTGCGGGATGCGCGCCAGGCCGAGCGCGGCCTGGCCTCGCAGTTCGATGCCGACGATTGGGCGGCGACCCACGCCCGCCTGGCCCGGGTGTTTGGCGCTTGCCAGCTGCCCGACGAAGCGGCGGTGCACCAGGCTCGCGCCGAGGAGTCGCTGGCGCTGCACAAAGTGCACCAGCAGTCGATGCGCGAGACCCTCGCCACGACGCTGCGAGAAGTCATTTGAAGGGCTGATGCACTCGGCAGGCCGAGTGCATCAGCCGGTCAGAACAGCACCATGCTGAGCTTGCGCCGGTACTGGTCCAGCACCGGGTCGGACGAGGTCACGGCGGCTTTGCCGGCGATTTCCAGCGTGCCTTTGGTGGCGGCCTCGGCGGCGGCCTTGGGCGCGGGCTTGGTCATCAGCTCCAGGATGGCGACATAGGTCTTGCGCGCCAGGTCCTGGTTCCAGGCCTTGTCGCGCATCAGGATCTCCAGCAGCTCGTCCATGGCCGCGGTCGGCTCGCCGGCGACCAGCAGTTGCTGGGCGCGCTCGAAGCGTGCATCGAAGTCACGCTTGTTCGCCGCGATGGCGGCGTCCAGCTCGGCCCGAGGGCGGGCCTGTGCCATGGCCTCGGCCGCCTTCAGCCAATGCTCCACGGCGGAGAAGCGGGTGTCGGACAACACCTTGGCCGCGGCCGGCTCGAAGGCGTGGCGGGCCTGCGCGATGCGCGCCGGCTCGTCGCCTGCCAGGCTCAGCAGCAGCTTCAGGTAGTCCAGGCGGGCGGTGTCGTTGGCCGGGTCGATGGCAACGGCTTCCTGCAGCTTGGCCAGCACGTCTTGCACGTCGCCACCTTCGGCCATCAGCTGCTCGGCCTCTTCCACTTCGGCCTCGGCAACGAGTTCGTCCTCGGTTGGCACGTGCTTGGCGAGGAACTCGCGGATCTGCGCTTCCGGCAGCGCGCCGACAAAGCCGTCCACCGGCTGGCCTTGCGAGAACATCACGCAGAAGGGGATGGAGCGCACGCCAAAGGCCTGGCTCAGCTGGCCGGCGATCTCGGGCTGTTCGTCGCTGTTGAGCTTGGCCAGCAGGAAGCGGCCTTCGTAGTCGGTCTCCAGCTTTTCCAGCACCGGACTGAGTGACTTGCACGGCCCGCACCAGGGCGCCCAGATGTCCAGCAGGACCGGCTGCTGCATCGAGGCTTCGATCAGCTCGGCCTGGAAATTCTCAATGGTGATGTCGATCATGGTGTTCTTGGAAAAGCTGGCGGAGGGCGCAGACCGGGCGCTGCTTTCAGACGGTTTGACGGTCCTCTTCAGGCCACCGGCGGCAGGGTCGCAAATGAGGCCTCACCGGCTGGAAACAAGCGCAGCCTAAAATCCGTGTTTTGTGTGATCCGGAGTCAGAAGCCTTGATGAACAGCGCCTCGCCCGTGGTTGGCATTGTCATGGGGTCGTCCAGCGACTGGGAAACCATGAAGGCCGCGGCCCAGATTCTCGCCGAGTTCGGCATCGCCCATGAGGCGCGTGTTGTCTCGGCCCACCGCATGCCGGACGAGATGTTCGCCTATGCCGAGGCCGCGCAGGCGCGCGGCCTGCAGGCCATCATCGCCGGTGCCGGCGGTGCGGCCCACCTGCCGGGCATGCTGGCTGCGAAGACGCTGGTGCCGGTGCTCGGCGTGCCGGTCGCCAGCCGCCACCTGCAAGGGGTCGACTCACTGCATTCCATCGTGCAGATGCCCAAGGGCATTCCGGTCGCGACCTTCGCCATCGGCACCGCCGGTGCGGCGAATGCCGCGCTGTTCGCGGTCGCGATGCTGGCCAACCAGGACGCCGCGCTGCGCGAGCAGCTGGCCGCCTTCCGTGTGCGCCAGACCGAAGTTGCGCGGGCGATGACACAGGACCTGCAATGACCCAGCCGCGAGCCGATCGGCCCCTGTTGCCTGGGGCCACGCTGGGCGTGATGGGCGGCGGCCAGCTGGGCCGCATGTTCGTGCACGCTGCCCAGGCCCTGGGCTACCGCACAGCAGTGCTGGATCCGGACCCGGACAGCCCGGCCGGGCTGGTTTCGCACCGCCACATCCAGGCCGACTACCTGGACCCGGTCGGGCTGGCGCTGCTGGCCGATGTGGCCGACGCGGTGACGACTGAATTCGAGAACGTGCCTGCCCAGTCGCTGCGGGTGCTGGCCGAGCGCCGGCCGGTGGCGCCTGCCGGTGACGCGGTGGCAGTTTGCCAGGACCGTGCCGACGAGAAGGCCCATTTCGGCCGTGCGGGCGTGCCCTGCGCGCCGCATGCGGTCATCCGTACCGAGGCCGACCTGGCGGCAGTACCGCCCAGCCTGCTGCCCGGCATCCTGAAGACCGCGCGCATGGGCTACGACGGCAAGGGGCAGGCCCGCGTGAACGATGCGGCCGAGCTGGCGGCTGCCTGGCAGCGCCTGGGCCGCGTGGCCTGCGTGCTGGAGCAGCGGCTGCCGCTGCTGCGTGAGCTGAGCGTGATCGTCGCGCGTGGCGCCGATGGCCAACTGGTGAACTTCCCGGTGCAGCAGAACCTGCACCGCGACGGCATCCTGGCGGTCACCGAGGTGCCGGCGCCTGAGGTCTCGCCGCAGCTGGCGCAGCAGGCGGTGCAGTGCGCTGCGGCGATCGCCGCCGAGCTGGCTTATGTCGGCGTGCTGTGCGTCGAATTTTTCGTGCTGGCCGACGACGACGGCGGTGGGCCGCGGCTGGTCGCCAACGAAATGGCGCCGCGGCCGCACAACTCCGGCCATTACACGCTGAACGCCTGCGACATTTCGCAGTTCGAGTTGCAGGTGCGCGCGATGACCGGCCTGCCGCTGGCGCCGCCGCGGCTGCACTCCTGCTGCGTGATGCTGAACCTGCTGGGCGACCTGTGGTTGCGCGACGGCGGCAGCACGCAGGTGACGCCGCCCTGGGAGCAGGTGCTGGCCTTGCCCGGTGCCCACCTGCACCTGTACGGCAAGGCCGATGCCCGGCCCGGCCGCAAGATGGGCCACCTGACGCTGACCGGCCCCAACGCCGAGGCCGCGCGCGACACCGCGCTGCGGGCCGCCGCGCTGCTGGGCCTGCCCGGGTTCTGAGCCCCGCGACGAGATGAGCATTCTCCAGGGCCGTGAGCCGGCCGCGATCAGGCTGGCCGCCGAACGCCTGGCCGCCGGCGAACTGGTGGCGCTGCCGACCGAAACGGTTTATGGCCTGGGGGCGCGTGCCGACGACCCGGCCGCAGTGGCGCGCATCTTCGCCGCCAAGGGTCGGCCCAGCGACCATCCGCTGATCGTGCACGTGCCCGACGTGGCTTCGGCGCAGGCCTTCGCCGCGGCATGGCCGGCCAGTGCCCAGCGTCTGGCCCATGCCTTCTGGCCCGGCCCGGTGACAGTCATCGTGCCTCGGCGGGCCGGTCTGGCCGAAGCCGCTGCGGGTGGGCAGGACAGCATCGGGCTGCGCTGCCCTGCGCATCCGGTCGCGTTGGCGGTGTTGAAGGCTGCCGCCGCGCTGGGCGTGCCCGGCGTGGCAGCGCCCAGTGCCAATGGCTTCGGCCGCGTCAGCCCGACCAGTGCTGCGCATGTGGCCGGCGAATTTGGCGACGGCCTGCTGGTGCTGGACGGCGGCGACTGCGAGGTCGGCATCGAGTCGACCATCGTCGACTGCACCCGCGCCCGGCCGGTGCTGCTGCGCCCGGGCCGCCTGACGCGGGCCGAGCTGGAAGCCGTGCTCGGTGAGCCGCTGCTGGCACCGGATGCGGCCGCCCCGCGTGCGTCCGGCACGCTGGAAGCCCATTACGCGCCACGGGCCAAGGTCAGGTTGATGGACGCAGCCCAGTTGCAGGCCGCATTGCAGTTGCTGGGTGCAGGCGAGCCGCAGGGCCGTCCGCTGGCAGCGGTATATTCCCGCACGGTGCGGCCGGCCGACCGGCGCATGCCTTACCGGGCCATGCCGCAGGACGCGGCGGCCGCGGCCCATGAATTGTTTGCGGCACTGCGCGCGCTCGATGCGCTGGGCGTACCGCTGATCTGGATCGAAACCCCGCCTGCCGACGCCGCCTGGGAGGGCGTGCGAGACCGGCTGCAACGGGCCGCAGCCGCCTGAGTGGCCTGCGCCGCCCCACCTCGAATTGAATGACACTGGAGCCATGATGACGTTTTTGTTTCCCGCCCGCCAACTGCTGCGTGGCCTGGGTGCCGCGCTGCTGTCGGCCGGCCTGCTGGCCGCCTGCGGTGGCAGTACTTCTCGTGTGGATCAGTTCAACCCCGAGCGGCTGATCGTGCTCGGTGACGAGATCAGTGCACTGGTGGACCGTGACAACAACGGCAATGGCTACAACTTCGCGATGAACGGGTTGAACACCAGCGACACGACCAATGGCACCATCGCCTGCAATCTCACAGCCCAGTCCATCTGGGTTCAACGCCTGGCTTCCGACTTTGGCCTTGTTTTCAAGGAGTGCAATCCCAATGCACTCAGCGAAGACAAGTTGCAGGCCTACATGCTGGCCCATTACGGCGCCACCGTTCGCACGCTGGAACCTCAGGTCGAGGCTTTCCAGGCCAACATCGTGCACGACCCTCTGAACAACAAGGACCTGATCACGGTGCTGGTCGGCGTCAACGACATTGTCGAGATCTTCAATGACAACCTGAACTTCAGTGCAGAAGGCGAGAAGGTCGCCGAAGCCCAGAACCGCGGCGCGCAGGTCGGTGCACTGGTGAACAAGCTGGCCGGCCTGGGGCCGCGGGTGCTGGTGAGCCAGATCTTCGACGTGGGCCTGAGTCCCTGGGCGCTGTCGCAAGGCTCGGCCGAGGCGAAGACCATGACCAGCATGAGCGAGGCCTTCAATACCGGCCTGCGTTTGGCGCTGATCAACGATGGCACCAAGATCGGCCTGCTGTCGCTGAACGACATCGTCGCCAACCTGGACCGCTACGGCGGCTACAACACCTCAGACCTGGCCTGCAACGAGGATCATGTCGAGACCATCAACGGGGTGGATGCCGACGCCGATGGCTACCTGGACGGCGGCGATGCGCTGGGCACCTGCACCACGGCGACCGTGACCTCGGACACCGCGGCAACCAAGAACCTGTGGGCCGATGGCCTGCGGCTGATCGCGCCCCTGGCGCAGGAGCAGCTAGGGAACGCAGCCATTTCGCGCGCCGTGAACAACCCGTTCTGATCGGGCCCTGCCTGACCTTCGAGCGCCGCCTTCAGGGCGGCGTTTGGCTTTCAGCGCTTCGCATCGTCAATCGCCCATTGCGCCAGTGCATCCAGCACCGGCCGCCCGGCGCCTGCCAGCGGGTGGTTGAGGATGGCCACCACCATGTAGCGCCGGCCGCTGTTGGACAGCACAAAGCCGGCGACGGCGTTCACATCGCGCAGCGAGCCGGTCTTCAGGTGGGCGCGGCCCAGCGTGGTGACAGAGCGGCGCAGCGTGCCGTCCATGCCACTGACCGGCAGCGACGAAATCAGCTCCGGCATCACCGGGCTTTGCCAGGCCTGGGCCAGCAACTGGGCCAGGGCCAGGGCGCTGACCCGGCTGTCGCGTGACAGCCCGGAGCCATTGGCCACCACGACTTCGCGCTGCGCCGCGTCGCCCAGCCGCGCCTGCAGCCAGCGCTGCAGCAGCGCGCGGGCATCCTCCGGCCGCGAGCCGCTCAGGTTGGCGTCGGCCCGGGTGGCACCGGGCAGGCTGAGGAACAGCTGCTCGGCCATCACGTTGTTGCTGAACTTGTTGATGTCGCGCACCACCTCGGCCAGCGGCGGCGAGCGTTGCTCCCAGGCCGGCTTCAGCCCTGCGGGCACCGCGCCGTCCAGCACCTTGCCGCCCAGCCGCCCGCCCAACTCGAACCAGGTCTGCGCCAGCAGCCGCGCGTTGAAGCTGGCCGGGTCGCTGTAGGCGACGGGCCAGGGCTGTTCGCCGCAGCTGGCCGGGTAGCGGCCGGTCAGCCGCACCTTGCCGGGATCGCTCCAGTCCGGCTTCAGCGCCGTGCGCCAGTCCTCGCAAGGGCCGGCCGCCAGCGGCACGCTGGTGTCGGCTGCCACGCCGGCCAGCAGCGGCTCCATGCTGACGCTGGCGATGCCGCGCGCCGGGTCGGGCCGCAACGTCAGCGTGAAAGCCTTCAGGTTCAGCAGCAGTGGGTCGGGCCGGACGTTGTAGGGGCGAGCGGATTCGCCATCGAAATCAGCTGGCGAGCTGGCCGGCAGGCTCCAGGCGCTACGGTCCAGCACGATGTCGCCGCGAATCTCGCGCACGCCGAGCTGCTGCAGATGGCGCAGCATCAGCCACACGCGCTCCATCACCAGCGTCGGGTCACCGCTGCCACGCAGGTACAGCGAGCCTTCGAGCACGCCGTCGCGCACCGGGCCACCGAAGTAGACCGGGGTGCTCCAGGTCCATGCAGGGCCCAGCAGGTCCAGTGCGGCAAAGGTCGTCAGCAGCTTGAAGACCGAGGCCGGGTTGACCGGCTGGGCCTCGTTCCAGCGCAGCAGCGGCACGCCGGGCTCTGGCCCGTTGCGCACCTCCTGCACGACGGCGGACAGCGCGCTGTCGGGCAGCTTGGCGCGCTGCAGCGCGGCTTGCACGCCGGCCGGCAAGGCCTGGACCTCCGCGCCTTGGGCGACCGGCGCCAGCGCCGCGATCAGCAGCGCCGCCAGGGCAGTCCTGCGCCGGTGGCGAGGGAGTGGGAAATGCATGCGGAAATGATCGCACGGCTACACTTCCGCGATGCGCGTTGCTTCGCCTTCTCCTTCGTCCGGTCCGTCAGCGCGCGGCCCGCAAACCCCATGAATCTGCTGGCGCTGGACACCGCCACCGAGCAGATGGCCGTGGCGGTCTGCCGTGGGGACCTGGTCCTGACGCGCAACGAAATCGGTGGCGCGGCCGCCTCCGCCACGCTGATCCCGCTGGTGCTGTCGCTGCTGGCCGAGGCCGGTTTGACGATGACCGATCTCGACGCGATTGCCTGTGGCCAGGGCCCTGGCGCCTTCACTGGCTTGCGCACGGCGGTCTCGGTCACCCAAGGCCTGGCCTTTGGCGCAGGCAGACCCGCGCTGTGCATCGACAGCCTGCTGATCGTCGCCGAGGACGCCCGCAGCCAGGGCGCTGCCGCTGCGCGCGAAATCCTCTGGGTCGCGATGGACGCGCGCATGGACGAGGTCTACGCTGCCGCCTACCAGCACGATGGCCGGCGCTGGGCCACGCTGCAAGCGCCCGCGCTGCATGGCCTCGAAACCCTGCAGCTGCGCTGGGCCGGCCAGCCGCCGCGCCACGTTGCCGGCAACGCGATGCAGGCCTTCGGCGAACGCCTGCCGCTGCCCGCAGGCGCGCAAGCCTGGCCTCAGCAGGTCGACCGGGCTGCTGCACTGTTGCGGCTGGCCCGCGCCGCCTGGACCGATGGTGCCGCTGTGCCGCCTGAGCAGGCTCTTCCGGTCTATGTGCGCGACAAGGTGGCGTTGACCACGGCCGAGCGCGAAGTCTTGAAGGCCAGCCAGGCATGAGCGCGCGTCCGCAGGAGACCGAACCCTCCGGCGTGGCGCCCTGGCCCGCGCTGGGCGGGCTGGCGCTGCGCGCGATGACGGTGGCCGACCTGGACCTGGTCTGCCACCTGGAGCAGCAGGCCTACAGCTTCCCGTGGAGCCGCGGTAATTTCACCGACTCGCTGGCCGCGGGCTATGCCGCCTGGCTGCTGATCGAACCACCGGCGCCCGGCACCCGCCGCACCGAGCGCCAGCCCGGCTGCCTGGGCTATTACGTCGCGATGCCTGGCGTCGAGGAAGCGCACTTGCTCAACATCACCGTCGCACCTGCCGCGCAAGGCCGGGGCCATGCGCGGCGACTGCTGGCGCACCTGGCTGCGCAGGCTTGGGGCCAAGGCGCGCAAACGCTGTGGCTGGAAGTGCGCGACAGCAACCATCGCGCGCGCCGGCTCTACGCCTTCAGCGGCTTCACCGAAGTCGGCCGCCGCAAGGCCTATTACCCGGCAGGACAGGGCTTGCGCGAAGACGCGGTGGTGATGCGTGCCGCGCTGCAGTCGCCCGGCCTGCTGCCAGCCCAGCTCGGTGGTGCGGAGGATTCACATGACCTGGTCTGAACGCCAGCAGGCGCTGCTGCACGGCATGGGCCTGAAGGTCTGGGCGCCGCCGCCTGCTGCAGAACTGTTGCTGGACACGCCGCCAGCCCCAGCCCCAGCACCAGCCCCGGCGCTGCCGCCCGCCGAGGTGATTGAGCGGCCGGCGCCGGCCGCTCAAGTGCAGGCAGCTCCCACTGCATCTTCACCTGTGGCTCGGCCCGCGACGCCAGCGCCTGTGGCCATGCCGCGCAGCGACAGCCCCGTCACCAGCATGGACTGGCCCGCGCTGCGCGAAGCGGTGGCCGCTTGCACCGCCTGCAGCCTGTGCGAAAGCCGCACGCAGACCGTCTTCGGCGTCGGCCATCCGCAGGCGCACTGGATGATCGTCGGCGAGGCGCCGGGTGAGCAGGAGGACCGGCTGGGCGAGCCTTTTGTCGGCGCCGCCGGCCAGTTGCTGGACCAGATGTTGAAGGCCGTGGGCCTGACCCGCCAGGACGGCGAGGCGGCGCAGCAGGTTTTCATTGCCAACACGCTGAAATGCCGGCCGCCGCGCAACCGCAATCCGCTGCCCGAAGAGCTGGCCCTGTGTGCGCCCTTCCTGTCGCGCCAGATCGAGCTGGTGCAGCCCAAGCTGATCCTGGCCATGGGCCGCTTCGCGATCCAGCAGTTGCTGGGCACCGACGAATCGGTCGGCAAGCTGCGGGGCAAGGTGCACCAGCATGCCAGCGTGCCGGTCATCGTCACCTACCACCCGGCCTACCTGCTGCGCCAGTTGACCGAGAAGGCCAAGACCTGGGAAGACCTGTGCCTGGCGATGTCGGTTTACCGTCGCCAGTTGGCCAGTGCCTAGGGCGTGTTAACACATCCGGAGCCCGTCGGCGACAAGCACAAAGCTGATGAAGCCAAGGAACATGATGTCAAGCTTCTCGAAGCGGGAGAAGATCCGGCGGTAACCCTTGAGCCTGC
>Ga0307514_10000338_pt1 | contig 111244 bp, 104 predicted proteins | sample 16_EM_MG_FD_203088 | JGI IMG/M metagenome (GOLD analysis project Ga0307514, IMG submission 203088) | Populus trichocarpa ectomycorrhiza microbial communities from riparian zone in the Pacific Northwest, United States - 16_EM | ecosystem: Host-associated > Plants > Roots > Unclassified... | reverse complement strand
CACCTGTAAAGAAGAAAGGTGGGTAGTGGTGCATAGACATGGGGTGGGTTGCCAGTTCAGAGAGCGAATTTTGGTGGGGCAGTAAGACTTACAAAGTCACATCACATATAATTTACAATTCACTTTGGTAGGGAGTTTTATTTGCTACTAAAGAAGACTTGATAAAAAGGATGGCCTCTGATAACCATTTTTGGACGTGTGGTGAGGTGGTTGCGCGGGCGGCCCGTATGGGCCGGGAACCGTTACGATCCAGGGGATAATAGTCTAGGTACAATGCACGCTGTGTCTCCGGATAGTCAAATTCTTACAGTCAATTCGCGCTAGTCAACTCTGATAGTCATCTCTACAAGGCCTAAAACATAATTGAAGAAATGTTTGCCCCATATGCAAATACTCATTGTTTGGTCCCATAATGGAATATGATCAAAAGTTGACAATTAAAGCTAGACAGATAAGATGTGGGACCTTTAATAAAATTTGGCTTAGCCCCGATCCATAAGTTTGCATTTTCTCCTTTGTTTTGCACCGTCCCCGAAAAGTTGGTTGGCGCGAGTTGACTCCAAGAATTGACTGTTTGGAGACACGGCGTACAACGTGGATGAAAAGAACCGAGTGATTTCATATGCCTGGCTTGATTAAATATGACAACTCAGAAAGGCGACATGTTGCGCTTCCTGCGCATGTGGATCTTTCCTCGTGTCTTGTTGACCCTCCATCTCCTTTATATCATTTCTCTCCTCACCCCACCTCTAACGTTTAAGAAGTCGAGATAAACCCCGTGTTCCTGCCACTCCACCCAAAGAAACTGCGAGGATATCCAAATCTAAATCAACCGTAGAAAGTCTACAAGCTCCACATTTACTAAAAGAGAACCCGAAGGTTGAATAGAGAACTAGAATTCCTCCCGCAGCAGCTTGATAGGGTGCTTTGTGAATCCCGCTATCCTTGGTATTTTCATGGTGGATAACTGGAAACCATGGTCCGTAGACCGCAAACTTACAGTTCCTGTCAAGCCAGTCCGTTGTGAGTTCAAAATTAACCTATCATCCAAACCGTGCCCATGACCCATCAAGTTTGTCCGGTCTGGTTCATAAAAAATCACACCAACCATCTGTATGATATGCATGTACTATACCGAGCGCAATGCTTCGGACGAGCACTCAAATATGGCGCTCTTCATCTACTGACTAAGCTCGTGTAGCACCTTCTTTTCTGACTCTTGAGAGTCTGTGATGCTGAATTTGGAGGCGTTTCCTACCGGTGACCGACGACTTCATCAACAGCTTCCGAGATTTTTGGAGACGCTCTAAGTCCTATCATCTACTCCTAGGTCTTCGACCAGGTTTTCATCACCCAAATTGTGATGTGACCAACATCTTTCGGACACAGGGGTCTTCAGACGGGCCTGTGATGCGGTACGTCCGGAGCATCGCGCTCGCTACAGTATATACTTATGTACGCACGACCAATTGACCGGACTGTACCAGTACAAATAATCTTTCTAGATTACAGGCCGCCGGTCGCCATCTTAGTCCCCGATATCAAGAAAATCCTTTGCGCACGGAGTCGCAAGGGTATTCCCTGGGCGGATATAACCTGACAGCAAACCGGCGACTTACACTTTAACGCCACCGATCATGTCTTATTTCTGCGTGCTCAGAATAAGCCCCGGTATATGCCGCAGTCTCATGACTTAAGATATGGAAACGGTGGAGATTCCGGAACATATTTTTGCAAAGCAGAGATGTAGGGCTAGAGATAGGCGAATATAAATAAAATGGTTAAGTTCATGCGCGCATGAGATGACCACAAAAACTGCCGGCATGCCACGCGCTCTGGGCAGAAATACCCAGCGCTCAAACGGAGGAATATGTGGCAGAAAGTCGCCGCGCTCGATGAAGAAGCTAATCAACCTACATACTCTATCTCAAACAAATACGATGTTGGGTTAGGTTTTCACCACTCAGGATCTGAACTTCTGATGTGCCACGCAATTTGCGTTATCCATTGTGATGATGATAATTAAAGCCATATTTTTATGCTGTAAGCCCGACCACGCCTCTAGCTATGAACCTTGGTACAGATCACAAATTGGTATACAGGTACTTAGCACTAAGTATCTGCTGCCCCTGCAACTAAATCATGCTCGTACGTAACCAGAGCATATATATATATCACTCGGATAGTATACACGTCAAAAGCTAAAGCCGGTTATTCCAGTGAGCCCAGGACAACGCAGGGTTGAAGTTATCCTTCATTTTGATGCCTCTAAATGACGTACTCAGTCTACGTACATTTCCCACCATTTCTGACGAGTTCAAGCAAGACACTAAACCTTCTAGCGAGCTCACTGCATGCCCAGACAATCGTACGAGACCGAACATATCGAACAGCGCCCCAATGCACGCAAGGATGTAGAGGAAAGATATTCATCCAACCCAGTGACCATATGGAATTGCTAGCTGGATTCCAAGTTTACTTTGTTGGTCAATATCCGGGAACTTGGTGCATGGCTAGGGTCGTGGACATGGAAAGGGTTAGTTTTTGCTGAATCACCGCCTAAGCTCTGATTATGCACCCATATCTATAGTTGTCGGCTTGGGTGCGTGCACAGAAGAAATGATACTGTACCGCACCGGAGATGCAGTCGACCCCCGGCGTTTCACCTGTCAAGCGGATAGGTGAACAAAGGTCGAAAGTTGGAGATTTTGGATTCTGCTTGACAAATCGGGGCGTCTAGGCCTACATATATGCGTACTGTGAACTTGTTGGAACGTGTTTCAATAGCTTAATTTGAAGTGAGCTGTGTTGAGTCCAGGCACATCTCACATAATATCACTCGGTTTAAAATTGCTTACATGTTTCATGTTCGGCCGCATGGCCCAATGGCAAGGCGCTTGACTACGACTTTAAAATCCGAAATCAAGAGATTGCAGGTTCGATCCCTGCTGTGGTCACTTTACTTTTTTGCTCTTTTCGTACTCTACTCTAGAGCACGAGAGGCTTAGAGATACCGATGAAGTATCTATAAACCTTGCAAGACATCCCAGGCCGTCCTAGCTAGTAGAACCTTGTGTACTTGGGATGGTCTTTTCTCCTGTTCTGTCACCAACAATTCAGAAAGTTTTGAGATTCTCTTTCTCTATCATCCAGTGTACACAACACCCGTGACGCTAGCGGGCTTAGAAGGGGTGGGATTCTGGATTTCCCTATCCAGGTGATGGGCTAGATGCAACATCTATCTCACAGTGCGAGAGATAAGAGGGACATAGGGCATCTCAGGGCGATTCCATACAATGTGTCTATACGCCATCCACCCGCGAAGCCCCTACACCCACCACCAGCGCCACCCGTCGCCCCCGATAAGCATAATACCGAGAAGGAGGGTAAAAGCATGAGGACTAGTTACGTGTTTCGAACCTGAACCCAGCATCTGGCGTTTATAGCACCTGGCGTTTACAACATCTGGTGTTTGTAGCACAAATACCTACCTGCCCAGCTAAGCGATCAGCTCTTATTACTGGATGGTCTTGTGGTCCTGCTTCATTGAGCTCCGAACCTTTAGTTGGAAAAGAGCAAATTGGGACACCAGCGAATTAGGCCTTATGTCCACGCGAGCTGGCAGCTTCATGTATTGAACCGTCAGCAAGACAAAAGAAGAGAAAAAGTGTGGATGGATGTTGCAGGTTTCGAGCTGGCACACGGTGTTTCCAACACCTAGCGTTTTACATGGTGTTTACGGCACCATGCTCTACCATATCAGCTAAGTGATCAGCTGTTATTGGATGATCTTACAGGATCTTGACTCACTGAACTTCGAACCCTGCAGACAGTTTGACTGGCACAGTGAATTGGGTTACTTACGCGGGTTGGCGACTCCATCATGTAATGAACCGTCGACAAGTCAAAAGAAGAGAAAAGAGCGGTTGAGCGCGGTAGATTTCGAACTTGTATATGGTGTTTACAGTACCCGTATCTGGTGTTTACAACAAACCATGGTCTGCTGGCCAAGCTAAGCGATTAGCTCTTATTATTCGGAACCCTAGTTCACAGAAAAAGCTTTGATTACTAGCACAGCTAGGGCGACTCAGGACCTCAATGCGGCTATCAATCTCGAAGCCTTGGAAGGCTCCGTAGTTCGATCGGCCGTTTTCGGCTCGCGGGAGGCCACTAGAGTATACACATTTTTTTGCTATTATTCTGGAAGCGAGGAATCGACTAAACACTGCGGTCAGGGTCATACCCTCGGGATGCCTGGTTTTCTAACTTACGCATGTTCACAGAGTATGTTCTTGAGCGGGGTTACACATATCTACCTGAGAACACTGCATGGCGGGTGTATAACCGTGGGATATTGGTAAGTGACTGGCATCAGAATGACAGTTATTGTGGATTTTCTTCTGACAATCTGCACCTAATCGAGCTCCACGGTAGAGTACGCTTACACAATTTCTTATAGGTTTCTACATAAACTACTCAAATACATTTATCTATAGTTAGTCTAGCAACTCTCACAAGCTTAGTTAGATCACATGATGAGGCATCCGGACTAATCAGTACATGAGCTTCGCTCCGCTCAGACAATGTCCCGAAATTTACATGTAATCGGAGAGCTCAGAAGGAGGAAGAACAAGAGGAACAGGAACAGGAACAGGAAGAGAGAGTGAGACACGACCAGACACGAAGAGGATGTTCTCTGCCACACTGAAGATGTCTCTGCTACACTGAAGAAGAGGTGCAACCGCACACGATCTTATCTATCGCTGCATCAGTCTTCTTCGTCATTTAGAAAATAACATATGAATTGCACGTGACCACTCCAAAATGTCCTTGCCTTCAATAAATTTCGGGCAGCCACCCAATAACGGCCGATCCGGATATTGATGGTCATGGTTTGGGTTTAAAAAGGTGGTGATAACCAGTGGTAGACCTCTAGTGGTGAAGTCCGTTGCTATCTCTAGCGTAATATTCAAACCGAGGGTTATACATACGGCCGTTTCAAAGAATAAACTTTATCGGCGGTATCACCGCAATTTAGAGTCCATCCAGACATACCCGCGCTTGGTGTTTGGCCCACTTTTAGAATTCTAATGGGCCAGGATTTGCATTTTATATTGTTTATCCCAAGTGATTCCTCAGGCTTTTGTTGAAACTGAGGATTCAATGCAAGTATCCATTTTCGGTAGTGTGCATGCGTCAAAATTTCCCCCAGAGAGTCAACTATAGAGCACTTACCCAACAGTATTTTATCTTGAGAAGAATGTAAGCCTTGACCTGTCAACCTTTCCTTGTGTATGACAGTGAGATATCACATTGGTATCTGATATGCTCATCCCAGAGATCTCCAATGATCATCACCCGGCCAATCGGACGATCTTCCCAAATACAGCGTTGACGGAAATACATACTGCTTTCCACTTTATATCATTGGATGTAGCCCTGTGGAACATTCGAGCCATGTAGTCGTCAGAGTAAATCCAGTTACAGCTACTTAGATATCCGACAAAAGCCGTTTGACAGTTGTGTCAAACGCGCTACGTTGGTAAGCTTATAGGATAGGTTATTGATTCGATAATCTTAAATATTTTTCTTGTCTCTCATCGCCTGATAGAAACTGTAACCGAATGCCCTATATGTATGAAATTAATGCAGGCACCCGTAGGATACGCCAGCTATGTTGCTCGTCGTTAGGGCCGCTGATAAGAGCGACATTTTCTCGCCGTTAACTATTCTACGGAAGTGCTGTATTTTTCAACTGACTGTAGGTGTGGACATTACTCGATCAGGTACAAAGGAAACTCGCGGATCGCCACACAAAGAAGTATTCCTCCACTTCATCGCATTCCGGCGTTCCGCCGAACCTATGGCCAATATGGACGAGAAAGCACCGACTCCCATGACCATCGAGCTTAAGGCGCGAACAGACTCGAGTTCCTTAACGACGACAGATGCTTCAGAACGCTCTCTGGAAGCAATAGCGTTTGAGAGACGCTTGGTCTGGAAGCTCGATCTTTACATTTTGCCGTTTCTCGCAGTAATCTTCTTTCTGGCCCAGATGGGGCGTTCCGATATTGCGAATGCAAAGATTGCGGGAATGGATACAGACCTCGAGATTACGGCAGGACGTTATGCAAATATCATCACCACATTCATAGCGGGCTATATTTTGTTTCAGCCAGCTGGGACAATGTTACTGCGATATTTTACTCCGCCACTTCAGCTTGGTGGTGCCATGATAGCCTGGGGAGCGGTAACGGTGTGGTGAGTTGCATTTAAACTCGGGACCTATATTACGAGTGCTGATTGCGGAATAGTCATGTTGTAGCGAAGAATTGGTTATCGATGCTTGTTTTGCGTCTGTTTGTTGGAATATCGGAGGCATTCGTTCAGGTGAGCTTCTTTTTTCATGACTTGTTTTTATCATCTGACATTGTTTAGGGAGCAGTGCTCTACTTGTCATTTTGGTATACGTACAAGGAATTGGCATTGCGTGGTGCCATATTCCAATCTGTTTCATCTATTGCTGGTGCTTTCAACGGACTGCTGTCATACGGCATTGCAAAGGATCTCGGAGGTGTAAACGGTTGGGCGAGTTGGCGGTGGATCTTCTTCGTGGAGGGCGTACGTATTGGCTTATTCAGAATGTTTGCACTGCTTACATGCCGATTGTACGGTAGATAATACCGATTGGCTTTGGCTTCATCGTTATGGTCTTCCTTCCATCGCTGCCAGAGAAAACCCGATTCTTCTTCTCAGAAGCTGAAAAGGTCGTTTTGGTGGAGCGCACAAGGAGAACACACAATACCGAGGATTCGCAAATACGGCCACATTTGATTTGGAAGGCTTTGAAGGATCCGAAGCTTCTCATGATCTGTAGGTCTTCCTCTGAATCTTTTCTGCAGCAATCTGAATCCTAGATTAGCCATTGCCGGTGGAGGCAACTACTACGCTTTGAGCTCACTGCAGAATTTTTTGCCGGATATCGTTCGAGTTCGTCAATGTCCTATCTTTATATATCGAACCCAGGAACTCATTTAGATGATAGGGAATGGGATATGATTCAGTGAAAGCGCAATTGATGACCGTAATTGTCTACGGCTGTGCTGTGGTCACAGTTGTGTTCTGGGGTTATACGTCGGACCGTACCAATCAACGAAGCATCCCCATCATGATCACCAGTCTTATAATGGCTACTGGTTACATCATCAATCTAGCTACCGAAAGCATGAAACCCCGGTTCTTTTCCTGCATTCTAATGGCGATGGGTGGATTTCCCGTAATGTTACTACAACTAATGTGGATGGTAGTCAACACTGTTTCATACACAAAACGGTTTGACCACCCTACCTACATCCCTCCATGCCCTTACTTATGCGTGTCTAGTGCCGTGGGACTTGCTATGTTCAACATTTTGGGGCAATTGTTTGGTATAGCAGGGAATCAGTCATATCGAGACCCGCCATTATATACAAAGGGACATTTAGGCGCCATGGCTGCTACTTTGCTCAACTTTGTAGTGACATTAGCATGCTTCTTTTACCTGAAGAAGATGAACGTTATAAAGAGGCGGAGACTCGAGGATCCCGCTTGCAGAGAGAAGGTTGAAGAGGAGAGGGGACTGAGTTATGATGTCATTGGAGACGAGCACCCCGATTTCTTTTTCACAACTTAGAGAGAAGGGCCCATGTCTGCTCTTCGGTACACTCAGTAGATTATAGGTTTCATCTGCACTCAATAAATTTACATCTGTCTCGTAAGGCATATATAACTGCTACGATCACACAAGACGCTTGAGGTGAATGAAGTGACTCATACATCATGAAATCAAGAAATGTTAATCTATGTCTCCCATACAAATTTTATACGGGCCAAAGCTAAAAATTTCCTGATTCCAGCTCAACTGTATCTATCTCCTCTTAGGTCCCCCAAACCTAGCCAACAACTCCGGATCCAATCTCCCTGGTGCTGGTTTTCCCGGTTCCATTGGCGACCTCGATCCTCTAGGTCTATCAGACGGATTTGCCGACAAAGAATTCCTCCCTGTCCCATCGAGTGGCACTGCCAAAGGATCACATCAGCAAATCCTTTCATCCCACCATAGAAACTTATACATACCGTTTATGCAAGCGCCCGGCTGCTTGGGGGACATCGATCCCATCGGCCCTCCGTTACTCACGACCTTTTGAGCTTCTAACTCCTGACGGTGCAGCTCATTTAACCGTTGCACGAGAGCTGAACCTGAGACAAGGCGCTTGGACTCCAAGTATGCAATTTCTTCAGCACGTGTAGCGAATACGGGGTATCTGCCGCAAGGTGGTGATGGTGGCGGGGCTTTGGGTTCGCCACAGACGGAAGCGGGTGGAGCGGGGGGGACATGAACAGCGGGGGAGATGACTGAGCCAGCATCCGACGAGCATATAGTGGCCTCACCTGAGGGAATCTTAAGAAGTCAGGTCGATTTCTGGAATTAACAGGCAGGGCTGAGGAGAATACATCATCGACGTAGATGTAGTCCTCCCACGGGTTGAGTTCTAATTCTTTGGAGATTTGGGTGTGGTGTTGTTCCACAGGAAGAGGTTGCTGATTCCTGTCCTTGTCCGCAGGATGGGCCGTACTCGTCAGTTCTATCTCTTCTACCCCTCTTGCGGGCCGCCACAAATGTGCCGGGTTGATCTTTGCGCTAAAGCTCTTGACGCCGTTCCAGAAATCCTTGAAACCTGTAACAGTAGCATAGTCAGCGTCTTGTCGCAGTATTGCTGACGGAGAGTCTTGAACAACCAGGTTCCGGTGATGGTAAGGCATCTCGTTTGACACGGCGGCGTAGCTCAGCACTGCTTGGGTTGAAGGTGTCCTCATGACCGTTCTCATGATCATCCCCATGATCCAAAATCTCAAGAACCTGATCTGGTGCCTCAAAGAACTCATTTGGGATTTCGATGACAATCTCCTCATAAGATTCAACGGTGAGTACTAGCTTGTCCACCTCGCTCGAGGGGAGCCAGATCGATGGTATGTCTAGCGTTCCATACACACCTTCCGCAAATGCAAAGATGTCTGGAGTTGAGACGAGGGATGGGACAACCTCTCCCCAGGGATTGCTGCTTTGGGTGAGAGAAATGGGAGGCATAGTATGGATGAGACGGGTGGACGCAAGTGAGGCACCGTGACGTGAACTTATGTTAGTATAAAGTCACGTCGTTGATACTGGATGATGAGAATGGTAATTTTTTCTTGGAAATGAGAGGTTGGGTTTTATGGGGTTGTTGGGTTGTTGGGTTGTTGAGATCCTACGGGAATTCGAAGTTTCCACCGGGAGTTTGATATAATGATTGAAGCATGTTACGGCATCCGGATGTATATCATCGCATAAACCACACAATTGTAAATTCTTCGTTCTGATAACGGAATCTATAGCGCGACTATTCTATCGAATTGGCCATAGCTAAGGTCCCCGCGACTAGTATTTATTCTCCAGGTAGCAAGGGGTAGAATAAGCTTTAGGTACATACACCTATAGTTCTACATATCGAACTCTCGTGATCGCTGGGGGAGCTTATGATTCCAGTTTGAATCTGTTTAATCACAGCTATATCTACTATACAGTCCAAATTACAACGCAATTGTGCCCTTCAATTTGATCTCTGGGCTTTCTTGAGACTTCAAAGATCGCCTGCACCAAAGTGAGAACTGGCTGGAGCCCTCCATCCAGCCAATTATCTTCTGCAAAGTCGATACTTCCGTACAATAGCCTTACCATAATTACCGAGATTATACTGTAGTTCAATAGTTCCAAGCGTCTAGACACTGCCCCCAAGAGATCTTGCTCAGTCGACTATTGAGACCTTCAACAGTGTTTAAAAGTAATACTTTTGATCGATGCTTCTAAGGCTTAGCATGTATATACAGGTACATTTCTGCATGCCCAGACTCGAAAGTATGTTTTGAAAATAGTACTTTCGAATGTTGCTAAAGGTCTTTATTCTGCCATATGCCCATCATCCTTGTCATCTTCAGCGAAGTGTATCTTTTGACGAAAAAAAAAGTACAAAACCGTACTAACGACAACTTGAGAAGTAAACATAGAGTCACAGCTCCTGCTGTCGACATGTAGGCAGCATGACTACTGATAACATGATTGCGTACTTAGGTTTGATGGAAGTGAGAGAAACCTCACGACGAGGTGAGTAATTCCGCAACAAAACTCTATCTAGCGAGCCAATCTGGTAGCTTGGAATATCCTGACGAGAGATATGCCTGATCGCTTGTGTACTATGTGTACTCTATTACTCTATGCGAGGGATATTTAGACACATACTGAACGAGTGATATATTATGATATCCGCCTGCATTCCAGCCTTACTGTCCGCATCGTCCGCCTCAGACAACCCAGCCTCTTCGGACCAACGCGTCAGGCGTACATAGCCTTGACAACTCACTTGGGGTTCGTTTCGTACCAGAGGCTGCCTTCGACGGCACGGTAACCGTACTGTGACTTGCCGCCAACAGTACCTATATGTACTCAGTTTATCATCTGCCGGTAGTTATACCCATGGCCACAAAATAAGGCTTTTCGACACCTTAAGGCCTCCATCTGAAATATAGACTTCGGGGCTGGAGCCTTCTCGATCTTCTTCTCGCATAATCCATGATACGTGCTTGCATAAGCCCCAAAAGGAAGCGGTGAGTTTATTCATAGCCTTCTCCTTCCCCGCACGAACTTGTTATCGGGCACCACCAAGATAGCCGCTTTCTTGCATGCATAATTTCTCACTCAGACGTTGACTTTGTCCGTATCCGCGCGCCGGTCGCATAAGTCGTGCACCCCTCTGAAACAACTGCGCATGCAGTGTAGTGTTGTTTTAGACTTCCTGTCACTCTGCGGCAGATCTCGCATCATCTGCGCGCGCAGACCTTCGACTGGCCGACCTCTACTTCTGGAAAATATAAGACGTTGGCCTCAGGGATGTACATGCATTATAATCACATCGAGATCTCGTTGGTTAAGCTTATTCTTCCTGACTCACTGTAGGATGGAAGGCTGTAGGCGTCCACTTCCACGCTGTCATGTGTGTGTTGACTAGAACGCATGCTTTGGCGCCGCCATAGCCTCTTTTGTGCTATGTGACAGGTAAAAAATCTGGACGCAGTTTCTGTACTTGTACGTCATCGCGATCCGCAGTGTGAATCGAACTGGCCTTGACCATCGAACAGGTGGTTGTAGGGAGATAGTGTGAGAGAAAACGAAAGCGGGACTGAGAAGTCGTTGTATAGACTGGAGATATATCAAAAGAAGAAAAAATAAACAAAAGAGGGGAAGTTATGGACGGCCTATCAGCAACTGATCAACAAGGACCTCTGCCTATTTCCTACTTCTCCGACACCATAGATCTATTGTTCTATGAGCCTCAACAGCCATATTTCTGTTTCACGTGGCCATGCTGCATGCAAAATATGCGTATCCCATATCCAACAAGAAAGTCTGTAGGTCGGGTTTCAGTGGAACGTTCAAATAGCCGGGTTGACCGATCGTCGTCGGCGAAGTAACCACAAGTTTGTCGTGTCTCAATCTGTAGAATCTTGGTTGGCCAGTATACGCCTGATGCTCTAAGATAGTCGTGTTCCCTTCTGATGAGCTCTTGTGGGACCGTTCTATGAAACTGATGTGCGAAGCGCCATGAGACAGTACTCCATCGGTAGCGTTTCTTACTCCCCGCCCATTGCGGAACTGCCCCGAGTCGAGGTTCTTACAATGATTCCAAGCCCCGCCGTTCGAGATATCGCGTCTGCTGTACACAACCATCGGTGCGAGGAGAAGAGTTTTCGGTATGCTTAAGCCCCTGTCTTGAACGAGAACCCAAGGGCAGATTTTCGGTGGCTATGAAGATGCCCTCTCCAGGTTTTCTGTGTAGGATGTGGTCCGCAGTGAGTGCTGTTTCTAATTATTTTCTAGTGGTGATCAATTGTGCGTAAGCTGAAGCCACTCGGATGGAACACGGCATGCCCCCGCGAGCTCAATTGACAATTAAATGGCCGAATGACGGAATGTCCCAGAGCTCGAGTACTATCAGTATGTAAGCTAGACAGGAATATTTAACAGCTGAATCGATATATATCCCTTTGTCGAATGCTCGGAATGGAGCACTTGATGCTGTGGTCATATCATCCCAATTGGCCGAGGGTGTTGAATGGTTGCGGTGGGTGTGTATTAGAATGGGTTGGACTCCGATAGTTGTATTGTTGGTTATAGGAGTAGGTTTCGAAATTTCGAAAGTATGAGTTGCGTATTGAAGTTATACGCTGCCAAGCCACCAAAACATTGTTGTATGTGGCTTCAACAACATCGGCATCTTCCACTCTCAGTTATGCCTCAAGCTGCATAGAGTAGATAGCGTGTGGTACTCTACACTGTAGCACCGATTTACCGAAATTTCAGCTGAGCCTAATGGTGAAAAAGACATGCAGGATTGCCGTGCATACGTCAGTATCCCTTTATACGCAACCATTCTCACAGCAATTCATGCATGCTGATTCGGCCGCGACTACGAACTGTGAGCCGCACGGTAACCGTTGTTATAATTATCATGCCGTGCCGTCCGCATCCACAAGGCTATCAACACAACACCCAACACAAGAGGACGTCGTGAAACCTTCCTATGTTTGGCGGCTGGTACCAATATCGAATAGAAGCTTCCGCGTGATATATCATGAACAGAGAATGCTCTGAAACCTCCCCACTTACTATCCCGCATTCGAATCGCATGCGTGTACCGGTATGTAAGAGATCACACGTCGCAACACAGTCCAATCGGAAGCAACGAGCGCTGGTAAGCAGAAGCCTAAACTAATAATTGACAGATCTAGACGGGTTGCTGCTCCAGAGCCAACGTTTAGGCATCCATCACCAGACGCTTGGTAAGTGCACTTTGAGCATGCAGCAAGGAAACAGGATCGTGGCTCTCGAGCGGACTGAGCGTGAAGTAAAGTCTAGTGTACTCGACCATCTAGATCCACAAGTTTAGTGAGTGTCACAAATTCACAGAGCCATCGATAGACGGCACTAATCAAGCTGACCTCTTGTTATGAAACATTTTGCAAGATCCACAATGCACATGTTCCTACCTTGCACTTTGCGCATCCACTTCCCTAGGAAGGAAAGTTTACATTCCTCTACTTCGAGTCAGACTCTAAGAGAAGAGAATTTTTCAACGCCGCTGTCACCTCATAGCACTCGTATTCTAATTTTTTCCTCAAATCATAATCAGCGTTGACTCAGTCTGCTGGAATGCTGGTAAGGAGGAACCCTCTGTGCTACACGAGAAAATGAAATCATGAGTTCATATTTGAAGTGTGGAGTTACGATGGGGTAACGACAATTGTTGCCAATCTGTTGCTACTCGCGAGTACGTATACGTGTACCTTCGGCGGGCAGAAAGAAAATGATGCACGGAAAGATTATTCTGGTGATCCACTTCAGCGTGGGCTGATACCCAAGAATGCGACATTGCGGGCAACTCATCTGCTTGAAATGATTCCTCGATCATGCAAAGGTCTAGCTTCCCACTGTTTGTGCGAACACCAAGCTTCCGGTTATGTACTTAACTGTTTCACAACATGCATATGATTGAAGGTCCAAAGAGGCGCGACCCCACGCAGTGACGCAGTGCAAGCAAGCAGGGGCAGGCGACTGATAAGATCTGCCTTGGATTCTTATCTGAGTTTTCCATGCAGTATCGTCTTCCATTCTATTCAACGCATTCTTGTGATTATTCTATGCGTGGAACACGTCTGGGGACTGAATGTTTATGCGCTTCCAGAAGAGTGCTTATTTCGCTGCGATAGAGATGATGAATCGAGCGGTGCATCGCCACAAGCAGGTACGTATGTGTCTATTTCCGAACCTCCAAACCGTCTGTTATTCTGCAAACTCGGGCGAATACTTAGGTCCGAGACGAAACCATGTTCCATCTTGCATCGAAATTTCCAGGCATAGCGACGCCTAAATAGACAGCGAGTCGCGGAAAGGACCGCTACTCTGGGTACCGGTATCATTATACCCTAGGAGCACAACGCCAACGTATTTCGATAATCTTCAACTTCAACTTCGGGTATGATTTCGATCCATCGGTGGCGCCAGCCTGTTGCCTAACATAACTAGATAATCCCATCTCGCGTGCGCAAGTCGAGTAGGAGAAAGTATTGGTACCTGCGCCGCCTCTCCTAGGTTTTCTGGCCGCATCATCGATTCAACTAACCGAGATTCCCTTGCTACACTTCCCAACTCGATTGCACCTTTTCATTCATGACTTTATCAAAGACAAATGCAGGCACCAGTCATCGCACGTTGTAGGACCAGCCCGCAAATGAACAAGGAACGATTTGCAAGTCGAGGAGTGACTCATACCTAACCCTTCATTTAGAAATTGGCGGTCGCTATTGGTGACTCAACACTGCACTTGCAGGGGTTATGGATGAGCTAGAGACACTATGACTCCTCGCTGTTGAACATCACATTCTCTTCCCAGCTGAGAGGGGCAGGCTCGGAGAGATCTCGTCCTACGTGATTTTAGGTAGTAAGTTGATGTGGAGATGCGGCGGCCTTGTTCGGCTGGCAGCGCTAGGCTGTGTTGTGATTATAATAGGCAGCAGCGTCAAGGAAAAATTGTGTATGTAGGGTCTTGTAGAAGAAGCCTGCTGCAGATGTCGAAAAAGCCGTGGATGCGTTTGACATGAACGATGAGCAGTAAGGCTGCTGTTGACACGGATAGAGTAGTTGCAAGTTTAATCATATCTTATAATCGAGCAATTTACAGATCCACAGAAGTAGAAGGCACTGTAGCTAGGATATTCACCGCACCCGAGTGATATCCGTTACATCGGAGAGTTGCGTGTTGAGATGTATTGGCTTATGCGCAGCTAAAGTAGTCCAGATGGGGGAGACCAAATCAAAGCAAACGGCGAACATGGCCAACTCTTTATTGAAATGTGGCGACTCGACTTGCAGCCAAAAAAGGTTTGCAGAGCGAGACCGCTCTGCAACGACAATCAAAATTTCTTAATGTATTGAAAATCCCGCTGGAGGAACTTTTCCATAGGTATCAAAGCTAGGAGTGGAACCAATAATACTTCGGTTGATTGGTGTAACTTTCGTTCGAATTCTTGCTAGGTTCTTCTTGTGTGTGTCACTTTACGTTCCCACTTTTTTGCGCTCAAATGCCCTTCGCTCATAAACTCTCTTCTATCCACTTTCCGTTGGATTCACAGCCATCAGTCACGCACCATGATCCTATTACTCGGTGTTCCAGACTGTTAGAACTCTTACCAAGTTCCAGTCGTTGTTATTATTGTTACCATCTCCACTCGGTTTTATTTGTTCTTTACGGTTCGAAAATCTCGTGTTCACGCTGCGAAAGGGCCCATCAACCAGTCATTCCATTGCCATTCCTCATTGAATCGATCACCATCCCCTCTATCCGCCTCTCCGGCCCTGTATCATTTGGGGTGCGTGCTGGTGGTACGTAGAAGAATTTAACTAGTTCGATCTTTTTGGTCTTCCGTGTTCGCGCGCGCTGTCAGGGAACCAGTTGTTGTTCGGCTGAGCGAAAGGGTCTTCGACTCATACCATTTTGCTGGCTATCATGCTCGCCACCATCAATGCCCCAGTCAATCGGCGCGAAGTTCAGCCTTTCTCGGCCCTGTCACTCCTTTTCACATTCAGCTCTGAGTCTGACAACCGCTATATAGTAGGACTTGCCCACCGCTTCTACCTACTACTCTCAGCTAGCATTCATCCGTCACCTCGAAGGATTCAGTGAGCTCAACTGAAGTCTGGAAACCCTCCTGGCGAAGAATCTAGTTACCGATTTTACCTCTTTGTCATAGTGCGTCCTTGCGTCGTCACCATAACTGGCCTTGCCGCTCAGCCCCCCCCTCGTTGAGCCACACACACCGCCGCCGCCCCCCTGGACCTGAACATCAGACGTCTCACTCCGCCCTACCACGTCGCCTCTTCCTCCTCCCGCGGCCAGTCACTCGTCCTCCGTACCTAATTTCGGTACCTCCTTCCTAGCTACCCACGATTCGCCGCAACTGCCCACTGCCCCCTAACATCACGAGGCGCTGAGGCTCCATTGCTGGCCACAGCGCGCTCTTCTAGACTCAGTCATTTACAGCAATACCCACCATTTCACCCGCCGGAAACATTCCGCCTCCTTGCGAGGAGTGACATAATGTATCTTTGGACCTCCGACATATATCCAGTCATCGCCACACCAGTTCCCAGCGTCTACCATTCCGGTGCTACCGTCGGATCTACCCTCAAGTTCACTGCCACTGAGCTTGCATATATCCCCGCCGCTTCTACTCTACGACTGCCGATGCTGCTACGTGGCCTTGATTTCTAGAACATTGTTACAATCGAGTTAATCCGAGAAGCACCCCTCCCTTTTTTGCTTCGCGAATTAATCCGGTGCGGAAATATTGCATAGGAGTCGCAGTATATTTTCCTTCTTCGCAGTTGGGCTGTACAGACGTTGATTGGAGTCTTTGTTGTCGAGGAGTCACGGTTGCTTGCTTTCTCTACGGATTGCGAAGTTTGACCCAGCTATTTTCGGTTTAATTCGGCTTTCTTTTCGGTACTGTATTATAATCCGGCATTACTCGTGCAGGCCGGATTTTTTTTTCGGATATCTTACGTATTGGGTCGCATCTTCAACTTTTTCTGGGGTCTCATATCTTCGGTGACAAAAATACGCGTTTTTGGAAGGGGTTTTTTTTAACGGCTAGGGTGAGCATTTAACGGTATCTTTTTTCATATTTCCTGGATTCGATTGGCGCCTTTGTTCAGTAACAGCCCCGTCCGAAATCACTGGCGGATCAGCAACTTGCTCTTACGCCGAACAAAACTGGTAATCACGTTTCCAGCGAAGCTACGTCTTCGTCTACCAACAAAGCAACGCCTGCTATTCCGTACAGGTTCTCCACCATAACTTCATCTCTCTAAAATTTGGTTCGGACAATTTCCTGAGACAGTCGGTATTACTCGGCCTTGAGGACGGATTAAGGGTTTTCGAACATATAGCACATAACCAAAGCTAACATCTCCACTCAATTTTTTTGTTGGTATCTTTCCATTCCCTCCCCCCACCAATATGACACCCGTCGCCACTCCCAGAACGACCTATCAATATTCTCCAACACCATCTGTCGCATCTGTCTCATCTGTCGCGTCATCAGCTTGGTCAATTCAATCGACCACATCCTCGAATGCAACATCTGTGGCCTCCAGTACGATTGACAACTTTTCAGCACCACCAACTGCTATAATACCGTCGCTTTCATCGCAGTCAATTTCTGGACCAGAGTTTTCTAGACGAGTTACAGCTCCGACACCCAGAGGATCACTCGACAAGAATGGTGTACGGCATCCCCATCCATCGCTGGAACTTCAATCACAGCAACCCCTGCCCATAGAAAGAAGGCAGCATCCAAGAAGGACAAATCGACTAGTTGAGAGTGCTACTACGCAAACATGCCCGGCAGCGGAAGGATGTGTCTTGCCACCAGTCCCTAGCCTGCAGCGGCAGGCGGACAGGAAAGTCAATTTCGTCGAGAACCTTGTCGGTACGTATGGACAAACTTAGAAATTCAGAAAAAATAAAAGGAAGACCCAAACGAATAATAAACAAATATACATGTGGATGGAGGCTAAGCATTTTTTTAAAGATTCGGCAGCACAGATAGTGGAGACAATATGGCAGCCGCCCAAGTATATGGCAACCCAGACAGGATCAAAGGATGCAGTGTTGCCTTTGCGCACTTTCATCCAAGAAACTCTAAGGCGGTCAAGAACTAGCTATTCAACGCTGCAAGTAGCGCTTTATTACCTGATTGTCATTCGCCCTCATCTTCCAGGCTTGGAGTTTGACTGCAGCCATCTCGAACAGCAGGAAATCCAGCTAGTTCGCGCTAAGCAGTGTGGACGGAGGATGTTTTTGGCGGCATTGATTCTTGCTTCAAAGTATCTCCAAGATCGGAATTACTCAGCACGTGCATGGAGCAAGATCTCCGGGTTAAACACACAGGAGATTAACGTCAATGAAATGGCATTTTTGAAGGCGGTTGACTGGAAACTTCACATCTCAGAGGTAGTCTTCCAAAAGTGGACAGATTTAGTATTGAAGTATACTTCTTCACCCTCGCCCTCGCCAGTTTCGCCTACAAGGTCAAGCCCTTGGAGCGATGAAGAGGAGCGGAAAAAAGAGTGGTGTGATCTTGTTTTACGGCTATCTCCGGATTTGAGCGAGGTTGAGTTACCTTGTTCAGAAGTTGCTTACCCACAAATTGAGTTTGGACCTCCTCTCGAGTCGATAGCTGCGCCAAAGCCTGCATCACCCGCGCCTCCAGCTCTCCGCAAGACCAATTCGATGCCTGCGCCTACTTCTCTCCCTCCTCACACCCTCGATCCGCAGTTCCAAAGCACGAATGCGTTTACGGCGCTCCATCAAACTCTGCCCAATTCAGCCGTCACTTTGCCTCTGCCGCCATCTTTGCGACGTCCGTCACCGAGCCAGCAAAATCTTCATTCTATACCTAGTATGTCAACTCCTGCAGTGAGTTCAGATGCGAGGTACAGAGCGAATGCAGCTGCTATGACTACGCCGAAAGTTGGAGGCTCGATGGCAAGTGTGGCTAAAAGCGCCATGAGTTCTGCCCTTTCCGGGTGTTCTCAGGAGATTTACCCCGGGGCTGGTGCAATCAGGCGAGGATCAGAGACCAGTATTGCTGGAGCTCAGGCCTCCAGGAGGAGCGGCCTTGCAACTTGTGTGTCTACTATCAACAACGAATCAGCACCTGGAAGCACTTCTAGAGCACCACCGCCGGCACCATTCAAGCGCCAAAATAGTTCCGAGATGCATCGTCTTGCTGTCAAGTGTTCGACACATAGTAATATTCCAGTGGTGTTGTCTATACCTCCACCGAACGTGATTCAAAAAACTCCATACATGGGTTCCCCTGCGCGGCCTGCGCCTTTGGATAACAATAGCCGACTGGTGATGGCATCACCGAAATCAACAGAGGCAGCTTGGACCCTAAATCTTTTGCGCGAAGCGCCTTCGCCTGCAACCACCGTTGGATCATTGACTCCAACACCATCTATTGGACGCAAACGCTCCTGTCCCAGTGTTTACACGGATGGTAATTTGAGTTCGGGTGTTACGCCGAAATTTAAGGGTTTGTCAGGATTTAGCAGCCCGAGTTTGCGATGTGGGTCAGGAAGTCCGTTATTGGGATCTCCTTCCATGGGGGAGAGGGGCGGGAAGCGTGTTCGGTGTGGTAGGGAACTAGATGTGTTCGGTGGACTTTTGGGAGTTGCTCAGGGTGTGCGATAACGGTGTTCCATACGTCAACATTGGTGGACAGGTGCTCGTCTGTGCACACAACCGCGGTATCTATCTGCCGAGTGAGATATCTATCGTCTTACCTGGTAGATAGATACCACGGTTGAGTGCTATACGGCTGATTCTCTCGTACCCGAAGTGGTCGTCATGAATTGCAATCCTAGCCGGCTCGCAAGTGAGCGCGGCTAGTTGATCACTCTGGGGACGAGAGAAATTGATATTGATAATTTGGTCGGTTGGTGTGGTGTTGAGCTTTGTCGGGTTTGGATCTGGGTTTGGGAATTGTCGATCTCTTTTTCTTTCTCTTGTCGTCTCCTTACTGCTCGTTTCTGATTATTTCCCGTTTGTTTTGACGATCTGTGTTATTTAGGTAGAGTAGGGTAACTCGCTCACTTATAAGCTTATCTGGAGAAGAGAACGGATGGCATCATTCTTCTGTCCGCCTTGCGATGTGGCATCGAGGCATAGTGAATGAGTTTCATGGATGACTGGTAAAGCAGCCGACTAGATTGGCTCTATCCTACACATACATACGACCCCACCCTTTCCCACTTCGACGCTGATTGCTGCAGGTTTTCGATGTTACCTGTGCATATATGTATGGCCTGAAGCAGTTCGTATTATATTACCTATAGTAATAATTATATGCCTTGCTGATGGTCTCCTGTTCTTCCTGTTCCTTCATGGTGACTGGTGGCTTACTTTCCGCGGAACCGCTTTGGGGATGTATTTTTCAATGTGCTGATGGGACTGCAGTTACTGTTCTATTGCTGGAACCTACCTGGGCTGTGCTGCTGTTCAACCAACCACCTTTACGACTAGCTCGTATCTTCATAGTGTAGTGCTTATTCTAGCCAGGTATTCTCCGCCTCGCTCGCTACCTTGGTATCCCAACGAACGTACGATCATCGGGTGGAATACGTACGCATTATTCCTTGGGGGAGATCACTTACCATTCGTATCGTTTCGTTCTTTGTGGTCTGCTCACCACTTTATTTCTTACTCCACTCATTCGCGATCGTTCGCGGGCCCTTTGAATAAAGCATGCCAAGCCTGAGTGGTGAGTCACATCCGCAACTAAAATACCTATGGGATTTTATTTACTGGTATGCAATGTGGGATGGAATGTGGGTGGATGGATGGATGGTGTAGCGGAGGTGGGGGTGGTTAGCGGCGGGGGTCGATAGTCATGGTTGGGCACTCGGGAAGACCGTGGAGTAGGGTTATGGCCCTTTACTGCGGCTAGGAGCTACTATCAAAAAGGCAAGCTAAACCAAAAGCACATATTACTTCAATATTTGCACCTCCCCACCCTCACCCAAACGCTTCCAACCAACAAGTATGACAGGGGCAACCAGTGCTGGCCAGGCCTTCCGTACCAATGCTGCTGCTTCCGCCATCAGCAGGGCTCGAGACAGCCAAAGCAGGGAGTCGATGTACAGTGGTCACGCCAATTGATTCGGATATATCACCGAAATCGCAGGATCGAGCGGCTTAGCATACCCAGCCCGTATAGCTTCCCTTACATATGGATTCGCGTCAAGATAGCGTTTGTAGTCCTCCGCGTCCGTTTTGCGCCACCCCGGGCGTCCAGGACCTACGGAAGTACCCGCCTCAGTCATCATCTCCAACCTTGACACGGGAAGGGGCCACTGACCGTCCCAACTAGAGTGTTCCTCGAACGTTTCAAAAACTCCCATGGGCAAACGGCCAGGAGTGTGTGGTTTGCCGCCGTGCCTGAGCGGCTGGGAATGGGGGTGTTTCCTCTCATATCCGTGCACCGTTCCCGGCTGCATGAGATGTTTCTTCCCAGTTCCATGTTGCGATTGTTTCGGGGAGTAGGCCTTCTTCCTTTCCGCCACATCATAAGCCCTTCCCCGCTTCTTTTGCTGCCTTTCTTTCTTCTTATCCGCCTCCAAACGCCCAGCCAAGGCCTTATTTAGCGCCGGCTTCAGCGAACTACCGGTAACACGCTTCATGTCCTCGAGCTCCTTCAACTCCTTCTCTAGCGTGAGCGTGTACCCGTCTGCATGTGTGTCCTCTTCACCCCCCACTGGAGCTTTCATCTGCTCAATCTCCTTCACCGGGACCTGAATCCTTGTCTCCTCCACCGGAGCTTTCGGCTGCTCTATTTCCTTCACTGGAACCTGCACCCCTGTCTCCTCCTTGTTCAACAGTACTTGCAGCTCTATTGACTCTCCCTTCAGGGAAGGTGCCACGCCCGCAGGGCTTTTAGGCTCCGCTTCGACTCCGATTCCAGGGAACACAAACCCCGGTGGCAACTCAGGGCCGAAGACGGGGAGCACCGTTCCCGCCAGCGGTTCCTGGGGTTTAACATACGGCGTAGATAGACCGCAATGGTAGCAAAAACTTGGCGGGTCGGAGGATGACGTTGACAGAGTAGAAGACGGGTCGGAGCGCCACAGTCGTGCAGGGTTCAGGGCCAAACCAATGCTTTTGATACCGTTCCAGAGGCCTGGTATATCAGCTCCTGTTGACGTGGACTCCAAGAGACGAACCTGGATCTGGCTGAGCTGTTCTTTTGGCCACGCGCGGCAGGTTTGGGGGCTGGATCTCCACTATGACGACGCTGCTGCTGCTGCTAGTGGATGTTTCGTCAGGTGGTATTGGAAGAGGAGAATTCAATAGCTGGGATGCTGGCACGTGGAAGAGATGAAGCGGGGTGTGACCGCCACCACTAGGGCCGAGGGAAAGGGAACTGGGAGGAGGCATGAGGGATCCACCACGCTGCAGGGGAACAGAGGTATGTATATTGTGGTTAAGCGTGAGGGGAGGCATGTATTGTGGTTGGGGTTGTGCGTTGGGCGATTTTTGGGTTGTTGAGAAACCCATCGGAAGAAGTTTGATCTAAATATAGGAATTCGTTGGGTTTCTGAGGTAAATCAAGTAGATTACCTATCTCTCCTGCTTAAGCACCCATTTCGCGTCCTCTAATTGATATCTTAGGGCATCAATATAACCTCGATAAGATAGCAATCCGTTGGACTGAAACGAACGATATCTGCTTGATTCACCTAACACGACACCTGCTCGATTATCTAGGCAGCGGCTGGGCGCTTGTTACAAGCGGCGAGTTAGGGTCTTCATCACCATCTTTCGTCCATGCCCCTCCTGATTACTGCTGACAGAATAAATTAAGATAAATGGCTAGAAGAAAACAGGGGTGGTTTGGTCCCTCAATTCTAGAGCATGTTATGAAACCTCACTAGTGGCCAACCACCAAAGAACTCAAAATCTACTACACACACTTAGAATCAATGCATCATAAAGAAAATGTAATGTAAAGCTATGTATCTGCTCGTAAAGTGCCTCCACTCGAAAACTGAGTACGAGTGACAATATATGAAAGTATTTGAGTTTGACTGGAAGTGCATTTGCACTCGTGTGCAAATACTGAGCCGGTATTTGAGATGGACTATGAAATAGAGATGGAATCGAAAAGAGGAATACCTAGCGGATATGACGATAGACTTTCGTCCACCGCACTCTACGCGTTTACGTACTAGAGTACAAACATGAGCCCTAAACCCTAAGCTAACGCAATAAGACAATATTTTTGCTTGATCGCAGATATATCATTTGCTCGTGCACGCATCTTCACAAATCCCGCCCTCACCATCTCGTCCTCCACCTGAAAATCCCGTGTTTGCTTGAATTCCCCTCTGAGAAGGGACGAACCAGCCGCTAGGGCTCCGCTAAAAAAAGCAATCCCAAAACAGCGCATAATCAACAACAGCTGTCCCGCAGCCCGTTTGGCTGCATAAATTCATCCCTTAAAGCTGATGCCTGCCCTTTATGTTTATTTTTCATGTCTCAGGATAAACCTCCCTCTCTGTGAGTATAAGTGATCGCAGGCCAGCTGTTTGTCTTCCTATTCTGTTTGCGGTCTATATATATACACCTGGAGGGGCTGTTCGCCAGGGCCAATGCAATTTTGCATAGGTATCTCCATGGGGGATGTTTGATTTCTGAAGTTTCAACACAGCTCGAGCCGTGTTTGTTTGGGCTAGAGCTGTTGCACAGCCGTCAAACTTTGTTTCATGAGCCACAATCGACGTCTTCCAATGGAATAGACAACATTCGCCCTCCCAAAAGTGCAGTCAAGAAGAATCGGAGCGTTAAGCCTACTTAGGCATATCTCTTTGATGAGAAGGCTTGCGATTGGCTTCTGGGTATGTTAATTGTGTGGAATCGAAAGGCTCTCTGCCCAAAGGTGCTAGTATCTTGCCCCACCAAACTTCACTGCCACAAGAGGTCAAACGCTCAGATGTCACTGCCTCTTTTGGAGGGCGGTGTCAAGTCAGAGACTGTTGTGTGTGAGTGGTGTGCGGCGCGTGGTTGCTTTTGCCCTGCATATGCAACCAGTCACACATGCTACGTAATTATAACGATGAATTTACTGAGGCCACTCCGCATACATGTTCGATCGGCTTCATCTCTATCGCGGTATCAACAGGCCAGCATTTGCGCACATCTTTCAAACATAGCCTCGCATATAGGAAACTGAAAACACGTATAAGATGTGTCAACAAGCCTTTGTGCTAATACAGTGGTTCATCTCGATTTTCGACCATCAACATCAGACATTTTGAATTACTCATCTTCTCCAGACCAGATGGACGCAATGAATAATACCATCACAAGTGGCAACACGATTAAGATCGAGGGTGGCACCTATCTTCCAATACATTTCGAGCCAAAAGCGCCCCGGCCGGACCCCGAGCAGTTTGTGCAATATGAATATCCCCTTCATAATCAGCTCCCGAGTACGGAAGATGTATCCACCGCAGCCGAAGGTGAAGCATCTACAACTGAGTCCAGCCAAGGAGCGACGAATGATACCACATTTACAATATCGTCGATTCGGTCTCTAGACGCCAACGTATACCCTTGGGACAGGATAGACTCCGATTCTGTGTCCAGTATTCGAGTAATGTATATATTCCTATTATCCGCTTTGAGAACAGAACTGATCCAGACAACCACAGTGAACTTCAGCATGATATAACCAGAGTACCCCCGCACCAGATCTGAATATACGCACAGTGAGAAGACTAACAGTCCATTTAGGATCAGAGAGCTCTTCCGCCACACCAAAAATTGATGACGGATATCAACAATTTCGGTCGTGATCAGCATGGTGACCAAGGTTCCGCCCTAGATTTGGACTTCACGCTGGACAAGACATTCAGGCACCGTGTTTCCCTGCGTGGAACCATAACCCCTGAGCGTCTCAGGCTCTTGGTTTGTATTCCACATTTTAGCTCGAGGAAGACAAGCAATGGGGAGACAAGCAGTGCCGGTATGGGTACAACATTGGCAGAATACAGAAACACTATCACTGGCAGCGCACCAGAGTCATCAGCTACGTCCCCCAACAACACAGGCTCACCCCTATTACCAGGCTTGCAGCTACAGATTTCTGTCAACCAGACATGTTTTATGGTTGTGAATAGTGGTTAGATACATTTTCATATCATCCAGAGTAATAGTAGTAGGCTAATGAAGGATTTAGAAATGATAATAATGGTCAGAACTGCGAGTAATGAACAATCGAGCTTACTGCCATTTTTTCCCGGTCAGCACCGAGCGTGTGTATTGCATTTATTGGTGAACATGATTTCTACTGTTCTGCAGTTCTCAACACAGGCGACATTCGGGGCAATCAGTGACCAGTACTTAGCGTTTGTGCGTTCCAAGACTTTGAAGTATTTGGGGCTGTTACTAACGCAACATAGGAAGGCAGGATCCAAAGTTTCATCAATGACAATACCAGTGGTCAGGGCAGCCGGGAAAACAGACTCAGACTCAATGAGGGGAGGCAGATCAATATCAAATTCGACAACCTTCTACTGGATACCCGCACCGTAATTCACTTAGTTCAATCTCAAATCCAATCTCTGAAAGAGTTCTATGGAATCTTAACGAAAGGTTATCATTACTATGCCCCATATAGCAAGGGCTATCATACAGATGCAATAAAGCTACCAATGCGTCTGCAGAACCAGCGCAGCCTGAAAATTGCTATTGAGGAGTTAAAGACGTCGATTACTGAGCGAGAAACATTCCGAGGGGAATTTCAGGCACTACACAAGAGGGGGAGAAAGTCACAGAGTAGTGTTTGTACTCTCCTGGCGTGAATCAACCCTGATTAGAAGGCTAATATGCGACGTTCTTTAGCTCCTTCGCTCGTTAGAACAGCAAGATGTGGTCTCTGCGGTCGAACAGCTCAGCAATGGCAGAGTGTCCCAGATTCTCAGCGTTATCGATACTAGAGTAGCTAGGATCTGCGATGCCATAGGTCGTGGCTCAACCAACGTGAAGGAACAAACAGACCTCGCGAAACAGCAGGCAGAAACGATGTCTATGTTCACCGTTATCACGACGCTCTTCCTTCCCCTCACGTTTTTCACTTCGGTAGGCTATCTAACTATCCCCATGCGCCGGAGCTACTGACAAAATATAGTACTTTGCTCTGGAGCCCGGAAAGAGCTTTGTCACCCAAAACGCAAGTTGGAAATTCTGGGTCGTTGCAGCACCTGTCACCTTCGTCTTTACTGTTGCGACACTATATATCGTGTTGATGAAAAAGTTTTTCAGTGGGGAGTATCAATACAATGGGCAGAATCGACTGATAAGGCGGATGCTCCGGATTCCAAACCCGAACACAGGGCCATAACAAAGTATTCCAAAGCCAATGCGATAAAGGCCAAGATTCTGAGGATCTAAGTAGCAGGTAATTTTTATTCCAGAAGGTGGGAACTTAATCAAGTTTTGAGTGGTTGATTTGGAGATTTAGACAGTGAGTGAAACTCATTATTGGGGCGTTTTACTATTCTTTTACTCGATATTGTACGATAGAGGGCATCTTCTAGAGACAAACGCAGTGTTTGTTCGCTTCGACGCAAATTTGCTTTTTCTCACCTAAACACCCTTATTTGAGACGAACTTATGATGTATGCGCTTGGTGTGACGCCTCAGACAGACATTCGTCTGCTGCCGTACTTTATCAGTCAATATTTCTAGTAACCTAATTGATGCCCGCATTTCCTCGCATTCCGATTACATGTCCAGCTACTCGAGTGTTCATTGGCAAGACCTGCAGTCTCCACACCACCTTGATATGCATAAGTCCAATTGACATCTTCATCCTTTGTTTTTTCCTGCAGCTATGATCACGAAGCTTGGAAACTCTCCCACAAAAAAGCCCATGCAATAAACACAGCCATTCGCTAGTTTAATGTATGAAACTCTAAAGTACAGTTGGGATGAACTACTACCCCGCCGACTCGGACCCCATTGGCACGATAGTAACTTAGACCCGCCTCGTGTGATTTGCGTATATACTGCAGACACTGCAAGCTTTGTTGGTTGCGCTTGATCATAATATCAGGACACCCACAATGTTTTTGCAACCGAACAAATATGAACAGAAACAGAACGCTCGCTCACTCACTCTCCGTACATACACGTCGCCAAGGTATTTGGGCATCCAGATACTTCTTAAGGCCCGGTATAGCTGCTGGTGCGGAAATTGAATCAGAAAGTTCTCACTTAATCAAGCACCATTCTCATCAATTAACATGAGCACCGAAGACGAACATGACGGTTTCTCCTTCGTTCCCCGTTTGACGCGGGACGCAGTCTCCCACCGGTCACTGCAAGCGTTGCAACCATCCGTAGCACCAATGTCAACCAGCAACCCGATACCATACGCATTTGTCTCTCCGAGGTCCCCGGCCTCCTCGGCCTCCTCAGCCACGGCCTCCCCAGCTACGACATCCTCAGCTATGTCATTCGTTACGGGATTCCAAGCTACGGCGTCCCCAGCTACGGCCTCTACCAACGCCACCAATAACTATCAGGTCACTGCCGCTCAATGCAAAAAGCGTCTCAGTCGGTTCATCCGCACTGAGAAAGAAGGGCTGAAGGTGTTCTTTGGCACCGTCGACACTGAAGTCAACTCAGCATTGGACCGACTCAGGGCACCTGAAAGAGCAGCGGCCATGGTCGATGGGTTATTGAAGGATGGGTGTCCTAAAGAAATGGCGTTGCGGTTTACAGCGCTTACAATGTACGATCTTGTTGTTTTGCTCGGTGTGTCCTCCTCTGTGATAGGCGAGAGTGTTACTGATTGAAGGCAGATGACAGTGACAGCATGGAGCTGGAAGAGAATGGCGACCGTCAAAACACTCTCCGACAGGTATTGGAAAGCGTTGCAAAGATATACACGTATGCACGACCCGAGGGCATCGTGTCGGTTCGATTTTTCAATACACGCCAGGGGACAAAGAATGTTAAACCAGAAAGGGTAAAGAGCCTGCTGGAAGAGGTCGATTACAGCGGCTTGACTATGATCGGCACGCAATTGAAGAAGAAGATACTAGAGCCGTTTGTGTTCAATCGTATGGAAAGGACGCGCATGCCGAAGCCGTTACTGGTTATGGTCATCACGGACGGCGATGTAAGTTCTCCAAGTATAACCCATAGATGAGTTTGTGTTGACATAAGCTAAAGGTGGAGGGGGAAAAACCTGGGCTCCTGAAAAAGACTATCACCAACTGCATCGCCCGAGTACAGGAGGACCCTGGTTTAGGAGAGCACGGTCAGTGGAGCACCTCATTTACTCTCACCCGATCATGTATTGATATTGATTCCAAGCTGTGGCATTCTACTTTGCCCGGGTGGGCGACGACGAGGGAGCTAGGGAGCTGATTGAAAGCCTCGATAACGATGAATCGATTGGACAGTGGATTGATTGCTTCCCTGGTAAGTTGTATATCATCATTGTCGTTGTTGCTTTCTTTCGCTGATGTATTTCCCAGCCAAACAGAGGATAGAAGAAATTAATGATCCCGATAAACTCAAGAAATGGAATGTCGTATGTTTTCCCAGTGATTTTTCAGTTCCCGAGATATCTCTAATGCGTCCGTCTTGAATTAGCTTGCAAAACTTTTGCTGGGTGCCCTCTATTCAGATGTAAGGCTGCAATCTAGCTTTTGATGATCGATTCTTACTTGTTGTAGATTGATGCGGAAGATAATCCTGTCGAAGATGATGAAGAGGAACGGGAAGTTAGAGGGCCTACCGCAACGAATGGAGAGGATTGTCTAGAGGACAAGGAGTAATCAAAAATTGGGATGTAACTAGATGCAAGAGATGGTGTCTCATAGTTGTTGGTGTATGTTCTTGCTTGAAGTCCCTTTTCGATGCAGTGGTGTGCGTATTGTTTTCGTTTAGGAACCGGGTGCGTTTAAGTAGGTGCCCATTATCCGGATCATCCTCCTCTAGTTGTGTTCAGTGAATGGAGGGGTGATCGTGAACCATATAATGGACCTTCGTATACTCTGAGTAACTTTCGCCTCAATACACTCGAACCTTCCTAAAGCATGTTGATTTTCACTCGCCCACTCTTTCCCATACCAATTGGTAGATTACGCAGTTGGCTGGAGAGGTCAAATCGTGGATAGCTTCTTTCAATGAAGTCAGAGAGCAATTCATAGTCGCCATGGCCCATTCACTCGCCTGATCTTGGCCCGGGATTTTGCAAGAACATACATTTAAAGTAATGTACTGACAATGCTGGTAACTGCAACTGCAGGCATCAGGCTGGAGAAATGAAACCACCACACAAAACATCACTCGGCCTTGCGACCACCGTGTCAATTCTGAGTTAAATTGCACTAGCCAACTTTGGCTTTTCAACTGCTTTTCCAGCAGTATGTATATTAAGACTCTGGCAAGCTTACGAAAAATGCGCTCTCTAACTCCGGTACAACGGTTTGCGGCAGAGTATCTCATACACTGTCACTCGAGTTAGGCTTAGAGAAGAGTTTGTGTCTTGGTACCGCCAATTTGCTAGGCTAGAATGCATGGTAGCCATAATGGTTTACTCGAGCACTTGGATCTTCATGCACCATACTATCAGATGAGATAGGAACCTTCACTTGAGGATGTGGTACTTCAAACAGATCTTGTCACCACTTGAGCGGTATATCGAGGCCTGGTTATTCATAGGTATTGTACGGGCAAGCCTGGCGCCCCCCAGCGCCCTAGGCCCGGGCGTTTATATTTTGACCCTACGTTTTTTAGGGGGCTGGTTGGTATACGAAACTAAGAACTGTTGGGCGTTAGAATTGGTCCAGTTTTCGGGTAGAAGGGGAGATTCTAGGATTTGGGGGGAGGAAGGGTCACGAAGAAGGAACGGAATAGGGGTTGTTGGTATACTGTATGTTACTATATTGACCTTGATGTCTTGTATCCATTCCCTCTTGGTAGTGCTTAGGTGCTACGTGTACTCGATGCAGCTAAGAAGCAATTAATAAACATGAATAGAAGATAGTTTCTGAGGAGAAATGGTGGAAATGGATCTCTTGGAGGTGTGAGGTAGTGTCTCGAGCGATCGCGAATATTGTAGTTTAAATTGGGATTGTATGCACCGGCGAGAACGATTCGATTTGAGGTAGAAGACTCGTAAATTCGTGTACTGTTCTATTCAGGGTTCTATCCTCGATATTTGCGCTGGGGGTGGTACATAGCCTGGAAAAAAAGTGAGCCATCACATCGCATAAAACACATTGTATGTATACCTTCAACGCTGTTGGATCCACGCTTGCTCATCTCACCTCCTCTATCTCAAGCTTCACTTAGCTGTTGCAGTAATTCGGATCTCAATACCACCACCCAAGTTATGTAGTGGTCAGCACCGATGGCACGATGAGTATGTATATGATGACATTCACATTGTGGTAAGATTGGAGTGGAAGGTCAGGTAAAATGTTGGGATTGACAGAGCCTGAGAAATACTCGTGTCCTGGATAATACTTCTTAAATTATCCACCCTGAAGAACATCCTAAATTATAACCCGGCGGCGGCGATGTATGAATCCGGATCCGGATCCGCAACGTTACTTTTTGAGTCTACGAAGTTGAAACGATGAGCACTAAAATTGAGTTTGGGATATTAGAGCACTCCTCAGTGCAAAATTGCTCGCAAGATGTATTCCAGACAACTTATCACTCGGCTCATGTTTAAGAACTCTACATCATTTCACGAAGAGCAACCAACCTATGTAACATCCTCCAAACCAATTACAACTGCCGGTCGAGTGTTGATACAAAACACCCTAGGCCACCAAAGAAAACTTTTCACAGGAGTGTGGCAAGTAAAAATGTGCTCAATCAAAAACGGATCTTGTCTCATCCATTTGAGGTACAAATGAGGTTCTTCACGATATGTATGTACTACCAACGATCCCGTCCGGCCCGCCGACGTCCGATTGTTAGACAGATGCTAGCTAGTTTATATGCAGGAGAGGTTAGGACGATAGGCTGGGAAAGCGGCGAGATCTCCTTGGGTGCAATCCATGGTCCTTCTGAAGCTGTTGGACTTTCGCCTGTGTCCCCCTGGCAATAAGCTATGCTGAAACGTCCCCACCTCAGCTCTTCATCCCAGGGCGACCAATGGGGTTGAAAGTTGCGTAGGCATCCTGCATAACTACGTATAATATCGATGTGCTGTTGCTTTGAGTTCACCAGCTGTGAAGGGCTTACCTTCGCCACCTGTACATCATCTCCTTCGATGGAGACATGCATACGGATTTTGATGAAGGGCTGTATGGGCAATTGGACGGCTGTGGTCTATTCAACGCCCGCCAATCCAATTTCATCATCTACTTCGTCAATATTACTCTTACCACTTGTCAGTCGTCGTGTTTCCTCTTGTCTTTTCAGTCCTTCCGCCCTCTTCCTTGCCTTCCTTGCCTCTTTGTCCTTCCAACCATCCAGGGTATCTTTCTTCCGCGTAAACAGCACATTCTCGAGGTTCCTTGTCAGCTTTGCCGTCTTGGTGGCGTTCTCCTTGAATCTCATGTTCCCCACCCTAATTAGCATCGCGATGTAATCGTCTCCAACAACTTTCTGTAGTTTGCCAGTAGTCTTGTCTAATATGCCTATGATTGAGTCCATAGCAAGCCCGTTGCTTCGCACCGCAACCATGGGGAATTGGTTTTTTCTAAGGGCGACGTTCATAATCCCAGACTCTCGGAATCCGGTTGATAAGGCTGTAGACAGGATTGCGTGTGCGATCTCCAGAGTTCTTGTTTGTATGTGGAGAATCTAATCATCCGTCAGGATCAAGCGACATGGAAGACGTAGCGAATGATTGGAGCAGGAAACGTAGGAAGCTCACCATAGGTTCAAACTTGAAGTGTACAAAGCGGGTAGTTACAGTAAGCTCAAATTCATTGCAGCCAAATACCTGATCGGCGTTTCGTTCCATGACCTTGTCTGCAATCTCCGCATCACTGATGATGGGCCTGGTAATATCCACGAGATCGTGCGATACGAATAACCACCTCCCCCCATCGCCCTTCCCGCCGACACCTGCATTAGGACGAGATGAGGCTTTTTCTCCCGGTGCTACCACCACCTCATCTGCAGGATGAACATCCTGCAGCTGACCATCGTCATTGTGGTCGTGGTCAACGTAGTTGTGGTTGTGGTTGGAGCCGTCGTCGTAGGTTTCGGGTTTTGGTTTTTTAGTACCCTCGAGAAACACACTGATCCTTCCGCTGCAGCTGCTGGTGGTGACAACGTCTGCATGCGTGTTGAGCCGGTTTATTAGGGGCATAATATGTATATCAATCGAGCCCTTGGGGGAAGCATCGGGGCCTACGGACGCGATACCCGCCATAATACGTGCCTTACGAGCGTCGAAACCGTCAGCGCGAGGATGTGATATATCGCAAGGCACGGGTGTCGACATGAGATACGATATGTGGGCTGAGGATTGGGGAGACGCAGAATTAGAGGGAGATTGTGGGGGGGGGGGGGGGGGTTGAAGGAGGTACTGCGCTGATGCACTGGTGCAGTTGTACATAGATCGAGATGGAGATGAGTAAGGCCGTGGGGTAGGGGGTTCGCTAGTGAGGCGCAGCGTGGTGGAGCAATTACCAACCAATCGACCAAGCCTTTGTGACCTCATCTGTCACGTCGTGCACGCGTTATTATTGCAGGTAACCACGATATCCATCTAATATCAACTCCAAATATCGACTCTGAATCCTAGGAAGCCTACGACAATATGCCAAAGGCAAAGGCAAAGGCAAAGGCAAAGGCGCAGGCAAAGACACAAGCACAGGTGCCGACAGATAATTCTGACATTACAACCCCTCGCCGCCAGTCGACACGTCGCAGGGTGCCTCCCACAAAGAGTCCCTACTTCGAGCATCCGTCCGAAAACGAAGAAGAAGAAGAAGATACCTACAGCGAAACCGGATCTATTTTTGAAGAGGAACATGCAAATAAAGGCATAGAGTCGGATACGGACCCCAAAGCCGCAGACGAGGAAGAAGAGGACGGTGGAAACGACGCAAAACCTACCAAGAAAAGAAGTCGCACTTTTTCGAACGCTGCAGCTGCAGCTCAGTCTGTTAGAAAAAAGAAAAAACTGCAAGGAGAAGAGACATTCATTCCAAACAGAGAACCAAGTCCTGGAGGAATTGATTACGTGGACGATCAGATCCACCCAAATACATTAAAGTTTCTGGAAGGTACGTAAATTAAAATGCTGCGTTACTCCATTCTTCTAACCTCATCATTATAGATCTTGCAGAGAACAATGATCGGAACTGGCTTCGCGGTAGGTGACGATCAATGGCACCACAGGAATGCCATAGAGAGTGCATGCTCCACTCGAATGTGTATTCGTTACGCAGATTACGTGGTTACCAATCGAGTAACAGTTGGGAATACACATCCGAGTCGGGTGCGCACCCAGTCATAAATCTGTGTTGTCCGGTGGCATCGTGTTGGGCTTTTAGTGATGGCCTTCCTGGTGGCTTGTAGAAGGCTGACCTAGTTCTCCCAGAGCACGACAGTATCTATCGGGCCGGAAAGTCCGACTTTGAGAAGTTTGTGGAACATATGAACGCAACTATACCAGAGCATGTGGACGATACAATTCCTGAGTTGCCGGTCAAGGACCTGGTAAGCATACGGCCCCTCTTTAGTGAACCTCGCACTCGTGATCATTTTTATGGCCTATTTTGCCGAATGTTGTCATTTAGCTCAGTGAATGGGGTTGCGTATCGTCCCACTTTGATGCAGTATTACAGACGGAACTTGCCTTACAAGTAGGGTACCTACGAGTTTCGAAATCACACTGAGCTCCCTACACCCGATGGCTACAAGCTGATCACGCTTCGAGTTTCTTCTCTCATCATTCGTACTTCATGTCCTGCACATCGGCACTGAAGCACAGCATCATTTGTGGGCTATCTTTACTGACTACGGGTGTCATGTCCAGGTATTTAGGATTTATAGAGATATCAGGTATCAGCTTTTGAAAGAGCAACAATTCAGAGTAGTCCTAAGTTACTTGTGTTGCAGGTTCAGCAACGATCAGACACCCTACAAGGTACTATCCCGTTCAAACATCCCATCATCTATTGTCGTGGGCTGGTTCCAACAGCACAACGATTGCCCAGCCTGTTGGTCCGATCGCAAGCAGACTCAAAATCCCTGGCTAACGGACGAATGATATAGACGCACTTTTCTGCTGCTTGGTATGTGACCTGACGAGTCACAACTTTCTCGGGCATCAATCTGATTGCCACCGCAGGTCTCGAACAGGAAGGAAGGGACTATACGCTTGCTATTATTTGCAGATAAAACCTGGACAATCAGCTGCAGGCATGTTCTAACCCGCCGGGCCGACCCTTTGTTGCTTTGTTACCTGTAGGTGTATAGGAGGGTCCACCAATACACTCGCTGGCCTTCCTTGAACCTGCCGACGCCAGCAATATTGTCTCGGGAACCAACGCCGGTGGTCGGTGGGCTGACTTTCGTTTCTGAATCAGGTGGTGGACTATGGCATCCAGAATCGCATGCGTTAAATTTGATTCGGCAGTCGATTGACAAGCATCCCAATCGTCTCAAATCAGTTCTCACTGGCGATGATTTTGCTGCAGAGTTCTTCAGTAACCCCCAAAGGAAAGATGAACGAAGCATCATCCAATCATTTGTTGAAAAGAACGGGGAAGACGCACTTAAAACCGCACCTAAGGCAAGTCAACCCATGCCGTACCCCATCATCGTTCCTGCGGCGGGAGCGATATTTCGTTCCGAGCTTGCAATTCAAGCAAGACGCGGCCAGTTTTCTTAATAGCTCTTGGTTGGGCTACAGACGTTGATCGGACTACCGAAAAAAAGCATGGTACTTGGTGGCGAGAGGACATACATGCTGCCTTGCAGAAGCAATTAGCGTGGGGTTCCCATTCACATCCTTGAGATGATGCGCACCGTCTCGCGACCCTCAACAATTTTTTTCCTGTTCCTGCTACGCGATGATCGTGATCTCGCGCTGTACGCATATGAAACCATTACGAGCCCACCGTGCTGATTGTACTTCTCCTTGCAGAATTATTCGAAAGATCACAAGGACATCGACCTCCTTCGCCTTAAAAGTTTCACCATCAGCAAGAAGTTCACAGATAAGGAAGTGCTATCATCAGATTTCTCCGATAAAGTGACCAACACATTCAAGCACATGGAGCCCTTGGTGAGCCAATACCCAAAAGCAAGCTGAACGACCATGATGCATAATGCATGTTCTGTCGTCTAAGCGAATCTGAGAGTGATGGTGTACTTTTGTAGTACATGCTCAGCGGGTTTTCGAAATTGAAAGGGCAAAAAGGCTAACGTACGGTATATATTAAAAATATAGATCACATATCTTAACAGTTGCGTCATGCCGGATCTAAACGGCGATGAGGATAGCGATGAGAACTAGTTTCTGCGATATTGGCAGGGGGGAGAGGGAGGGCGAGGTGTGGGCGGGTAGGGCGGTACTGGGACGGATTGAAGGATTATATTACCCCGCCGTGGAACAATACATTAACGTTTTGTGGAGCGTAAAACGGGTGCGCTGTAAATTTATTTCACATCTTTCCAGGTGGCAACGGATGGGCCCCGATTAATGTTTTCTGTAGGAAGGAGTGCTGGTTTGTAGGATACGGAGAAGTGGAGAAACCACAGTAACTTTTTACGATGACAAAAAAACCCACTTACTAAACGGAGGAGCGTCCGAGGGGGAGGGAGGAAGAAAGAAGTATTCTGGCCACAACAGCAGCAGCGCGACTCACAACTCACATGGGATGAAACAATTGCTGCATGCTCCTTGCCTGCTGCTGAACTGGGCAGCTGCTGTGGGTCAAAAAAAGTTGTTGCATGCGGGGGGGCTGAGCACGATGGGATTTCGAGCGTTGGTATCTTCGGGGCGGCCCGCCCGCCCTCACCTTGCACTTGACGTAAGGTCTTCGACATGTTTCCTTTCGTCCATTTTGTGTACAACAACCAACACAAACCTTCGGCTGTGATACAAAAAGTGTTCTTGAGCTCGCATATTTATCTATGAGCTGTTGTGATTTGTTCTCCCTACCTACAATAGGGCCAAGGATTTCTTTGTTACTACTAGGGCGATATGTATGTTGCGCATCCCCCTTCTCTATGTCTCTCTGTGTTTTTTTTTCTCAGGTTTGTTGCTTGCTGCATTCTGCCCTGCTGAAGGTAGGTACACATTTCTTAGGACGAAGTACTCGGTAGGGCAATGCATAACAAACTTTTTGTACTTTACAGTACCTGCTCTTATCACAAAATACATGATCGATAGGCTTTCTTTCCTCTCCCTCCCTGCTGCAGAAACATTTAGCTGGTGGTGGTGGTGGTGGGAAAAAGTTGACTGAGATTGAAAATTATCTTTTTTTGTTTTTAGTTTATTTTGTTAGCTGCAGAAAGAAGTTAGAAACCACGGAGCGGGGAGGGAAGGGAGGGCCCGTTCCGATGGGGTAAGCAAAAAAACGCCTTGCAGAAAGGGGGGGGCCGGGGCTGGGTGGTGATGTCATGGCACATCTCGGGAAAGAAAAAAAAAAGAATAAGCTAACCCCCCCCAGCTTCAAAAACTGCACTCACGGCACAGGACGTTTAAACACTTTCACCATAAGAACCCCAGTGGTATCGCGGGTTTATCCCACACCACATTCTGATGGTTGAAGAGGTTGTACGGGAAACATTTTGGTGGGTCACGCAAATGTGATGGATATGATGCATTATGTTTGAGCGCCAAGGGAATATTTTTTATCCGGAACCGCAAAATATTAATATGGCGAGCGTTAGGTACACTTTTTGAAACCTTGTTTCTTGCACCGTGCCGTCGGAATTAATTTTGACATGTAGCGTCCGAAATCTTATGAGATCTTGAGGACGGCATCAATAGTGTCTCTACGTCAACATTATGGTCTCATGACTGCCAGCTCTTTGCGTTTAAAGGGAATTCAAAGCCGCCTCCTCTCAGAGAAGGGTGAAACACCGGAGAAATACAATTATCGAAAAGAATAGGTTTCGTCAAACGAACTCAAACATAGCAGCAAACAACCTACTTGGGCGAAGCACGTTACTATATTTTGGGTTTTCTAGCGGTAAGAGGCTCGGGTGTAGAGTGCTCAACTCCCCAGCCACCATATACAAATTCTGACGTGTATATATATGATGCCGTGGGCAAACCCTTCGTATTTCCCAGGAAACGGTTATCTGGCTGGGGCTTGAGCACGGGCCAGATACTTCACCTGCAAAGTTCCTCGTTTGCATTCGGTTATTTGCTATTGGACAGCCAAAGAGTGTCGTTTTCTCTTGGGAGCGAAGCCGTTTTACTAGTTGCCATCGCAGAGTAGCTCGCAAAGACCCTCGTTTGCACTAGGGTTATTCGATGTACGGCGTCTGGGCTATTTTCTCTGGCTCCAGGTACTGCTTCCACCACGGACTCGTCATAGGTAGATAGCATTAGGGGTGCGATACAGTTCTAAATGCTGATGTAAGAGTAGCAGTAGTATCGACTAGATTATTTGTTTCTACTATGATCTACATTAGAGGATTAGCCAGGACTGTATAAATATTGTTAGCCATGGTTTAAGACTTAACTATTCCAGCGGCGGCCACCATCTAGGTACCATTCAAATATCTTCTGGAATTATATCATCGCAGAGGACATGACTTTCGATGCGGTTAACATCAGCTATCGAGTTGCTTGTGCCGATGCATGTTTGATCTTGTCCCAAAGCTTTGATTCGTTCTTGGAGTTCAGATAATAATACGGCGGGAAAATGAACAGCGAGTTTCTTATGAGCTAAGGTCATGTATTTATTGATAGCTTCGGCGGGTGTGGCACGGGGACCAGGAAAAGCCCTGGCTCTTGCGGGATGAGCTTGCGTCTAGTGGTGTGACATCTTCGACGACGTTCGAGAAGGATGAAAGGTCATTGGGCGGGGCACTTAGCGAAGAAGGAAGGGCATCACCGCCCAACCAAATGTTACCCGGCGTTAATTTAGGGTTCAAGGTTCTTTTATTACCCCCGGTAGCGCCTGGCGTGAGACATCTGCATGGTGATGGTGCAGTACACGATGCCCATTCCAAATATTGCAAGTCGGAAACGCTCGAAGTGGACATCCTACCTGGGCAGGAAGGGGCCTAACTCGGACAGGATTCACCCATTCTCGAGTGCTTTATATTTGACACCTTAGCGGCGCGGCGGAGATGTTTGTCATTCATTCCCATCCCCGCTTTGTCCTGCTCCTTGCCCTTGCGCAGACAGAACGTTTCCACTTTTTATCTTGCCGCCCTTACTATCCCAGAATGTCTATGTACCTAAGCGAAAGATCGGATGGGGTTAGGTATTGGGCGGCTCAAGAATCCCCCGCCACCCAACGACGTACCTGAACATGGTAGCCGCTACCCTCTGTGTCCCTCTATCGCGGGGATCACATCTACCGACGTACCAAGGAGGTATTGGCAGCGCGAGCAGGGTCGCTCTCCAGACCCATCTCAAAGGGCTCTACATCTTTCGAGGGCACGTAAATTCTGACGCTGGCGCTGCTGTGGTTAGGACACGGAAGACGGAAGAGTAGAACATTCCTTTCCTTTCGAAGTCTCGTTCGTTGTCTCTAGTGAGTGGTGGTCGTCAACGGATGCAGGTGCTCCGCGCAAGCAACCCTGCGGTTGAGGGCTGGATGCTGGTCTGGTCTCACGATAACAGCAACCACGTCCAGTCACCGCGCCGCAGTGATTGGCGACTTATTTTAATTGGAGACCGTGCACCGTGCGTGTACAGCAAAGGTGTTGGCTTCTTTTTTATTTCTTCTCCCTGGCCCCCCGGGCGTACTCTCTACTTAGTACTACTCTAAGTCCACTCTAGAGTGCTGCTCTCGTACACCCCTCCATTTTATCCGCCATCTGTCCTTCCACCACATCACATCGTCAGAACGAACGTAACGTCGGTCGTCGTTTCCTCGCACATCGCGGTTGTTTTTTGTTCCTCCCACCATCCCTCCCTCCCTCCAAGTCTCACCTGCGCTTCCGAGGCCGATCATTCCGCTTCTCCGCCAGCCCCTCTGGGGTGGGGAGTCATTGGACCTTCCCCTCTCTGCCACCTGTGTCAGTTCAGTCGTGTCCGGTATCCGATCCGATTGTAGACGTCCCATCTCCAGCGAGCACTCATCTGGGTACAGCTGCCTGCTTTTAAAGCCGGCGATACGTTTGTCACCACAGCCTGCCCAAAAGGACGCACCAGAGCTACTTAGGTACCGCCTTCCACCAACGCACGCAGCCCGGCTTGTCCGTCGCTGCATCTCATCAACTACTTAGCTGAGGGATCACAGAAGGGTGTTCTAGCGCGCACGCAACCCACCAATTGGACTGCACGAAATCCGTCAGATCTATCGCCGAGCCCTAGCTGAATCTTATCGGGCTTTTTTTTTTCTTTCTTTCATTTCTGTGTTTTTCATCTTCAGAATTTCGGGAGGGTTGGGCTACCTGCATCTTCCCGTTGTGGTGCTGGGGTGCACGCGAAGGGTTTGACACTTCGGTACAGCTTTCCGTCAAAGCGTAAATACCGATACACGGCTGGGACTTGCCTTTGCCTTGCCTTGCCTTTAACCTTTATTGTTTCTCCTTCTGGCACAGGCTCACTCACACCTCACATCACACACGCTCACATTCAGCTCGCCATCCACTCACATTGCGACCACGCCACCACCATTACCACCCTTCCATCCACCACCCAATCCTTCCACCCTTCCACACCTTCCACCATCTCGTCAGGGCTCCCGTGTGGTTCCTCGTTTGTGGTTTGGTTTCGGCGAGAGCGGCTGCTGAGATCATCCTTCCGTACCGGGGGGGTGTTCGTCGTGTCTCGGCTCCTTTGGGTTTATCCCTGTATCCCTTCCCGCCGCCCGCAGTTTCTCTCGTGGGCCATGCGTCTTTGAAGTACCCACATACGTATCGCTCCAACACCACACCCCCCAGATTCCAACTCCTGGATCCATTTAAGCATCAGGAGTCCCACATCTTTTCTCGCTCTCTGTCGAGAATCCTACTCCGTCACCCGCAGCAAATATAGCCTTACCACCTTTCCGCCTCCTCCTCCACCACCTTACACCACCACCACCACCTCCTCCTCCTCCATCTTCAGCTACGACCCCTCACCATCCGCCTCCACCACCACGAACCAACCAAGCAACACGTCTACCCATCCAACCAGGCTTTCCTTCCATCATACCTCCTATTCCTCGGAAACGCTTTTTGCAAACGCATTCTTCACCGCCTCTCCGTAGCGCCAACGGCTCACCCCGCTTTCATCTGGGTACCCCCTTAGTGAGCTCACCCTTCCCCACTTTAGTCCCACCACAAATCGGTGCTAACAATATAAAAGTCGCACTCTCCAGAACCGCGCGCAACCCAGTCGATGGCAGCACTGAGCCACCATCACACAAATCCCAACATGTTCGCTCCGCCAAACCAAAATGGAATGGGTGGTCCTCCGGGCCCAAACCACTCGCCTTACCACATTCCTCCACACTATCACCAACAACCTGCCCCACGACAACGGACCGCAATCGCCTGCAGATATTGCAGAAGACGAAAGGTACGCGTCTTTTGGGGATCGAATCTTCCTTACCCCTCTTTCCTCTGTGCGCTGACATCCATTCAGATACGATGCTCCGGTTTCGAGACTTCTCCGGATGGTCGATGTGCCAACTGTATGCGATTCAATCAGGAGTGTGTCTTTACGCCCGTATCATCCCAACCCGGTGCTATCCAGGCATTTGTACCCGCACATCCGCACCTGTTGGCGCAGCAGCAGCAAGGTGGGCGTTCCACCCAATTATACGGCGCACAAGGCCAACCGCTGCCAGCATCATTCGAGCCAAGCGGAGTTTATCATCAACAACTCCCACCGCCTTCAGCTGCTCATGACACGCGTGCGTACGGTCATACTCCTGGGAGTCATCTCAATGGCAGCCAGTCTTACGTGAACCGGGACGACCGGAATCACGGGCCTCCACCGCCGCCACCACCACCGCCAGCAGGACACCCTCAGGGTTCCTATGGTAGGAGGAATTCGGGTGATGAATATCCAAGTCATTACGCGAATCAACCTCCCTCCCCTTCGTCCCATCTTCCTGCTCCCGGTCACTTCCCGCCTCCTCCGATAAATGGGTCCTCTTCGACGTACTCGCCGTCAAGTTACGGGCATGGGCAGTCACCACCGCCACCGCTCCCTGCGGTGCCGGGGAGCTATTATCCATCGTTGCCTAATCCTACGGGATCGCAGCGACCGGATTCCCCGGGTTCTCGTCGCTCATCCGGCGAGCCCAGTGTCTCCCCGCAGCCACACCCAGCATTCCACCCGCCCATGGTGTACCCCCGCGAAACGTCTACTGGCCCGAGCTCGCCTGGTGGCCCAATTCCATCTATGCAAATATCAGGCCTCATCGACCCCCAGCCTCCAAATCCCCAGCATCATCAGCGGTCTGCGGCTGATGGGGACATGCTGAACCGTCTTAACTTCCGAACTGGACTATGACCCCCGCAGTCTACACGGCTCAGCATGCTTCTGTCAATCTACAATGTTTAACTATCGACTCTCTTTCGAATGACTACGACGACGACAACTACGGCGGATGTTCAGCTGGTAAATGGATATTATGGACACGTTTGGGAGATTGGGTCGAGTCAACTTTTTTTTTCCCGGTTTAAAAAATTTATTTGAACTTTTTACCTTCGTTATATCATGGTGTGCGCGTGTTTGTGGTGGTAGGTAGGGTTTTAACTGTTTTGTTGTCATGATTCTACAATGAAACGTACTTCGGTGCAGTTTACATCGGAGAAGGTAAATATACAGGAGGAGGAAGGTTACCGTCGTCATCGTTTCTTCTGTTTCTCCGGGGTTTCGGCTTGCATTGTTTGTTTACATTGGAGGTTTCTGTTTTGTCTTGTCTTGTTCCTGTTCTTGCTCTTATTTTTGGTTTGGCTGGCTTTCTGGGTTGGTTTTAATGCCAATATCTCTGTAGTAGTTGTGGCATAGGATACCTGTTCTATGAGTATACTTCTTTTTGTGCTTTTCGTTTTTTTTTTTTTATGTTTGGGGAGTGTATGGGGTCAGTGGATTGGAGTCGTGGAGTGGTGTTTGTATGCATGTGGGTGTTTCTATTTCTTGTTTGGTTTTTTGAGTGCTTTTCTTCAGTTAAAAGATATATCTTGTATATTGTTGTGTTTTCACTGGGGAGAGAGGAGAGGAGAGGAGAGGGAGTTTTGAAGGGGGTTTAATATCATAGACACGCGATTGTGTCGTTCCATTCGTTATTTTTGTTTCTGCATATACATTGCTAGGGAAGTCGTCATTCAACTCTTCTGTTGGGGGTACCGGGCACTCTTACGCAACAGTTTTTATATATCGACTCGGTTCCACTCTTTATCTTTTTCTATATGTGATGAGAGAGGAAGGGGCCATGCACGGGAATAGGGCAAATAGGGCAAAAAGTAAGGTACCTTTTTTTTATTTGATACAGACAGGACAGGTTCGAGGACGCCGGGAACGCAGTGGGTATGCGGTAGGGCCGGCAATAGCACATGCATGCATGCCGGCCGGACGGACCTGGAGGGGTGAGGGAGGGATCTAAGGATTGGAAACCGAACCAAACTGCCGTTCTGTACATACTTATGCAATGCATGGAGAAGTGTGCGCGGCCGTTGGGGGAAAAGGGGGGGAGGTGGGGAGGGAGGGAACGGAGGTCGTCTAGCTGGAGGGTTTCATGATAAGGTGGAATATTCGGCAGTTCGAAAAAATTCATGTACAATATAAAAGTAAAAAACGCGAGACTTACCAGAGATTCAGCCCCCCGCGGTAGATGGATGGATGGATGGGTGCGCGATGACGATGGGAAAGCCAGAGCGAACGGAGAGAAAGTGGAAGTAACACAGACAGACCAGAACCGTTTTTTTTTTTGTGCCTGCGAAAATGTACGAATGAAAAAAATGGTCGTAATTACATGTGGAAATCCCCAACATTGTACCCTCCCCCCCCCTCCCTCCCCCCAAAACAGCAGCAGCATCCAGAACGCCCCCGTAACGTAAAGAAAAACTCCCCCAGAGCCCAATGAAAACGAGAGACGCCTGCCCAGCCCCAACCCACCACGCCTAGTTCAAAACGCCATCCATAGCCAAACAACCAACCGACAAGACATATCCGCAATAAACGACTACCCACCACCACCACCCATTGTAACACCATGATTCCACCCACAAAGTAGTCAAGGGAAGGGGGGGGGGCGGATGTGTATATCCGCCCCCCTATGGACAGTCTTACCAAGACCACCGTTTCTTCCGCTTCCCCCCCTCCTCCTTGCGACGTTCCTTCTCCATCTCAAGTCCTGCAGTCTTGGAGGCGTAATCGTCATCCTCCAAGGAAACCTCATCCATCTTTTCCTCGTCGACCTTAGCGACGAGTCTCAAAGGCCTCACTCTCGCATCGCCATTCGCCGCGGCAGCAGCGTCACTCTCTCTCTTCCACCGGCGGCGGAAAAATGCAAAGTACAGGGCGACCAGGGCCAGCGGCACCAGGAATGCGATCAGGATGATCAGGATTATTGCGGTCGTCTGGGACAGGCGGAGTCTAGATCTTTTTTGGTTTTTTTACTTTTGTTGGCAAAGGCAAGGCAAGGCAATGGAAGGGGAAGTTAGGGTAGACGGAGGGTAGCTTACCCGGATGCGGGGTCGGGGCGACGGTCGTCGGTGTCATAGTCGTAGTAGCGGATGTTCGGGTTGTTGTTGTTTTCAAAGTCTCGATACGACATGGCGGTTCGTTGTGGGGTTTTGGTCGATGGAGGAGGAGAAAGGGAGGGAAGAGAAAGCTGAAAGAGTAGTATTTCACAAGAAAAACTGTGGTGATAGCTGAAGATGACAAGCAGCGCTGACAGTACGAACACAGTCAAAAGTGGACCTTTTTTTTTTTTGCTTTGGGGCTATCGTCCTTTTGTGGCGTTACATTTTTAGACAAGTTACATGATTACGAATGGATATGCAGCTGGCTGACGGCAGCAATGGAGTAGGAATAGAACACCGTACCTAGAATAACTACTGAAGTGTAAAATAAATGAATGAATTTGAATGAGGACATCTCGGATGCTATTCATATCCCCTCGTATGCGTGATAATCGCTATCGCACGGGTTATTTGTGGCAACATCCACACGGATTGGTGACAACACCACAATTGAGCTAATCTGGGCGAGGCTGAGCAGAGCCCGTGGCGCTGGCCCAGTGGGAGCAAGGCTGATGCGATGAGGTTCTGGCGATTCCATATATATCGCTGTGTTCCTCCAAAGAAGCCCGAAAAGGAATCCGACGAAGCGGTGATCACTAATAACCTTTTCTCAATTAAAAAAAAAAAAAAAAACCGAAAAAAAAAAACCTGGAATGCCCCGAAACAATTTCCGGTGACCGGCGAGACGCCTTTGGCAAGTGGGTGCAACAGCCTCTCGATCCCCAGAATGTCTCACTCAGCCCAAAACACCGGGATATGATAAACTCGAGGATCTTCCTGTCCCCCTACCCAACACACAGGTCCCTGGGATCGAGATATCGATGTGCTCCATCCAACAGCGCGGTAACGAGTTTTGTTGGAAAGGACGGCTCGGGGCGAGCAAAACGCAACTCGGGCCTCCCCAGCCAACCAAAGCGACAACAAGCCGTTGACCGACGGGCGGTATTTCCGGGTTCAGACAAACACTAAGCTCGTTTGGGAGCCATTGGAGGGCCCGAGTCCCTTCTGTGAGGTCCGATACGGAGGGACTGACGAACGGCGACGGGGCGACGCGGCTAAGTAATCAATTTGCGCGGACTTGCAACAAACAAAACACCAACAGCTGTGCACTGGGTACCGTTACGTACGAAAAACGAATTCAGAGTCAACCCAAAATCACATCATCGGGGAATTACCACAACAGCCGGGGCCAAAGTCAATCTCGCTTTCGCTTGGTTACGGCTAAAGCCCCGAGAGCCACTGTGCGCGCCCGCTCTAGATCCTACTTGCTGTGAGTCCCGGAAACCTCTTAGTGCAATTGCAGCAGAAGGCAGACATCAGCCTAGTTTCGAGCAGGAGGTCTCGGGCCGGCTCGGCGGCGAAAACCTGGTTTTTTCCTGCATCGCTTCGTTCGTTTTCGAGCTACAGCTCTAGGTTTGTGAGTTGTCTGTCGGCCTCTCGTCCGCCCGATTTGTTGGACCGTACATTGCGAGATTGATTGGTCTGCGAAAATGGGCCTGGATCTCCGTTTCCCTGCTCTTTCCTGTGCCCCAAGCAGAGCAGTGGGGCTCTGGATGTGACTGCCACTTCCGGTCTCGCTGTGCTAGGCGAGTTGGCATCCTGGTGTCCGGCCGCATCGTGAACACACGGCAGAAAAAAAAGTACAAGGGGGGACTTGGACCCGGCAAAGTAGGCAGAAAGAGTACTTAACACGCGCGACCGGTGAGGTGATTTCGCGTGTACATGTTGCACGCCAGCGCAAGCGATAACGAAAACGACGCCGCGAGCACAGACCCTTCCGATCCGATCATGCTTCCTGGACGCTGGTGGATGGGCACTGGACGGGAGAAAACGGCTGGCTGCCACGGCTACACTACTTGCTGCTTGGCCTTTTCTTTTCGTTCGAAGCGTTTCGTCATGCTGCAGCTGCGGAACTCCCCAGCTCCTCACTCCCTCCGCCGCCGCCTCGTTCCGCAGAATATCATCTGATGCCCCCTTTCGCTCCGTCCCAGCATCCATCCGCTTCCCCCCCCCCCCCCCAAAGCCACCGGCACCAGAACAGTGCACAGCGCCAATATACGACTTTCTCAAATCTATGCTGTGTCCCCACCCCCCCTCCCCTCCGCCTGCTCCTGCTGCTGCCCGACCCCGCTTGCGCTTTTATACAATGGATACTCCACCGCTTCTGCTCCTCTTTCCCAAGGCAACCAGCGGCACGGACCGTCACAAACGGCATGTATGCGCGATGATGTAGATAGCTACTGCTCACGAGACCGCGATCAATGCATGTCGAAGCAATGTGTGTGGTTGTATGCGGGCTGGTCGGGCTTATGTGCCCCGGACGACGACCCTGACAACTCATCGCGCATCGTCCAGTGAGAAAGAGGGGGATCCCATGCATGCATGCATCCCCAGTGAGAATTATCTTGGAGGAAGGGGGGGAGGGGGGTGGTATTTTTCTTTCGTTTCCTGCCAAGTCAGGGTTTGCCCGTTATCCTTCGCACGAAAAACGAAAGAAATTCGTTTGCCGGGTGCCATCATAACCATCATCATCACCATCATCACCCATCATCATCATCTCCCATCGTAAGATCGTGCGCTGCGTGATTGCTAGATGTCGGGGTTTGTGTGGTGTATGTTCCGTTTGTTTTGTTGCTGCCGAGTTATATTACGCGGGGATGTGCGACGACGGAGGGGGAGGGAACCTAAAACCTAAGGGAAAGGGAAGATCCCGGGAAATGTCGTCATTTCGATTTGCACATCGGCTTAGGCAGATAATCTCCGCTTTAATGATAAACTGGCTGGATTGGCTGGATGATATGGGGGGGGAGCAATCATTTGTGGGGAAAAACAACAGCCGCCGCTGCCGCCGGCGGGGCGCCGGCGCATTGTGGCTGGATTGATAAAGGGCCAACGAGTGATATTTGTGAAGAGGCCTGGGTGATACCGGGTTTGTAGAGTGCTATTCCTGTTGATCGAGGACATTTGGAAAGGGAGGGGTTCCCTTGAGCAATATCGAATCACCGGATGTTTAAACCGAGAACTTTCAGCTCGTCAATGCACCTATGCGCGAATGGATTCTAGCTTTGGATCTCCAAATAATGACATGCATAAACTCCCGGTACATGGCACGCGCGTAGCGAAATTTGGAGAATATAAACACTCAAAGCTCACCGAGACTAGCTAGCTAGCTAGCTTGGTACTCCGAAACCAATCCCCCCCTGTCCGACATGTCCACCGTCGTTCCAGGGATGGGGACAGACAGGCCCTCGTGAATATCTGGGGTAATCCCGGGGGAGGAATTTAACAGTCTGACTTAACGGTCTGGTGGTAGGGGGGGTGAGGAATTGGGGGCGGGGAGAACTGGCGGGGAAAGAAGGTCAGGATTGGGGGTAAGCGATGCTTTTTCGATCCTGGCGACTTTCGCGAGGGTATTGTGATCGTGACTTCGGCGGTAATCTGAACCCTGTGAGTTAGATTTGGAGGCATTTTCCTATCTGGGGGGTAGAGACACCATGACGGATGCGGGTGGACGGCGGCCATGTGCTATCACTCGCGTATATGAATGACTATAGATGATGCAGTGAGAAGGCGCGCGAGTCGACTCGAACCTAGTAACGGGGGAGCTAGTCAACCGGGAGTAGCAAAAGCCGATCTCCTTTACTGCCCGTCGACCTTTAGCCTTAGAATAAGCCTGTGGTTCCCGCCGCCGGTGATATGCCCGGGTGCCACACCAGCCGGTTGAATACCCGGCGTTTCCCGCCCTTTTCCAGACTGTACTCCCTTGGTCCTTCCTCTGTCGAACGTCCTATGAACAAGGTAAGTGGTGTCTAGGAGTCATGGATTGTATTGAGGATACGTATAGTACAATGTATAAGCGCTGTTACCTAGAGGCGATGGGTCCACTGTACCTCGAGGTCGGGGTTTATCATTCGAATCTATATGGTCCAAATACAGTTCCCCGTCAGACAACCCCGGTATTGTGGGTTCAAATGTGTCAGTTCCAGACCTCTAGAGTTTATCCTGGCTATCTTTGGTGGTTATTGTAGTCGGTTATGGTGCAGTATTGCACACCGGGCTCGTCTTCCCATGGTCGTGCTGGGGAAGGACCGACGCCTAGTTTACTGGTGAAACTGGGATGAAACGCCATTGTCGAAGATTGTTTTGGTGACTGCAGCTTGCATTGCTGGCGGGTATGTGTACCATCTCGTGGGTTTCTGGCAGTTAGATACTTGCCGAATCTGAACGGGTCGTTTTGAAAGGAGTATGCATTGGTGGAAGGCGCGAGGTGAAGTTGTTGGTTTGTGAAGCACTTCGTATATAGGTCTACTAATCTAGATTAAACCCTCCGACATATGTACATCCTCTACACCATGGTATCGTAAGTACCGCCCACACCTTCCATACTCAAAGACTACGTCCCTTGAGTATCGCTTCTCTCTAACCACAGTTCCAATTGCCACGCCCTAACGTTCCCCTATAGGCCTCGGCTTCCACCCCCTCGGCACCACAAACAGCGCCTCGCTCTGTACCAGCAGCTTCCCCTTGCTGTCTCTAATCTCTCCCTTCACCTTAACTTTCCTCTCCTGTACCTCCGCCACACTCCCCTTCACCATAACAAGCGCGCTCTCGCCTCTCTTCACCCTCGTCGGCGCCTTATAATCAATCTCCAACCTCGCCGTCACCACACTCGGGGCATGTCTTAGCGCCAATCTCCCCAGCGCCTCGTCGAGCATAGTTGCCAATACACCGCCATGTATAACATTTGGGTGGCCGCCAAGCGCAGTCCCGAGCAAAAGCAGCGACACCGATTCCCTCCCCGAAGCGTCAAAAAACACCTTGTTAGCCGAGATCTTCCGATGTCCCCACAGCGTGCCCGAGACGAGCTTAGTCCGACGCGTTGATGGTGGCAGGTGCGAATACACGTCCTCCTGCTCGACCCAGTTTGGGTCCGCGGAGAGGGACTGGTAGAGTGGCGATTGCTTTATGACAGCGTCGGAGGCAAGGAGCGACGCGGTGTCGACGGGGGAACCTGCAGGTTCCAGCCCATCGGTGTCAATGGGACCCATCTCCGGAATGAGCAGTTTTACGCCGAGAGAGCCGAGGTAGTAGGAGGTGAGCGCGACGGAGGCGGTGGTGAGTGCGAGCCGCGCACGCCAGAATGCTCCGTGGGTGGGAGAGGCGGAGGCATAGGTGCTTGCATACCGCTGGGTTTGGGGGAGGCGAAGGGAAACGGAACGGAGAGATGGGCGGAGGAGTGACATCGCGGTGAGAACTAGGAGGTGGTGCTTGGTGGTGGGTACAGGGCCGCCGGGAGTTACCGTGCGTACCGAGGTTACATATTCATAGAGCATCACTCACCACCACAGTCAATATACACATCACAATCTCAAACTGTCTCCCCTAATCTAGTAGTGGCATGGATGTATTATAGAATAGGAAGCTGTTCGTATTCAGAGACCCTGCATAAGATTAAACATTCCATTGCTTGGCCGAGATCTGACTGCGTTATGACACTGGCGTTCCGCGCCGCATCAAGAGCAACCAACGGCACAACTGACCGGATCTTACACCGGATGTCATTTTCTGGCAAAATGAATCCCATCGGGGTAGATCAATTCTCCAAAAACCCGGGAACTTGGTCTGGCAGGCTGACCCGCCTTATTCAAGGCATTATTTGCCATTGACCTACCGAAATATGCAACATTGGGGTCCAGGAATACAGTCCGTACATGTTATCTCAAACACAAAGAGAGGCTTGGTATGAGGGTTTTTTTTGACTCGGTGTTTGGCTACAGCTACATAGAGTATTGTATAATCGGGGGCCTTGGCTAAGGAAGTCAAAATATTACTCTACCGGCTAAGCAATGTGCACACCGCAAAACCTCCCCCTCCGGCTGACCCTGGCCCAGGCCATCGCTCGAAAAAATACCGGCCGGGTTTTGGGGAGATTGTTGCTGATAGGAAGCCATAGTCGGTTTGATGACTCTGAGTAACTCCCGGGTATATATGCGCATGACTCATATCTTCCTTCTAAATAACGGCAATGAATTGATGTTAGTTTTCCTGTTGTGCAAGATAGATATCGTTAGGATATGCATGCAGTCATTCATGTATAAGGAACAATACTAAGACAATCTGAATGACTAGGCTATAGGTCTTCCTGCGTGAGCCACGGGTCACCGCGGTGGGTTAGTATGCCACTTCTGTTCCTTACACAGAGTTGATGTGGTACCTTGTAGCGTTTCCGCCGCTTTGCCGGCGGGCAACCACACTTTGATGCTCCTTAGCTACGGCTGTAAAGTACAATAAGTATACTATTCTATTCTATCCTTTCTTCGTCATGATTTTATCTCAGAATCTCTCGCCACCCCTACATATATATACCGTCATTTGTGTATGAAAACTGTACAGACTCCAATGCCCGACAACTCTCAGTTTCATGTGTCAGCCGTGATACGTTCTTGAATATGTTGTCGGTGTTGATATTGTGTGATTGATAGATGAATAACTAATGTTATCTAGCATTGATTCTTCTGGTATGGAGTTTGGAGATGTCATTTGGTAACGGTTCGTTAATAGAGAGATTCAGTCATTGTATCGTTCATCGCATTAGAACGTGGTGCGTTCTTAGATCCGGATATTCTCCTCCCTCCGCTGGTGCCTCCCATTCACTTTCTGAAATACTCGGGTTGTAGAATGCACCATGCCCCAAAGCATGCACGGAGCTGAACCCCAGTGGTATATATGGCTGAGAGATAGCATACATGCAAGAATGGCATCGAGAAGAATACGCTACCAAGATGAACTGGAATCATAATGAGCGGAAATTGAGTCCTCAAAGCTTCGCGGGCATACCCAGCATCACCATTTCGGGGGGGGAGGATGTTTATGTTGTAGCTAGCAAGATTATGAGATTTAATCAACTCCACAATGGTTGTAATTGGGAATGTGGAAGACCATCTCCATCTTTTCCTCATTCTCGCAATCCGCGTACACACCCAAAAGCACGACGAGTGAAAAACCAGTGCCTCCCCAATACCAATGATCAAGCATACACCAGACATACAGCATACAACAAACCTGGGGTTCCGCAATGTGATACATCCACCATTTCACCTAAAGGGATAGGATGAACCTCGGAATCCAGTTCACTCGAGTGATAGTGTATGACCAAAACAACTCGGACCCGTCGTCTGTTATAATGCGATTGTGCGAGGGAGTATCATGACCATCCAGGAAATATCGTCAACAGCTGGTACCATTAATCAATCAACATCTACAACATATGTTTCTATTATACAAAAAACAGCAAAAAACGCCACATTTCCAATCGCTATCGATTGCTTCATAATAATCCCCCACCCCCCAAATCTCCTCCAGCAACCAATCAATCAATTGACCAAGAGTATACAAAGAAACCCAAATAGTCCAGGTAAAAGGTCGACTCATCTCACGCTCCACCCATACCTCCACCACTAGCACCCGGCACGCCCTTCCTCGCCACACCGCCCGGCACTGTCTTCCCCGCAACCTGCTGCGGCACTGTCTTCCCTGGCACACTGCCCGGCCTCGGCTGTTGCCCAGCAGGCCCTGGGCCTACCGCCTTCTTGACTGGCTTCTTAACCTTCTTTGGGCTCCCCTCTTTTCCGGCCGCAGCAACTCCGTCTCTTACCGGAGCAGCGCCGCCCGGTACCGTCTTCTTTGGCACTGTCGATGGGATCTTCGGTTTCGTGGGTTTCTGCTTGGGAGGTTTCTTTGGGAGGGACGCTGGTAGTGAGGCTGTCGTTGTTGCAGGAGTCTTTTGTGGCGAAGCCGAAGGGGCTAGTGGGAGTGGAGCTGTAGTTGTAGTTGTAGTTGCTGGTTTAGGTTTAGGTGGTTTTACCGCGGTGGAGAAAGTGTTGGAGGAAGTGGTGGGATTTGGTTTGTGCTTCTTTGGTCCTGTGCCTGAGCCGGCGGGGGTGGAATTCTCGTCCTTGAGTTTTCGTTTCTTTGATTTTGGTACGGTTGTGGTTGTGGTTGTTGCGTTGAGCGGTGGGATTGCTGGCGGCGGGAGAGAGGGGACGGGTGTAGATTCCTTCGTGTCTGTTCCTCCTCCAATGGCGAGCTTCTTTTTCTTCTTTGGGGTTCCAGCGGTTGATGGTGCTGTCGGTGCTACTACCGCTGCTGATAGTGTAGGCTTCGTCAGTGGGGGAGGTATAGCTAAGGTGATTGATCCGGACATGGAATCTTCTGGCGCTGGCGTCGGAGCTTTTCCAATCCCTGGTTTGTCGGGACTTGGTTTCCTGCTTCCTCCCTTGGGCGCGTCTGCAGGCGCAAGCATAGGGCTGCCACCGTTGCTTCCTCCATTGTTGTTCATTTTCTGCATTGCCGCGCGGCTACTCTTTCGGCCCGACAAGCCGAGGCATTTCTCAAGGTGCGAAGCATACCTCGAGCTCGCGACCTTATCGTTGTCGCAGGATGTACACTTAAAGTAGACAATTCCGGAGCCCTTACCGACCTTCACGGGGGCTTCATCGATGACGCTCGCCGGACTGTCACCAGTGCCCTGCTGCTGCTCCTTCTTCGCCGCTGTAGCCCCCTTCTTCACCGTCGCGCTCGGATTTGGGAACGGGATTCCGTAAATGTCGTGGCCGCGCACACTTTGCCACGGCAGCTTCGCACAAAACTTTTTCTTTTCGCCCGTTTCCGTCATAATGGTGCCCATGGCCATCGTCTCAGGTGTATGCCGTGGCAGGTGGCAGCGGATGCAGAACAGCTCCTTCGGAACGGTGGTGAGTGGGTTTCCGGGTGGCATTTTCGGCTCATTATTGCTGATATTCGCTGCGTCTGCGGAGGAGGAAGAGGTAAGCGCCGAAAGGTGGAGCGCGTGTTGTTGCTGTTGCGTGCGGAGCAGTTTTTCGGCGCGGTGGGATTGAAGCACGAGGTCATGGGTTAGGTTTGAGAGGAGGTCGGAAAAGATCGCGAGGGACTGCGACCCGCGTGGGTTAGTAGTGCAAAGATAGGCGGAGAAGCTGGAGGATGCACCAGGGCGGCCAGTGAGCCTGGTGCGGGCTCAAGAGAAGGCGAGGTGGAAGACATGGTGGGTGAGTTGGGTGTGCGGGCGCGCAGTTACTTTCGGACCGATTTCTGGGGCGCTGCCGCCGGGGTGCGCAGAAATGTGCGGAGTGAGGAGGAAGGTACAGGAGTCGGAGAAAAGCGATTGAGCTCGCGACGCGATGGCGGAGATGAGGAGGTTTGTCAGTGGTGTCGGGACTTTGATGGTTAGCGGTGGGGGATTGTTCTTGGTGGTGAGGTGTTAAAGAGATGAGAGAAGATGTCGCTTGTTCGAGGTGCAGTTGTGGTGTCCCTTTTTCGGCAAACCCCGTGTAACCTAGATCCAAAAACTAGTGGCGGAGCCGCACTTCCAGCGAACGCATGGCTGGGCCTTGGTTGCCTACCGCGTGTGTGCGCGTTCTCACATTCCAGCACTCGCGCCTTCGTCAATTTGAAACACTACGATCATCGTCACCCATCAATCACTGCTCTTATTGGACCTAACAGATACATATTGACGCCTTAAAACAAAAAAACACGCATTCGATATATACTCGCACACGCAGCATCATGCAGAATCAAACAACCACCACCACCCCCAGCCTCGTCGCAAAAGCCTCTCGAATAGCGCAGCTGCTGCAGCTTCTCCCCCTTGTCGCCACAACTGCACTCCGCCCTCTCTGCGCACACCACGCATATATAAACACTCTCTGTCCTGGGTTCCAAGCGCCCACCACTACCACTTTCTCCTCCGCTTCCTCAAACTTGAACTCCTCCAGCTCTTCAATCCGCAAATTAATGTACTCGAAGCTTTCGTGCAATAGATGTCCGTCGCCCGTAGAATTACATGGCCATGCGGCGACAAAACTTACGTCGTATCGAAGATCGAGAACATGTAACTTCTTCTCCCCTAACTGGAGCCCAACGAGAAAATATACCGCCGCATCGTAGCTCTGAAAGTCACCATCTGTATCGTCCTCCGTCTGCTGTTCCATCAGGGTAAAGAACAGTCCTTTGACCTGTACCTCAACAAGTTTATCAGCCGTCATCGCCGCAGCCGCTTCCTTAGCCTTCACAAACTGATGCCTCTTCAACTCTGTACCCTGCTTCCACCCTTTCCCTCTCACATCCCCGCAAATTCCAATTAGCTTCGGTTCCAATGCTCGAGGCGTCTTTGAATCCAGATGCGGAGACGTAATAACATCAATCCACCCGTCTGGTATTTGTCCCACTGTTTGATTTTCCTTTTCACCTTCAACTACCACTCCACTCCCCATCACCGGTCCAACCCATCCACACTCTTCCTCCACACCATCACATCCCGCCATTACCCTTCCAACGATACAGTACCTACTCCACCATGTCTTTCCCATGTACTGGAGCCCACCATAAAGATTCGCGTTGTAACCCAGCACCTCCACCGCGGCAGGGTCGTTCTCCAAAAGCGTCGACATGATGAGATGACCCAAACCTTCACCAGGGAGGACCAAACCAGTAAGATAGCTTCTAGATAGCCATCCACCACATCCCAAATCTGAGGGAGCCGTAAGGATAGATGATTTTTTCTTGTGCAATGTTGGTACATCTGAGGCGAGCTCTCGCAGCCGCTTGGACCGCGGGGGTACTGGTCCGGGAAAATAAGAATTTGTGGAGTGCATGCTGATTGGTGAGCCAGCCAAAGGAGGAGTGTCATAGATACTCGAAGCAGGTGTGGTGGGGGCTCGTGCAATCGCCTGTTGCGCCAAAGCGTCTACATTAGGCCATCGAATTTTTCTAGCAAAATGCAAAAGCCCTCCAACCTGCCGCCGAGTATGTCGAGGAAGAAGGAGCGCGTCGGTGATATGCTGAGCATTAGGAGTCGGAGGAGCAGAGGGTTCCGGCAACGGTTGTTGAAAGGTAAACCAACGGCTAGGCGGAGCTAGAAATGATGATTTCTCCCTCTCAGTTTCCACGGGCGGTAGTTTCGCGTCCATTTCGACGATTCGAATGTTCTCGAGCCAACGTCTGGCGAGGAGAATGTCCCATTGCACTTTGGCACCGCCTGCCTCGTGGAAACGGCGAAGCAACTGTTCTTTTGACTCGGGAAGCGACTGGTTAGACTGAACTATGCCGTGGCGCTGATCCATATTCTCGTCGTCTGATAACACCGAGTCTATTCGTACCAGTAGTTCACAGGCCAGTAGGATTTGGAGTAACAGCCACACCCTCTCGCTTTCCTTCGCCGATGCTTTCCATTCTTCGTATTCTGCACCATCTTCTTCCTCAGCCGTACCAGTCGCAATACTGTCGCCCCACAGAATTTGCCCCAACTTGATCCTCCAGCGAACCTTGCTAAAATCCAACCATACCTTATTGGTCAACGTCTGTATCAGCGCCATAATCTGTACCTTCAGACTATACGGATCTAGATAATCATCTGTCGTGATTCTGGTCGGCGGAAATAATACGTACGTGAAGAGATGGGTATACATGTCCACTGAAGTTGGGGCATCCTTCTCTTCTTCCGCCTCTTCCTCCTCCTCCTCCTCCTGGTCCTCAGCCTCTGTAGAACCTTGCGCCTGTACCCGCACCTCATCTCGTTCCTTTCGTTCACGTTTCCTTGCCTGCCAAATACTTCCCAGCTCCTTCAGCCTCTCTACGATATAACCAACCTCAACACTTCTCACCCCACCTCTAGTCTCGCGTAGTCCTCCACCACGTTCCCGTCCACCCTCGTCGAGCTCGTCATCATAACCATCATGATCCCGATCCGAATCTCCCACCGGTAGCATGAGAAAGTACTCCAACCCACACGTTCCTGGTTCAGCGCCCATAAACGAGCCCATGGATGGAACTTCCTTAACCATTCCCTCCTCCTCCTCTGGATTATGCGAAGTACAAAGCATAAACGCCGGATGCCCAGGTGGTTTGCAATCTGTAGCGTCGCCTTCAACCCCGCCACCAAAAGGAAACGTAACCGCCGGTTCGAACCCATACTCGTCTTCCGAAAGCAGCTCCTCGTCGGCTCGGGGTACCAGCGCGAAGTGTGGAGCGCCCGAAAAGAGCGTGGAAAGATCGGCTTCGGTGAGGAGTTCCATCGAGGGATCAGGTAGTAGTTGCTCTGGAGGCAGAGGCGGTTGTGGGGGAGAACTAGCTATCGTAGGAGATTCGGGAACCTCTGATCTCATCTTCACGTGATCATCTGTCGCCCGTGCCGGTAGAGCCGCTGCCGCCGACGTGGGTGTCTAGAGTACGCCACCAAAGCTTGTTAGTTCCCGTGCTGTGTCGTCGGCCACGCCGCCCTAAATAGCTTGGTAGTAAGGAGGTACCGAAGTTCGTGATGAGCCATCTCTCGAGACGGAGTTGGAGATCTTATCAACGGTCTTGCGAAGAGCTCTCACGAGAGAGCGGCGCTTGGAGGTGGGTTTGGTATCGGGGGCGTGTTTGGAGGGGGAGGTTGTGGTCGTCGTCGAGGGATTGAGGAGTTGACGAAGGGGCATTAGTGGTAGTGGGGTGTTTGATGATGGCGTCATCTTGGCGCAATTAGTACGATAAGAATAAACTCAAGGAGAGCTCAAACGTGTTAGTGAGAAACACGGTATTCTTCGTCGTGGGGAGAAAGAGAAGCTGTGACGGGGAAGCGTATGGAATGCTGACAATCGAGGTGCAGCTTCTGTAAACAAATGGGTTTTATTATCTGCAAGAGGAAGAAGCCGCTGGAGGTATCCCTACCCTATCCAATCATCGACATCGACTTCGTGCGTAGGATTTATCTTCTAATCGGGGTGAATGTGAAGGAGGAGGGCCGAGAACAAAGTGGTCTGATATGCCAATGAAGGAAAGAGATGTAAAAGGAAGAGAGCTATCTCTTGTATCAGAACAAAAAAACAACACGCTTCTGTCTTACCAAAACAAAAACACCTTTTCGATTGGTTTTCCGATTTCCTGTATATCGAGCCCGTGGAGGGGTAACTCTTACCAGATAATCGTAAAATTCAAAAGAAAATCCATTAAAACTACCGCCACCAGTTAGACGATGGTGCTCTTCCAATCACACCCCATAATGCCAATCCGCAACGTCATCCAAGTCCCAACAACCAGGAAAATGAAGCTGTGGCGTAAATGTGGCGTCATTCGTCGTGAAAGAGCCAAGCAATGTTGCAGCTGGGTTTCAGAAGTCCTCTAGCTCTGACTGATTAAGAAAAGGATACCACGGTAGTCTCGGACTCAGTATCGCTTCCCAGCGGTTGAATAGAGTAGGTGCTTGAGTAAACAATGAGATGCAGTGCGGAATGCGGGTGAAAAAGTAGCGATGCAGCCATTAGCCCCAACACTTAGCACTTCTACATCCCCGTACCCGCATGCAAGCGGCCCGTCGCACACACGCCAATTTCAGCCGGCCTACCGGTGGGGGCAGTGATCGACAAATCATCATAATGTGTCACTCGCAAGGCATTTGCTGCTGTCTGTTGCATGTGTACCTGCATCGAGAGCCTCACAGCTCAGGTCCGCTTGATATGCAGTTAGTGTATGAAAATATGCCTCAGGAGAGTGGCTCATATCAGTGCAGAGCGGCTCATATCAGTGCAAACGGATATGCAAACGGATAAGAGATATGGAGACGAATATGGCTGTGAATATGGGAGACAAGTCTGTATATACGGGCCTTCTGGCCTCGAGAGATCAGTCAATCAACAAGTCTTAGAAGCATCCAAAGTAACACCGTCCTCTAACAACAGCGTGCTGTAGTATCCGGTGCGTTATGGCACGGAGAATTTATATATAGACAAATAAAATTCATTTCATCATCAATACTAGGTGGTAGTACGAAAAGCATCGATTTGAAAAATAGCATGATCGAAACAACAAAGGAAAAAACGAGGCAAAAAACAACACAAAGCACATCAAGAAGAAAACATGTCCAGCAGGCTAACTATAAGCAAAAAGTTCCATCAGATCCAGACTAATCCTGACGCCGAAAATTAATCGAAAAACCCTTCTGCATCGAAATCACCCTCTTCTGGATTATTAAAGAGATTCATATCATACTCATCCAGCAGCGATGGCTCGTTCTGCATCCGATGGCTACCACTAGAATAATATTGAGGACGTTCTGGTTGACCTCGATACTGCGTCGACACCACACTGGTGCTGCGATCGTGCCATGATCTCGAAGTCTGAACAGTTATATCTGGGGTTGGAAATAGGGGGCTGTGGAAGGGCGATGAAATAGCCGCTTGATTTGGCCTTACGCTTTGAGACTGAACCGGGGCTTGGATGACTGGAGTAGCTGGCTGAGTCTCTTGATGCCGCTGGGGGTTTGCTGGGATTCATCAACGCTGGGAGATTTGTGGCGATGTTAGATGGTGGACTTACTCTTACTGGGAGCCGTAGGTGCTGTCTGCATCCGAGCCGAATATGCAGCTATGATTTGAGGAAGCTCACTTGCGATTAACTCCGGGAGTTGTTCAGTGATCAGTGCCGGGATACGGTCCGCCAAAGATCCCGTCAATGTATCTTGTGCAAACCGTATGAAGGCCGCATCGCTCAAAGTGTCCTGAATGTTCAGATTTGTGCTCGTAGGAATAAGACTTCTAGTTATGTCTCCCACAGGAGTATCTGGAAGCGAAGCCGTAGCAATAGGCTCCAAATCTGTACGAACGTCAGTTAAGCACGGGGTTGAGTAGATTCTAATTACATGGAGAAGGAACGTCGTCTTCTTCGCATTCAAATAGAATGATGTAGACTTGTTTCCATGTTCTCGCTTTCCCAGATGATTTTTTCAGAGCATCTCCCATCTGAATGATCCGCTCATCTACGAGAACGAATTTTAGCGGTTTCTCGCAGTTGCTGTTGCGCAGATGCGCTTTGATCTGTCCATTATCTCCGCCCCTATATTTTCCACATCTGTCGCATTGAATCGGCTTTAAATGCGTTCTGAGAACGTGTGCTCTATAGACCCAAGTCAGTACTTATTTGTCTAGGGATTATTCTAGAAGGCAGACTTGACGCGAGAGAGACTTCTATCCGACCACTCCATACAATCCGTATAATCCCCGGGGCTGTGTTTATAATAAGGGCAAGCAAGGGGAAGCTTCTCAGTATCATCTTCTTCTAAGGAACGGTTCGGGCGGGGGCCGTTCCCACCCCTTTGCCTCTTCCTTCGACCATCTGCGCCATCATCGCCTCCAGGGGACCCCTTTCTACGGCCGAGGCTGCCGCCGTTGCCATAATTATGGTTAGTAGCGGCAGCTATACGTTTTCCCTTATTGTTGTCGCCAGCATGGTTTTGAACCCCAGGTGTATCGGACCAGTCTATATCTGCCATGTCATACGAGTCGTCGTCACTGGATTGACTGCCAGCTTCTGTCTCGCTTTCGTCAAAATTTTCCTCATCGTCAGAGTCATTGGTACTGCCATAGGTGCTCCCATCCGATGGGTATTCAGAATCAGATTCAAAGTATTCAGTCGATGTACCACCTTCAGAAACTTGGTCAAAAGGTGAGTTAATAGATGGAAAACAAGCTTCGCCGTCAGTGGAATCCGTCATATGGCTGTAGGCATTTGTACTTTGCTCACAGTCATTCATGTTTGGGGACGGGTGAATTAGAGATCCCGTCGAGGCTCCTACGGCCGCCGTTGGTGTAGCAGCATCTTGTGCATCTAGGATTGGTTGATCGGGAACTTTTTCGTTTCCAGTTACAATCAAGGTTTTGGGATAGCTATATTCGGCTGGAATTGAACGAGTTGTTAGACTTATTCAGACCAAATGTAACTGAAACAATGAAAAGGAAACAGCGAGTTCTTTAACGCCTAGACTTTTTTATAAAAGCAGCTTCAAAGACAAATGGTATATTTCAATATGAAATCCGATGGGTCTGCGATCGAGTCAGCTCCATCAGACCACCATCGGGTGGTATCACGTGCTCTCGAAAAACTAGGCTCTTGCTTTTAGCGCTTCGCTCGGCGACTTGCAAAAAGTCTGGGCACCAATAAAAAACAAGGCCAGCGCAAATAATTTATTGCAAATAACCCACCTTCCGATCCCACGATCTGGGGAACACCGAACTTTAGGCCGACGCCTACTAATGGATCTGAGGGCTTATTGGGCTCGCAGATAAATCCAGCCTTCAAGTAATTCTTGCAGTCAGGCTGTCCTCCTGAGTAGTACTTGTGTCTTTGGCATGCTACAATATTGCAATACAAGTGTCAGACTCTGTGGTTTCTTGTTTTGAGGACTGAGGTACATACTTCGGTGCTGGATGGATTTCAAGGAGCCGCCAGTTTCCGACAGATTTTCGCGGTTTTCATTATGATCAGCTACACTTGTGGCGACCAATTTCGGCCGTTTCCCGTTTGTCCCGTTGTCGCAGGGCTCGTGGATTTTTGAAGATAGAGGATGGCTATCTCTGCATTCAATTATCTGGGGGGTCTTATTTTGCCCGGCCCCCCATTGTGTTGGGAGAGAATGCGTAGTAGTGGCATGTCTTGAGCGTGAAGCAATTGAAGCACTTCCTGGTTTGGGCGCCTGCGAAAGAGTACTTCCGCTGGGCAGGATATCATCATCTGAATCTGAATCCGTATCCCCTCTTTCAAACTGCCGTTTGGCAATAGCGGGAAATGGGCCTAGCCCAATTACTCCAGAAGCCACAGATTTTGCTTCATGAGTATCTGGTTCGAGATGGTTAAGTAGTTGTCGGAGAGTGTGAGAGGGGTTCTACTCTACCTTTGGTTTCCTGCCCAGCAGGTGAGCTATCACCACAACCACTACTAGCAATTGCCCTTGAAAGAGACATAGTGTTGATGAAGAAGAACAATAGTTGCGATAGTATTTAGGGAAGATCCAGTCTGCAGCATCGCGCGCAAATGGACAAGTTTATATATGGGGAGAGGAAGATCAGGCTGCGAGCTGAGATTGCGTGCGCGCAATATTTTTTTTGCGCACAAAATGTGCACACATGCATGCAGGCGTTGGTTACCAATGTAAATTCGAGTTGAGCTGAAGTTGCTTGCGCAGAGCTGTATCGCAAAGCTGCAACAAAGCGAAACATAAGAACACGTCGAACCCCAGGTCCTATTCTTTTACATGGCCATGAACTCCTATGCGCAAGTGTTTGAAATGGCGCACAATATCTCCGACGACGAAAATATGCGACGAGAAGGTGCGTGGTGGAAGGTAGGAATTGAAGCTTCTCATGGATGGTACGAAGATACAGCGGCAGCGCCAGATACCTACATTTTTACTTTCAAGACGACGTTTCTATTTACAACAACCAAGATCGGGGCAGTCGTACTCGACCTTGCAGAGAGAGGTTACTTTCGCTTCGAGATTGGCAAGAAGAAATGTCCGGTTTTCTTTGACGTGGTGACTTCTGCTCCACTCGACTACCCCTTTCGGATTGACTTCGCATGCAGCGTATCAACGTCGTTGCTTGTGCACGGTTGTTCACAAACTGTATCGCTGGTCGCTACAGTTCCTACGCGGTTTTTTAACCCAGGCCTCCAAACTCTCGAGCCTTATGAGCCAAAGGGAGACATTAAATGGGATACTAGGCTCTTGATAGCCGCAATGGAAGGCTCGGAAGTACTTAGAGTTTGTTCGTTAATCCATTAGCTATCTATCGCTGTGATGGAACCAATGGCTGATAAATGCTTGCTTATCGAAAGTCGATTTATGCGAACCGAAACGATATTATGGTCCGTATGGTTGCATAAAATCCCCAACCTGGCCGCTTGACGGCCTCGCCCCGGTTTCAATTCTCAGCTCCCCAGCCTTCTCAGACGACTCGGGTATTGGAGGCTGTTCCGACGGATCCCTGACTAGTCGGTTTAGCGATAACCCGGTCCCACACTTTCCTGCGCACAACGGTGATTCAAACACTATCGAGCCTGAGCAACTATTCAAGCTTCCATTATCCAGATACCTCACTCAACCAGCGCATAACAATACAAATACAGCATCCCTTGAGGGTCAAATCCAACCGAAGTTTGGAAATGAGCGAAGGCCATTGGGGTTCACATCACATCATCTCTTGGAAGACAATACTAAGCACTTACCCTTGGAAGGGGGAAGCGGGACGACATTCCACCCTCCATTATTCAGTCACTACAATAACCATACCCACGCCTCAAGTCTCTCAACCAATTGTTCAACAAATTCTGTTGCGGCCGAGCACCAGAAACCAGCCGCCCGACGGAGGACCCGCAAACGGCCCCAGACAATCAGCAGCTCGAGAAGTTCAATAAGTTCTAGAAGCTCGAGCTCTGATGTATCAATTAGTGATGTTGATTCTGCCGTAGACCTTCGGTCTGCCAGAAACACCGTTGCACCAGAGGACCACCGTGAAACTAAACAGGCCAATTCTGTCTCTCCGAGGGTACCCCGACAAGTTCGCATGCATCAGGGCACCCTGGGAGCCTATGTGTGCCCCGTCTGCAAGGAAAAGTTTAAGGACTTGCGTTCGCACCAAATACTAACTAAACACACTAAGCAAGCATCTCAAAGCATGCAGAAATCTGGCCGTGGAAGTAAAGACGGCCTTAGCCTGGAGACACCCACAACACCGGAAAACACTGCGAGGGAATCAGTAGGCAATGTAGGGGCCAAATTAGATATCTCCCTCGTCCAAACGCCCCGTGTATATGCACCGGAACAGGATGCTGAAATCCCACTTTCTGACTATGAAAGTAACAGGGATCAGACCTCGACAGAGCATAGTTCAGCCGACAATTTTGCTGTTAAGACATGTGAAATTCGCCTGGATTCTGATGATTCTGCTTGCGGCGCGGATTCACCTGACCCAGAGTATTGGGATGAAAGAAACACTCGAGACTATGTCACGCTTTTTGGTGCAGAACCAGATATTAACTGCACTGTGACCACACCGAACGACATCGACAGCCCTTCATGTAACAGCCAGCCATCTACACCGGCTCAGAACCCTTTTCTTGCCAGAAATTCTCTGGCGCATCTACAGCAGCAACATGCTGTTCCTTCCCCATCACCACAAGCCCCAACGCCCGGTCCGACTGCCCTTTCCGTCTGCCTTTCGGGACCAGACGGCTGTGCGCCTGCAGACTGCACTTACAATATACCTATCACCCCTCAGCATGATCAGTCGCCTGTAGAGTCTAAGAACGGGGCTTGGGGCAGGATCCTCAACCACAAACTCTCTGAGGGAGCCCGAACAGTGGAAACCCTACAATGTAATTTGCCTGGAACCGAGTCGTGGCTTCAAAATATCCCGTCCATTCGCAGTATCGGTGTCCTGGACACCCCAGGCGAAATTTATGAATCGAATGGTTCTTCTTTCGACATCCAGCACCCAACTCGCTCTACGGTACCCAAACGCCCTTTGACTATGCAAGGTATATATCCGGAGAAAGACGAAACGGATCGACACCTTGAATCTCCAGTCCGGCGATCTTCGGTCTCCATCATGACAGACAGTTCCGCATCCACAAATTCTACCCCGGCCAAGTCAGACAAGTTGGGGACTCCATCTACAGCCCTGACAACACCACAAACTGTCTCTGATATGGGTAGCGTTGTCGAATCACCATTGTTTACTAGGTCGCCCGCGGAGCACACCAGCGCTCGTGGAACGAATACCGGCCTTCTTCCAAATGTTTTCAGCCGCACGGGTGGCCACGCGCGTGTCTGGATCAGGAAAATTCTTCCATGGGTCAACTCCAACTTTGAAAAGATTATGGGAGAAGAAAATGCTGGCGCAATCGAGTTCGTCATGCTCGGGCCTGATAGAACACCCACTGTGTGCGTTACCGCGGAAGACGAAACCAAGGTTGACCGCAATGTTCTCGATTTGAAGCTAAGCCATGTGGATGTCTATTTCGAGATCAAGATTCAACAGGGAGATGTTGGGCGGACGGGCGGTAATAATAGACCTGCGGTGTGTTATGAATGGCCATCTTTAAATAGCGAATTTCAGCCGCTCCCATCTTGCGGGGCATCGATTGGAGTAGGGAATAACACAGGAACCTTTGGAGGCCTGGTCCAACTGAAGTTCGGGAATGAGTGGAAGGTGTTCGGACTCACATCACACCACCTCTTCGAAAGCAGAACTAAGGACACACCCATAGGAAAGGGAGTTAAGGATGGAAGATTGAATGATGCAATATTTGAAATATCTCAACCATCGCAGCATCACCTGCAATATAGTATTGGACTCCTGGAGCGTTCTCTCCAAACTCATATCATGTTCGATGAAAAGAAGAAGTTTAAGGGTGTTTCCTTGCCAACCAAAGATTCAAACCAGGAAAAAATTTCAAAGAGGCTCAAAGACCAGAAAAAGCTCACCTCCAACAGTAATTTTGGTAGAGTGGTATATTCATCTGGTTTTGGTCGCACTGTCGATGTCTATCCCGACTCTTTGGCAGAAGAGATGGACAGACCCGCGGCACATACAATGGACTGGGCACTCTTTGGCAATATTCCGAACGAAAGGGTAATGCAAGTGAACTGTGTCAGCAAAGCACTTGCAGGAGCCTTCTACGAAGATGGTGATCCAATCACTACCACGGTCTCCGCAGAGTTCTTCGAGGGCCTCGCCTCCGAAGAACTGCCCGATTATCCAGATCCAGAGCCTGATGTCAGTGCTCCGGAGCCATATTGTAGGGTGCACGGAGTTGGTGCTATGTCAGGTCTTATGGATGGTTATCTGTCTACAGTTCCAGGCTGTATTAAGCTCGAGAGGTTTGGCTCACATTCCATCGAGTGGTCCTTTGCTCCACGCGATCCCAAGGGAGGATTAGGTATGGATCTCACATCCTTCATTAAACCATCATATTTCACTAACTCACGCTGTAAACAGGAAAACGAGGCGACAGTGGTGCCTGGATTTTTGACGACTTTGGCTCTGTTGTAGGAATGATACTCGGCCGAAATGATCATACGGGTCTTACCTACTTCACACCCATTGATGCCATCTTCAAAGATATCAAAGAGACACTAGGGTTTGATGTCAGGCTTGCCAAACCATTCAGACCCTCTTACGAAGCTTTATTATCGCACGAGCTGCAGGGGACAGGGGGAGTATCCTGGCAGCATTCGCAACCGCAACTCGCGGTTTCAACCTCAGAATTCCCTGTAGAAGACTTCTACAGTGCTTCGGGTCCTTGGGACCCTATCCACATTGGCAATCGAAATAATCCTTTTGCCAGCCTTATGCCCAGACCTGAACCGCCGTATTATGTAGATTTTGCGACACCGGGGCGAGACTCGGCAATTGGTATCCCGTGCACTCCTGTTGATAGTAGGAAACGTAAGAATTCTGAGGCTGGCGATCGCGCAAGCAAACGGCCTACAATGACATCTTCGCAGAATAGCATCGATAGTTATGGATGTTACGATGTGCAGGGACGGGAAGGTTTGTCCAGGCCTATAATCAAGAGAGAGCCAGATGATTGAATTCTGTGGTGTATGATGTTTCACGTGCTCTGCTGTAACATGGCTTGTTTTCTTTCTTCTGCTTTATATGCTTTTGTTATATTGTCCCTACTCAGACTCCAGTGGGTTGCTCCTCGTATCTCGTTCCTCGGTGCTGAGAGAGCTTGCTTGCGCAACGAGAGGCTGGGAACGGAACAAATTGTTATGCACGTTTGGCTATGATACCATGTTGATTTTTGCCTTAATGTTGACAATCTAAACTTTTTCTAGTTCTTGTATTGTTGATACATACCATTTTTGTATGATGTATGGCTTGCCTTGTCTATTTGTTTCTTTGGTTGTTTGGTGGACGGAACTTGATCCCGCAGCTCGTACCCAGACTTTGACGCTCGCTGCGCTCCCTTTGGAAAGGGTTGGTTTATGAGATTAGATGAAACCCTGTTATGTTCTTCTTTACACTGATCACGATGTAGAAGGGAGCCCAGGCTCATCCATCCCAAAATCCCATATCTTTGTGGAACATAAGGTAGATAGGGACGGAGCTCGAAAGAACACTAACTTGCTATGCGGAACCTAAGGTATACATCATGAAACAGGGAACAGACGGACGCTGGCTAAAGATATACTACCCCACCCAGATGACAAGATCACAGTATTAAATGCCACTCTTAAGCTGAATACTGACGAACCCAAAGCTAGGTGTTTGCTTTTGCCAGCCGTTCGAATGATAACCATGGGCCTTATCTCGTCGGATTTTTTCTGTATATACCGAATGCTGATACAAGGCTTCAGACGTAGAATGTCACCGGACCCCGTGTTGTACGAATATGGAGTACCCCCATATGGCCTTACGATAGAGCGATTGGATCGGGCCTTCTCTTTGGAAGAGGGATAGCAGGTGCGTTCTCAAACTCGTCTCGAACCCATTGCTAATTCTGGATCCTAAATTCACCAAATAAACATTGGCAATGTGATCATTTCTGTTATACAAGTTTAGTGCGCAACAAATGTGCGGTTCACCAGCCCACAAGGCTCTCGTCGACCGAGTCCGTATCGACCGATTCCTTAAACATCTACAGTACACAAACAAAAAGCATAATACGCCAGAGCCTCGCAGAACAAGCTCTGGTGGCCAAGTTGGTAAGGCGCAGCACTAGTAATGCTGAGATCCTCGGTTCAACTCCGAGTCAGAGCATTTGTTTAGTTTTGTTTCGCCCTGTTTCGCTTTGTTTCCCTAAATATAAGATAAGAGCTAGGCTCGGACACCCCGGTGGTAGTGGGGCTGTGAGTCAAAGTTGTGGAACCAAGACGCGCAGACTAACGTAACCCTGTTCTATGAATACTTACCTCTCTCCCGCCCGGGATGTGGAGCAGTACGCTTTTGTAAACTGGCTTTGGACTTGAAGACAGCTCGGCGAGTGTAGCAATTATAGTTAATAATAATATTTCTACCCACACCGCCCGTACTTGTGAACGAAACAAAGCAGAAAAAGTAGAGCAGTGGCAAAAAACCCAAGGAAAACGCAGTGTTATGTGTAATGTATCTACCTAGTGTATCCTTGCGGCATCATGAATCTACCCCCTCAACCCCCTCAACTCACTCCTCTCGCACCCAAGCAGCCTCTCCCCCTCCTCCCTCACCGCCTCCTCCTCATCCGCAATCGTCAAATCCCCCAACCCTTCCTCCTCCATTTGTCTCTCCCACATCCTAACCTCACGATCCTCCTGTACCAGCGCGCAGCATCCACAGAAAAAATGTTTCCACGTGTCATCAAGGAACCCCATCGCAGTATGCATGTTCTCAAACATGGAAACGTTGCCCCTCACAGCCGCTCTGCGCCCAGGTAGCTCGATCGGCTTGGGGGGCTGCTCGATATCGAGGCGTTGTCTTAGCTCGTTCCGGTTCAGCAAGCCAAAGATGCTTTCGGCGCCAGGCATGAATGAGGCTGTAAGACAGTAGCCAAGACAGGGGGAGGAGCACACGGGGGGCTCTGTGCCAGGAGAGTGCAAACGGTGACGCGTTTGGCCGTAGGAAATGCAGGGACAGCAACAAGCTTTCAGGGCTAAACGGAGGGATGAATGTTAGTGGATGAGTGGTGATTGAAGGAGGGAAGACGGACTTGCAGCGGGATCGCTAAAACATGAGAACAGCCCGAAGCTCCAGGTTCCTTTGCGCTCAGAGCGCGGGATATATGCTTGACGGTGGTCCGCGCTGTAGCTCATGCCGGGCCGTGGGATGTCGGAGAAGACATTGCCATCGCCGATGACAGGCTTGGAGGCGGCCGCGTAGGATGGGGGTGCTTCGACGGGTTTCTGCTCTTCGTTTTGGAGGAGGTGGGCGGTTTTGGAGTCGGTAGCGTCGGCGGGGAGAGACATAGCTGTGGTTGTGGTGTGAAAGAAACGAAGGAGAAGCTGGATTAAGATATTATGCGAGAGAAAAAGGGTCTGGGGATGGGAAGGAAGATGAAGGAACGGATGAGACGCTTGGAGTTTGAAGTAGGAAGGCGGCGGTAGCTGTCGTGTTGGTATGATAATGTACTCTAGTTGAGGCTATGCTGGCGCAGGAGGCGTGGTATGACACTTGCATCTTTCGGCTATCCCGGCCATACAAGTCTGAGTCATACTCGCGCACTCGCAGCTAGCAATGGCGTAGATATGACGGATAGAATAGGAAGTTGTGAACACTTGCCAATTGCTTTCAACTTTCACTTCTATCCTGAAACAAACAAGAAATAACCGCTTCGCGGTTACTACAATTACAAGGCGTAAGTTATAACTTATCTAAGACCAATTTCTGAGTCACACAGCGCGTAGGGCGAAGCTTTGATGAAGGGATCTGGATTAGACCCCACACGAGGAGGTTAAACGTTGCATGGGTTGAGTTATATATAGTGGCGCCGGTGTTCTGTATCAATGAACGCCGCAAACTCGTGCATAATAAAATGAAAAAAAAAACATGGCTGGGCTTCGAGTGCGATTTTGTGATTCTATCAATACTACCTCCAGGAGCTCCGAGGGCAGTTACCATTGAAGGCATCATCAACGCCCGTGTTGGCATAGTGCTGGTATTTCCGGTGCCGCTTGTTTGCGTATTCGACGAGATTTTTGAGCAACCAGAACTATTGGAATAAAGTAGGTACCTCCAGGAATATGAAAGGAGATAAGCATATGAACCTTCAATATATATGCGTTTATAAAGGAGCGCTTGTCTCCCTCTTGGGCTTAGGGTCTGAGGATTAGCAGGTGGAAACTCTTAGTCTGTCAGACGGCTCTTGAACGCGTGCGTTTAGCCTAAGTCACACGGTTTACAAACTAGAACACTTCTGGGAACTAGAGCATCTCAGCAAGAGATCTATAGTTAATAAAGACCTCTTAATGGCATTCTGCTCTCCTTAGCAAACAATAATGGCCAAATAAGCAACACAAAACTGGCTTGTGCGATAATGAGCTCTCCACTCACATACCACCACTCCTTTCGAAGGGATTCATGATCATAACAGTAGCAGTCGATTCATTCCATCTATCTAAAGGTATTCACGGTAGCCATCAAATGTCGAACCCTCCCCGAAATCCAACACCAGCAGAAAGCAAACCCTGATAGTAGGCTAGGACAGACCCCGTACAGAAATCTAAGCAGGTACACGTAAACAGATACGAGCTGTTAAGACACCCAATCGCAAGACGAAACAAAGGAAATAGTAACTATACAGAAACACTGACCACTCATGTTGAAGATGAGCAAGAGAACTCAGAACGCTCGCTTTGTTGGGTGCTATTGCTCTATAGAACAAAACCAAGGAAATGAAGGAAAAAGGTAAAGAATGTTTGAAAACTCTCCACCGAAATCATGTTGCATCTTGTATCATCGTAAGGGGTTGTCGTTTAAGTATCAAAAGCTTTGTGCATTTGGATTACTTTGTGCGGATTATGAATGATATAACCACGTCTTCTCAAGATCTGGTATGTTTCATCTACGGTGTAGACGAAAGACGGAGTGGATCCTTTTTCGATGGTGAATCTAACGACGGAAGTTCCTCTCTTGCGACTGCCTTCTGCGACGCGGATCTCGGCGACAAGGGCCATGTGCTTGTAAGCAAGATCTTAAACTTATGTTAGCATCATTCAACAATCAAGCAGACGATCTATAGAAACATACGGTTAATAGGTTGAAGCTCGCATCTGATGACAAGTCCTTTTTTATCATCCTGGGTAATCAGAATCCCAACCCTCTTCCATCCACGGAGGATTCTGAGTATCTCAAGGCGAGTTTGGGTTGCAGTCAAATTAAAGCATAAGATGCGAGTTGCTGGCTTGACCTTAAGTATTTTTTGGATCAAACCTTGTTGCTCGACAATGCGTTGATACTCGTCCCTCTTTATGTGATCCAGCTCTTCATCACTATCGCCATCCGCTTGCTGGATGTTGACGTTCTGTTGTTCATCATTCATTCCTTCGAAGAAGGATTGGATGGGAATATGTTCTACGAAACCACTATTAGTATGTTCTTCAACAATAACAAAAGGGTAAGACTTGCTATAGGTATCTTTCCCCATCATCTTTTTGAAGGTACGTTTACCAAATGTGCCCAGGATGTTGGTGTCGAGCTTGCTCAACCTCATAGTTTCGAAGGCGCTGTCATTAGAAGCCTTCTTTTTTCCTTTCAGTATATCAAGGAAAGACCTCTTTTTAATAAGCCTCGGTTGACCTGGATCCAAGAAGCTTGTGCTAATCTTATCATCGGTACTCATGAGTAGCGGAAGATGAGCGCTGCTCTTATTCGTATCTTTGTACCTCTTGCCAAAGCTGCCGTATTTGTGATTTTCTAGCTCAGCTTTGAAACGGATACCATCATTCGTGGCTCTAACTTCCAAGATAGAATCGTCGCTATCTTCAGAAGGAGCGGTTATGTGAAATTCAGGAGGAGTCTTGATATTCGCCTTTGGAGTAGACGTTGCGACAAAAGAATTCGCAGTACCAATTGCGATTCCAGACGAGATTCTCTGGTAAACATTATCGGCTTCTACCTGTTGCTCACCATCGGTCGATTCCTCGAAGTAGATTTCCGAGTCGCTATCATTGTTGGGCGAATTTGGATCCTGCATGCACCGTTCATGTTGGAACCTGTTAAGACGATCTTGGAGTTCACCGAGAGCCTCTCCATGGTTAACTAAAGGTTGAACGCTCATATCAGATCCATCTTGAGCGGCAATGCTTCCTGTGACAAGAGTTTCTGATACAATTGTCCTAGGAGATTCAAGGAGAGTATAGCTTGTATCAACTGAACCATTCGAGAATCCGGTAATCCGGGAACCTGGGGTTCCTCTAACAACTGCCATCGAGTTTGGAGATTCAGAGCTAAATGGATCTTCGGTATCATCATTAGCTGTTGAGCGCAGAGTCCAGTGAGCTTGCTGGTTAATATAGCTCTCCAATTCACGACTCTTTCGCTTGATTTTCATTGCGCGATCGTACGACTCACGAAGGCGAGTATTGTTGTACATCTCCCTCGCATTTTCGATTGTTCTGCTGTAGTTAATTCGAGAGAGTGAGCTTTTCTGTTGTCGATGAGAAGTAGCCATTGGTTCCTCATCCAGATCCAATTCGGGGTTTCCGCCGTAAGACCTCTTCCGAGAATGGAACGATATTTGTCGCTTATGATGTTTATGTGGGGTTTTAAAGATTTGTCCCGATCGCGATGATTCGACGATCGTTGGAGGCATTCGAGATTTTTCTTCTTTAATAGAAGATAGTCGTCTGCGAGCAGCATTTCCAAGAGGTTGTGGAGTTCTTGGTTCGCTATGGGAATCCTCATTGGTGATAGTGATAACCTCTTCTTCCTCGCTTTCCTCATCGTCGGCGTATTCAGCATGTTCATAAACGATCTCTTCGGATTCGATGATCATGTCTTGAAAAGGATTGGGTTTCTGTCTTCCCCAATCCTCAGAAGTGTCGCTATCGTATTCACCGTTCACTTGTTCATCCATTTTTTCGATATCAACGTCGCTATCGCAGTAGTAGGCGATACTGGGCACAGTTGAAACTGTCGATGATCTCTTTTCTAACCGATGCGAAGTCGGAGGGTGATCCAAAAGACGAGTAGCAAGATCGCCTCCTCGGATCTCACATTCCAACATATCGGGGTAACACTGCGGATGCTCATTACGGTACTTAATGAGCATGCAAAACAGCATCTTTACTCCATTGATACTATTCAAGCAGAATAAATGTTAGCTTCGGTTGTCGTTATTTGGCGGAACTCTCTAAGAGTAAAGAAGGAAGGAATGAAGGAAGGAAGGGAGGGATGGGCATGACTTACGCCGACGCCTTCAGTTGGTAAATCAACTGCTCGTCGTTTTTATCAGGATGTAGAATTCTCAAATTTTGCATGGTTTCAGCGTCTACATCATCCGCTGATTTGATTACAGGACCTGCAAGATCCCACATCCTGAGAGGCCCGGCGTATATATCGCTAGGTCGACCTGGCATGCCATCTAGAGGGGCGTATCTCTCCACCAAAGGATGCTTGAACAGCTGATCCAATTTTATTCTCTTTTCAGGATCAACACACATCATTTTTTTGATTAAATCAGCCGCCTTCTCTGAGAAGTAGCCACGAATCCTGTAAACTCCGGTCCTGACCGCTTCCAGGAGGTCATCCTGGCTTTCACCTTCAAACGGCAAATGGCCAGCTAAGCAAGTGTAAAGGACGCAGCCTAAGGACCACACATCAGTTTTTCGAGCATCATAATCTTGAAAGGACGCGATTTCAGGCGCAATATAATGCGGCGAACCACACGCTGAACTAAACAACTGTCCTTTAGGGGTAACTTTTCCGAGCCCAAAGTCTGCTAGTTTAATTGTTCCGTCCGCCATTACGAGAATGTTTTCAGGCTTCAAATCACGGTGAGTGATATTCAGCATATGGCAGTAATAGAGACCCGAGAGAATTTGCCTAAAAATCGGCATTGCCGTATCTTCATCCATTCGACCTTCCCGGTTGATGAGACCGAAAAGTTCTCCTCCGTCTGCAAATTCCATAACTAGATATCTAAAAAACGAAACAAAATTAGGACACGGCATCATAAGATGGAAAGGAACCAAGCGACTTACAGATTGGTTGCCGACTCAAAGACATCCAACAAGCCCACGATATGCTTGTGGTCCATAATACGCAAGATTGCAATCTCTCGCTCGTATGATTGCGGAATTCGAAGGTGTCCTCGTTTTATATCACGATCTTCATCGTGAGCATCACGAGAACGTTTTGGTAGGACTTTAATGGCTGCCAGCTCTCTGGTTTGAATGTTCTTGGCGAGCCTAACATGTGCATTCGCGCCTTTCCCAAGCTGTTTGCCTAAAATCCAATCGCCTATAATCTCTTTGCGCCGAAGTCCAGTACGAATGGTGCTATTGGACTTAGAAACAGGCAGGGGGGGGTCCCTTGAAGGCGGACTATCATATCTCATGATAGTATCAATTCCGGGGATATGATCATCAAGTGGTCTCTGGGGACTACTGTCCGGTACTTCAGTTTCAGAAACCACGTAACGCTCTTCGACAAAGCTGTCAAATATCTGCTGGTCTTCATGGTCATGGGTGTACTCATCGCTTTCGATTAGATCCGAATTTATGATAGGATAGTTCCCTGGGATATTTGAGCGCCCATCATTATTGGTGTTAATATTGATTCGACCTGGGTTGCCAATGAAACCGTGACGCTTGTGGTGACTAGACAGCCCGTTGGTAACGACAACTGGGAATGGCGATGAATTGAGTCGTTCCGTATCAACAACATCGGCTAATGGGGTACGAGGAGCACCTAATGGCCTCTGAGACCGAACACCTCGGTTTTCCTGGTCTTGGTTATCCATCGGCAGTTCTAGGGGTCTAACAGCAGCAATGGTATGTTAGCAATCATCATCTATTAACCAGCAGGACGAACAACAGGAGATAGAACAATCGGGGAAGACAACAGGAAGGAATTGACTTACTTTGGATAACGGTAGTGATGATTAAATTATCCAAGAACAACGGACGTGAGGAAAAAGATGAAAGCTATGAAGATAGGAATCTAACAGCGGAGATTAAGAAACTGTGAAAAGGAATAGGATCTCAGTTGCACAGTATGAATTACTGAAATATGGGCAAACGGATTCTGGAGATGGGGGTAGAGAAGATAAAGAGAAGATATGGTGATGAAGAGGAAGGAGAAGTAGAGGAGGAGGGTGAGAGAATTCCGGCTTTTGAAAGGGTTCTGCGCACTGCCGCAGCCAGTCGTCAGGTTTGAAGTTGAGGAAGGTCTGTCGTCGCGGCTGGTGCAGGCAGCATATGATATAGTACCTCAGCCACAGCGTCCGCAAATACATTCGAGGACGACAACAAATTGACATCAGCAAAGCCAACACGATTTGGGCTGCGCGGGGTCGAGCCAAAGGACAAGCCATTCCGCCGAAGCACATCTTCTGCAGCATTTGGTTAGCAAAAACTCTGAGAGAAAGGCGTCGGGGCAAAAGGGGTACTCGTGAAGCTGCCTAATTTGAGGTCTTTAGGCAGGGAATTTTCTTGTGAAGGTGAGGTGGGTTCTTCAGGGCTGTTATCCTTAGCGTGACTGTCCAGCTCGCATTCAACTATTCGAGTATATGCTGATGATTGATTCTTAGTCAAGTGGCAGCTAATTGTGGTAACTAATTGGGACAACAATTGGGGTAAAAATTGGGCAGCCAATCTACTACGAGCGCTGGCTGCACTTTGTCTCGCCTCGTGGGTGTGGTTGAGGACAGACACGGGGCATATTTTCTATCTTTTCGCGGGCAGCTTAGGATATTCCATTGAGGTGGTCATTTTCAACGTCAATCTAACCTATACGAGTACTCGAGAGTGCTCTAAAGTACATCTATAGTTGTATGGGCCAAGATGGTGGTACGTATGCCAACTGGTTCCTAGAACCAAAGAAGATCAATTACTGTCCAGGATTGTCAGAAGAATGAAATTACACAGAAGCATTTACGGATTCAACAATGCCTTAGATTTTGCATCAATGGTGCACAAGTCGAAGCTTCCATCAACTAGAAGAGATGTATCTTCTGGTTTAGGTCATGTCCTGAGTCTCGTTTTTAAAGAGCAACACAAGAAAGAATGATGGGATTTAGAACTCGCTCCTAACTTACAACAATACATCGCAGACACAATCGTGCTACAGTCGGCCATAAGCATAATTGGATACTTGAACGCATCGATATCTCCAGCATAAGAGAAAGATGGTTTTCAGTAATCTGGAGAATGAGAGAGCATATCTTTTTCCTTTGGATATTGGTATAGAGATCCTCACGAGCACTCCAATCAAGACCTAATACACGTTACTGACGATCAGATATGTACAGCTTTTTAAAACCGGATGTCACCATTAAACCCGCGGATTGAATCGAGACCGTCTCGTTCACTAGATATCAATCGGATCCAGAAATCCAAGGATCTATGCAGTTTGATGGTACGAACGTTAACCACTTATAATTCAGCTTTAGAACGGAAAACCTAACAAACTGAGCGACTCTAAAACGAGTAATGCTCTATATTTCTATAAAGCTGAGTTCTAATTCGGCCTTAAGAATTAATTGCTTTCACGAAGCATATGCTTAGAGCACAGAAGGCCAGACCGTATGGGTACGGTTTGGATTACTGCCAGAGCCATGTGAATCTCTGCCGATACCCGGATTTAGGACTGTCTGCATCATACTGGGAGCCCGAAGAACCAGAAGTTTCAGAATGGTGTTCTCAAGCACCTCCTACACCAAATCCTTTAGCTTCGACAATACCCCAAGGTGCAAGTGGCCCCGAGAAGCAACCAAGGGTGGCAAAATCCAATGTTTTGGATGGTCTGACGTTAACATAACCGTGGTGGATTATTCCCACCGCCCGGGAGTTGGGAAGATATAATGACCTGGGAGGGACTAGTTACAAGTATTAACGTTACTGTATATTACTCTATGTCCTTTTAGTCTATTTTTGCTTAAGTGCTAGTGTAAGCGGCTATTTTGTGTTTTACCCCACCGAAACATCCGGACATTAAGGCCTGTCCCGCTATAATTCAGTTGTGCAGGGCAGGGCGCCCAGGACAACGCAACTTTGGTTAACAATCGCTAGGGCTAATAGCCCACGTGGACAACGTAACTTCTCTACAGGGATACCGTCATATCTCAACCTACGGTACCGGCGTCAGTACGCGCAATATCGTCTAACCTCTCCAACTGTCCGGATGACCTCTCTTCTCAAGAACCGGCTCGCCCGCCTCCTCTGGCCCCTCTGACTTCCGGATAACCTCTCTTCTCAAGACCTCGCCGTTATCCACAGACACCTTGACAACGCCGCTCATGAAGAGATAGACGTCAGACTGATTTGCAGTTTTGTACACCATATCAAGGGCTTAGACCAGCGGAACCTGTTTCAGTAAATCCTAAAGCATCTGTTCCGTCCGGCTGACGAACCCGCCAGTTCGCGAACTGTTAAAGACCGGTTCGCAAACTTTTTGCTCGGGTTTTGAACTAGAGAAATGTTCGCGAACTAGCCATTTTTGGCGAACTCAACATATGTTTCTAGTGAGATGCTTCTCTATGGGCTCTCTAAGTCGTTCCTAAATATTTTTTACTTACAAGGAGCTTTGACCAAGGAACGAAAACAGCCTGCGCATGAGAGCACTCTAAATAAGCACTTCCTATGTATACCTACCCGTCGGACCTTTTATCCTTCCCATCACCCTCACCCCTCACCGTCACCTCTGCATTTGAGCTTGTTCCTGTGTTCTTCTGTTGGTGTAGAATGCCATGATATGAGTGTGGAGCCGAGTGAAGAAGCAGTCATGTTGAATTACATCTGCATATATACTTAACTGTCAGTTGTAGTTACAACTTTGATTCTATTCGCCTCATAACTTAAGGGGTTCGCATATTGGCTATGTAGTTTACAAACTAGCCACAAGTCCGCGAACCAGCGTGGTTCGTCAACCGGACGGAACACATCCGATCAATAAGCTCGACGAGTTAAAGCTTCATCTACTAACCACAATTATAACTCCTCGTAAGTATTCTACATCCATCAGGTTCATTATAAATTACTAACGCCTCCCAGTTCTCGCAAACGGAAGGACGACCCCCACCACCTCGAGAAGAGATGCGTAGGATAATTTTGAGGAATTGAAGGTTGCTCCCCTTCCTGCGAATCGAAATGAGCAAGCAGTCCTTAAAGAAAAATGCCTTAGTCGTGATTGTTACCGCTGTACCATCTCCGGGACCGTAGAAAAGAAGCACGAAAAGAAGCACCCTGGGTTGCCTTCTAGTTACACTGGAATGGCACATATTCTCCCATTCGCGCTAGGAAAATTTGACGAAGAGAATTCCCGTTAAGTGAGTAAGCCTGGGTCGTTTTAGAATATTACTGGCTAACCGATGTATAGGTAAAGGAGAAAGCGGTGGTGTAGGACGCGCTTCTGGCCTACTTTCCTGAAATCAAAAACTGTGAGGGTGTATCGGATGTCTGATGGGGGAGGTTTATGAAGCGTTTCTGCCAGCGTTGATCTCTTTTATAATTCTGGTTTGAATCTGTGAAGGAATTAGATAAAGGAACAGGAGCTGAAGTCTGAGAAGGGTTCGTTATTTGTATGACGGAGAAGGGTCTTAAGTAGGTGTGTAGTTATAGTACTTTTCTTGCATGGGATGATGGAAGAGCGGTGGCGTTACAATTGGCGTTTGTTTCTGTTTTCCTGCTGTATAATATATCTCGGCTACTTTTAACAGCTTATACGTATTAATTGGAAATCTGATGAGTAAGAAACTTACCATCTCATCCAGTGGAGTTGGAAGACTTTTCGGCGGTGGAATGGTAAGGTAGTCATGACGTCAGCAGCATCCTGTTATATTTGTCTGTCAATACTACTATTGCTTTCATAGCTCAGCGCATTATTCTTCTCGACATTCGGCATCTGGGATGCGAAATTTTGTCCCGCGAATACTAGATGCCTATTCTAAGAACAGGACAGTTTCTCAGAATGCGCCAGATATGGTGAGCACAATTGCATGCGCGAACCAAGGGTGTCGAGTATCAAATATTGCATTGACGAATACTACTTCCTTTCGGGTCGTGCCCGAGAGCGGATCCGGTTCGTACAATTGCGAGTCACCTCTAGCTCGAGATCCGATAGAAACTTGAATAATATGGAGTAGCGAGTTCCATCTCGTCATAGACTTCGTGAAATGGCTATGGGGACTTCTGGTCGAGCGTGCATCTCCATCCGTCTTGATGCGGGAGCCAGGTATGGGGAGGTAAAAGGATTCACCGCTCTGCACATTTAGCCATACTGAGGGCGTTTGTTACTTCCTCCGGGGCCGGCGTATCCGAGATGGGATGCAACACTAACCACAAAGTCGACACCAGTCACAAAGTCCATATCAATCACAGATCCTCACTCCCATTTCGGGCTCGAAAGCCAGTTTGAAACACGGGCAGCACCATGTAGTCTTTCCCACGCAACTGAAATGTGAAGGTAGATAATACTGTCCATATTTTCCGAGCCACTAACCTGTTTGAACAGATGGACATTGCCACTGTCACTAGCTATAAGTGTCATTTCAGTGACAGATATCACGCATAGGAGGTTATCGCCTTACAACAACCATCCGTGTAGGTCAAGCAACACGATCTATTGACAAATACAATAATTAGCTCATGCTCCTCCTCCTCGAGAACTACGCGATAGCATCCTATGCTTTGCTAGAATTAAGATACGACACACTGTTCATAATCACACTTTGCAGCAGCTGATCCTCTTGATTGAGGATCAATGGCTTGCAAAAACCGCTACCCTAGCTCGAGTTCGAGAGAAGAGGGGGTTATGTCAAATGCCACCATTCATTTGAAGAGGGTTCTACTGTTCTGGAGTTACCAATCCATCCTTCCAAGTTTACTAACACATCACACTTTCACCGCCGTCACACCAGCACATAATCCTGTGTTTTTTACAAAATTATTTGGAATGTACCTTGTACGGCAGTTTGGTTTATTGTCTCAGACAAATGACACGACTACACCTCTCCTCCCACATCCTTCTTTCAGTTCCTCCCCTGGTCCAACATGTGGTCCAAATTACCTCCAGCCGCGCTACAACTTATTTAGCCAACATTTGATCTTATTTTGGGATGCGGTAGGTGCAATTCAATGGGATGTGAAAACAAGGACGGACGGAAATATTGCAGCGGTTTTAATGCACAGGGGGTTGGTTGATCAGTAGTGATCAGCGTATGGGATACATTTGCTGCACACCATTTTTGATGCGGGAGTTATTTTGACTTTGGCTTAGTGTTATCAACTGCACAAGGCCGATCCCCTCCGGCAGATTCTACCCTATCGACCCTTACCAAATTAATAGCAAGACTGTCAGTGCTGTCTTGCCGGCAGCACATCTCAGGAGAGTAATTCTCTGGCCGCAGGTGTAACACAAGGTGCCGATGGGTATGATCAATCACTTCAGAGAGAGCGGTGAGAGGAAGTGGAAGAGTAGCAGACGGACTATATCACAGAGGGGAACGGGGAATTGTGGGCTAGAATCGTGTTATCCTAGTCAGTTTCATGTTGGGCCACCGGAATATCATTCTGGTAGCTCTTCTTTGTTGCCAGTCATCAGCCAGCTGGTATATGTACTCATACAGCAAATCTCCTGCGCCCGATAACAAACTGAGATACCTACCTAGGATAGCTGAAGCAACACATCTTTATCGCTTGGCAGAATGTGCAACTGGCTTGCGTGTATGCATTGCAATCTGGCACCTAGGTCATCACGGTCACATATCCAAGTCTATGCAGCTCAAGGTATGAGTCATGATCAAGACTTAAGTAATTACTGTGCCCAGAAACTAGTGTGAGATAATAGGTCTGTTGGGAGTCATGAATTCTTGAATTTGTTGCGAAAATCATTGCTTCGATGGAGAGGATGCTCTCGCCAACGTCTACCCAGCAACCGAGACTAGACTACACGAGCCTATGAATTGTCAAAAGGGCACTCCATTGCCACTAAAAATCAATCTCTGGTCACCAAATAAAGCTTGAAAGGTCGCAATAAAGTCCCACGACCTCCAAACCATCCGCCCATATTACATGCAGTTCCAAACACGCTATCCTTTTCCCATCGTCGATTGCCTTAGCCTAGTGCGCATCCATCTACACATCAATTTTCACCCTCCACGATACATACCGAGTGACATCCCATGCCCACTTGACATCTCCACCCTCCACCCGATCGAACCAGAGTTACGATCGGCCACCGAAGAGGAATTTCGGCCACACCCTCCAACCTTGGCTTCGGTAGACGGCAAGTTTGGGTGTTGCATGCTGTAATGTATCCATAAGGTACAAAGCCAAGCCATGTATAACCGCCCGACATGGATGTATGAGTGTATGAGTAGATGTGCATAGGTAGCGCAAGTGAGTGATGACTCAAGTACTTATGCGTGCATACAACTGCAGTATTAGCACAGTACGGCATACTCTCGATTGCAGCCGGGAATTCCCTACAATTTTATGTACCGTCACGGTAAGAAAGTGAGTATACATGCTAAGGTAATCGGGCTCCCTCCAGCGTATACTCACTTTCTTACCACGACTGTACGATCTCCCGGAGAAGACCGCGATGTGCAAGCTCACGGATACCAATCCTCTTCATCGGCTTGGTCCGCGTATGCAGCTGCACTCCTCCGAAATATTGATGCATCAGGAAAGCTACTAGTCCGTAGCCTGACATCAACGCCAAGCGGAACAGATTCTGCAAATGTGGGTATTTGCGAAAGCGGATGCGACGAATCTCGTACAGTACTGGTGGATCACAGGGTGGACTGGTGGGGGGTCATTACACAGGTACGTTCTGTGAACTGGGTCCTGAGAAAATCTTAAGACTTTTCAAGACTTATATACATGTCTAGACCAAGCGGAGGAGGTTTCATTACAGAGACAGCTTTCTCGAGCAGGCAGTGTCTGTCCAGAAGGCGCAACTGCTTTATTGACACCTAAGCAGCAGCGATTCTGTTTATCAAAAGCTGGAGGGTTGAAAAGTAGAAGCTGAGGGACAGACAACGTACTCGAGTGCGCTGTTTCCGCTTTCCGCAAAGACGGAAGAGTGAAGGACAGGATCTGGAAGGTGGAGCTCAACATACCAAAACCAGAGGGGTCAGGGAGGACAAGCCCAAGGAGGAGGAGGCGGAGAAAGCTAACTGGACTATAGCTAATAGCAACCGTATGTTGTCAATAAACAATACAGTTGCTCTAGTGGTGCACTGGTGTTCGAACGTTCAATGACCTGAGGTATCGCCAACAAATCTTCAGATATTGGGATATTGTTAACTCACGCAATCACGGCTACCACCAGTACCTAAATACTGCCTCCGATAAAAAATAAAAGATTAGTAGTACCGCTTTATGTGATAACTTTGCTGACTCTCCAAGCTGATACCAAAAAGATGGGTGACGATGGATGACGTCATGTTATCCCAACCTCATCAACTTTGAAATTATTCTTCACCACCACCACAAACATCCACTAAGTCAAAGCAGCGCAGCATATGATACTAGATGGGACGAGACCGGTCTTGGGGTCTCGTGGCTGGTCAGTCTTGCAATTTCGAACTTCGTCAGAGGCCATCTCGCGCTTGAGATCTCCCTCGCCAACCTACCCTATTACGAACTTCTGGCTACATCGCTCGTCTACAGCCTTTGTCATTTTACTTCGGTATATTCACAAGGCCGTTATACTAGTCTCGGTCAGACGCACTTGTTGGGTGAGCGGCTAATCGAGATTACAATCATACCAAAAGGAAATTTATCATTCTCGGACGGTCGTATCAACCTCATCTGTCGTTACAGAATACACCTACGGAAATATACGCCACGTTCTGTTGAGCTACTCCAAGTAACTAGGTACGGGTACTCATTTGACTTCCACTCTTCCGTGGAGGTAGCTAAGCCTCACGCCTCCTAGTTACTCCTTCTTTGGTGCCGAATCCCCATATACAGTATCGCCCGCAAACGACCTCTCCCCAGCTGGCGTACACTCTTCTGCATACTTCCTTATCAGCTTCACCTCCTCATCGGATATCTCTACCTTTGCAGCACCATCGTTTTCCTACCCCCCACGCCGGTCAGCACTCGTTTTCTAGCATGTAGCTACATAGGGAACGCAAACCTCTAGTATAGCCTTCCTCTTGGTCCCCGGGATCACAAAGAAGTCCTCTCCCTGCGCAAGAATCCACGCCAATGTAAGTTGGCCCGTCGTGCACCCCTTCTTTCTCGCCAGCTCTGCGATGCGCTCAACAAGTACAAGATTCTTTGAAAAGTTCTCCTCGGAGAAACGCGGCTACCCCTCTATCAGTATAAAGAGATACAGGTGTGTTTTCTGAGATGAGAACATACAAACATATGCCGGCGGCTATCATTCGCAGCAAAATCGTTAGGGGACTTAAACGTGCCGGTCAACAACCCTCTCCCGAGCGGCGAGTATGCAACAATAGCGATCCCTAGCTCCCGACAGGTCGAAAGCACGCCTATAGCCGGGTCTTCGATCTCTAACGCAAATGGCGAGTACTCGAACTGCACGGCAGTTATGGTATGCACCGCGTGTGCTCTACGAATCGTATCCGCCGACGCCTCCGATAACCCAATGTACCTTATCCTTCCGGCGTCTACATACTCCTTTACCGCAGCAATGGTCTCCTCGATTGGGATGGTGCTGTCAATGCGGTGCACATAGATCAGATCAATCACGTCGACGCGGAGTCGTCGAAAACTCTCATCGATGCATTCGCGTACGAATGCGGCGTCCCCACGGCCGCGGAACCCGCCGGCGCCCAAGAAGCTCCCGAATTTAGTCGCGAGGAAGATCTGCGGGCGCAGATCAGGATTGACAGCGAGCCAGGAGCCGATGAGAGTTTCTGAGTCGCCGTAGATGCTGGCTGTGTCGATGTGGGTGCTTCCTAGGGTTACCGAGTGCGTGAGTATGCTGTGGCGCTCTGAATCTTGCGGGGCGGGCCCGTAGGCGATGGAAAGGCCCATTGTTCCATATCCTGCAATTATGTTAGCTGTGTAGAAGAGGCGGGCAGGCAGGGAGGCGGGCCATCTACCAATGGCGGAGACCGCAGGGCCGTTTTTTCCGAGCTTGCGAAAGGGAATGGACATTGTAAGTGTATGGGTTGTATGAGATAGTTGAACAATCCCGATCTTAGGGAAGCCATTAGTGGCATTTTATATACATTTTACTTTGTGTATTTGTTTGTCAAAATCCTGTATCCAAAGTAGCCGGAGTTATCGGGCTGGAGTTAGTGTTCCTTTAACCCCATGTATCCGGATCTGGGACATAAGTCCGCCTGATGAACAGGAGTTCCGGGCGCATCGTTAGAATTTATATGTAATCACCTTGAAAAGTCGATATCCACCGCGTGCAACGCAGACATTAGGTATGCACCGAAGCAGAGAAGTGGCCAAGGATGTTGTGATGGGCGGATGTAATTTATCCGGCGCCTCCAACCTCTAAACGCGATTGCCGCTCTACAGCGCATGCGCAGAACTAGTCTGATAGTACCCTGCGTCTTGGGAATGTTTCATCTTACAACCGGCCAAATGTGGGCGAGGAAAAGGCTGGGGGCAGTGTTTGTCAGAAACGAGATATCCGTTTAGTAGTCTTGACCGAGTTAACTCAGGACTTATGAGTGATAATTTATGACTAGCTTTAACCTTGGGATGTTTGGGTGTGAGTTAACCCAGCGGTAAGCCCAAATGTGAGGCTTTGGTAGTTGCACCATCAATTAGAAGCTCATTTGTTCGAGATAAAGGATATGTGAAACGACTACGGCTTTCTGGGAGATACTCGGGTCAGGGTAAGACCGTAGCTATAGAATATCAAATTTGGTTTCTAAGAATCTTAACGACTGGAATGAGTAGACCTCTGCCCATGATTCTTGTAGGGTAGAATTATTTTGGGATTTCCCTTAATTTCTTCGGCTTTGTTTTTTACTATAGTTTGCTCTAAGCTCTTGTATGCTATTTCAATTGTACGGCATCACTCGTGTAGCCCTAGTCTTACTTGTCCAGGTTCTTGTATATGGGGGAATAAGTAGCTGTTCCGCGCGATGTGGATAAAAGAGGGTAAAAGGATGGGTGCTACAGGTTTCGAACCTTGATGTTTAGAGCACCTGGCGTTTCGAACACTTGACATTTATCGTCTCTGGCGTTTATAGCACCATGTACTACCAGCTAAGCTAGGCATTTATATTTATTGAAATATTCGGACCCTGACAATGCCAATTAAGCTTCTTAACACGTCCAGTCAGCTCGACGGTATTAGTTGTACTCGTGCAATCGCATCAAATTTCTTCCAGTACAGGCTCGTTGTAAAGGAACTCTGGCATGGAGAATATCTGGATGAAAACCACCAGAAGGGGGACAGCGGCGACGCAATTCACTAGAAATTCTAATGAATCCCAATCTGATGCATACAGTTATACGGACAGACAAGAGGAAGAAAATCTAGCTGCCGAAACACCCATCTCATCAAAACAGACACTTGAGAAAGTAGAAGGAAACAAATTCTACCCTTCTTCAATGATGACATGAACAAGATTGCGGCCCCGGTCATGTTTCCATCAAATAAGGCTAAACTTGTTCCCAACCAGAGTGTCTAGCAGATCTATGTGTTCAACCTTTATCCTTCGTGACTACTTCTCGTAGGTGCTGTGGTGTATAAGACGCTCGCGAACTGGAGGAAGATCTTGGACGAAGCTCGGAGAGGTATACTACCACGATCAGCACTGATCTATTTTCTGAGGGCAAATGGTTTGTTTACTCAAGTTACACATCGCTGCGCTGAGGAGCAAGCTTTGATTCTTGAGAAATGTCCCATACTGCAGGAGCGGTGTAGATGCGGAAGAACAGCTTCGTGTTAATTAAACCTTTTGGTGTTTGGGGAGGAAAGGTGATGACAAGCCCGAGGCCTCGTCGATGAAAGTGGTATGTCTTCTCTGTGAGAAAGAGGGCTCTTCACTGCGTAGTCCTGGATTAGGGCCCATGGTCAGTGTTCGAATGCGGTCGGTCTGACCAATGATTTGGCCTTGCACCGATAGGTATTTGATTGTGTGGCTATTCATACTTATTGTGAATAGTGAAAGATTTACAGGATCCAAACTGTCATTACAAGTACCCTAGCATATCCGAAGGATACGATCTATGTGGACCGGTATCCATGGACCCAGCGGCAATACATCGGACATAAAGACATCCAGGCCCCGATTAGAGAGAATAGTAATAGCAATGTTGCAGCACCCAGGATGAAGATGCTGAGAGTTTCCAAGCTCTCCGGCTCCACATGCACAGTACGGAAGTAGTTCCACCACCGAATAGACAGTAACGTTACTCTACACATGACACGTTTCATGCGTTCGCAACGCTCTGACTGCAGTGAGATCCTCCCCGATGCACCCGCGCCTAAAACGTTCACGTACAGAAGCTCGTGTTTCAAGAGCATGGGCGTGTGTGAAAGTTGCTCCAATCAAATGGGTAGGAAGCTTCGGAGTGGGAGATGGCATGCACATGGTTTAACTCCAACCTAAGTTTTAGTCCAGTAGGATAAGTCATACCAGTAGGAAGTCGGCGTCAACATTCAGCTCGACATTTAGGTGAGTTTCAGGTGCTTACGCACATGCAAGCAACTTTGAAATTTAAGCTGAACGCTGAACAGCTCTAGTACGATAACGATTAAGACTACCCTGCGTTCCCCTCCAATCATTCGAAAATTACGACCACCATGTGCGCCTCCCCAACTATGACCAATATTCAAACGTGTACGACTTTGCCTCTTGGCCCCACGCGTTCCAGACCGCCACCACGCCATCACACCACACCATCCCCATATACAGCGGCAGACAAAACGCACCCATTCCTAGCTTAATCAATGGCACGGCCCAAGCCGGTATCGTCGGCTTAAACTCCCCAGACTGTCCTGTTATCGATCCCAACCATTGGCAGAAATTGTTCATACAGACCAGTAGAATGACCACCATCATGAAGTACGGATAGTACGGGAGGAGATATAAATGTATTTTGACCACAACTTCCAGGAGACATGTGTGAAGAGCCAGAATAGGCCATAGAGGAATGTAGCTGAAAGGGAAAAAGACGAACGGTTCCGTGGGGTATTCTATGTATACCATTTCGGCGTATATTAGAGAAAAGCAAGGGGGGGGGATATATGACTTCAATGATAGAGGTGGGAGGCTTCGAATTAGAGGGGTAGGTGAGAGGTGATGGGCTTTGTCTCCCTTCCAGTCATCATGGTTGCAAGCATGAAACGCCCCACAAGATCTACGCGGCTTTGTTCTCCGAGTTAAATGGCGGCGCCGCGCACTTCAGAAGGACGAGAGGCCTTGATGCTCATCGCTCTTGATATTGCATCAGGACAAGGCAACAATTAGGATTGTGGCGGACTTGCATCGAAAGAATCACATGCAATAGGCCACCGACACAATAGAGACAACCATGGGAAGAGGAAGAGAAGGTGTCTCAAAAAAAATCGAGGTGGCAATAGCCAGTCCAGCGATATAGCCCATACTAGATAGCTCTGCCGGGCCGATAGTATCGCACAAGGTAGGATGGCCGAGTGGTTAAGGCGCTGGTTTTAGGTCATCGATTCGAACACCAGTTGGAAACAGCGTGGGTTCAAATCCCACTCCTATCATTATGTTTTGCGCTCCTATTGTTCGATTGTACTCTTTGTGGTTGAGGGGCGTAGGAATATCAGTGGCGCGCTGCAAGGCAGGCGATAATTTTTCCGCGGAATCTTGAACTATAATTTAACGAACAAAAGTTGGCACGAGGTGAACGAAGTAATTCGTTGAAAGTGTGCAAACATGCTGAAGGATATGGAGACTAGGCAAACCAATGGGAGAAATAGAGATACTTTGGCCTGGCCTCTTGGATATTGGAGGAAATGATAAGGGATTCATGACTTCCTTCTATTTACCTAACTAAATTATAAACTACTGTAGGAACCAAGTACATATATGTATAACTTAAATTTTAGACTACATAATATTACGCCTCGGACCATATTCTTTACCAATAAATCCTGCACGACAACCCCGCAAGATGCAGGTGGGTACCCTCTTAACAGTATTATCATATATGCATTAATAATATTGATATCCACCGTTCCCCTTGCCCGTCAGTGATAACTCGTTACCCACGGCATTTCCCATGTAGCGTTGGCAGATATCCTTGACGCCGGAGGTGCAAGTGCCCTTGATCATCGTTTTATCTGTTTCTTCCTTCAGCACTCAAACCGTTCTCGCTCTGGGAGTGGGATTACGAGCCTCCGTAGTTCGCATTGGTTCCTACAAACGGTTTCCAACCCTGTGCTATGACTCCGGTAGCCGTGAAATTACGCCTGTACTGGGTTGCACAGTTGCCACATGAGTGGTAGAGCTTGCCGAAGTTGGTGACAAAGAAATCGGTGACAGACACAGTGCCACCACCGTTATGCTGTATTACTTTGTCTACGGCGTTGCAGGCTCCTCCTCCGATGTAGGAGGTGCCCGAGGCTTAGAAGATAGTAATAGCATCCTCGTATACATCTTCAAACTAGATGTTGCGGATAGTGCAACTTCTAAGGTAGTGGATGCCTATGGTTTGGGCTGACCCCTAGGATTCTTAGTTTCGGGGAGAGCTCGGGGGGAAGTTATCATTACTTTGCAATGTTCCGCCATTTTTTATGAGGAAAACCTGGAAGGAGAGTCAGCATTACAATAATAAACTGGAGGATATACTTCTGTACAGCATAAGCAGACCCTCTTTCGTTCGATTAACACCCATCTGTGTTTTATTAACAGCATTTCTTGAATACTGGGATATACAGGTAGCTGTACTGTTCCTGTTGAATCATTTCATCCTACCATCATAGGTCCCCGAAATGACTATGGAGTTAGGTAGTGTGGTGCTGGAAGCAGCATAGGGTAAAACAGTCGTAGCAGTTGCAGAAATGCCCACCGTGAATAAGGAGGCGGCGACAGCGAGGATGGATGAAATCTTCGTCATGATAACAATGAATGGATTGGCTGCACACGGAAACAAAAGTCCTACACGGCAACCTATGCCACTCTCTTTAAAAGAAAAATTATGAATTTGTAGCAGTTTATGACCTAGCACATACATTTTTGCCTCGAATTCAACCAAATAAATCTAATTATTAGTTTCTCTCTGCTTCCGGACCAGCGTGCAGAGGACACAAAAGTTTGTTTTCCGGGTTGCAGCCTGGCCGCACTGATAACACCCCACCGAGATTCCCAGCTGCTTGCTCGCTTCGATAGGTACGTACCAAGCAGAGAAACTCGAACCACATCTCCCGAGCGACAGCATACGAGCGCCGATGGGCGCTTGCGCAGGAACCGTAGGCTGTGGTCTGCTCCGATGCCTTGCCGGCTTATTTTGTGCTTTTTTGACCCGGGGAGATTCTCATGTGACGTGAGAGCGAAAAACAACGGACCGGACGGACCGGTGGTTTATATGTAGAATTGACGAGGTGCGGGTGTAATGTGGGCATCCGGCCAGCTGCATTATTCCTGCCATCAGGGGTAGTTCAACCGAGGTGGTTCGGCCTTCATGAAACCCCCAAGCAGTTCAAATTTACCTACCTTCGTACGATGCCCAAACGGTACATTTTGCCGAGTGAAATGATAGGCAGACGGCTACAACCGAGTGATAATAAGTTATGCTGTGCAAGAGTGAGATAAAGAAGTGGCTTGAGGCTAAAGGTCAACTTGTACGTACCTTACTGCTCGCTACACCAACCTTTGATTAAGCCGTAGGACCTGCAGATGAGCTAGCGAGGATCGCGTGTACAAAATGTGGGGTGCATACTGGAGAAATTCTCGGAGTTGAGTGGGTTTATCCGGAGCTATCCCAACAGAAAACGCACTACGCCCGAGACTTAATTATATAGACATATTCTAGCTTCCAGTGTGCAAGCATTAGTACCAGAATATGCATCCTGTGAGACATGGTTAGATGCAAACCTGGAGTGGTAATGACTGAGCGTTTTCCTACTTGTTAAGGCAAGCTCGATGCTTGCATATTCTGGTTCTAAATGCTGGTAGCGAGTATATGCCCTGCAGAAAAGGTTCCTGCAGAAGCACCGGTAAACGCCGCCCTCCGGTCCGACGCGAGGACAGAATCCCCGAGACCTCCCCTGTTTCAAGGCAAGACCCCACTACTAACTATTGTGCTAGGGTTGTCAATTAAGAATCATTGGGTATACATCCCAAATACAATACCGGTATCTGTACATGGATGTGCATCGTCCAAGCACTTTTGAACGAATATAGACATACGCTTGGAGGAACCTAACCAAAGAACTAAAAGAGTAATCACCGCAGGTCTCGAGCCTACGAGCTTGGTGTTTATACCACCTAATATTTACAGCACCAGCCTACTAGCTGAGCTAGTATGTTGTTGATTCATTGGTCTGAATCGCTGAATTCCCAATGCATGGAGTAGCATTAATTGGCAGTTCAACTGTCTACGACAGGCAGCCCTAAACCTACCACTCTATAGTAAATATCAATGTCAGATTCGCTGTACTGCGAGACAAAGATAACCATAAAAAAGAATGGCAGAAGGAGGGGAGCTCCCCATCTAGCCGGCTGTCCGGAGGGGGGGGGGAAATTGGGCACTGCCATTCCCTATTTAGAGTGAACACAGAATGATTAAAAGAAACAAACAAATAACCATAAAAAAGTGATCACTACAGGTTTCGAGCTTGTAAGCTTGATGTTTACTACACCGACTGTTATAGCACCATGATCTACCACTTAAATTAGAGTGTTATTGTATATCCAATTGCGTTATGGGACCCTGGAGAGTACGGGATCCCCAATAGCAGAAGAGTACAACAACGATCACTTCTACCAGTCTCGGTACCTATTCTTCTGATATTATTAAAGGACCAAATGCCAAAATAAACCCCTCAGGACGTGTATGTACGGTGTGAACAACGGCGTGTGGAATTTTCCATGTTTTTGTTCTGCAGCAAATAGACCAGGAACCAATATACATCTATACTTTTCTCAGTCTAATGCCGTATTGACTTGACCATAAGACGTTGTATTAACATACGTAAGCCATTGCGGGAGTTCGTGGCGTAGCTGCTCCCCGCAGATTTACCTATACGATCCCTTGTTGTCCATTGAAGACTGTATACATGCCTTGTCTCGTCTCCATGATTGAGAATAAGGCATACTGATTTGCGTAAGCCACCCCAGGGGCAGTGGGCTTCGGTACGAGGTCCCATGGCGTGGTTAATCCTCATGGTTTCAGTACATACAGTCCCTGATCGTCGGTTCTACCTAGTATGGAATAAGCATAAACCTTGTCTTGAGCTCGTCTCTAGCCTCGTTCACGAGTGGGGTAACGAGATGTCAACCCGGTAGACTAGAGCCTGGACGAGGCAACACATGTCCTCCTAAACCGAAATTTGAATTTGATACCCTTTAATTCGCGGGGATGGTTCTCCACACGTGCACTCTAGCCAGCCTCCTCAGCCAGATCCTGCTTCTTCGGCAATGCTCAACCATGTGACGCGGAGTCAACCACTCTACTTACATATGATAACGACACATCGTTATTGCGTTTTCGTCAAATCTACGACGATGCCATCAACTGGAATCCACGAGCACCCCGGGTTTTTCTCGGGGCACGGACTGGTTACGTACCACAACGAGTTAGCATTATGAGCTCCTCATCGCCCATGAAGTATCTGCATGTGAGTAAGATTACCGGCGTATACTCGGTACTCGTGATCGGGGTTTAGATCTAGAAGCAAAGGGTCAACATGCAAAAGGCTGTATCTAGTAATTTTGGAGCACCATATCAAGGAAGTCTCGGCCACTCAGAAGTTTCGTCATTTCCCTTCCCCAAATACTGCAATTTTGAGGAACAATGCACGCACATCGATCATGAATCTCTAGTACAAATGTTGCGGATGAACTCGATTCCGGGGTCCGGAGAAGCGTCCGGAGAAGCGCACTTAATATGCCGTAGCCATAAGTGGCAGAACGTAGAATGATTAGATAAAACAAAACCAAAGTAGCATGTACACTTTTAAGTTTCGAAATTTCTCTCCATTGCGAAGATAGGTAAATATGGATGGCTTATCATGCTGTTGCTTCTCCAAACCCCAGTACCGAGTACTTTACAGGTGCAGTTTGAGTACTTTCAATAGCTTGGACTTACCCAGAGCAATTTTGAGTTTCTTTGGTGGGTTGCTGCTGTGTCGGGCAGCAGTTCGAGAGGGTCGAAGATCGGAATCAAAACTAGCACTAGCCCTCAACCCTCAGCCCTAAACATCGAAAGTGAGGGAACCCCGACCCCAAGGTGAGTTTTTGATGAGGGAGTTTCAGCGTTGGCCTTCACAGTGTACCTAAGCGAGGGGGGGGTTTTTCGATATGACGTTTTTACGGAAATTTTGGTGGCCATAGCCAGACAACATGGCTTGGGCTCAAAGGAAAGGCCGCGGGGAGACGGAGTCTTCAGAAACCCCGATTCCCTACGAATACAAACGTCTACTTTAGCCGATCCAAACGAAAGCTATGCAGTAAATTATAGGCGTCTTACGATACCCAAAGATTGTGACCCGGGGAGGAATGTCTACTACGGGGGCGGACCTTAGATAATGCCCCCGTTAATTGCTGTATAATACTGTCGGGAAATGACTTTCTGCGAGCTTCAACCCTTCGGCAACTACATATGTAGTTGGCCAGAAGTACCGACGGGTTTTCTCACTTATCTCCTAGATAGCCCCGACTCTGGATCGCAGAACCGACGCGGAATCCGGACATCCCACCGCCCGCTCCCAACGTGGTATAGAAGCTTACTTTTTCCAACATCGACATTCAAAAAAATTACCTAACAAGCAATCTTTCCCAACTCCCTTCCGCATGCTTCCACCCATAGGTAATTCTTTAAGTGTGCGCCAGATTGTCGGTATATTGTGGCAGCCGTTACCCGTCACGAGTGGGCGCCACATACGCAAATCGGTAGTTAACCCAGCAAGCCACCACCACCCACCCTTCACCATCACCACCACCACCATCTGTCAACACACAAGGCAGTAGAAGCGCCACCGATCAGATCCACATCCTCCGATGTCAATCAAGCCCTTCACTTATGTCCACCACAACGAGTGATTGACTGGCATGCCACTGTTCCACCACCATTTGCCATCCAGCTGCCAGGCGCAAAAGATCGACGAAGGCATCGTGGCTTCGGCCCGCCCATCGTTAAAGAACTCGGCGGAAACCACACTCTTCAGCCATGGAAACACAAAACAATTACATCGTGGAGATTATACTGCTGGTGGGTGTGTTGCATGAACACCGCGTCATCATCCCATTTGCCGATGCAATAATAAAACCTGCTACGACTTCCAGTCCTGGAGAAGGAAATCTGACCGGCGATATCTCCAGCGTGCAAATTTTTTTCCTCTTCTATCCCCTTTCGGGCCCACATGAACGAAGGGAGGGAGGAGCAAATAAGCATGAAGTGAATAACGGTCGTTTTGGCACAACAATTGCACTACTAAAAGGTGTGGAGCTTTGAGCTGAATCACTTCCTTATTGGTGGGTGGTGGGCAACTAACGGAAGTGTATCCGCCCCAGTCTTTCTCAGCGCCAAAGCAGTGAGAGTTTCGTGAGGACTGCCGGGCGGAAGGCAACGGATTGACAGTCATTTGCTTTTGGAATCTAGGCGCTGCATTGGTGTAACGCGCGATGAGATTCAGAGACACAAGGGTTACTTTTACCCTGGGTTTTTGCTTCTTCTTGTTGCTTCCAGAAACAACAACCGAACCCGCCGAGCCGGCGCTCCAGTGAGCCAATTTCTCATGTTATGCGTCTCTAGTTTCCTCTAACTAGAACCATATATAACCCTTTTCCCCCCATCCCTATGGTTCTGTCCTACATTCAACTCGGTTACATGATGTGCAACTGACATTGGAAGATATCGCCCAACACGGCGGCCCGCATGCAGCAACCCAAACAAGAAAAAAGTCTTGGGAAGACTGACACCCCGCCAATCCTGCTAAAGAACATGAAACTGCTGCGCATGTGGAGTTGACAGATGGGTCTTTCCCGGCGCCGTGGATTGGGTGTCTTGTACATGTGGGCGAAGATCATACGCGTTACAGCAGATACCTTAGATGCCGCTTCCGACTGTCTTTGGAGTGTCTCAGGAGAAGGAAGAACTAAACTTTGTAGAGGAAAGTGAGGTGGATAGTTCCGTGGTGAATTCCGTGGTAATAGATGATTCTCACACTTGGCTATCGAGCCAGCCGAAAGTTCCTAATTGATGACATTGGTTGGAATGTTGCTGAGCTTGAAGCAGTTTCGCAGATAAAGATGATTTACACCTGGCAGAAACCATTGACTAAATCTTACGAAAGCGAGTGGTCTTGAGATGCGTACGATCGCACGAGTATTGCCAGGTGAAGTTACTTTGTCTATCTATATGACAAGATCAAGATATTAGAGGCTGAAAAAGTCCTGTTTTTTTCGAGTGCCCGCTCACCCTCAAGAAACTAGGAGAATGCAGCTAGTAATCGGATTTGATGGATTGGTTGATTGCCATAACAAGTTGCAGCTGTGGTGGCAAAGGGATCATGCCGAAAGGCCTCATCACACCACCCCGAGCACGTTGCAGCGCCGCTCAACCAATTCCCCGGGTTCAAATTTTAACCCGAAAAGTCGGCCAAAAACATCTATAATCAGCATCATATGAGAATGTAGGAACTCGAGTCTCTTCATTATACCTGTACCCTCACCTATTCCGTATAAGAGCTGTGCTGAGCGGTGGAATTGTTGAAGCGCCAAACTGAGAAAATGTGCAAAATCAAAACCTTAGCCTACCTGCCTGCGCCGGCGGTTTTGATCGCTTCGCGACCGACCGACCGTAGGGCGAGCGAGGCGAAAATCAAACGTTACACATATATATCGCTTCTTTTCATGGCTTCAAATTGGGAGCCAGGGGGTCCCTTGTTGAAAGGCGACCTCCACGTGGCCAGATATCTATGTTGTAATTCATGACACGGTTAATATATCGGCCCGATGAAAGGATGGAGGTCTCCCGAGTTCCCACTTAATAGCCGAGTTCGGCAGTAGTACGTCCAGCGATCTATAGGGTCGTACGAGCAGCGCGAGCAGTCCGGAAAGGAGCGCATCCCAATTGAGAAGCTGGAGAGCAAGAGGACATGATGACATGTATGTGCATATAGCAAAAGCGAAGTGGAGCCGCCTCTATTGCGACATGACGGCGGGCCCATCATCGATATCACCGTTGAACCACCACGATGGGAAATTCAAGCTAAAGATCTGTCGGAAAGCGCCACCAGTGTGGAGCAATTATTACAGAGAATTGGCCATCCCGGCTCCACAAAGCAAGCCGCGATGTCAGTAAGGGACCACACGGCTCCTAAGCACCTTAAAACAAACAGCGGCCGCGGACGAGTGGGGTTACGTTCCATGGAGAAAAAAATGAGGGGTGGCAATAACGTAAGTTCGAATGAGTACCTATGGAGTACACGATTATTCTTGACTATTTGCGACTCCTCCGATGAAGCGGAGTGGGTATATGTGCAGGCTCGGAGACATAAAGCCGGAAGCTGGACTGGTCGCATGTATCGCTCACATCGCATTCGTCGCTTTTGGAATGGCCCACATGATCCTGTAGTCTCAGTGCCTGCATGCTGAAGAATATCGATACATACTCCGCCAGTCCAGCTAGGGCAAGAGATGCTATCGCTATCGACGGCGGCGTCGACCCAGGGTGTGGTTCTCTTAGTTCGCCGTCCAATTTTCTGCTAGCCAGAGAATCGAGATGAGTATTTGGTATTTGAAACGCCGACTCAAGGATTCGGCAGCTTGCTCTTTCTCAAGGATCGGTCTCGGGGAGGTGCCGTGGGCTCAAGGCGGGTCGCAACTGCTGGATGTCTCTCACATACTGTAATAGTTCACCCTCAGAGCTGGGGTCGCTCTGGTGAGATCGCGTGGCAGCCCAACCCGCACGTTCCACACGGTCGGTGCAATCTGGCAGGTGGTGGTGGTGCTACCTAGTCCGGAAGAGGCTGCACGAGGATCGTGACAATTCTCATTCGCTAACCCAGCCAATCTGATCGTCCTGTCCGCTAAGCGATGTGCTAGGCTGAAGAGTGTCTCAAACATTCTAGCTCACCCAATCAAGAAACAAAATGTAAGGGATTCGTCTGTGCACGCTAGACACCAAAAATGGACGAATTGATCCGTTTATCAGACGTTTGAGGGTGGGCCCAATGAGGTTGACAAATTTGCCAAGATCTCCAATATTCCCATTATTATTTTAGACCCGAATTTTGTTGTGCCTGTTTTTTTACTCGTGGTCAGAAAGCTTCAAGCAAGCTGATGCAGAGTACATGTTGCTGTTTCATTTCGTCCCATGTTTTGCTTACTTGCATCCCACCGAACTCTGCAACCCCACCCGTTTCCTTTTGCGTTCGTTGCGCTCGCTGCGCTATCAGTCCTCAACATTCTTCGCGTTCTGAAGTGTGCGGATGAACCCCTTCAAGCCGAACCACTGCCGATTCTATAATATCTAGCGTTCGTCGCCACCCGCGGTTCCCCTCTATTGAGATAGAGCAAGCATTCAATTGGTTACTCCACTCCATCGTCAAACGACTCCCTGGAGCAATGCGTAAGGTACCAATTGCAACCGATCAAGATACCACGCGATTTGTCCGTCATCCGGCATGATACCTGTCTCTCCACACCCATGGGGTTGGTTGCGGCCTCCTAGTGACCTGTGTCTCTGAGACTTTGTCTCAATTGTGCAGAACATTCATTTCTTCCTTCGTTATCCGCAAAGTTGAACAGCAAATTGGGAGGAAATTGTTCCTAAGCCGTCCTCACACAGAGTTCCTCTCGCTCCGTCAGCCCTTGTACCGCCTTGCTCCATTAAGTAAATAACATGGGGCCTGATATTTCTGCAGTACCTAGCTCCCACTGTCGTGCCTGTCGACCCATCAAATATTTTGGTATGGGTCTTGCAGATTTCCCCCCTCGCCTCACCGCGCTCTCCGGTTGTCTGGACCTTAGGCATTTCGATTGACTAGGCCTGAACGAGGATGGTCACATCCAACCCTGTATCTTTGTACTTTCCCTCTCGTTCCTGCTTCAACGAAGCGCTAGATGCCCATTATCATAATTGCTTCGCCTTTGCCCCCTTCCAAGGACGCATATTTCACCCTCCGTAGTTTAGGTTGCTGGTATATATCTTGCTAAAGCACCGCTGCTCTGACGGCGAAACAACCAACCATTTACGCCTCTGCAAATCGACAGTTTTTTTGTTCTCATTCACTTTGATAGAACTACTGTTCGGTTTTCGATTCCGGATTTTCGTGTTGAGCTCGGGTTGTGGTTCTCGGTTAACTATCCCCACATAAGCCACACGTTTTTGGAACTAGGGGGTTCTTCCTCTTGCCCACGACTACTCTAAAGCCCGATCCGAGCGGCACAGTAAAACGTGGTGATCAGCCTGCTCCTCGTCCATATATCCCATCCCACTTCCGCCTTCAACATCAACTCTGCAGCTCCCCACTACTTTTATCCAGAAACATATTAACCTATTCGACAACCACCGAAGAAGACAACATACGCAATTCTACTGTCTACCACCCCTATTCCGGAGCTTTATAGGTACATCTTGTGCATATCTTTGTCTCGCATACAGCAGATCATTCACAGGCCAAAGGTACGTCCGTTCACTTGGGTCGCATTCGTTTTCCTTTATATAATTGCCTCCAATTCTTCCGTCCTTGTATATCTATTTGCCATTGTTCTTCTCTCTATGGACTGTTTTGTATTACTGCTATCGATTTAGCTTATCACCAATAACTATTCCGGCGCAAAAATATCTGACTGCGCCTTGTTCACATACAGACACGTACACTGCCAAATAATCAACCGATAAACTTTATCCGCCAGATTCCTACTTCCGGGTTTTACTCAGTCTGTAATCGAGTATACTTTGCACGCAAAGTATACACTTTCACCATTCCTTCCAGTCCCCATAACAATCGCCACCACGGCCGCCATCACATATCCCCCGTTCGTCCGCGACTCTGCCTCGCCACTAGACAACTTATTTTTCCCACTTACACCGCAATCACCATCTTCATCTCCTCCAGTAGATAAATACTTGTTGCCCTCCCTGGATCCCTCCCAGGGCCAGCAAGCCCAGTATTGGGGTGGAAGCAGTGGAGCTTCTTCAGAGCATTCTAGGAAAACAATAGTATCTCCTACGCATTCAGCATCCTACTTTTCTTCCTCTTCCTCCACCACCACCGCTGCTGTTCCCTATACTTCTGCAACTACCACAAGGCCTCTACCGACACCCCCGAGTTCGAGTGAGCTGGAAGGGCGACCGTTTCAACGAAGTTCGCGAGAAGATTTTGTGGGGAGTCCGCATGGTGAAGTTTCTCAGTCCTCAGTCAGCATTGCAGCGAGAAGACAGCGGGAGAACCTTCCCCGATTTGACCTCGCCAGCGCGCGAGCGCCGTATGCTAGCATCGCCAGTTTTCCTACACCGCCGCCGTTAGGCCCGCACGAGATGGCCAGTTCATTGGCTGCTCCAAGCGGCCCTTCAGGAATTGGCTCCTACCCTGCGTATCAACCCAGTAATACGTCGACGACGTCGTACGGTTATCTTCCAACCTCGGGGTCCTCAAGAGACTATGTTCCAAATGGGATGCACAGTCAGAACGTTGCCGTACGAAATTTCAGCTCGCCTGGGACCTACGGGGGTCGCAGTAGTAATAGGCCAAGCAGCCCAGCCACTGGAGATATATTGCCCTCATCGCCGTATGAATCCAATGTTCCTACATATTCCACAAGCGTAGGTCCGGGTTCCAGCCTTCCTGCACGATCGATGAGCGGTTCTATTGGACAACAGGGCAGCTCCTACGCCGCCCCACCGTACAACCAACAACACAGTGCCTTAAATACTCAGCCGCAGCAGCCATCAAACCACGATCTTTATTCTCCTCACAGCGCCCCCCCTCCACCTCCACCACCACCACCTCCACCACCACCTCCACCACCACTATCACTATCCACTGGGTACTACTCTTCTTCATATCCTCCTCCTCCTCAAATGTCACCAACTCCTCCATCATCAAATCGGCCATTGTCCGGTGGAAGCAGTCCCTATCATCCTCCTCCTCTCATGCCACTTCAGCCGCAGCCCCAGTATCGACCATCGTATCCACTTCCTGGTGTGGGCGTGACAATGATGGGTATGGGTCAGTCAGGCGTACTTACTCACCACCACCATCCCGGTGTACATCACCACCCGCAGCAAGATCGACCCTTCAAGTGCGATGTTTGTCCGCAAAGCTTTAGCCGAAACCATGACCTCAAACGTCATAAACGCATTCATCTCGCTGTCAAGCCATTTCCCTGCGATAATTGCGAGAAGAGCTTTAGTCGCAAAGATGCTCTCAAGGTTAGTTCATCTCTTCCTTTCCCTTGGCGCCCTAGGTCAATTCTATGGGTTTTTCCTGGAATTAGTTGAGGTTCAAATTTAACGGGTAAATTAGCGTCACCGTCTAGTCAAGGGTTGTGGCAAGGCGTCGGAACAAAAGCAGCAACAAGCAGCACAGCAACAATTGCAACAACAGCACCATGATCATCAACAGCAACAGCAACACAATGGGGGTAGGATGCCATTGGCTATCCATCCGTCTTCATCCCCTCACGACAGGACGGGTCCACGAAGGCCCGCATCGAATGGTGCACTGAGTCAACCCCGCTGATGCTATACCATCACACTCGGGGCGTAATCTTCGGTTTAATTTTATTTTCTTCGATTAAATATGTATTACGATTCTGGGTTTTTCTCATTCTTTGTTTGCCTTGCTTTTTGGGGCTTGGGCTAAGCCGTCCCTGCGCTCTTCTTTTTCAAGGAGCGCTGTATATAAAGCCTACAGTTTGGAGTCTGTTTGTGGGCGGGATATATCTTTTTGCTTTAGCGGATCTTTGGTTTTATTTGAAAAAGGCGCTGTGTGATTGTTGTTTGCTCTCTCGGGGTATATGGGATATGTGTTTTATGTCTTTCTTTTTCTTTCCTTTTCTCTCAAAAGAGGCCATGTACACGAATATAGGCTTTGCTATTGGACGATGGTGGCAGAGTGTCATCTTGGGGGGTACTATAACAGAATCTCGAGGGTACAGAAACACTTTGGACACTCGACAAAGTGAGGGGAAACAATACCTTTCATCACCATCGATTTCATCTTTCTTCATGCATTCTTTCATGTGGTGAAACGGTAGGACGAGGGGCTCCAACAAACGCCCCTCCCATCACAGATGTGGCTGCAGACGGAGAAAAAATCTGTTTACTACCTACCCTATTGCACAACCACAGATTAATATTCAGAATTGCACTCGCAACAACGGCGCGAAGCATATTTCTGCTGGCGCACCACATGTTCTCGCGTGCGGCGGAGGATTTTTTGGGATGTGCGATGGGAGATAGATGAGAGTGGCCGAGATTCTTGGTGGGCCAGTTGGGTACCGGTGATCGATTGCTTGCAGCAATGCAATTCTAGTACTCGGTTAAGACAAAGACAAGACGTGTGCTACCGCATTCTATGCACAAACAAAACTGGCGAGATGCGATTGGATTGTGATAGGATGTGATGTAGATAGATACCTACCCCTCCTACCACCGATCCCCATCTCGAAGGTAAACACACAGACAGATAGATAGACGACGACGACGACGACACAGAAACAGCTTGACGCCGACCAAAAACATGTATGCTCGCCTTACTGTACTGTAATGCATGCAGCTGTCTCTGTCACGTTTTTTCTTTATTTGCTAGAGATAGAGAGGCATACATAAAAAAAGTGCAGCTTGTTACTCACCATACGCGTACACATTCTGCGCCGTCGGCATGCAGTCAACGGCCGCGGCCGGCGCATGCCAGATCCATTCCGTGTCCGTCCGCACAAATTATATACGGGCAGCAAATAAGCTTTTCTATCCTTCTACATGCCCTCCCTTGTTGCTTTATCCCATGGCATGGCTATGCTGCCTATCCCTTTCTTTTTCAGCCCTTCAGGCTGAACAAGCAGAAACGAAACGTGAGCATACGGGCTAGCACAAGACAGCGCTAATATACAGCTAGTTACATATTCGGAATTCCGGAGCGATGGCTGGCTTAGGCAAGGGAATGGGTAATGGGGTTGTATCATATCGGGGTGATAGTTGTGTCTCTTTTGCTTTTTGTTTGTTTGCTTTTGTGGCGAGGGCATTGATTGGCGCATTGTGTGTGAGATTGTGGAAATTTCTCAAAGGGCTGGGAAGTTCCGGGGCGATGATCTGGGGGCTGAATGGACTATTAGTAGCCGCTAGAAACTGGTATGTGCATATATATATGTGTCAATGCATACTTGTCCGCGGGAAGACACTCCGATCTAGATGGACACGCAGATGGCATGGTGATCGGGCGCGTAGTAGACGCGGAAGTTCGAATGTGATATACAACTCGGAAGGCTGAGTGATGAAGTTTATGTGACTTGGTTGGGTGTGATATACTGATATGATATCGATGCGTGGATGTGACATGATGTGTGTGTTGGCGCGCGGATGGTGTGCTTGTGCATAAATTTGGGCTTGGTGATGGAGTGTAAAGAAGCGATTCTCACCCTCACATCCCACACCACTTCCCAGAGCGGGTGGTGAACCACCCGCATGTTAATAGATCATGTGATGCTGGGGGCTCTGTAGATCTTCCACACTTGTAGGTTGCCTAGGGGTCAGGGTTGAGGGCTTGGATACTCTTTAACATGCAACCTCACCCGGGAGCTAAAGCGATTCATCATCCTATATCCACAACAATCCGACTTTGCGTTAAACCCTCTGCGTTTAATTCTCCACTCTGTCCAATCAAACCGCCTCGAGTTGCCGTGCGGGTATATACGAGAAAAAACTATGGCTTCGCTCGGCTACGATCACAGGCCTTTGGTACCTAGAGCTGAGACACCTCTGGTATCGCATGTTGACGAACGACGGAAGTAATCTTAGGGATCAACAGGAGCACCAACTAAATGTCCGTCAATCTGCCATAGTGTGTGACACAGAGCGGTGATCGAGCCGGGCTTAGACTGAACCTATGGGCTCGCGAAGTAGCGAACGGTGACAGCCGTTAATCGTTGAAGCATCATGCAGGAATCACTCGACGCTAGCCAACTTACGACTCCACTTCTGCCTAACGCCAACACTCCAAGTTCTATGGTTCAAGAAATCTCCAACTTAGACTTACCGGCAGAGATACATTCACGGACCAAAAGGTCTGAGACGCTGCCCACGGTGTCGGATGGGGGTCTAAATCCCAACTAATTTCGATTTCCAGAGGATCATGATTCATGAAACCATTCATGGCAACCTCTCCGAGCTCAAATTATGGGGGCAAATAGGGTTGGAGAGGGAGCCATGCTCAGCTGTATGTGGAGACCTACCCCTTACACTGGCGAAAAGTGCTGCATAGGTCTACAAGCTGCTAACCAAGATAAAAGGATCATGGTTGTTGGCAAGTTAACGAAAACGAGATACTGAGGTTCAATCAGCCAATAGATGCAACCATTGAAAGCCTTGGTTCTATGCCGCACTTTCCACCACTGTGGGGGTAAAGCTACTTGCCGATGTCCGAGGACAACACTTCTATCCGGCCGTTGCTATCGTATGAGCATGCTGTACTACTCGGAGATTGAACAGTGCTGCAGCGCTGTAGTGTTGTGGTGATGAGGGGTTGTTGGGGGCCGGTAAAGGTGTAGAGGAGCAGTGAGGATAGATGGCAAGAGCCGTGAGGGGCCCAAGGGGGAGATGAGGGGGGCAAGCTCCCAAGTCTCGGATAATTCACCGAGAAATAGAGCGGAGCGGTGAGCAGATAAAACTAGAAGATCTACCGTATAGACCCGGCAACAGGAGGAGAGACGGGTGTTGGTTTGTATTCAATAGGATTTGAACGGCTGTCAGATACCACGGGCCCACAGTTCCACACCGGTGTTCAAACCCCAACACGACTCGGTGCTGTTATTAATGCATTTCTCCTGTTGCTGGTTCCTAAAAAATAGCCGTCTGACAGGACTACGTAGCTACGTACCGTTTCCTGTCAATTCGGCTTTATGAAAAAAAGAGTGAGAAAACTCTTTAGTGTGCATTAGCGCCGTCTTAAAAGAGCAATATTGTTTCAATTAAGTCTTTCGAACGATTTTTCGGTGTTCAGAGGCGCTCTTACCGTTGGTGGCTTAACAGGGAGGGTGAGATCCAACATTCGTGGTCAACTCGGTCACGCACTTCTGTTCCGTGATATTCAAAGTCCCCATGATACCCATGATATCCGCGAAGTCCAAGATGTGAATGGGAAGTCACACTAAGTCTTTTTCTCCAAACAACCACCTTGAAACGCATAATAATGAATGCAGGTAAATGCGCAGCATGACTGCCTTCATTACGGCCGGGACGACTTGGCGTAAACCGTGGTTCGCACTGGTTGGACTGTAATGGAACTAGAAATCGCGAACACTAAAATTATACCTAAACGCCGGTATATTCCAAACGATCCAATTCTGCTCTCGTAAACCAGACTTTCGTTTTTGCTTCACCGCGAGAACGGGCGCTTGCTAGCTTGGCGGAAAAACCTAGGCTCCATCTTGCCATGACCTAAAATCATCACCCTGCACTCGAATGTCTTCCCCTTCATAGGGATTTACAACACCCGTTGCAGACGTAACGACACAGCCAAAATGGAGAGCTCGAAGACAGAATTCTGCGAGACGTGAATTCATCCTTTATCAATACCGGCGACAAATGCAAAAAAGGAGCATCCCATGTTTCGAGCCTACGACCTTGATGTTTACAGCACTGGGTGTTTATAGCACTTGGTGTTTATAGCACCATGTTCTTCCAGTTGAGCTAGAACGCTCATGTTTGTTCAATGTCCTAGACCACTGAACCCCCAATCCATGAATTTGCATTGGCTGATTGGCTGGCTATTTAGGCATCTACGCAGATAGCTTTAAACCTACAACTCCGTGAAAAATACTAACGTCAAAGCAGTTGGCCGTACTGTAGGACAAAAGAGTGATCACCGCAGGTTTCGAGCCTGTGTCCTTGGTGGTTACAGCACTTGATGTTTGATAGTATCATGGTATTCCTTGAGCCAGGATGTTTGTTTATCCGATGGTGTATAGGATCCCTAGTCTCTAGGATTAATTGCGAAGCTTATCCGTACGTGATCCTTCACACCTCGAAAGCTTGCCATAATAATATCGAGTCAACATATCAAGTTTCTATACACTTAAGCAGTTCTCGTCCTTTATCCCTTTGCCGGTAACCGGGTTTGGGCCCACAGATGGGCCCGCTTTTAAAATACACATCACACAACCACAATCCAGCCAAATGCCCCCAGAATAAATAAAAATACTCTACATATGGTGAAATTGATAAAAACAATTTCGTTTGGGTGTGAAACACAAAGCCTCATTGCAGTCCTCACACTTTATACTGGTTTTCATGCCTTCTCCACTACCACCCATACTTCTTCTCCACCTGCAAAGGAAACAATCTACTCTACTCTCCATCCAAAGTGGGGAATGCATTCATGGTACCTTTCGGCAGAGGGGAAGGGGGGTGTGCTTGGTAACTAGCCTGGTAGGCAGTGGGGGCAAGGCAGATTGTGTGGCAGGAGCCGACCGAGAGATTTTTTGTGAAGCCAGAATGCAGGAGGAACTTTTCATTGTTGATGGACATCCAGCTTGCAGAAGGTCATGCACAATGGAGGGACAGAAGTCAAAGTGCTCCACAGTGCAGTCTTTGTTTACTGGAAGATCTCGATAGATTATAAGGCTATTGATAAGAGCTGTCTCCAGAATCCAATAGAACACTGGATACGAAGTGCATCTGGAAATGAGCTGTATATCAAAATAGATTCGATACCAGTCAGCCTCATCCACACCCACATTGTGCTTGTTGTAGGCATCAACAATGACTGGTATATCAAGCTCTTTCTGGCGTTCTCCAGGAAGAAATGTGGAATTTGCTCCACTTGCATTGGTACTCTTGTTGCCTGGATGCTTTCTCACTCTCAGCACCAGTGAATCCTCACCACTTAGAGGCTGGATTGTAAACATTAACATTGCTGCCAGGTACTCGGTACTGCTGCGAGAAAACCCGTAGCTGCTCCAGTAGAATTTCCGCCTTTGACTGCCAACAAGGCAAGTGTTACGCCTTTGAAGTTGTCACGGTTCCGGGGTCATGAGATATCACTCGATGATGATGTCAGGTGGCGATGCAATAAGGTTCATCAGTTATAAGCAAACACTATCGCCACACCAATGACCATTGGGCACATGTCACTCAACTAGATCATCACCACCCACCCTCGAATGTTGTCATATCAGTAGTGGTGTGTTAATACAATGCAAACACCCATCGCTATATCCTCTATGGACAAAGATAAAGAATGACGCCCGCCATCATCACCTCTCCACAAAGCAACCTTCGATTGGCATTAGTTATGACCAGTAGGATAGGGATATACGAGCACGATACGAGAGAAGGCTGTTGAATGGTACGATGAGAATAATGGTCCGGAAGACAACAGTCCGATGGATACCAATCAGCCGGGAGATATATATCTGAAAGATACTGTTGGTCCGAAGAGACTGGAGGGTTGAAAGGATACCATTTGCTCAGAGGAAGTTCAGGCCGACTGGTTATCAGAGCAAGGGGATTGGGGAACGAGGGGATGGTAGTAAATTGTCTAGAGAAAAGCGTAGTTAGAATAAACAGTTAGAACGCAGAGGAAAGAGGTATAAAAGCCTCTCGATTCTCCGCTGGTATAGAGGGCAACCTCTCACGACGGAGAACAAGCCTTAACAATATATTCGGATTGGAAAGCTATTCTACATTTATTCTACTCTGATTACTTTCTGCGCCTGAGCGAAGCTTCGAAGTGAACCATCTATTCATCCTTGTATAAGTCCCATATCAAGTCTGATAGCAAGACAAGATAAAGGGATACTTAGAAGGGATACTTCTAGTTGAGTGTATCTTGGAGTCGATTCCTCCCGCGTTACAGCAAGTCTTCAGGAGTTTCAGTTAGGGAATTGTATGGAGAAACATGGAAGAAGCAGCGGATCTCCTGAAAGCAAGTCTTGCCAAGGTAGGCTGCTGCTGGTAATCCATCCTTGGGAAGGTAAACTCCATTCTTCATCCAGTACCTCTCAGGAGGAACTCCAATCAGACCCATATAAATTTGAATTGGCAGCCAGAGATAAAGCTCTTGGGCAGTAACTGGCTGCCAGGAATGCTGCTGCTCCTTCTCTGGCCCAAAAAGTTGCTGCTGGTCACAGGAATTGGTGTTGGCTACAAGCTGTGCCATAATGGAGTTGGTAAAAAAGAGTTTCAAGATTTGAATTGCAGCAATGGCATCCAGTGCAGAGAACGAGATGGGCAATCGGTTCCATGCTTTCTGAGGGTAGACAATTGGTTATCAAGGGTCGAATGTGGGAAGCTCAGGAAGATCGGTCAGATTTTGAATTGGTGTTTTGAGTGTTTTCTTACACTGCTTGGCCGAGTGATCAGCTGTGATCGACCTGGCTGGCTCAATATTTGCCTCGTCTGAGGAGCTATAATTATCACCAAGGTTGAGCATTGCAGGTGGAGCTTCAGTAGTGGGTGAAGACACATCAGGTATAATGACAGGTTGGTGCTGTACCACTGTAGGTGGTGGTGGTGGTTGGGAGGAGGTGCGCTTTGGACCAGAGTGATCGTCCATGATGCGATGCTTGGCACTTTGTTTTTTTACATTTTTTGGTGAGGATGGTGGAGATGAGAGTATAAGTGGTGGGGGTAGGTAGTTGACATTAAGATTCCGAGGTCTGAGGACTTCTCTGCTCATGGTTGTTGTGGTGTGGTAGATGGGAAGTGGGAAGGTGGTTGCCACTGGGCTGGAGGATGGTACTCTCACAATCTCCAAAGTACTGCTATTTATATGCAACTCAGCACCACAGAACTTGTCACACTGCCACAAGAATTCATAAATAGAAGCTTCTACTAGTTATCTTTCAATTCATAATATTCTAGGGGGGGGTTTAAGTGGGTGGCTGTGTTGTTATAAGCGACAAGGCGCAGCGCACGCGAAAGTGGGCCCTTTCGTGGGCCCGCTACCGGCGAAGGGATAGTCATTGGTGAGCATCCTAATCGGCAACTATGTACTCGTCGGATCGGAAAGTTATGGGACACGTAATAAGCGCTAACCCTATTAGGTGTCCCATTACTTTGCGATCCGACGAGTACACCGACTTAGGTAGACATAACTTGAACTGCCACAAGACAAGGAAGAGAAAAAGAGTGGTGAACACCACAGGTTTCAACCCCGTACCTTGTGTTTACAGCATCTGGCGTTTACAGCATGGCGTTTATAGCACCATGGTTAGCATGGTCTACCAGCCAAGCTAAGCGATCAGCATGTATTTATTAGATCATTTACGGGATCATGGCTCACTGAAGAGTAAATATTCTTACGAGACTCGGAGTAAGCTCGAGACATCTCACGAATGTGAGACTAGGTGTATATACCTGGAGCCTAGAGTCTTAGAACCTCCCACAAACAACCTTGAGGATCTCAAGGCTTAATGCATTTTATGTACCTTTGCCACACTAGCATTGATCCTGATACAGAGTCAGTGCATACTCCGCTTCCGCTTCCTCCCCACCTATCTCCCACCATTCAATCCGCTGGAAAAGACGGCAAAGAGAATGGGAGAAGATGAAAGGAGAGACACAGCATTCATGCCGGAGCCCAGAATTGTATGGCAAAGCTCGGACCTCTGGTGTAAGCATATCGATTCATGAATCATCACTCACGATACATATCTCGAGGTTTCTGCGGGTGGGCTCGAGATACCTCGTCCAATTGGTGATCAGTCTCGTCTAAATCTTAAGGCCGCTTTGAGATGTCTTATCTTTTTCCCGGAACTATACGGTTGATACCCTCGGCGGAGTTACAATTGGGAATAGTTTTAACCTCCGATTTTTAGGTGGGTACCATTTTCACATCAGTGGTTTTGGGGCCTGAATTAATATATGGAGATACCCGCCAAAACCACCTGTAACTCGGCCTCCAAAGTGGTTCAGGGATTCAAAGAGGCCTAAGTCAGCCCACCGTTTATCAATCAATCATTTGGGGGGCACTTTCTTCACACTGAAGACGGATCGATTTTCCAACCATGTTTTCGAGTTCATACTTCACACTGACCACATACCGGTTCATTGACTCACCTCAAACTTCGAAATGGTTTATTGCACTCATAATGAATACAGCAAGATATTCAAGATGCGCCAGCCATACAGATGATCAGCTCCTTCGGCATTAATGTAAATGACTTTGAGAAACGGAGTCCGGCCACAGCCTACGACCAGGTTAAATTGAAGTTCGAGCACACTGTAAGTGCCATAGCCGCGGTGAAGCTGCACAAGAAGCTTGCTCGGTCAGCTGATTCCAGCAACCGCACATTGTTGGTATCTCAAAAAAGGCAGAAGGATTCGAACTGGTGTGTCCGTTGGCTCCTCCGAAGTCCAAATACAGATCTAAAGAATAATGTGATGTTACTATGAATAAATAGGTAAATTTCAGCTGGTAACTCATTGAGAACATCAGGTCTGGAACTAATATCACTCGAGAGATAGCTAAAGGTATTTACATAGACATAAAGCATAGGTAGTCATAATACTTGTTAGTTATGACCGTAAGCAACCTAGAGCGATCTAGAGACATCTACTACTAAGGAGGTATGCCTCAAGTTATTTGTATGGATTCCATTTATGACACGCAAGAATAATGAGCGGATGAAAATGTGTTCGATCTGGTATCAAAGACTGATATGATACTCGACTACAGAGTGGATAAAGCGACGCTTCCACATACCTTACCAGTACTGCTGCGTGGCGGTATTAAATTGTTCTTAGGGATCCTAAATATCATCATGTTTTACTTCGGGGGATGCTCTGCTCAGTCTAATTTACTAACCACACGTGCTTGCTTGATATGCTCACAAGTTCCTTGTGGGGTGTGTTCCAACTATGGCAATTTGTGCCGAATTTGGTACAGTAGTGAGCATCACATTAGCATAATACAGTTCATAAACGGTGTGGGAGGGCATTGTAGATTGCTGGGCTACGGAGCCTAGAAGCTGGCTGGTGTATACTGTACCGTGAAATGAGGATCGGACGTAATCATTAATCAGGCATTATACTATACTTTATATCTACAGATTTATAATCGGTAATCACGAGGGTGTATTTAAATAGCCGTGTAATCATGGTGATCTACTGATGCCTACGAGATCCACTTTCCTCACTCTCACTACCGCAATTATCCCGCGTTTCCAGTCAGCCTCGTCATCTGAGCTGTTCGCCCCCTCATATGAAATTCCCTGGTGCTCAATCTCATACCTATACTAAACCCATTTGGTAGTGTATAACCAGGGCAGCAACATCTTGTGACACCTATATACTAATCCGAGATCATGTAATCGGGGGTCCGTATGTTGTTCAAAGTGTTAATCACTGGCCACTGTCGGAACCTCATTGCACGGTACAGCAAGTTGTGAATGAATAAAGGAAGGATGAATCGGGGACTGGCCTAGAAAGCTCCAGGCCTCTAGAGAAAGGATAACAAATACTAACATAGCGATGGATCGGAGACGTATTGCAAACGCGCAGGACTGATGGATAGGTTTTGGAATGTCTGGAATAGTCTGTATGACCCACTAACAAAGTCTCCCCGAGGATTCTAGTTAGGGTAAAGATTAAAACGCAGATGCGAAAGGGTGTCATAATATGCCCATAAGAGGAATAGCAAAGGTGGCAGAAGTAATCAAATATATTCCTAGAAGTTTTTCGAAACCCAGGCGGTGCGATTAAAAACTCGTTGCTTGACTTCGGGCATCTAAAGTGGGGCTTGTACTGGCGAAGGTCTGATTCATATCGTCCTAAATTATTTGTTATGTTCTGAGTAGGTATTGATGGGGTGAGCCGAGTCTCAGAGCTTGGGCAGTAAGAAGAAAGATACAAGTCTGCTCGGGTCTCTAGGCTCTGAAGCTCGAGTTGGGACTCGAGTTTTGCTCAGCTTTCAGCAAGGGTCGGCCGGCGTGGAATTTTGAATACAGATTCTGAGACTCCGTGATCTTCAGACCGTGGCTCTGGCGGACCAAACCAAGTGAAACCTACTGATATAATCGAATCATGCGATCATCCAGCGGTGCACTTTTACTTCTCAAGAGCTGGCTTCGTCAACTGAATCTAGAGGACTAGAGCAGAAGGATTAATGAGGAAGATTTGAGCTGTAGGTGTGGGTTGAGATGAGGATGATTGAAGGGAATAGAGATCACTGGCATATATATTCCTTCGATAATATGGATTTGTTTATTTATAGTAGTTTTGATACTAAAAGCTCGAGCTTAGGCTCAAGCCTATGCGTTCGTTCAAGTCTTCATGAGCCTCCCCCGTCATGAAGTTGAGTGATGGCCGTCATAAATCTAGGGCACGGCTCGTCATTACAGTGGGCTCTTCCTGCCAATTCTAACCAACTCCGATTCTTCGCGACGCTCGCTTGACTTCTGCAACATCAACGCCCACCTGCAAGATCTTCCATTTTGGATGAGAATGAACTGTGTTCCCAAAAACCCTAACCCAGGCCGAGTGATTGTGCGTACGCCAAGCTACATAGCCCTGCTGTGACTTCGCTTTTGCAAGGAAGCCCCACACAAGGCTTCCCATCGCACACGTACGTAGCGGCAATTAACCTAACGACAACGAAACGACAACAAACCCCTTCCCCGACGACCGACGGATTAACGACTAACAGCAATAATGAAGGTACGTTGTTTTTTCCGCGATAGGCAACGTCGGAACGGATGGATCTTTTTTGGCCGCGAGAGCTGTGTCTGAAAGGCAATGGGAGCTACGAATGGGAGCTCGGGAGAGGAACGGGAGGAACGTTCAGATACAGCTTGAGCTCTGGCCGAGGAGATCCGACGAGTCCAGCTTGCTGCAATTATCAAGAAATGTTCCAAGCTAACCATGAATCTACAAACTCCAGGTCGAGCTCGATTCCTTTTCCGGTATGCGCGATCCGCAGTTTGCTCCACACCACCGCTCGGCGTGATCTGATGATGGTGGCTACTCCTAGGTCGCAAAATCTACCCCTCCAAGGGCAAGATCTTTGTCCGCGGTGACTCCAAGGTGTTCCGTTTCGTAAACGGAAAGTCCGAGTCGCTTTTCCTCCAGCGCAAGAACCCCCGACGGATCGCGTGGACTGTTCTCTTCCGTCGCCAGCACAAGAAGGGAGTCTCCGAGGTTCGTTTTTTCCCTGTCCACAGGCAGCAGCAATACGCTGACCCCCCACGTAGGAAGTCGCCAAGAAGCGTTCCCGCCGCACCGTCAAGGCCAACCGTGCTATCGTCGGTATTTCTCTCGATGTGATCAAGGAGAAGCGTTCGCTGCGCCCCGAGGCCCGCCAGGCTGCCCGTGCCCAGGCCATCAAGGAGGGCAAGGAGAAGAAGGCTGAGGCTGAGCAGAAGAAGAAGGCCGAGAAGGCCAAGAACGCAGCTGGTGCTGCCCGTGGCCAGAAGGTGTCGAAGCAGGGTGCTAAGGGTTCTGCACCCAAGGTTCAGGCTAGAACTCGTTAATCAAAATGCGCGGGTTCATGGGTTAAATATAACAATGGTTTTCTGCGGGGCAATCATCGGGGTTTAAAATTTGGGTGTTTCTTTCATCAATGAATTTCTCCGGTTCTTTTTTCCGGGCTCAAGTTGCTGTCTGTTGGGGCATCGGAATGGATGGCATGGGTGACATGTGAAAACCGGCCCATCACACTTGTCACAATGATGGATGTAGTATGGAGAATGGAATAGAGTGGACCAACAGTCAGGTCATTGGGGTTTCTGGGACGCATTTGATACCTTTTTTCTACGCGCAAGCCACCACAGTGTCTATTGCACACCTCTACTTTAAACACCCCCTCTACGCTTCCTTCACGGGCGCATCCTTCGGCTTACTACCATCATAATAGCGAGCCTATTACCAGCCTACATTAGCACCCCCTTCCTCCAGTTTTTTACTCCTAGGAACCTACCATCTGTATTCCCGCTAGTGTATATCCACACTTCTCATAGAACGGCTGGTTCTTCTCGGAGCAATCAAGGATAGCCTTATAGCAGCCGACCTGGTGCGCAATATGATCAAGTGTCTGGATTATCCACAGTCCTAGCTTCTTTCCCTGCTCCGACGATAGCACCGCGATATCTTCAATGTGGCCGACAGAACCCAGGTTGCGGAGGCTTATGTGCGTCAGCCGAGATTCATGCACCGGAGGAGAAAGAAAAGAAGTACAATTTTCGCTCAACAACCAAGCTTCCCACGCCGACAATTGTTCCGGCAGCGTTGACGACACAGATAATAAAGTACTCTTCAGAACGTTCGGACATCCAATTGTAACGTTCAATCCATGCGGACTCACTGATCTCCCCCACCTTGGTTAAGACGCGGAGAACATCAAGGAAGCCCGCACCATAATCGGTGCGCTCGAGCGGTCGGATCGTGTAGCCTTCTGGCAGCCCGAGGGAGGATGCAGGGGGAAGGAGGGAGGAAGAGAAAAGAGGCATTGTTGAGGTGAATTGAGGATGAGGAGTGAGGGATGAAGTTGAAAGACGGAGATCTCCATGGCATTGCCTGCCAAGAACTTGAATGTGTTTCTGTGTAGAGAAACAAATGTTTCTGTAATGGATTGAAAAGCCGAATGGTAAAGTTCGGAAGTATCAATCTCATGATAAGTAACCTCTATATAAGACCAATCCCAAAACCAGATCCCAAACGCCACAATTTTGACCGACCCTCTAAACCCCCTCCTCCCTCGCCTCCACAACCCTCTCCAACACAGCCAACACCCTCCCCGCCGTCCGTCCCACCTCTCCCCCCTCCTTCGTCAACCCCACCAAAACTTCCCTCAACTTCCTCACCACCTCCTTCCCACTCACACTCTCACAACACCACCTCCTCCTCCCCTCCGCATCCTCCACCAAATCCCCGCCACCCCCAAACAAGCCGAGAT